>ERZ1027171.141-NODE-141-length-34705-cov-7.020895_pt1 | contig 34705 bp, 35 predicted proteins | sample MGYA00519274_ERZ1027171 | MGnify/ENA primary metagenome ERZ1027171 (study PRJEB26926, sample SAMN06164681) | human gut metagenome | biome: ENVO:00009003; feature: ENVO:2100002; material: ENVO:00002003 | host: Homo sapiens | place: USA | collected 2012 ... | reverse complement strand
TTGTGAAAAATCTATTATCTGTCAGTCGGCTTTCGCGTACCTTTGTACGCGTCACTGTCGGAGAAAAGGCACACTACAACAAAATCTTACGCTACGCCGAGTACAGCACAAACTATGGCGTCACCTTAAAAATGCACAATACGAACAAACTCAAGCTACGCCTGCGGCTCGCGCAGTTTGTGAAAAATCTATTATCTGTCAGTCGGCTTTCGCGTACCTTTGTACGCGTCACCGTCGGAGAAAAGGCACACTACAACAAAATCTTACGCTACGCCAAATACTATATACGAACCGTAGGGGCGGATGAAGATTCCCCTATTAGGGGAAATGTCGCGAAGCGACAAAAGGGTAATGGCGAAGCCGTAACCTCATCCGCCCGCGAAGTTCGCACGGACGAAAAGCGGTGGGAGAAAGGTCTCGCCTACCGATATCATAAATCCATGGGGCGGAAATTCCTAACCGCACGGAAAGGACAAAACTATGGGCATTTTCAGTAAAATTAACTTCGGACTCACCAAAACCCGCAACAAAATGGCGGGGGCGATTGACGACCTATTCGACGATGTGGACGAAATCACCGATGACCTCTATGCAGAGCTGGAAGAGATTCTCGTCATGGGCGACGTCGGCATGGTTACGGCGGTCGAAATCACCGAGCGGTTGCGCAAGCGCGTTTCCGAAAAACGTCTGCGCGGCTCCGAAAAGGTGAAAGAGGAAATCAAGGAAATCGTTGCCGAGCTGTTGGACGGCGGCGAAGATATGGGGCTTGTCACCGTGCCGTCGGTGGTGCTGGTCATTGGTGTGAACGGCGTGGGCAAGACCACCACCATCGGTAAATTGGCGGCAATGTACAAAGCGGAGGGCAAGCGCGTCATTTTGGGCGCGGCGGATACCTTCCGTGCGGCGGCGATTGACCAGCTGGATATTTGGGCAAAACGCTCCGATGTCGAAATTGTCAAGCATTCCGAGGGCGCAGACCCTGCGGCGGTGGTGTTCGATACCGTTTCCGCCGCCAAAGCGCGCGACTGCGACATTGTGATTATTGATACCGCGGGCAGACTCCACAACAAAAAGAATCTGATGGATGAGCTTGCAAAAATCTACCGCGTAATTGACCGCGAACTGCCGTATTCCGACCGTGAGGTTTTACTTGTTTTGGATGCGACTACAGGGCAGAATGCCGTGAATCAGGCGCGCGAATTCAAAAACGTTGCCGAAATCACGGGCATTGTGCTGACAAAGCTGGACGGTACTGCGCGCGGCGGCGTGGTGCTTGCCATTAAAAACGAGCTGGGCATTCCCGTGAAATTTGTCGGCGTCGGCGAACAGATTGACGATTTACAGCCGTTTAAGCCCCGTGCATTTGCCGACGGGCTGTTTAAAAAGATAGAATACAGGGAAGAGGAGGAAGCGCCGAATGCAGAAAACAACGAGGAAAAAACTGTGGAAGCTGTCCCTGCGGACGTTTCAGATGCTGGACAGCGCCCCGCGCCACGAGCTGACGCCGAAAACGAACCCGCTCGCGGTCAGGCGGACTTGGCGGCATCCGAGGAAAGCACAGCCCCTGCCGATTTTACAGCAGATGAAGCTGGAGTTTCGGAATTGGAACCGCGTACGGACGAAGTAGAAGAGAAACCGAAAAAGGAGAAAAGACGTTTTGGATTTTTTAATCGCCACGCATAATTTAAAAAAGCGCGATGAATTACAGCGTATTTTATCGCCTTTGGGCATCCATGTGCTGACCGCAGACGAGGCAGGCGTGGATTTGACCGACGTAGAAGAAACAGGCACAACTTTCGAGGAAAACGCGCTTTTGAAAGCGCGTTCGGGCGCAAAAGAGGGTGGCAGACCCTGTATTGCAGACGATTCGGGACTTTGTGTAGATGCGTTGGACGGCGCGCCCGGTGTGTATTCCGCACGCTATGCGGGGGAACACGGCAACGATGCGAAAAACAATGAAAAGCTGTTAGAGGCTTTATCGGATGTACCGCCCGAACAGCGCACCGCGCAGTTCGTCAGCTGTGTGGCGTGTGTGTTCCCCGACGGGCGCGAGCTGACAGTACAGGGCGAGGTGCAGGGCGTTATCGGCTACGCGCCGAAAGGCGCAAACGGCTTTGGCTACGACCCGCTGTTTTATGTCGGCGAACGCAGTTTTGCACAGTTCACCGCAGAAGAAAAAGACGCGGTTTCCCACCGCGGCAACGCACTGCGAAAACTCGCCGCAGAACTGCCGAAATATTTATAATATATAAACCTCTTTCAGCTCCCTCTAAGAGGGAACTGGCACGCCGCAGGCGTGACTGAGGGCGTTTTCGCTAAATTTCCACAATATAAATTAGATTCAGAAATTGTAGGGGTCGCTGCCCACAGCGACCCGCGGGTGGATGAGGTTACGGCTACGCCATTACCCTTTTGTCGCTCCGCGACATTTCCCCTAATAGGGGAATCCACATCCGCCCCTACGGGGTGCGCAAATTTGTCATTCTGCGAAGCGCAAGAATCTCGCGCAGAACAAACCGAATGCAATGCACAATCCGTAGGGACAGCCCTTGCGGCTGTCCGATTTCGGGCGAACGCAGTTCGCCCCTACAAATGATATATTATCTTCAAGGAGAATTTTATGACATCTAAAGAACGCGCCGCACTGCGTGCGCAGGCAAACACATATGAACCGCTGTTTCAGGTCGGCAAGGGCGGAATATCCGATGCGCTGATTAAACAGACAAACGATGCACTCGAAGCACGCGAGCTGATTAAGCTCAAGGTGCTTTTGGAAAGCGCGCCCGAAAAGCCGAAAGAAATTGCGGCAAAGCTTGCCGCGGCGACCAATGCCGAGGTCGTTTCGGTGGTAGGCGGCAGTATGATTTTTTACCGATACAGTAAAAAACTGCACGAAAAGAAAAAGAAATAAGGATTTGTTCAATGAAAATCGGTTTGTTCGGCGGTACGTTCAACCCGCCGCATTTGGGGCATGTACACCTTTTGGAGCATTTCTCCCGGCAAATCGGATTCGACAAAATTTTTGTTGTACCCGACAAGCGTCCTGTCCATAAAATCTGCGAGGATTTGGCGCTCGACAGCGAACGGCTGGAAATGTGCCGTCTGGCTTTCAGCGACCCGAAATATACGGTTAGTTCTATGGAAATTGACCGCCCGACAGACAGCTACACTGTTTTCACGGTGCGCGCGCTTTTGGAGCAGTACCCGCAGGCGGAAATCTATTTGATTATCGGGTCGGATATGTTCCTGTCTTTTCACAAATGGTATAAATGCCGCGAAATTTTGGAAAAATGCACCTTGTGCGTTGCCTCGCGCGAAAACGCGGTGGAAATTAACGATTTGCGCAGCTATGCGTTTTCGCAGTTCCGTATATATATCAACGGCTTGCAGGGGAAAAATATTATTTTGTCGCCGATGGAGCCGTTTGAGATAAGTTCCTCGGCTTTGCGGAAAGCCGTTTCAGAGGGCGCGGACACAAGTGCATATCTTGCGCCCGACGTCGAAAACTATATTCGGGAGAAAGGCTTGTATGGATACCGAAAGAAACGCTGAATTTTTAGAGGAAATCAAAAAGCACTTACAGCCCGAACGGCTGTATCACTCGATAAATGTTGCCGAGGAAGCAAAAAAGTTAGCTTTGCACTACGGCGCAGACCCCGAAAAGGCATATACGGCGGGGCTTCTGCACGATATTCTGAAAAACACGCCCGACACGGAGCTGTTGAATTTTTTTCGGGAGAATGGTATAATCCTAACGCGAACCGAACAGGTCAGCCGCAAAACGTGGCACGCGATTGCGGGGGAAGCCTATTGCAGGCTGAAGCTCTCTGTGACGGACAGCGAAATTCTTTCCGCCATCCGCTGGCACACCACGGCGCGCGCGGGAATGACGCTTTTAGACAAGGTTATTTTTATTGCAGACTTTATTTCCGCTGACCGCGATTACGACGGTGTGGAGCGTATGCGCGAAAAAGCATATATTTCTTTGGAAAGCGCGATGCTTGAGGGTTTGCAGTTTACTTTAGCAGAATTGATAGAAAACGGCTGGGCTGTGCATGAGGACAGTCTTGCCGCCTATAATGAATTGGCTGTTATAGCCGCAACGAAAGGATGAACGATATGACGCCGCAGGAAATTATGGAAAATGCCGTCAGAATTTTAGATGCTAAAAAAGGTATGGATTTAAAATCTCTGCATATTACAGAGGTTTCCAGTGTGGCGGATTATTTCGTCATCGCTACGGGTACTTCTTCCACGCACATCCGCGCGCTTGCCGAAGAGGTGGAGGACGGACTTTCTGCGCTCGGCGTAGAGCCTGACCACATTGAGGGCAAATCCACAGGCTGGATTCTGCTTGATTACAAAAGCGTAGTGGTGCATGTGTTCACAAAAGCGGAGCGCGAGCTGTTTAATCTCGAGCGACTATGGGGCGATGCAGAAGAAACGGACATCAGCGCATTTGTAACAGAGTAAAAGACAGAAACTGACTACGGTGCAAAATTAGTGTAAAAAATAAAAACAGATAAATTACAAGTATCACGGTAAAGGGTGATTTGAATGGAATATAATTTTAAACAGGCAGAAGAAAAATGGCAGAAAAAGTGGGAAGAAGAGGGTGTGTTCCACGCGCAGGACGATTCCGAAAAGCCAAAGTTTTACGGCTTGGTGGAATTTCCGTACCCCTCGGGCGCGGGTATGCACGTCGGGCATATCAAAGCGTACAGCGGCTTAGAGGTCGTTTCCCGCAAACGCCGTTTGGAAGGGTACAACGTGCTGTTCCCCATTGGGTTTGACGCATACGGTCTGCCGACCGAAAATTACGCCATAAAAACAGGCATTCATCCGCGCAAGGTCACGGATATGAACATAGAAAAATTCACAAGCCAGTTAAAGAAAGTCGGTTTCTCTTTTGACTGGACGCGTGTGATTGATACCACCGAAGAGGGCTATTATAAATGGACGCAGTGGATTTTCCTCAAAATGTTTGAAAAGGGCTTGGCGTTCCGCGACAAGACTCTGGTCAACTACTGCCCGTCCTGCAAGGTCGTGCTGTCGAATGAGGATTCGCAGGGCGGCAAGTGCGACATCTGCCACAGCGACGTGGTGCAGAAGTCGAAGGATGTTTGGTATCTGCGCATCACCGAGTATGCCGATAAGCTGCTCGAGGGCTTAGAGGGGCTTGATTTCCCCGAAAATATCAAACAGCAGCAGGTCAACTGGATTGGCAAGTCCCGCGGTGCTTTCGTGAATTTCACGCTGAAGGATATTCCCGAAACCCTGCGCATTTACACCACGCGCCCCGATACTTTGTTCGGCGTGACCTTTATGGTTATGGCGCCAGAGCATCCGATTATTGATAAATATAAAGACAAAATCGCCAATATGGACGCGGTGGAAAGTTACCGCGCCGAATGCGCGAAAAAGACAGAATTTGAGCGCACACAGCTGGTGAAAGACAAAACAGGCGTGCGTCTTGACGGTATGGTTGCCGTGAATCCCGTAAACGGCAAGGAAATTCCGATTTACATTTCCGATTACGTGATGATGGGCTACGGTACGGGGGCGATTATGGCGGTGCCTGCGCACGACCAGCGCGACTATGATTTTGCAAAGAAATTCGGCATAGATATTATCGAGGTCATCAAAGGCGGCGACGTCTCGAAGGAGGCATATACGGGGGACGGCGAAATGGTCAACTCCGATTTCTTAAACGGGATGACCAACAAAAAGGATTCGATTGCGAAAATGATTGAAATCCTCTCCGAAAAAGGCATCGGCGAGGGCGGCGTACAGTATAAAATGAAAGACTGGGCGTTTAACCGCCAGCGCTATTGGGGCGAGCCGATTCCGATTGTGCACTGCCCGAAATGCGGTATGGTCGCAGTGCCGTATGAGGAACTGCCCTTAAAACTGCCGCAGGTCGAAAATTTTGAACCGGGTTCGGACGGCGAAAGCCCGCTTGCAAAAATTGAAAGTTATGTAAACTGCAAATGCCCGAAATGCGGCGGCGGTGCACGCCGTGAGACGGATACCATGCCCCAGTGGGCGGGTTCGTCGTGGTATTTCCTGCGCTATATCGACCCGCACAACTGTGAAAGTTTTGCCGATTACGACAAACTGAAATACTGGCTGCCCGTCGATTGGTACAACGGCGGTATGGAACACGTGACGCGCCATTTGATTTATTCGCGCTTCTGGCACGAATTCCTCTATGATTTGGGCGTTGTGCCGTGCCGTGAGCCGTATGCGAAACGCAGTGCGCAGGGTCTGATTTTGGGACCTGACGGCGTAAAAATGTCGAAATCCCGCGGCAACGTCATTGACCCCAACGAGGTTGTGGACGCTTTCGGTGCAGATGTTCTGCGCACCTATGTCCTGTTTATGGGCGATTATGAAAAAGCCGCGCCGTGGTCGGAAAGCTCCGTGAAGGGCTGTAAACGGTTCGTGGACCGCATTTGGAATTTGCAGGAAATTTTGACGGACGGCGACAGCTATTCCGCAAAATTGGAAACACCGTTCCATAAGACGGTTAAAAAGGTTACCGAGGATATTGAAGCGCTGAAATACAACACGGCGATTGCCGCGCTGATGACGCTTCTCAACAACATATACGAAGTCGGGCAGATTAACCGCGCGGAACTGCGCACACTGCTCGTTTTGCTCAACCCGTTTGCACCGCACATCACCGAAGAGATGTGGGAAACCTTAGGCTTCGGCGAAATGCTTGCAAAAGACGGCGTGTGGCCGACCTTTGACGCGGCGAAATGTGTGGATGCGTCCGTGGAAATCGTGGTACAGATTTGCGGCAAAATCCGTGCGAAGCTGCAGGTGCCGACCGATATTTCCGCAGAAGATGCGATTGCACTTGCCAAAGCGGAGCCGCGCATTCGGGAAGAGCTTGCAGGCAAGACAGTTGTAAAAGAGCTTTATGTCAAGGGTAAGCTTGTCAATATTGTGGCAAAATAAGGGGGAGAACATGAACGCCCTTCGGAATCTTATTGAGCTTATAAATAACCGATTCAGAAATACAAAAACAGCAGACAGAGTGCAGTACATAGGCTCTCTGCTTGCTTCTCTGTTTCAGTGAGGAACACGTATGAAAGCACGTTTAAACCGAATTATCAGCCTTGTGCTGGTTGTGTTGCTGACTGTACCGATTTGCACAAACACTTGGGAGACCGCCGAGCGTTTGGAAGCGGTGCAGACGCTGAAAGCACAGGGGAAATATTATCCCGATGATTTCGCCGAACAGCGGTTTTACACCCGAAGCGAGGAACTGGAAAAGCTGATTGCAGATTCGGGTTTTTCGGCGGACGCAAGCTTTACGCAAAAGGTTACCGCGCTGTTTACACAGCTTTACCGCTTGCTTGCGGATTTGCTGACGGGACGGCTGAGTCTTTCCGATGCGGACTGCACAAACCGCGCGGCGGTAATTTTCGGCGGCTTGTTCGAGCTGGATACACAGGTACAGTTGCAAAAAGCACGCCCCGATGCAACCGCGAAAGACGGTTTTGTGGCAATGGCGGCTTCCATCCTTTGGGATTTTATGGATTACTACGACGCAAAACGGCTGGAAGACCAGACTATGACCGAGGGTGTGCGCGCGGTGTGCGATATTCCGTATACAGAAAACGAATCCGCCAGCCAAACTTTAGACATTTATTATCCGCCGAATGCAAAAGCGGGCGAAAAATATCCCGTAATTGTGGATATCCACGGCGGCGGACTGATGTACGGCGACAAATCCATGAACCGTATTTATGCCTCGCGGCTTGCCGCACGCGGCTATACGGTTGTTGTTATCAACTACCGTCTTTGCCCCGATGTGCTGTATTCGGAGCAGGTACGCGATGTGATGGCGGCATACAAATGGGTTGCCGAAAACGGCGAAGCATACGGCTGTGACACAACCAACGCCTACGTCGTGGGCGACTCCGCAGGCGGACAACTCGCCTTTTACACCGCGATTGTCAACACGAGTGCGGAACTGCGGGAACTGTATAATGTGCCCGACAGCGGACTCGAGTTCAATGCGGCGGGCTTAATTTCAGGCATGTACGACATGAAAAGCGGTATCAACAGCGTTTTGATATCCTGCATGCTCGGCTATACCTATTACGAATCGCCGTATTATCCGTATTTACAGCCCGAAGAGGTGATTGATAAGGGGAATTTGCCGCCGTCTTATATCGTGACGAGTGCGAAGGACTTTCTGCGCCCCGCTTCCTTGCAGCTGGATGCACTCCTGACCGCAAAGAATCTGCCGCACCGACTGCACGATTGGGAGCTTACCATTAACCGTTCTTCAGGGCATATTACCAGCGTAGCCTATCCCGATTTGGAAGAAAGCGTAACCACCATAGACGAAATGCTGGCGTTTTTTGAAATGTACAGAAAATAAGAAAATCCCCACTGCACTTTGTGTGCAGTGGGGATTTTTTCAGTCGGGTTATTCCATAATAAAATCGAAAATTTCAATAATCGAAGAAACTTCCTCGCAAACCAAATTGAACATGCGCTTACCGAGATTGACGAAAGACGTATCGTCCTCTTTACCGCAGAGCATGGCAAAGGTTTTGCCGATTTCGGCAATGACGCTTTGACTTTCCTTACGCATGGCGAGATAATAAAAGCTGTATTCCGCGCCGTCGGAAAATTCCGCGTAAAATGCGCCGTCGCCGTCTTTAATGTTGTTATAGAGCGCGTTGATGGCAGTGGTTTTTAAAAATGTGTCGGGCAAAATACGGTTGATGGTGTATTCCGCCGCAAAAAACATCAGAATTTTAATTTGAAACTGTATAGACTGCGGATACTCCAGCCGCCCGACAACGGGTTCGAGCCGTTTGAGCAATTCCTCTTCCTGCAAAAAGATATCGGAAAGATAATCGCCCAACCGTGCGGCTTTATCCATATTGCCGTTGGCACGCGCCTCTTCCATGCGCGAAATCAGCCGCAGCTCATCGTCACAGCTTTGCGCCTGTTTTTTGCCGAAAATTTTAATATCGCTGTCTTCCAAAAGAATACCTCCCGCAGGCATCAGCCTGCATCTTTCGCGGACTCCGCCGCTTTCTGCGCTTTTTTTGCCAAACGCTTTTGGCGTGCTTTGTAGCCGAGCAGTTTGGTGACTGCATCGTCAGGTGTGCAGACGTCGCCTATACTGACGCAGTCCGAATTGTATAAACCGTGGAAGTCTGTACCGCCCGTCATCAGCAGCTTGTGTTTTGCCGCAAGCTTTTTCAGCTGTGCCTGCTGTTCTTCCGTAGCGGACGGATGCCATACTTCGATGCCGTCCAAGCCGTTTTCCAAAAGACGCGGCAAAGAATCCAAATTATCGGAAAAATACGGGTGCGCCAAAACGGCGATACCGCCCGCGTCGTGCACCGCGGTCAGAACCTCTGCAATATCAGGATATTTCGGGGTAACCAAAATGTTACCGGGTACGGATTTGTCAAACAGCTTGCGGTACAGGTCACCGTAAATCTCACGGGTAAACCCGCACTCCATTAACGCCTGCATAATATGCTGTGTGTAGATATTGGTAGACCCCGTTGCGCACTTTACAATAAACTCTGCGGTAACGGGATACCGCTTAGCGACCTGGAGCATCATGTAATGCGCCGCTTTCTTGCGTGCCAGTGAATTGCGGTGGCAAAGTCCCTCCAAACGGTCGGGAAACTCCGGCAAATAGCACAGTATGTGCACCTGCTTTTCGGTTTCCGTATCGGTTGCCGACAGTTCCACGCCCGGAATCACCTGTACGCCGAAGCGGTCGCCGATGATTTTACCGCGCACAGTGCCTGCAAGACAATCGTGGTCGGTAATCGCAATCGTTTCAATCCCGCGCTTTTTCGCGAGTGTAATTAAATCTTCAATCCCCAATGAGCCATCCGACAATTTGGTATGGCAATGTAAATCTCCGCCCATTTTTGAACCTCCTATCTGACTTGAATGAAGCAGGATAAGCGTTTTATCAACAAAAGTTTCATTTCTTGACGATTGCGGACAAATCTACCGCAATATAGCATCTATGAAATTATTATACTCTTTTTCGACAGGCGTTGCAAGCGGTTTTTTTGCAGACAGAGATTTGTTTTTGCTTATAGAAACGGTTCCCGTGCGTCATTTTCTGCAACCTTCTTATAAACGGAAAGCTGCTTTTGCGCATCTACGGTCGCCAAAAAAACATCGGCAGGGGACGAAACACCCTGTTTCTCCAGCTGTTTCAACAGCCAAGTTTCGTTGAGTCCCAGTGCGCGCAGATTGGCGCAAAAAATTTCCCCGTCTACAATCACGTTCGGCAAAAGCGTACTCGGTGCGGCGGCAATCTGCATATCGGCAGGGGTTACAGGGCGCATATCGCCCTTCGGCAAAAAACTGATACTGCCGTTCGGTTCTAAAATAGCGCACTGAATATCCGAAAGGTTAAAAAATCCGCCGATGCGGCACTGACTTAAAAATTCCGTAACGCTCAGGTGCGCACGGCGCAGATTTTTCTCATACAGCACACCGTTTTCCAATAGGATGTTCGGATTGCCGACGAAAAACTTATTGAGTTTTATGGATTTACGCTCCAAAACGGCAATCAGCAGAGAAAACAGCGTATAGATGACCATGGCGGTCAGCGGCAGCCAAAAATCCTGCTCCAATGCCGTCGCCATTTCGGCGGCAATCGACCCGATGGTGATACCGTTAATATAGTCAAACAGACTCAGCTGCGAAATTTGTTTTTGCCCCATAAGCTTTGTAAGCAAAAACAGAACGATAACCGATGCTGTCGCCGTGCCGCAAATTTTCAAAACATCCATAAGATACCGCCTTTTTTGGAAGAATATGCCGTACTCTTTACGCAGTATTTCCTAAAAGAGGGCAGGTTATGCACAATTCGGAAAGGACGCAGGGTTACAAATAACGTTTGCAAGCAGATGTGTTTCTAAAGCGGTGGACAACTTCCGAGCCGAAATGCAGAGAACACAGTTTAACCGCTATTGCAGAGGGGAGATTACAAAGCTGTATTATAAAAGAAACTCCCACAGGCATATTTGCCGGAGGGAGTTTCTTTTGCTATGGGGTTGTGTATAAAAAGAGAGAGGGGAAACAATTTATATATAAAACCCGCAAGCGGGGAGAAATGTCGGTTTGGCTCGGAAGCGGTCCGTTAGTTGTGCAGTAATGCAACCAAACGAATCGCGTTCAGAACCGTGTTCCAAGAAAATTTCTCGTGCGTCAGCTCGTCAATCAGCTTGCGCTCATAAATTTCTTCGTCTGTGTAATGCATCTGTGTTTCACTCCTTTCGTTGTTTCAGTGTCTGTATCATATCACTGTCTATCGGATTTGTCAAGTCTTTTTGCACAAGTTTTTAATATATTTTTTGTTTATTATCACTACACATTATATGCTATACCGGAAATATAGATGAATATTTTCGTGAAAAACTGCATCTTCCCAGCGTTTAAAGCAAAAATAAATGAACGTAAATTCACTTTTATATAAATTTGTTTTCGTCATTTTGCTGAACGCTGAAAAATCTTTGGAGCAGTAAATTTTTTGCGAGTAAAAGCCGTTTATTGTCCGTAAATCCCGCGAAAAGCTTTTCCCGTGTGCGGCGGGCTTGGGCGGCTTCGTACAGGGAAAATGCGGCTTCCTCCGACAGCGTATCGGCGGTTCGTATACAATGCCGAAGCTGTGCGGCGGGCAGTTTTACCGCATCAGGCTTCAAAAAATTCTTTGTATGTAAAACCGTCTGTGCCGTAAAGGGAAAAGGATGCGCTTCGTTTTCCGTGCAAATAGCCAAAGAAAGCGCAGGTACGGTTAAGTGTTCCGTCACGCCGCGCAGTGCACAGCGGTACAGCCGTACATTGTACCCACACGCCGTGCATGCGGCGGCAAAGCCGTCCAGCAGTGCGGGCGCAAAACAGCCAGACGGGTCACAGAGCAGAATGCGTGTACAGCCCGGCGCGGAGAAAGGCGAATATACCGTATGTACGCCCCATTCGGTTAAGCCGCTCAGCGTGCGGCGGAACAGGATTTTGCCGTCGGTCTTTCTGTCGGCTTTCGGCGGCAGATACCGTTCGCTGTATTTCAGCACGGTATGCGCAAGCCGTGCTTTATTGCAATAAGGTGTTAGGTGTTCCGTGATACGCTGTTTCTGCTGTGCGGCGGCTTTGCAAAGCATATCCGCACGCGCGGCTGCCTGTGTTTCTGCTTTCTGCAGGTCGGCGCACTCTGCGCGGCAGTACGCGGCTCGGGCTGTATCGGTAAAATCGTTGGTATGTAAGGAAAAACAAAGATTTTCGGAATGCGCTTTAAAAAAATCGGAAAAATAATCTCCGTCTGCGGCAAAAACATGCTGTAAAGGCGCATACACAGCGGTAATTTTATCCGCATTGTGCGCATCCAGGATGCGGTCGCACGGGATGCGGCGGTTTTGCGCATATACCGTGAGTGCGTGCAGTAAGGCGCGTTTCGCCCGTCCGTTATTGCCGTGAACCGAGAATAAAGCGCATTGCCGCACGGCGGGAACGGCGGCTGTTAAGTCGGCAGAAGACGGCGTACAGAAAAAAGTATCCAAATTCTTCACCCCCAAACCAGTATATTTCGGCTTTTTGAGGTGTGTTACCGATTTGACAAGCCGCTGTCAATACTGTATAATAAATAAGAAATTTTTTGAAATTTATCAAGGAGTGACAAGTATGCCTTTAGTAACCACTACCGAAATGTTTAAAAAAGCGTATGAGGGCGGTTACGCCATCGGTGCGTTTAACGTCAACAACATGGAAATTATTCAGGGGATTACCCGCGCGGCGAAAAAGCTGAACGCGCCCGTAATTCTGCAGTGCTCCGCAGGCGCAAGAAAATATGCGTCTCATGATTATCTCGTTGCCATGGTCAAAGCCGCGGCGGAAGAAACAGGGCTTCCCATTGCACTGCACCTCGACCACGGTCCCGATTTTGAAACCTGCAAATCCTGCATTGACGGCGGTTTTACCTCTGTTATGATTGACGGCAGCCATCTGCCCTATGAAGAAAACGTTGCCCTGACCAAAAAGGTTGTCGAGTATGCACACGCACACGGTGTGGTTGTTGAGGGCGAGCTCGGTCAGCTGGCGGGCATTGAGGATGACGTCAACGTCAGCGCAGAGGATGCAAGCTTCACAAAGCCCGAACAGGTTTATGATTTCGTCACCAGAACAGGCGTGGATTCTTTGGCAATCGCCATCGGTACAAGCCACGGCGCATACAAATTCAAGCCCGGCCAGAAACCGCAGCTTCGCTTTGACATTTTGAAAGAAGTGGAAGAGAAACTGCCCGGTTTCCCGATTGTTCTGCACGGTGCAAGCTCCGTCAACCAGGACGATGTAAAGACCATCAACGAATTCGGCGGTCAGATGCCCGACGCAATCGGCATTCCCGAGGACATGCTTCGCGAAGCGGCTTCCATGGCGGTCTGCAAAATCAATGTGGACTCCGACATCCGTATTGCGATGACTGCGGCAATCCGCAAGCACTTCTCTGAGAATCCGACGCATTTCGACCCCAGACAGTACTTGACCCCCGCAAGAGATGCGATTGAGGGCGTTGTTTCGCATAAAATCGAAACGGTTCTCGGCTGTGCGGACAAAGCATAAGCGAATGAAAAGGTTCATAAAAGCACGTTTCCTGTCGGAAACGTGCTTTTTCAGGTGAATATGCGCAAACCTAAAACGGTGCTTTCTGCTGATTTGCATAGTTTTTATAAGATTTTATAGGATAAAATCGACAAAAACCACGTCGAAAATTCTATAAAAAAAGACTTTTATTTTTGGCTGTTCAGTGGTATACTATTTTAGTACTTTTGCAAAAACTTTTTGCCTGAATCCCGATAAGGACAAATCACCGCGTGATTGATTCGCGGGCATATAGTTCCGTTGATTTTTTCTTATCGGAATTCAGACTTTTGTTGTGTTACGGTCACCTTACAGGTTATTATCGGATTACATAGAATGATTTAGGGAGTGAGCCGTCTTTGGATAAATTTGTTATTACCGGCGGTCAGCGTCTGACCGGTGAGGTTACGGTCAGCGGCGCGAAAAATGCGGTTGTCGCAATTCTCCCCGCAACCATTTTGGCACAGGATGTTTGCAGAATTGAAAACATTCCGAATATCAGCGATGTTTCGGCAATGGTGAAGATTCTTAAAAATATGGGCGCGGGAATTAAATATATTAACAAAACCACTTTAGAGATTGACACACGGTATATTTCCTCTTATGTTGTGGAACATGATTTGACCAAACAGCTTCGCGCATCCTATTATTTAATTGGGGCGCTGATTGGGCGGTTTAACCGTGCGCGTGTTGCGATGCCGGGCGGCTGCTATTTGGGACTGCGCCCGATTGACCAGCATATTAAGGGCTTTGAAATGCTCGGTGCGGAAGTGACCATGGAAGAAAACGCCATGGTGAATGTGCAGGCGGACGGTCTGCTCGGAAGCTCGGTGTATTTGGATGTGGTTTCCGTCGGCGCAACCATCAATGTGATGCTGGCGGCTGTGAAAGCGCGTGGACTTACTGTCATTGAAAATGCGGCAAAAGAGCCGCACATTGTTGACCTTGCAAACTTTTTAAATACCATGGGCGCGGATGTGCGCGGCGCGGGTACGGATGTTATTAAAATCCGCGGCGTAGAGCATCTGCACGGCTGTGAGTATTCGATTATACCCGACCAGATTGAGGCGGGTACTTACATGGTCGCCGCCGCCGCTACCATGGGCGACGTGCTTGTGAAAAACGTGATTCCGAAGCATTTGGAGTCTATTACCGCAAAATTGATTGAAGCGGGTGCAACGGTTTTGGAATACGATGAGGCGGTGCGTGTTATGATGCACAAACGCCCCGGGCACTGTAACATCAAGACTATGCCGCATCCGGGGTTTCCGACAGACATGCAGCCGCAGTTCTCTACACTGCTGTGTCTTGCCGAGGGTACAAGCTTTGTTTCCGAAAGTGTTTGGGATAACCGTTTCCGTTATGCGGAGCAATTACAGCGCATGGGCGCCGGTATTCACGTAAACGGAAAGACCGCGGTAATTGAGGGCGTCGAATCCCTGAAAGGCGCACCTGTCCGCGCGGACGATTTGCGTGCAGGCGCGGCAATGCTGATTGCGGCAATGGCGGCAAACGGTGTGTCGGAATTGGAAGAAATTCAGCATATCGAGCGCGGCTATGAAAATGTAGTGGACAAATTCCGTTCACTCGGCGCAATTATTGAGCGGCGCACATTCCCCGACAATGATGCGCATACGCAAATGAACGCGGGATAAAATAAGATATATAAAGGCAGGCAGACAGTAACGGTCTGCCTGTTTGTTTTTGCAGAATTTGTAAAAATCTTACGATGTAAAAGGGGTTTACAAACAAAGTTTGTTGTGCTACAATGATTTTGATGTATTAGGTATCTCGCTATCACTGCCGAATACACAAAAATCACACAAGGGAGAGTTCCTAACATGAAGAAATTGGCATGCCTCATGGTTGTAGCTGTCCTTCTTGTCGTTTCCATGGTTCCGGCTTTCGCGGCTTCAGGCATCAACGAGTACGAAAAGAAGCTCATCGATTATGTGCAGACTGCATATGTCGTTGACGGCAAAACCATCACGGTTCCTGCAGAGTATATTACAGCTCTCGAGAACGTGTTTACCAATGTCGACATGACAGAAGCACAGTACAATGAAATCAAGGGCATCCTTGACGAAGCACTTGCTTTTGTTAAGTCTAAGAACCTTCAGACGCTGGAAGACATCACCAAGACCGGTTCTACCAAGACCCTTCTTGCGTATGCTGACAAAGCACTCGGCGTTGTCGGCTTCAAGCTTTCGACGAAAGGTTCCCTCGCGGATGCTGACCATGGTCTGTTGATTATCACCGATGCAAACGGCAAGGTTATTGCTGAGTTGCATCCGGCGGTTGTTACAAAGACCGGTGCTGACTTCACCTCTGCTGCTTTCTGCGGTGCGGCTGCTGTTGCAGTTCTCGCTGCTGCAGGCGTTGCTGTGAAGCGCTTCCGCAAAGAGTCTGATGAAGACTAATTCCGAAAAAAATCGGAGTAAGAAAAGCTATCGGAAGCAGTTTATACTGTTTCCGATAGCTTTTTTATTGTGCGGATATATGTTGCTCTTCGCATGTCTTACGCCGATTCTCGAACCCCTGCTTTCGGTATACCGACTGGCGTTTTCGGGCGCTAATGTCGAGACCATTGACGAACCCGGGGCGGGCAGCATTTTCAATGGTTCAACCGGGCAAAGCTCCGGTTACTTGAATTGGGATGATTTCGAGTTTCCCGAATACGGCTCTGCGTTCGGCAGAATCACGGTGGAGGGAACCGATATTGATACAGATATTATTTACGGAGACAGTACCGCGCTTTTGAAACGCGGCGCGTGTATGTCTATGTATAGCCATATTCCCGGTTGCGGCACGGGCATTTTAATCGGTGCGCATAACAATACTTACTTCCATACACTGCCGTATGTGAAAGAGGGCGCAGCTGTGCATGTGGAAACCACCTACGGGTCCTATGTGTACCGCGTTTACAAAACAGCAATTCTGAAGAACGATGACGGTTCAGGCTATCGCAGTGAATTGAACGGCGACAAAGAGGTTCTGTTGTTGTATACCTGTTATCCGAATGATACCATTGCGTCCACGCCGTACCGGTTCTTTGCCTTTTGCGAATATGTTTCCGGGCCGACGGTGAACATGTATGAATAGGAGGGCTGAAATGAAAAAAACCGCAAAACGGGCACGCTCTGTAATTTGTTCAGCCGTCTCTTTTTTGATGTCCCTGACGTTTACACTTACTGTCCTTTGCATCGCTTTGTCTCTGACGGCGCTGAATCCTAAATTCGCTGTGAAAACGGCTGTGCGTTCACAGTACAGCGAGCATCTTGTCACAGAATTGAAAGAGGAATTTATTTCTTTCGGTTCTGCCTGCAATATTGACGCGGCTTTTTTTGACAGCATCTTTACGGATGTAATTACCCCTGCCGTGATTGACCGAGATACTGCGGCTGTTTTAGAGGAGTTTTATACAGGAACGGTGCAGGAAAAACGAGATACCGCTGTATTAGAAGAAGCCTTATATGCGCAGCTGCGGATTTATGCCGAAGAAAAGGGCGTTGCATTGACGGCGGATGCAAACGAGAATCTGCGCGGTATTGCCGCAGAGCTTTGTGATGTTTATAACGCATATGTTTCGGTGTTTTCCATGTCTGCGTTCAAAACTGCCTCGCGTATGCTTGCGAGGTACCGTCCGTTCGGCTGGTATGCTGCTGCGGCAGGTGCGGTGGTATTTTGCATATGTGCAGGGATACTTCGATTGTATTTCCAAAAGAAGAAAAACTATCTGCGCTATTTTATTTATGCGTTTTCAGGCGCGGCGCTGATGTTGCTTACGGCACCGTTAATTGCCTTGATTATGGATGTCGGCGGCAATATAAATATCAGCAATGCCTCGCTGTATGATTTTGCAACAGGCATGATAAACGGTGTTTTGGGTATTTTAGCGGCTTCTGCGGCAATTCCTACGGCAATCACGGCGTGCCTCGCCGCTGTACGGCACAGAGATTTATAAACGGATATTCGGTTGCAGGATAAAGACCGTAGCGATTGTAAAAAGCACACAGGATAAAGAGAATTTTCTCTTTGCCTTGTGTGCTTTTATTTATTCGCTTTTAGTTGTTTTGCCCGAAAGTTATGCCGCTTGCTTTGCTGCTTTCAGCCAAGTGACCTGATACTCTTCTACAAGGATACCCTCATCGCTTGCAGGTAAAGTTCTTGAACCGGATGCCGCCTGTAAAATCCAGCGTGCGTCGATTGCTGTGATTTGGCCGTCGCCGTTAACATCTGCCAAAATCTTCTGTACCCCATTCAGCTCTCTTGTACCGGAGGATGCCTGTAAAACCCAACGGGCATCGATTGCCGTGATTTGACCGTCGCCGTTGACGTCACCGTAGGAAAGCGGGATGGCAACTTGTAGAATTGAGGCGGGGTCTTTATCTATTGCGCCGAGATATCCTTCCGGAATCAAGAATGCATCATTTATATCCGTGCCTTCGGGGATGTAAACAGTCATCTTGGATTTATCCACAGTCGCCTGGGAGTTCGGTGCCAAAAGCATGCGTGTATAGCCTTCTTCTGCCAATGCAGGATAAGACAGCTTGTAGATACTGCCGTCACCGTAACGGTCACCCAACGGTTTGTGCGAGTTTTTAAACGCAGTTGCTGCTTCATTTTCATCGTGGAAGAAAATCTCGGTGGAGTTTGCACCGCGGAGGAAGAAATCGTAAAAAATCAAATCGTCGCCGTTTTCATAATTTTGATCGTCCCATGTTACGTCCACAGCGTACCAATTACCGTCTTCCATTTTGACATAGTTCCATGCGTGCGGTTCGCCCGCATCGCCGACCACAACAATGCAGGGGATGCCTGCACGGTCGCAGAGCATTTTGAATGCTTCGGCATAGCCTTCACAAACCGTAATGTACGGTGCAAGAAAAACGCTGGTTGCATAATAGGAAGTGGCATATGCGAATTCGGTATCGTAGTCTACGCGTTTGGCGATCCAATCGTGAATGGCTTTCAGCTGTTCAAAGCGGTTTGCACCTGTAATCTGTACGGAACCCGCGACCTGCATCATCTGGTCATACGCTGTCTTTACAGCATTCCAGCTTACATATCCTTCAGGCAGGTCAAACTGTACAGCTAAGCCGACCAGCCGTATATCGGCTGTGCCGTCTGTATATGCAGTACCCTCATACATATAACCCCAGTCGAAATTGCCGACCCAGAACATTTCCGGATGGTCATCCATCAGTGCGCTTAACGCACCGACAACAGTTTCTATACAGGTATATACAACACTGTCCGGCAAAACGGGATCGCCGTTGGCGTCCAAAACAGTTGTGAAGTTAATGGAAGCGGACAGCGGAATTTCAAAACCTGCCTGCGGTTTAGCTCCGTTCAGAATACCGTTGTAAACATCTTTTTGACGTGCGTTCAATGCAGCGTAAAACGTATACGGTGCATTCGGGTCGGAAGATGCAAATCGGTTGATTTGAGCCTCGGAAGAAGCAGCCGTCTGCGGCAGTTCCGTATTCGGTGCGTAGCGGATAAGCTCTTCTCTGCCGACGTACTGCGTCACAACTTCGGATTTAGACGGCTCCAATGCCGTAACCCCTACGGACAAAACGCTGAACAACATAATCAGCGCCATAAAAATACTGATAGTTTTCTTCATAACTATCCCCTTTCAAAAATTTTTACACGCAGAATATGCCGACTGAAAACAGCGGGTATTTCCTGCAAATGTTAGCGTTTTACAGGATGAATCGGACAAAGAAGAACGACACACGGGTTTACCGATTTTGCAGCAGTGCCGACAATTCATCCATAAATGCGTTGATATCGCGGAAATGGCGATATACCGATGCGAAACGGACATAAGCCACTTCGTCAATATCTTTTAACTTGTCCATGGCAAGTTCGCCGATATGTAATGAGGTGACCTCTCGGTCCAGTGAATTTTGCAAGCTTACCTCAATATCGTCGACAGCTTTCTCAAGCGTATCCATTGTAACGGGGCGTTTTTCACAGGCACGCATCAAACCGCGTAACAGTTTATTGCGGTCAAACACCTCGCGGGATTTATCCTTTTTGACGACCAAAATCGGTACGCTTTCAATAATTTCATAGGTCGTAAAGCGTTTGTTGCACTGCAGGCATTCGCGGCGGCGGCGAATGCGTTCGCCCTCGTCTGTCGGGCGCGAATCAATTACCTTGCTTTCTTCATAGCCGCAAAACGGGCATTTCAAAGTGCATCCCTCCGTGTGTATGTTGTAGTATTCATATTACATTATTATAGCAAATCCGCTATGCGTTGTAAAGTCTCAAACACCGTAAAATTTCCCGAATTTTTCCCGATACATGCTATGCTTATGTCCTTTTAAATTACACCCACTTTTGCAGTGCGTCGCGTGCGGCGGCAATCTGTGCGGGTGCGTCATAACCGTTTTCATACAATTCAATAATATAATCGCCTGCGTAGCCTTTTTGCCGCATGACTTCAAAAAAACGTTTAAAATCAAATTTTGCACCGTCACACAGCGGTACAACGCAGTCGCGCGTATCGGTGTAGTCGCTGATATGCACATGGACAATGGAGTCTGAAAATTTTTCGACAAACACATACGGGTCGATACCCGTACGCCGTGCCTGCTTGATATCCAATACCATCTTGAAATCTGACCCGAGCGCCGAACGCATACGCGAAAGATAGTCGGGGCTTTCCGAACGGTAATGCACTACATTTTCCTGACAAAGCGAAATACCCTCGTGCGCACCGAGCCCATACAGTGTATGATACCGCTCAAACACCTGTTCGTCGGGAATACTGCCCGGAATTTTTGCCCCGTGCATCACCAAAAGCTCTGCACCCATTTCTGCCATACCGTAAAAATAGCGTTTGTAGTCCTCTAAGCTGTCCGTAAAACGGCGCGCATAGGAACTGAAAAAGTAATAGGATTCCGTAAAAGACGCATAGGTGTGAAAGCTTTTCACCCGCATCCCGTAGGTTTTTTGAATATCTTTAAGCTGTCTTATATAATCCGCATCCAATTCGCGCGGGGAGTTGATGAATATTTCCACACATTCCGCACCGAGTTTTCCCGTTTCAATCAAAGATTCCTCTGTTGTGCGCGGGTAAAAACATGCCGTGGATATGCCGATTGCCATACGCTGTCACCTGCCAAAAATTGTGCATTGCACGAATGCACGGTATTCTGTTACTATTGTAATCGGGAGGTACATAGAAATGCAAGCGTTATTTACACAAATCCGTGATTTTTTCAGAAGCTTTCATCCGATTGTCAAAAAAGTATTTCGTTACGGTGTGCCGATAACACTCGGTCTGTATCTGTCGGCAGGTGTTTGCCGTATGCTGTCGGGTCTTGCGGGGGATGCCGACCGTCTGCTGCGTATAGGGACAGAACTGCTTGCGTGCGGAAAAGAGTGCTTTGGGATTGTATTTGTCGGCGGCTTGCTTTTACAGCTGTTTTTGACGGCGTATGTTTGTGACACCGGCGAAGACCTTTTTAAATCATAGGGAAAGCTTTGTTGCCTTTAAAGGGAATGTGCACACGGACACCGCAGAAAAAGGAAGAACCCCCAGCGCCGAAGCGAGGAGGTTCTGGAAGGATATAAGACAATTTGTACCACCGTATTTGTTCACCACTTCAAATGTCGGTGACGTGTAGGAATCCGCTTACCTACTGTACAATGGTAGAATATCATCCGATTATTGCAATCTGCGTGCAGAATTATGAACAAATTGTAAACAATTTCACGCAAATTCGTATATACCTGACACAATTCGCAGAAGATTTGCAGAAAAGGCAAAACAATCTGCGGTTTTTGCTTGACACGGAAAAAAGCATGCGGTATAATTGTGGGGTATCTCAACAAGTAAAGGGAGGGAATAAGATGAGCCAGGTAAAGGTCAAGGACAATGAATCCTTGGAAAGCGCACTTCGCCGCTTTAAAAGACAAACCTCTCGTGACGGCGTTATTCAAGAAGTTCGTAAAAGAGAGCACTACGAAAAGCCTTCTGTAAAAAGAAAGAAAAAATCAGAAGCAGCTCGTAAAAGAAAGTATAAGTAAGAACGGGGAAAACGGGCTTTGCCCGTTTTTCTTTTTTGGAGACACGATATGAAAGACATCGCGTTACTGATGCCGAAATACCGTTTTCGGTCTGTTTTGGATATTACCCCCGACGACCTTCGGAAAATGGGAGCCAAAGCCGTGGGCTTGGATATTGACAATACCATCGCGCCCGACGGAACACTGAAATTCATTGACGGCGCGCAGGAATGGATTGATTCTGTGCGCGCGGCAGGGTTTCCTGTAACCATCGTTTCCAACGGCACGATTTTCCGTGTCGGACCGATTGCCAAAAAATTCGGACTGCCGTTTGTGTCCCTGTCCATGAAACCGTATACAAACGGACTTTACCGCGCGGCAAAGCGCATGCGGGTGGATATTACCGAGCTTGCCATGCTCGGCGACCAGCTTTTCTCCGATGTGAAGGCGGCAAACCGATGCGGCGCGATTGCCGTGCGGATTGACCCGATTCCGATGAAAAGCTTATATCCGCATTATTATGCATGGAAGGAAAAACGGGAACGTCCGATTTTGGAAGAATTTGAAAAACTGCACGGGTACGGTGTTTATGATGATTAAAAGATTGCAGGCGGCTTTGAAAGCCGCAGAACGGTTTGACGGTGCGTTGATTCTCTCGCCCGAAAACCGTTTCTATTTTACCGGCTTTGCGTCGAGTGACGGCTTTTTGCTCGTCAGTGCGGACCGTGCGGTATTTATTACGGACGGGCGGTATATTGAGGCGGCGCAGAATCAGATTCAGGACTGTGAGGTTGTTTTACAGCAATCGGCGGGAAAACAGCTTGCGGAAATTTTTACGGATATGGGCGTATCTGCCGCCGCCGTGGAAACCGAGCGCATCAGCGTGGCGGATTTTGCGAAATACGGGACGTTTCTGAAGCCTGTCGAAGCGGTGCCCGATTCGCTTTTAGATGAAATGATTTGCAATTTGCGCACGGTGAAAACGCCGCAGGAGATTGCAAAAATGAAAGCGGCGCAGCGGATTGCGGAAGCGGCATTCGACCATATTCTGAACTTTATAAAACCCGGAAAAACCGAAAAGGAAATTGCTTTGGAGCTGGATTTTTTCATGCTTTCTCACGGCGCCGAAGCACTTTCCTTCGAGACCATTGCGGTCAGCGGTAAAAAATCCTCCATGCCGCACGGCGTACCCGATTGCAACACCGTACAGCGCGGCGATTTTATCACGATGGATTTCGGCGCGGTGGTGGACGGGTATCACAGTGATATGACACGCACGGTGGCTGTCGGCGCGGTCAGCGAACGGCAAAAAGAAGTTTACAGTACCGTTCTGCGTGCGCAGGAAGCAGTACTCACGGCGCTGAAGCCCGGTCTTGCCTGTAAAGCGGCGGATAAAATTGCGCGCGACGTCATCACGGAAGCGGGGTACGGCGCGTATTTTACCCATTCCACGGGACATGGCGTAGGCGTAGAGATTCACGAATTCCCGCGGCTGTCCGCACGGAGCGCCGATACGCTGAAAATCGGCGAAGTGGTTACAGACGAACCGGGCATTTATATACCCGGCGAATTCGGGGTGCGTATTGAAGATATGGCGCTGATTACCCCTGACGGCTGTGAAAATCTGACCAAATGCCCCAAAGAGCTGATAATTCTGTAAAAAAGGACTTGAAAAATATACCGCAATCCTATAAAATAAGGATAATAGTAATGTAACTGCGCGCTTCGGCGCGAAGTTTTAAAAACGGAGGATATTAACATGATTACAGCAGGTGATTTCAGAAACGGCGTCACATTTGAGGAGGACGGGCAGGTTCTGCAGGTTGTGGAATTCCAGCACGTAAAACCCGGCAAAGGCGCTGCGTTTGTCCGCACCAAAACAAAAAATGTTATTACAGGCGCTGTGGTGGAAAAGAGCTACAACCCGACAGCGAAATTCCCGACCGCGTTTATTGAAAGAAAAGAAATGGAATATTCCTACAGCGACGGGGAACTCTATTATTTCATGGACACCGAAACCTATGAATTGGTACCGATTAACGAGTCTGACCTTTCCGACAACTTTAAGTTTGTCAAAGAGAACATGGCTTGCAAAATCCTTTCCTATAAAGGTAAGGTGTTCGGCGTAGAGCCGCCGACTTTCGTAACTTTGGAAGTTACCAAAACCGACCCCGGCTTCAAGGGCGATACCGCAACCAACGCAACCAAGCCCGCGACCTTGGAAACCGGTGCGGAAATCAAAGTGCCGCTGTTCATCGACGAAGGCGAAATGATTAACATCGACACGAGAACAGGCGAATACATGTCCCGCGCATAAATGAAATCAGGAGGAATTTAAAATGACTGTTACGGAAAAATCCGCTTACCTCAGAGGGCTTTTTGAGGGCCTTGACCTCGACAATGACAAGGACACGACCAAAATCATTAAGGCGATGCTCGACGTTATCGACGACCTTGCACTCACCGTATCCGATTTGGAAGATGAAGTCGCCATGCTCACCGAGCAGGTAGACGCTGTGGACGAAGACCTCAGCGATTTGGAAGAATTCGTTTATGAAGACGAGTGCGACGATGACTGCTGCTGTGATGACGAGGACGTCTACGAAGTAGATTGCCCCGCTTGCGGCGAAACCGTATTCTTTGACGGCGAAGATATTGATGCAGGCTTTGCGGCATGCCCCGCCTGCGGCGAAAAATTGGAATTTGAACTTGACTGCGACTGCGACTGCGGCTGTGACTGTGATGCTTGCGGCGAAGAGGACGCAGAATAAGCTGTAAATTGCTGACGGAAAATATACCGCAAACAAACCCCGCTGATTATCCCGAAAAGGGAATCGGCGGGGGCTTGTTTTATACGCATTTCTGACAGCGGCTGTTTCTGCGTCGTACAGAATGTGCATTGCCGATTTTCCGATGAATGACCCGCCGCCCTTTTCTTTCATATGCACATGGGACCCATTGACAACATAGAAGTAATCGTGACTCACTTATAACATGGGGTGTCATAAGTGAGGCGAGCAGTTTATGGAACAAGACAGCTTACAACAAATTCGGAATAATCATTTGGCAGATATACTTTGTGCGCTGCGCACCAATCCCGTCTTGCTCCCGAAATCGGAAAGGTTGACCTCTTAAAGGTTGGGCATCACTCCAATGAGATGTCGAGTACACGCGGGTTTATTCGGACACTCTCTCCTTCCGTCTGTGTGGTCACCAATCAGTACGAAAGCATTCATCCCGTGACGCTTGCCTATATTGCGTATATGTGTGACCCGACATTCTTGATTACAGGCAAAGAAGACGGCGTAATCGCGGACATCGGTGAGAACGGACAAATTCTCTGTTATAATCAAATTCATTAAATCAAAAGAGGCTATCGTTACGATAACCTCTTTTTTGCTTTTCTGCGCCGATTCCGCATTACAAATCCGCATGCGGATTTGCTGTATCGTTTTTTTAGGAGCGGCTTTGCGTTAAAACGCAAGCTTTCTGAATTTTCCCGGGGAAATGCCTTCGCTTTCCGTGAAAAAGCTAATGAAATTGGATTCGCTGTTAAAGCCTGTCTCATAAGCGATGGATGCAACGGTCATTTCTGTTTTTTGCAGAAGCTCCTTGGCTTTATTCAGCCGTACAATCAAAACATAGTCATACGGAGAAAAACCTGTTTGCTGTTTGAACACTCTTGAAAAATGCGAGGCACTCATATGCACTGCGGCTGCAAGCTGTTGCACGGTGATTTTTTCATGTATATGCTCAAGTATAAACTGTCTCGCTTTTTGCATGTTTTCCGCATATTTGTTTTGACTTTTGTTGTGTATGCTTTTGGGCGCCAAAAGCTCTGCGAACAGCTTGTAAATATCAAGGGATATGCTCAGCTCCGATGGCGGCGCATCATTTCGGACAGCGTTGTGAATACGAAAGAGAAGCATTCGAATCCGCTGAAAATCACGGCATCTTAGGAGTTGTCTTTCTGTGCGTTCGATTTCCGCAAATAAATCGAAAGAATTTGCACCGCTGAAATACAGCCAGACCGATTCAAAGGCGCCGTTGATACAGTATTCATGCGGCTTGCGGCAGTCCCAAATCACTGTATCGCCCGCGTGCGCGGTGATTTTTCTGCCGTCTTTTATATATGTGAAAGAGCCGGCAATCACATGCGAAACAAATAGACCGCGGTACGCTTTCCGAACATCGCGGTAAATTTTTTCACAGAAAAAATGGCCTGTTCGAAGCGGGTAATAGTATAACTTTCTGGCGGTCTGCGACGGTGTGGAAAAACATATTTCGGATTTATTCGGCATAGCGGTTTCTGCTGTATTCAAAAGTGTCCCCCCATTTTCGGTGAACGCATATTCTGCAATCCCGTCTTATTTTATGTGAATTCAGCGGACTTATATAAGCCTTAGACTTTTATTTTATAAAAATACCGTCTTTATGTTGCAGATTCAGAGACATAAAGGCGGTATTGAAGATGTATGTTTTTTTGCGATTATGCTTTTGCGGCTTCGGCGGTGATGTTCTGCATATCGGTCATTTTCTTTTCCATATCGGCGACCAATGTGAACTGCGTGCGGCAGCGGACAAGATTGTGTTCCGCATATTCTGTTTTGAAGTAAACATCGCCGTTCAGGTAATCCGTCAAAAAGCGCATGCCGCATTCAAAGGTCATCAGCTTTGCCGAAAACGGCAGATATTCGATTTCACGCGCCCAAAGGCTCTCTTTTGCAGAGGATAAATATCCTTCCGTATAAGCCTTGTAAAGCGGCAGACTCAAAGAAACCTTCGATAAATCTTTTTCGTCTTCGCTTGCGGTGTTTGCGCCGAAGCGGATGCTGTCGCCGAAATCATACAGAGAAAGTCCCGGCATAACGGTATCCAAATCAATAATGCAAATACCCTGATTGGTTTGGCTGTCAAACAAAATGTTGTTGAGTTTTGTGTCGTTATGGGTTACGCGCAGCGGCAATTCGCCTTTTTCGATTAAATCCAGAAGCACATGTGTATCCGCTTCACGGTCGCGGACGAACTGGATTTCCGCTTCCACGGTTTCACGGCGGTTGGCGCGGTTTTCCTGTACGGCTTTTTCAAAGTCCAAAAAACGGGAATACGTGTTATGAAAGTTCGGGATGGTTTCTTTCAGGGTTTCGGCAGGATAATCTGCCAGCGATTTTTGGAATGCGCCGAAGGAGAGCCCTGCATTGTAAAAGACTTCTTCACTGTCAATCGTGTTGCAGGTATATACATCATCAATATAGCGGTAACACCGCCAGCAGTCTCCGTTTGTGTCGGCGGCATAATATTTTCCGCCCTTTGCGGGCAAAAAGCAGAGCGTTTCCCGTTCGGGACTGCCGCCGCGCGCCGCGATTTTATCGCGCAGGAAAGAGGTTACGCCGACAATATTGTGCATAAGCACATCGGGGTCTTTAAATACGTTTGTATTGATACGCTGTACGGTATAATCTGCTTTTTTGCCGTTATCGTCAAAATGCAGAACGAAGGTTGCATTGATATGCCCGTCATTTTTTACCGTATAGTCTAAATATGTACCTGAAATCGAAAAATTGTTTTGCAAAAATGCCAAATCAAACTGCGGTGTCACTGAAAACAACGCCCTTTCTGTTATAATTCGATAGTAACTTTAATATTATAGACTGTTTTTTCTTTTTCGTCAATAAAAGACTTTTCACTTGCCCTTTTACGAACACCCCGATATGCGGACTTTGCCGCATATCGGGGTGTTTAACCATAGCACACGCGTACGAACACGCCCAAAAGGCGTGTCCTGCGGGCACTTTTCAACTTATCGCGCTCGCAAGGCGTCAGCCTTGCTTCGCGCTCTGCGTCCAAAATTGCACCGCAATCCGCGTCTTTTGGGTCGGAGAATTTTCGGGAGCGGGATTTTTGTCTCTGCGCGGCAAAACCGCAGTCAATCCTTTCGGATTGACGAGGATTTTAACAAAGCAGAGGCGGAAATACTGCCGCGAAAATCGTATTCGGACGCGTGTGCTATGGTTATCCGTATTGTAGCGAATTTTTTAAGTTTTGGCAAGTGGGCAGGAGAATTTGTTGCGGCGAATTAGGTGCGTAGGGGGGAGTGTGCGAATTCCGCCCTTACTCGGGCAATTCGTGAATCGCCCTTATGCGGTTATTGTATACCGCGTGAGGTTATTCGCTTCGCTGAGAATGATAAATGCATAAATCAATGTATTCACGAACACAGAAAAGCACCCGAAACAGAAAACCTGTTTCGGGTGCTTTGGAATTGTTATTTCAGAACATTAAGAGAAGAAAACTTATTTCGCTTCTTCTTCCTTTTTCTTCTTCAAGGTAACAGCCGCAACGCCTGCTGCCATGGAGAGCATTGCAAGAGCCGCAACACTGCCGACAACCGTACCGCTGGTCTTCGGAATCGAAGGTGCGTTCGGGTCAGTTGTTACGCTTTCGCCGAGCTTCGCAATCACTTCAGTCTCTTTTTCACCGCAAACAGAGCAGACTCTTTCTTTCAAGCCGTCTTCGGTTTCAGTTGCTTCTTTTACAACCGTCCATTCGCCGAATGCATGACCCTTAGCGGGGATAGCTTCTTCGACTTCTTCTTCGCAGCGGTTGCAAATGCCGTGCTTGAGACCGTCTTCGGTGCAGTCCGCATCCTTATCGATGGTCCATTCCGTTACATCATGACCGAGTGCGGGAATAGCTTCGGTAACTTCGTTGCCGCATACGGTGCAAACACCTTTTTGCTCGCCTTCCTCAGTGCAGGTCGGCATTTTGGTGATTTCGGGGTCTGCAAGGGAGTGACCTTTTGCGGGAATGGCTTCTGTTGCAAGCACTTCACCGCAAACAGCGCACTTCTGTACTTTTTCGCCTGCTTCCGTGCAGGTTTCGTCTTTCACGACTTCCCATTCACCGGGGGTGTGTGCCGCTTTTGCAATGGCACGGGTTTCTTCCGCACCGCAAGCGCAGACTCTCTTTTCGAGACCTTCTTCTTTGCAGGTAGCAGGTGTTACAACCGTCCATGCGCCGAAGCTGTGACCGGTAGCCGCAATGGATTCCGTACCGAGAGCCGCACCGCAATCTGCGCAAACACTGGTCTTTGTACCTGCTTCTGTGCAGGTCGGTTCTTTTGTAACCGTGGAGTTTTTGTTTGCGTGTGCACACGCAACTTTCACAGAGGTTGTAGAATTTGCAAGAACTGCCGCAGTAATATCTGTGGAGTCATAGTCACCCAAACCAACACCCTTGGATAAATCCAATTTAAGGGTCTGTGCTGTTTTCAGTACTTTGAACTGCGCAGTAGCAATCGTGCCGTTGGTTTTAACAGCGTCCAGCTGTGTTCCTGAGTAAACCAACTTACCTGCTATCTGATCATTTAAAGAGGCGCTGCTGAAGTAAGCTGCATCTTTAAATGATCCCGCAACATACTCAAATGCAGAGGTGTCATAGATAAGATCGAAATCCAAAGCACCGAGACCTTCTTTGGAATCGGCTTTTGCACTGACTGTCACTGTGATAACATCACCGGGTTTTGCCGATGCAGCATTTACGGACAGATTGATTTGTGCGTCACTGGAAACTGCCGCAAACGCAGTCATTGCGCACATGCTCAGTGCCAAAACCAACGCCATGAGAATACTGATTGTTTTCTTCATGATTTTACCTTCCTTTTTGTTTTTGCTATTACAACCCTTTCCGCGCGCCGACCGCCGTCAGCGACCGACCGCAAGTAACTCCCGAAGCCGATTCACCCCTCAAAAGTGCATGACCGATTTCGCTTGCCGTACTTTTCGGAACGGTTTGTAAAACAGACAGAATTTTATGCCTTTCCCATGCCGTAGGGCATGGTACGGGACTTTCTTATATTATAAATATGAAAATTTGTTTTGTCAACGGTATTTTGCGGAAAAAGCCCCGGTTTTTGGGGCTTTTTATGTGATGTTGCATCACTTGTTTCACACTTCCGTGCCGACTGTTGATTATTTTAAAAATACAGGCAATACTGATATGTATGAGGTGACCGCATCTGAAATAAGTGAGGTCACTGTAAGGAGGGAAAGTCATGTGTACTGCAATTACCTTTCAAGGGGAATCCTTTTATTTCGGGCGCACGTTGGATGTTACCTGCGGGTATCGGGAAACCGTTGCCGTAACACCGCGCAATTTTCCGTTTCAGTTTCGCTTTGCAGTCCCGATGCAGTCCCATTATGCGGTTATCGGAATGGCGACCGTTGCCGAGGGGACGCCGCTGTATTATGACGCAATGAATGAAAAGGGTTTGTGTATGGCGGGACTGCGGTTTCCGTTGTATGCCGCGTACCAAAAGCACGGGGCTGAGAAAAATAATATTGCGCCGTTCGAGCTGATACCGTGGATTTTGGGGCAGTGCGATACTGTTTCCGCCGCACGGGAACTGCTCCGCCGCACCTGTCTCGTCCAAGAGGAATTCAGTGCTGAACTGCCGTCAGAGCCTCTGCACTGGATGCTTGCGGATGAAACCGCGTGCATAGTTTTGGAGATAGAAGCGGACGGCATGCATCTGTATGAAAATCCTGTCGGTGTTTTGACCAACAGCCCGACCTTTCCCATGCAAATGTCGCGGCTGACGGATTTCATGCAGCTGTCGCGCGAAGAACCGCGAAATATGCTGTTACCGCATGTGGATTTACAAATATACAGCCGCGGTATGGGGGCTGTCGGACTTCCCGGAGATTGGTCGTCTGCTTCCCGATTTATACGTGCGGCTTTTGTGCGGGGGAACGCTTTGCCGTTCGGGTCTGAAGACAGCGACGTCGGGCAGTTTTTCCACATTTTAGATACCGTCGGGCAGATTTACGGCTGTGTGCGCGTCGGGGAAGAGGGCTTTGAACAAACGGTATACACCTCTTGCTGTAATGCATCCAAAGGGATTTATTATTATACAATGTACGGCAACCGTGCAATTACGGGCGTAGATATGCACAAAGCGGATTTGGACAGCGACAGCGTACAGCTTTTTCCGCTTCAAACAGCAGAGGAAATCCACATGCAAAATTAAAACAATTATAAAAACAGAAACAGCGCAAATGAGCAAGCTCTCTGCCCGTTTGCGCTGTTTTTGTATTTTTTTCAGTTTTCGGCTGTTTGTATCTCGTTTTGCTCCTGTTTTCGCATCAGGCGGAATTCTTTCACGACCAAAATACCCGCAAGGACGGCGGCAACAAAGTCTGATGCAGGACCTGCATACATAACGCCGTCAATTCCGAAGAAAATCGGCAGAACAATCAACAGCGGCAGCAGGAAAATGACCTGTCGTGTCAAAGAAAGCAAAATACCTTTTGCGGCTTTGCCGATAGAGGTAAAGAAATTCGAGGCAATCGGCTGAATCGCATCGAGAAATAAAAACAGCAGGAAAATATGAAAATACCGTTCGGCAAATGCAAAATATTCTTCCGAACCGCTGCCGAATAACCCGATAATCTGCCGCGGGAACAGATGAAAGCAGGCGGAAAAGAAAACGGCAATGCCTGTGCCGAACCCCAAAGACAGGCGCAGGGTTTTGCGTACGCGGTCATATCTTTTTGCACCGTAGTTGTAGCCGACAATCGGCTGCAAGCCCTGTGAAATACCAATGATGAAGGAAAAGAAAATCATGGTAACCTTTGCAATAATGCCTGAGCATGCCAGCGGAATTTCACTGCCGTAAACCGAGAGCGCGCCGTAATGCGTCATGGTGTTATTCATGACAATCTGCACGACCATCATGGCGATTTGATTAAAACAGTGCGAAGTGCCTAAAGAGGTGATTCTTGCGCAGTCTTTGGCGTGCAGCAGAAAATCTCTCTTTTGCAGACGGATGCTTTTAAAACGGAAAAAGTATGCAATCACCAAAATTGCAGACACGACTTGTCCGATTACGGTCGCAAGCGCCGCACCCGCCATATCCATATGGAAAACAAAAATAAACAGCGGGTCAAGAATAGTGTTCAGGATTGCGCCCGTGAGTGTGCAAATCATGGAATAACGCGGACTGCCGTCCGCACGGATAAGCGCACTGCCGCCCGTGGTTAAAATCAGAAAGGGGAAGCCGAATGCAGTGATTTTGGTATAGGTCAATGCGTAATCCAGCACCTCTGCCGTTGCGCCGAACAGCCGCATAAGCGGATTTAAAAAGAGTAAAACGACTGCGCTGATTATGATACCGATAACAATGAGCATGGACGAAGCATTGCCGACCGAACGCGCCGCATCCTTTTCCCGTTTTGCGCCGAGGTGCAGGCTGAAATTTGCCGCGCCGCCCACGCCGAAGAGGAGCGCCGCCGCCGTGCAGAGCGTGGAAAGCGGGAACGCCACGTTGGTTGCCGCATTGCCGAGCATGCCGACACTGTGTCCGATAAAGAATTGGTCCACAATGTTGTAAAGCGCACCGACCAGCATCGAGATAACACTCGGAATGGCGTACGCACGTAAAAGCTTACCGATTTTTTCTGCACCTAAGGGATTCTGATTCATAGTTCCTCCGATAAAAAGACCGCACGGCGAATGCTCGGGCGGTTTTGGGGACAGTTTCGTCCCGCTTTGTATAGTATCGCCGTAATTTGTTAACCGATTAAATAGTATACACGCGCTTTCTTTAGAAATCAATTTGCAAAATGCCAAAATCTTTGGCTTTTTTCGGCATGATTTTTGCCCGTTTTTATTGTGCGGCAGAAAATGCAGAGGCACAAAACCGCATTTTAAACAAGTATAGTATAAAAGGCTCCTTTTTCGGGTCTTACGCAGAAAATATTAGAAAGCCGAAATTTATGTAGTCATTCTTTGAATTATATGTTATATTATAACAAAAACGAAAGGTGACGCGTATGCAAATCAATTTGCAGAATATTCAGATTGTGCCGAAAACACCGCGCGGGACGGTATTTGAACAGCGCGAAGGCGCGGTTTGCCACACACCGTATCAGTTGGAATCGGAATTTTACAGCTGTATTGAACGCGGCGAGGTCACGCTTTTGGAAGACAAAATGCGGCAGTATTTCCAAGACGGTTTTGTCATCGGACGGTTATCGAACAATGATTTGCGGCAGATGCAGTATTGGGCGGTCAGCAGTATTACGCTTGCGGTTCGCGCCGCCATACGGGGCGGGCTTGATGAGCTGTATGCCTATAATTTAAGCGATTATTACATACAGTACGTAGATGCTTTGCAAAGTACGGCGCAAATTGTGGATTTGCTGACGCAAAAGGCGGTGGAGCTGACCGAACTTGTGGCAAAGGTGCACGGCAGACTGCAATATTCCCCGCATGTGCGCCGTTGTATCGGATATATTGAACGCCACCTGCATGAAAAGCTTACGGTTGCGGCGTTGGCGGAAAACGGCGGGATTACCGCCGACTACCTATCGGCGATTTTCAGGCGGGAGACGGGAGAACCTTTGAGCACATATATTTTGAAAGTAAAACTGCGCGAAGCAAAGCTGTTGCTTGAAAACGGATGCAACTGTGAGCAAACGGCATACACGCTTTCTTTTTGTTCGGAATCCTATTTTATTTCCTGCTTTAAAAAAGCATTTGGCATAACGCCGCGGGCATATGCGGCGGCACACACAAAAAAGTAATTTCGGAATATTGGTATTTTCAACGGTATTTTGATAGAATTAAACAGATGATTTTTTTACAATAGAAACAGACGGAGGAAAATTTATGGACAGTTTCAGTGTGATTCTTTTGATTTTATCGGGGCTTGCCCTGCTCGGTGTGGCGGTTCTGCTTGTTTTGCAGTTTCGAAAGAAAGACGACGGCACGGTACAGGCGGTCAGTCATCTTTCACAAAAGCTCGATACATTGCAGAAAACCACCGCGGACGAATTTGCACGCAACCGTATGGAGCTTGCAGGCAGTCTGCATGAAATGGGGAATAAATTAGAGGCGATGACCAAAGCGAATTTCGAACAGCGCATTGAGCTTACACAAACCGTTACAAAATCCATGCAGGATATTCGCGACCGCACCGTGGAGCAAAATGAAAAGCAGTCGAAAGCTGTGGAAGCGGCGATTTTGAAAATGCAGGAGAGCAACGAAAAGAAGCTGGACGAAATGCGCATGACGGTGGATGAAAAGCTGACTTCCACATTAACGACCCGTTTAAACACCTCATTTAAAACCGTTTCCGACCAGCTGGAAAAGCTGTATACCTCTTTGGGCGAAATGAAAGAGCTGTCCGTCGGGGTGACCGACAATGTCGGCGCGCTCAATCGGGTGCTGACGAACGTAAAGGCGCGCGGCACATGGGCAGAAGTGCAGTTAGAGGCGATTCTTGACCAGACCATTCCCAATATGTACGACAAAAATGTTGCCACGGGAGAAAAGGACACAGAGCGTGTGGAATTTGCGATTCGGATTCCCCAAAACGACGATAAAAATAAAATTACATATCTGCCTGTGGACTCCAAATTCCCGCTGGAGGATTACGTGCGTCTCTGCACGGCGGCTGAACACGCCGACGCCGACGCTGTGAAATCGGCGCGTAAGGAGCTTGAAAACCGTGTGTACGGCGAGGCGAAGCTGATTAAAAAATACATAAATGTACCCAAAACTACGCCGTTTGCAATCATGTACCTTGCAACCGAGGGCTTATATGCCGAAATTGTTTCTTCGCAGTCGGGTGTGCTTGAAAAAATTCAAAACGACTGCAATGTCATGGTGGCGGGCCCTTCCACGATTACGGCGCTTTTGAATTCGCTTTCCATGGGCTTTAAAACGGTTGCCATCAACGAAAAGGCAAATGAAGTCCGTTTGCTTTTGGGGGCGGCAAAGGCGCAGTATGAAAACTTCGGCACAATTCTCGAAAAGGCGAAGAAAAAGATTGCCGAAGCGGGCAAGACGCTCGACGATGCGCAGCACCGCAATTCCATCATTCGTAAAAAACTGCGTACGGTTGAGGATTTGGAGCAAACCGAATCCGCCGATATTTTGGGTATCGGCACAGAAGTTCTGTCGGAATGATTTAGCGGTTTTTCATAAAAAAATCTTGCAAAAATCGGTTTTTTGCGTTACTATTATAACTGTC
>ERZ1027171.126-NODE-126-length-36625-cov-6.266010_pt1 | contig 36625 bp, 33 predicted proteins | sample MGYA00519274_ERZ1027171 | MGnify/ENA primary metagenome ERZ1027171 (study PRJEB26926, sample SAMN06164681) | human gut metagenome | biome: ENVO:00009003; feature: ENVO:2100002; material: ENVO:00002003 | host: Homo sapiens | place: USA | collected 2012 ... | reverse complement strand
ACGAGATACTGATCGGTCTCGTGGGCTCGGAGATGTGTATAAGAGACAGTTTCTCTGCAATTTCCCGCATTGACGAAAGGGGATAAAATTCGTTACAATATTGCGAAGAACCTGTAGGAAAACGGGGTGTTTTTTTTGAAAAGAAAACTGTGCGCGGTGGATATAGACGGAACATTGGTGACCGACGATAAAGTGCTTTTGCCGCAGACCAAAGCGGATATTCATTGGTTTGTTCGGTCAGGCGGTATATTCGTGCTGGCGTCGGGACGTCCGACACGCGGCATTTTGCGCTATACGAAAGAATTAGATTTGGCAGACCTCGGCGGATATGTTATCTCCTATAACGGTGCGCGGGTTATAAATGCGCAAACCGATAAAACCGTCTTAGAAAAAAATATTTCGCCGTCTTGTTATCCTCTGATTTTTGAAGCGGCGGAACAACTGCATTTACCCTTGACGGCTTACAAAGAACAGGATATAGCCGTTACACAAAAAGCGGTTGACCGCTATTTCCTGACAGAAACGTCTATTAACCGATTAACCGTAGAGCGCGTTCCCGATTTGCAGAAGGAACTTACCTATCCGACGCCCAAGTTTTTAATTACAGGTGAACCCGATTGTTTAGGCGAGGCGGAAATACGGTTGCGAAATATGCTGTGCGGGCTTCCCGTTACCGTATTTCGCTCCGAGCCGTTTTATTTGGAAATCACGGCGCGCGGCTGCGACAAGGGGACGGCTGTTTTGGAATTGGCAAATCTGCTGCAGATTGACCGCGAAGCAACCATGGCTTGCGGCGACGGATTTAACGATGTGACCATGCTCTCCGCTGTCGGACTGGGTGTTGCAATGGAAAATGCACAGCTGCCTGCCAAAAATGCGGCGGACTGCATCACTGTCTCGAATAATGCCAACGGCGTGGGGCTGGCACTTCGTAAATTTGCGCTTTGATTTTGCTGTGCGGTCAGCCGTTATAAGGCTATATATTAAATTTAATGTTTCGGAGAGGAAGAATATGGAATATTCAAACAGTCTAAAGAAACAGATTACCCGTTCCATGTATAAACAAAATCTGTTGGAACGCGGGCTTTATCTGTTGCTGCATAAACGATATGCAAATATGTCCGAAATCAACAACATACAGTACGATTGCAGAGGAAAACGTACTTTTCTGGATATTATTCAAAGTAAGTCGGACTGTACAGCTAAGAAGCCGCTGTTTATCTACATCCATGGCGGCGGCTGGGTGTCGGGCTTTCGGCAGGCGCGTAAATTTTATTGCCGCTATTGGGCAAATAAGGGCTATGTCTGTGCAAATATCGGGTATGATTATGCGCTGGATGCTACGCACCCGGAACATATACGGCAGATTTTCAAAGGCATTGCGTATGTGCTCCAAAATGCTGAGGAATACGGAATTGATACGGGTCGAGTTGTCATTGCAGGGGAATCGGCAGGCGGTTATTTTGCCGCACTTGCCGCCGCTGTTTCGACACACAAGGCATTATATTCGCTGTTGGATATTCCCTTTGCCTATGCCGACAGCTTTAAAATAGACGCCTGTGTTCTGCTCAGCGGAATTTACGACCCTGTACGTGCGCTGGATACAGGCTTTCCCGATATGGAAATGTTTACACAGGCATTTTGCGGCATGTCGGCTGAAGAACTGCGCAAGGAAAACGGTTCGTCTCTTCAAAAACGGCTGTCACCGTTTTCGTATGCCGATGCACATTTTCCGCCGTCCTTTATCATCGGCTCAAAAAAGGATTTGCTTTTGTCCGAGTCCGAAGCTTTGCACGATGCACTCAACCGCGCAGGGGTGAAAAATGAACTTTACATTTGCACAGGTATAAACGGTGTGCATGCAGGTGGGCTTGCCTGTGAGATTGGCACGGGCAAATCTGCCGCACAAAAAGCAGAGCTGTTTTTACAAGAAGTGTTTACGGCAAAACTGACGGTATAATAATTGAATACGCATGCGTAGCCGCAGACCTGCAACATTATACAGGTTTGCGGCTTTTTAGAAACTTTTTATCTTATTGAAAAAACTGTAAATTTATGATATGCTAACAAAAACTGTACGGTTTGGAGTGTGTGCTCTGATGAAGCAAGATTCAAGGATTCAAAAAATCGCGGCGGGCGCTTCCTGTGCGCTGTTGCTTGCCGCAGGGGTGTCGTCTTATATACTGTATAAGACGGGTGTATTACGTTACGAAAAGCCCGCAGAAAGCCGAGACGGCGGCTATCTGTTTTGTTATTTTGTAGGGAATGCACCCGAAGAGGAGCGGATTCATTTCGCCGTCAGCCGTGACGGCTATAACTTTGAACCGCTGAACGGAAATGAAGCGGTGATAACGCAAACCCTCGGCAAAAAATCCGTGCGTGATCCGTACATATTAAAAGGTGAGGACGGTTTTTATTACATCATCGGCACAGATATGGCGGCTTCCGAAGGCTGGACTTCCAATCATGCGCTGATTACATGGAAATCGGCAGATTTAATTACATGGACGGATGAAACGGTCATCGACATACGCGCGTTCGGCGGTGCATTTTCGACCACCAACCGCGCATGGGCGCCGCAGGCACTTTGGGACAGTGAAAAAGGGCAGTACATGGTCTATTGGGCGCATTCCACCGAAGCAAATGATATTGCCGCCATGTATTATGCCTATACATCGGATTTTAAAACCCTCTCTGCGCCGCAGCCGCTGTATATTCGCGAAGGCGTACAAACGATTGACGCGGATATTATTTATAACGCGCAGAACGGTAAGTATTATATGTATTTTAAGCATGACGAGAACCAAACCATCGCTTACGTCACTGCCGATAAAATGCACGGTCCGTATACAGGTGAACCTGTCGTTGTTTCGCTCGCGCCCTCGGGCGTGGAGGGCAGTTCCATGTATCCTATCACAGGTACTGACACTTGGGTAATGCTGATGGACGAATACGGCAAGCACCGTTATTTTGCACAGCAGACAGCGGACATGGAACACTTCGGTAAATTGAAGCGTAAGGATTATGCAATGGACTTCAGCCCGCGTCATGGCTCCGTGCTTCCCATCACAAACGAGCAGTACGAGGCTTTGGTAAACGCTTTCTAAAAATAAAGGAGAGATACATATGACCCCGATGCAGGAATACTACGAAAAGGCGGCAAAAACCGTCATTGCAAATTTAAAAAAACGGCAAATGGAAGGCTATTACTGTGCCGATAAAACCGCCGCCGTGCAAAAGGTATTGGAACTGATGCCGAAAGGTGCAAGCGTTTCCTGGGGCGGCTCTATGACTTTGGGCGAAGCGGGTATTATGGATGCGCTCCAAACGTCTGAATACCGTCTGATTGACCGCGCCAAGGCGAAAACGCCCGAAGAACAGCGCGCTGTATACGGCGAAATCTGCACTTCCGACTTTTTTCTGACGAGCACCAATGCCATCACCTTAGACGGAGAATTGGTCAATATCGACGGTAACGGCAGTCGGCTTGCCTTTTTGATTTTCGGTCCGCAGAACGTCATTGTGGTTGCGGGCATGAACAAGCTTGTCAAAGATGCGGAAAGCGGCTATAAGCGCGTGAAAACGGTTGCCTGCCCGCCGAATGCCGCGCGTCTCGGACGTAAAACGCCGTGCGCCTTAAACGGCGCGTGCGGCGATTGCTATGCGTCCGACTGTATTTGCAGTCAAACCGTCATTACCCGCCGTTCGCATGTTCCGAACCGCATCAAAGTGATTTTAGTCGGCGAGAGCTTAGGTTATTGAGAAAGGAAGAAGCAGTATGCCCGTACTGAATAAAATCGCGCAAAGTGTTACAAAATTGGTCTCCAAATTTTCCGGACTTTCCCAAGAAGAGTCCGCGCGCAACGCCGCCGAAAAAACCGTTACACCGGGGATGCCCGAGTTACTGCGCCGTGCGGCGGCAGAGGGCGCCGTGCTGTTGAAAAATGAAGGGCATATCCTGCCCCTGCAAAGCGGTACAACCGTTTCTTTGTTCGGCAGGGGACAAACCGATTGGTTTTACACAGGTTACGGCTCGGGCGGTGACGTGAACAAGCCGTATGCCGTCAGCCTGTTGGAGGGACTTCGAAATTGCAATGCACTTTCCGTAAATGAGACACTCGCTGAAATCTATACGTCTTGGGGCGAAAAAAATCCGATTGACCACGGCTTTTGGGGCCATTGGCCGCGTTATTACCCCGATATGCCGTTAACCGGCACGCTTGTCCGCACAGCGGCGTCCTGCTCGGACTGCGCCGTTGTCACCATCGGACGCTCTTCGGGAGAGGACAGAGAAAACGCACTCGAAAAGGGCAGCTATTATTTAACGGACGCAGAGCAGGAGATGCTCACGCTTGTAACGTCGCACTTTGAAAAGACCGTTGTGCTTTTGAATATCGGCAGTATGATGGATTTGTCGTGGGTAGACGGCTTTGACGGCAAAATTCAGGCGGTATTGCTTGTATGGCAGGGCGGCATGGAAAGCGGCAATGCGGTTGCCGATTTGCTTTCGGGCGCGGTAACGCCCTGCGGCAAGCTGACGGATACCGTCGCAAAGACGTATACGGATTATCCCTCATCGGCAGACTTCGGCAATAAGGAATATAATTTCTATACAGAGGATATTTATGTCGGCTACCGCTGGTTTGAAACCTTCACGCCCGATAAGGTACAGTATCCGTTTGGCTACGGGCTTTCCTATACGGACTTTTCAGTGGAATACCTTTCGGCAGAGGAATCGGAAACGGAATTTCAATTCACCTGCGCCGTGCAGAATACGGGGACACAGTACAGCGGCAAAGAGGTTGTGCAAATCTATTTGGAAAAGCCCTGCGGTGTACTCGGCAATCCCGCACGTGCTTTAGCGGGCTTTGCCAAAACGAAAGTACTTGCGCCGAATGCGCGTGAAACCTTGCGGATTACCGTCCCGAAAACCGCGCTTGCGTCTTATGATGACCGCGGAGTGACGGGATTTTGCTCCGCATATGTGACCGAGGCGGGGACGTACCGTTTTTATCTCGGTACCGATGTACGGCAGGCAAAAGAAGTCTATACATATACTTGCCCCGAAACGGCACTTACAGAACAGCTTTGTGAAGCGGCGGCGCCGCTGGTTCCGTTTTCCGTCATAAAAGCAGAAGAGCGCGGCGATACACGCGTGCCTGTAAAGCAGGCGGCTCGTTTGGCGAAAAACGACTTGCGCCGCAGAATTACCGAGAATCTGCCGAAAGACACGCCGATGACAGGCGACAAAGGCTATAAATTATCCGATGTGCAAAACGGCAGTGTTTCGCTTGCGGATTTTACGGCACAGCTGAATTTGACGGAATTAGAAGCCATTTCCCGCGGCGATTACACCATGAACAGCAATTTAGGCGTGGCAGGCAATGCGGGCGTATTCGGCGGTGTGCTGGAATCCTTGCGCCAAAAAGGCGTACCGCCTGTAATTACCACCGACGGTCCTTCGGGCATTCGTTTGTGGAGCTGTTGCTCGCTCATGCCTATCGGCACACTGCTTGCCTGTACTTTTGACGAAGCCTTGGTGGAAGAAGTCTTTTCGGCAATCGGTGCGGAAATGCTTGCGAAGGAAACCGATGTTTTGTTAGCGCCCGGTATCAATATTCACCGCAATCCCTTGTGCGGACGCAATTTTGAATATTATTCCGAAGACCCGTTGCTGACGGGTAAAATTGCCGCCGCCGCAGTACGCGGAATACAGAAAAACGGTGTTTCCGCCTGCCCGAAGCATTTTGCCTGCAATAATCAGGAGTTTGCCCGCGTGCAGAACGACGCCCGACTTTCGGAACGCGCGCTTCGTGAAATCTATTTAAAGGGCTTTGAAATCTGTGTAAAAGAAAGCAAGCCCGATACGGTTATGACCTCGTACAACAAAATCAACAGTGTACACGGGCATTATCAGTATGATTTATGTACAACGGTTTTACGCGGCGAATGGGGCTATGACGGCTTGGTGATTACCGACTGGTGGATGCGTTCGCAAAAAAGTCCCGAATTCCCGAACCTTTGCGACAACGCTTACCGTGTCCGCGCACAGGTCGATGTGCTGATGCCCGGCGGTAAGCGTACAGGCAGGAAAAAGCCCGACAAAACCTTGCTTGCCACCTACGGTAAACCCGACGGTATCACTTTAGGCGAATTACAGCGTACCGCACAAAATGTCCTGCGCTTCTGTATGCGTTCTTCCGCAATGACCAGATTTCAAAAGAAATAAATCTGCCGCAAGAACCGCATACTCCATTGGTAATGTAAAACCCTTGTAGGGGCGGATGCCCACATCCGCCTGCAAAATTCTTGCAACCTAACGGTAACACACAACCGACGTAGGGGCGGGTAATTCCCCTGACAGGGGAAATGTCGAGCAAAGCGAGACAAAAGGGTAACGGCGAAGCCGTCACTCGGCGTCCGTACAGTCATAGGAAACCTCGCGGACGGACAAGGATGTCCGTCCCTACGCGTGTATTAAATGCCTTGTGTCATGCGAGATTCTTCGCTCCGCTCAGAATGACAAATTCGTGTGAATCTGTTTTTTAATGAATTTATATCGTTTGAAGTCGCTTAAAATTTTTCGATTTCTATTGACATTATTCTTCTTTCGGTTCATAATAAACAATATGACCGCATTCGTAACAGATGCGGTTGACAAAAACAACATCGGTAGGTAAGGCTCCCACAGGGATACGGGCTGCTGCCGCGAAACGGTGGAGACACTGTCAGCAGGTCAGCAGGGCACATCGAAAAACAAGGTGTGCTCTAATGCAGTTTCATCGCCCTCTGAAGCTAAAGCTTGAACGAAAAACCATACGTGTATTTTGCGCATACCGTCTTTTCGTTCGGCGGTGTGCGTTTTTATTTTATTCTTTCATTTGCGAGGTGAAAACATGGACACAGGAAGCGTGATAAGTGCAGACCCGAACCCGCCCCGATCTACGGGCAGGAGAACGGCGGCTTGCTGTGCCGTTGTTTTCCGCTGATTTGGTTTTGCGCTTTGTTTCCGATTGCCGCCGAAATGCGGCTATCTTTCGAGTTTAGGAGGGAAACGGAGTGTACGAAAAAGTACTTGCATTCTTAGAAGAAAAAAATTACTCTGCGTTAAAAGAATTGCTTTCCGAAAAGAACGAGGCGGATATCGCCGCTGTTTTTGAGGATTTGCCGCAGGAAAAACTGCCGCTTGTGTATCGGATTCTGCCGAAAGAGCTGGCGGCGGAAGTGTTTGTCAATATGGAGTCGGACGCGCAGGAGTTTCTGATTCACGCGTTCAGCGATAACGAATTGCGCGAAGTGTTGGACGAGCTGTATGTGGACGATGCGGTGGATATTATCGAGGAAATGCCCGCCACGGTTGTCAAGCGTATTTTACAGCATACCGACCCCGAAACACGCAAAAGCATCAATGAGATTTTGCAGTATCCCGAGGATTCTGCAGGCAGTTTGATGACGATTGAGTATGTTGACCTGAAAAAATATATGACGGTTGACGACGCATTCACACGGATTCGCCGTACGGGTGTGGATAAGGAGACCATCTACATTTGTTATGTCACCGATGAAAACCGCAAACTGCTCGGCATTGTAACAGTCAAAGACCTTTTGCTTTCCGAAAAAAGCGAAAAGATTTTTGAAATCATGGATACCAACATCATTTCGACCACAACCTTAGAGGATAAAGAGGTTGTCGCCGAAAAATTCCAAAAGTACGACCTTTTGGCATTGCCCGTGGTGGACCGTGAAAATCGGTTGGTCGGGATTATCACCATTGACGATGCGATGGACGTTTTGCAGGACGAAAATACCGAGGACTTTGAAAAAATGGCGGCAATTACGCCGACGGATAAGCCCTATCTCAAAATGAGCGTGTTCGATATTTGGAAAAAACGGTTTCCTTGGTTGCTGTTGCTGATGGTGTCCGCCACGTTTACAAGTAAAATTATCCAAAGCTCCGAAGAAGCTTTGCAAGCCTATGTGGTGCTGACTGCCTACATTCCGATGCTGATGGGCACGGGCGGCAATTGCGGCGGGCAGTCCTCTACCACCATTATCCGCGGACTTTCCTTGGGCGAAATTGAATTTCGCGACACACTGCAAGTGATTTGGAAAGAATTCCGCGTATCCTTTCTGTGCGGCGTTACGCTTGCGGTTGTCAATTTCGGACGCCTTTTGTGGATGGACCGTGTCTCCGTTTTGGTGGCGGGCGTGGTCAGTGTTTCGATGATTTTAACCATCATATTGGCGAAATTTATCGGCTGTTCTCTGCCGATTCTCGCAAAAAAACTGCATCTTGACCCTGCCGTCATGGCGAATCCGTTTATCACCACCATTGTAGATGTCATGTCCCTGCTGATTTACTTCCGCGTTGCATCCCTGATGTTGCATATTTAATTTTTAATGTAATTCTTGTAGGGGACGGGTTTCCACGCCCGCCCGAGCACAGCTGGAGTTTGCAAAAAAGCAAACGGTAACGCACAACCCCGTAGGGGCGCTTCACGAAGCGCCCGCAAAAATTCCCACGAACCGTAGGGGCGTGCATCGCGCGCCCGCGAAATTTGCACAAATCCAACAAAAACGCACAATCTCATAAGGGCGAACTGTGTTCGCCCGCTTTTTCTCTTGTCGGTCACAAAAATATTTTTAACAAGAGGCTGTTTATGGATATAACATTGCATTATATTGAAGCGGGCGAGGGCTTTCCGCTGATTCTGTTGCACGGTAACGGCAGTTCCTCATCGTATTTTGAACATCAAATCCCGTATTTTGCAAAGCGGTATCACGTCTATGCCGTGGATACACGTGGGCACGGTGCATCGCCGCGCGGGACAGCACCGTTCACCATGCGGCAGTTCGCGGAAGATTTGCGCGGGTTTATGGATGCGCAGGGGATAAAAAAGGCGCATATACTCGGTTTTTCGGACGGCGGAAATATTGCAATGACTTTCGCGCTTCGTTATCCCGAACGGATTGAAAAACTGATTTTAAACGGTGCGAATCTGCACACGGGCGGTGTAAAGCGTCACTTGCAAATCCCGATAGAAATCGGATACCGCTTAGCAAAGCTTTCCGCTGAAAAAAGCCCGCAGGCAAAGCTGAAATGCGAATTACTCGGTCTGATGGTAAATGAACCGAATTTAAGGGCGGTGCAGTTAAAAGCCTTATGTACGCCGACTTTGGTTTTGGTCGGGTCAAACGATATGATTCAAGCGTCCCATTCCCAAAAAATTGCAGACGCACTCCCGAATGCACAGCTGGTAACCTTAAAAGGTGGGCACTGTATCGCGGCAGAGTCGCCAACCGAATATAACCGTGTTGTCGATGCGTTTTTGAAAGGAAATTTATGAAAAAAGTGATTGTAATCGGTTCGCCGGGGGCGGGGAAAAGTACGTTTGCGCGAAAGCTTCGCGACAAAACCGATTTACCGCTGTACTATTTGGATATGCTGTGGCACAAGGCAGATAAAACCAATATATCCAAAGATGAATTTGACAGGCGCTTGTGCGAAATCCTGCAAAAAGAATGTTGGATTATCGACGGCAATTACAGCCGAACAATGGAAATGCGTTTACAGGTGTGCGACACGGTTTTTCTTTTGGATTTTCCGTTGGATGTCTGCCTTTCGGGCGTAGAATCCCGCATCGGCAAAAAACGTGTGGATATGCCGTGGGTGGAAACGGAATTTGACGCAGAATTCAAACAGTGGATTCTGGATTTCCCGAAAATACGCTTGCCGCAAATCTACGAATGGCTGAAAAAATATAAAGACGGGAAAGAAATCATCATTTTCAAATCCCGTGAATCGGCAGACGCGTATATCGAAAATGACATTTGATTTTTTGCCGCCACCTACGGATTTGTAAAAACGCTGTCATTCTGAGCGAGGCGAAGAATCTCCCATGTCACAAAGTAAATTGTAATATCGGTAGGGCGGGGAAGATTTCCCTTTTAGGGAAAATGTCGCGAAGCGACAAAAGGGTGATGGCGAAGCCGTAACTTGCCCCCGCCGTGGAATTTTACAGATTTTTCGGTCTGCACGGGCGATTGCATAAACCTGTCATTCTGAGCGTAGCGAAGAATCTCCCATATCACAGAGTAAATTGTACAATCGGTAGGGCGGGGGCTTGCCCCCGCCGCAGACGGACAGAGAATACCGATAGCATGTTTTGAAATTATCAAATCAACAAACAACCCGAACCGCACAACCTGCGATTCGGGTTATCTTTCTTTTTTCCCTACACGTTTACGGCGAGGGCAAGCCACCCGCCCTACCAAAAATCGAATTTCCCCTGTGCCGTGTGCGATTCTTCGCTGTCGCGCAGAATGACAATTTCATGCGGTTTCGACCGAAATGACATCTGCGGTTTCCCAATTTCACCGCAAATTCCCTATGGACTTCTTGTGTTTCCTGCGTTAAAATGGTAACAGTGCAAATTTGTTTTAACCGTAAAACCAGGGGAACAGATTCCAAAAGCGTACCGAAAATCCGCGTGTAAAATTGCACAAAACGCGGTGCAAAACGATATGCTTTTTGGGCAGTGAAACGAATGTTAAAAAATTAACAAGTAAGCGTTGACAAAATTTTAACAATGCGCTATGATGGTATCAATACGAAAATACTGATTGGGGCGAAAGGTATATGCGTACAGCGGAAAATGCCGTTCGCGGTATTTCAAAACAGGCGCTTTTGCGGTTGCCTTATTACTTGAATTACTTAAAGCAGCTGCAAAAATTCGGGGTGGAAAACACTTCCGCGCCGAAAATTGCCGCCGCGCTTTCCTTAAATGAGGTGCAGGTGCGCAAAGACATCGCCTATGTCAGTTCGTGTGCAGGCAAGCCGAAAACAGGGTTCGACGTGAAGCTTTTGATTCGCGATTTTGAAACCTTTTTGGGCTACGACAACGTAAACGAGGCGGTTCTCGTCGGGGCAGGGCTTTTGGGGCGCTCGCTTTTGCAGTACAAAGGCTTTTCCGCGTACGGACTGCACTTGGTTGCGGCGTTCGACCGAGACCCTGCGCTTACAGAACTTCGTTTCAATGGGGAGCAGAAAATCTTCCCCATGGAAAAGCTGGAAGATTTATGTCGGCGTATGCGCATTCACATCGGCATTATCTGTGTGCCCGAGGCAAGCGCACAGGTTGTCTGTGACCGCTTGGTTGCCTGCGGTATCCGTGCAATATGGAATTTTGCACCGGCGCATCTTACCGTGCCTGACGGCATATTGGTGCAAAATGAAAATATTGCATCGTCTCTTGCGGTGTTGTCCGCACATTTACAAGACCATTATTCTGAAAAATAAACGAAGGAGCATCAGTACAATGGAACAAGCAAAGACTTACGAAATTGTGGATTCTGTCGAAATGCTGGAAAAGGCATTGAAGCGCGTGCGTGAAGCACAGGCAATCTTCGCGACCTATTCGCAGGAGCAGGTGGATAAGATTTTCCGCGCCGCCGCCATCGCCGCGAATAAGCAGAGAATTCCGCTTGCAAAAATGGCGGTTGCGGAAACCGGCATGGGCGTGGTAGAGGATAAGGTTATCAAGAACCACTATGCGGCGGAATATATTTACAATGCGTATAAAGATACAAAGACCTGCGGCGTTGTAGAAGAGGATTCTGCTTTCGGCGTGAAAAAGATTGCAGAGCCTATAGGCGTTGTGGCGGCGGTTATCCCGACGACAAACCCGACTTCTACCGCGATTTTCAAAACATTGATTTCTTTGAAAACCCGTAACGGTATCATCATCAGCCCGCACCCCCGCGCAAAGGGTTCGACCATTGCGGCGGCAAAAATCGTTTTGGAAGCGGCTGTTGCGGCGGGCGCACCCGAAGGCATTATTGACTGGATTGATGTGCCGTCTTTGGAAATGACCAACCTCTTGATGAAAGAGGCGGATATCATCCTTGCCACAGGCGGTCCCGGGATGGTAAAAGCGGCGTATTCCTCAGGCAAACCGGCACTGGGCGTCGGCGCGGGCAATACCCCAGCAATTATCGACGACACCGCAGACATCCTGCTTGCCGTGAACTCAATTATTCACTCCAAAACCTTTGACAACGGTATGATTTGTGCTTCCGAGCAGTCGGTTATCGTGCTCGACAAGGTTTATAAGACGGTCAAAGAGGAATTTGCTGCACGCGGCTGTTATTTCCTGAAAAAAGACGAACTCGAAAAGGTCAGAAAGACCATTATTATCAACGGCGCATTGAATGCGAAAATCGTCGGTCAGCCTGCATACAAAATTGCACAGCTTGCGGGCGTAACCGTACCCGAAACGGCAAAAATTTTGATTGGCGAAGTCACAAGCGTAGAGCTTTCCGAAGAATTTGCGCATGAAAAGCTGTCTCCCGTGCTTGCGATGTACAAGGCAAAGGATTTCGGCGACGCGCTCGATAAAGCGGAGCATCTGATTGCGGACGGCGGTTACGGTCATACATCTTCTGTATATTTGAATGCCGTAACCGAGAAAGAAAAGCTTGCAGAATTCGGCGAACGCATGAAAACCTGCCGTATTCTTGTCAATACACCTTCCTCGCAGGGCGGTATCGGTGACCTTTACAACTTTAAGCTTGCGCCGTCACTCACACTGGGCTGCGGCTCATGGGGCGGCAACTCGGTTTCCGAAAACGTCGGCGTAAAGCATTTAATTAATATAAAAACCGTTGCCGAAAGAAGGGAAAATATGCTGTGGTTCCGTGCGCCTGAAAAGGTGTATTTCAAGAAAGGCTGTCTGCCTGTTGCACTCGATGAGCTGAAAAATGTGCTCGGCAAGAAAAAGGCATTTATCGTGACCGACTCTTTCCTGTACAACAACGGGTATACAAAATCGATTGAAGATAAGCTCGATGAAATGGGCATTCAGCATACCTGCTTCTATGAGGTTGCACCCGACCCGACACTCCAGTGCGCAAGAAAAGGCGCTGACCAGATGACGCAGTTCCAGCCCGACACGATTATCGCTGTCGGCGGCGGTTCGGCTATGGACGCGGCGAAAATTATGTGGGTGCTGTATGAGCATCCCGACGCGGACTTTGAAGATATGGCGATGGACTTTATGGATATTCGCAAGCGTGTATACACGTTCCCGAAAATGGGCGAGAAAGCCTATTTCATTGCGATTCCGACTTCTGCGGGTACAGGCTCCGAGGTTACGCCGTTCGCCATTATCACCGATGCGGATACAGGCGTAAAATGGCCGCTTGCCGATTATGAGCTGTTGCCGAACATGGCGATTGTCGATGCGGATATGATGATGAACGCACCGAAAGGCTTGACCGCCGCTTCGGGTATTGACGCGGTGACGCACGCACTGGAAGCGTATGCGTCCATTATGGCGACGGATTATACCGACGGTTTGGCAATCCGCGCGCTGCAAATGATTTTCCAATATCTGCCGCGTGCTTATGACAACGGTCCCAGCGACCCCGTTGCCCGTGAAAAGATGGGCAATGCCGCGACTATGGCGGGTATGGCGTTCGCCAATGCGTTCCTCGGCGTTTGCCATTCCATGGCGCACAAGCTCGGCGCATTCCATCATTTGCCGCACGGTATCGCAAATGCCTTGCTTATTGACTATGTTTTGCGGTATAATGCTGCTGAGGTTCCCACAAAGATGGGTACATTCTCGCAATATGACCACCCGCATACCCTTGCGCGTTACGCAGAGGTTGCCGATGCGCTCGGCGTTTCCGGTAAGACAGATGCGGAAAAGCTTGAAAATCTTATCGCAAAGATTGATGAACTGAAAGCACACTGCGGTGTGAAAAAGTCCATTCAGGCATACGGTGTGGATGAGAAATATTTCCTTGAAACACTGGACGAAATGGTGGAACAGGCGTTCAACGACCAGTGCACGGGCGCAAACCCGCGTTATCCGCTGCTGAGTGAAATCAAAGAGATGTATCTCAAAGCATATTACGGCAAATAAGGCAAGGAGGAGAATTATGAAACTCGAAAAAGTCATTGCTGTCAGAACTTCCAAGACCGTTTATAAAGACGGTGACCGCGCGGTCAAGGTTTTTGACGAGGACTACAAAAAATCCGACATCCTCAACGAAGCGCTCAATCAGGCACGTGTGGAAGAAACGGGCTTGCCGATTCCGAAGCTTTTGGAGGTCGGCGTGGTCGACGGGAAATGGGCGATTGCATCCGAATTCATCAAAGGCAAAACACTTGCGCGTTTGATGGAAGAAAACCCCGATAAAATTGACGGGTATATGGATTTGTTTGTGGATATTCAGTTGCAGATTCACAATCAGAAATCACCGCTTTTAAATAAGCTGAAAGATAAAATGAACCGTAAAATTTCCGAAACGGATTTGGATGCAACGACACGCTATGAACTGCACACCCGTTTGGAAGGTATGCCGAAACACAATAAGGTGTGCCACGGCGATTTCCGCCCGAGCAATGTGATTATCGGCGATGACGGTGTGAATTATATCATCGACTGGTCGCACGCAACACAGGGCAATGCGTCGGCGGATGCGGCAAGAACCTATTTGGTATTCTCCCTGAAGGGCGAGACCGAAAACGCCGAAAAGTATTTGGATAAATTCTGCGAAAAAAGCGATACGGCAAAGCAGTATGTACAGAAATGGCTGCCGATTGTTGCCGCTTCGCAGAGCGTAAAGCGCAATCCCGAAGAGAAAGAACTGCTCATGAAGTGGCTCGACGTTGTAGATTACGAATAAGTTTAAAGGAGAACGGCTATGAAAGTGACTGTTTGCATCGGAAGTTCCTGCCATTTAAAAGGCTCACGCCAAATCGTTGAACGGCTGCAGGCGTTGATTGCCGACCATGATTTAAAAGAGCAGGTCGAGCTCAGCGGCAAATTCTGCATGGGCAACTGCCAAAACGGCGTATCTGTTACGGTGGATGACGCGCTTTTCTCTGTGTCGCCCGACACCGTAGACGATTTCTTTAAAACCAATATTCTTGCCGCATTATAAGCGGTAAAACGGGCAGTGCAGGGGTTTTCGCCCTGTACTGCCGTTTTGCGCTTTTTTGTGACGGCGCATAGGGGATTTTTACCATGGCAAATTACATAAAACTTAAAAAATCGAATTGCAAAAACTGCTATAAGTGCATTCGCAACTGTCCTGTAAAATCCATCAGCTTTTCGGGAACACAGGCACAGATTGTGGAGGACGAATGCGTGCTTTGCGGTATGTGCTTTGTGGCGTGTCCGCAGAATGCAAAGGAAATCCGCAGTGATGTTGCGCGTGCCAAAGCCCTGCTTGCGGGGGACGCACCCGTATATGCGAGTATTGCGCCGTCCTTTGCGGCGAATTATGACAATATAGGGATAGCATCCATGCGGAACGCGCTTTTGAAACTTGGCTTTGCGGGGGCGGAGGAAACCGCCTACGGTGCAACCGTTGTCAAAAATGAATATGACCGCATCTGCAATGAAGGCGCGCAGGATGTTGTGATTGCCACCTGCTGTCATACCGTCAATTTGCTGATTCAAAAGCATTTTACCGAGGCAATTCCCTATCTTGCCCAAATACAGTCTCCTATGCAGGTGCATTGCGGTATGCTGAAAAAAGCACACCCCGATGCAAAGACCGTCTTTATCGGACCTTGCATCTCCAAAAAATCCGAGGCGGAGGACTACGAGGGAATTGTGGACTGCGTGCTGACCTTTGAGGAACTCGGCGAATGGTTCGAGGAAGCGGGGATTACCTTGGAACTGACCGAGGAACAGAACGAGCCTGCGGGCAAGGCGCGGTTTTTCCCCACATCGGGCGGTATTCTCAAGTCTATGGAATGCAAAAACGAAAAATACAGCTATCTTGCCGTAGACGGTATGTCCTCTTGCATTCACGCCATTAAGGATATTATTGCGGGCAACATTCACAACTGTTTTATTGAAATGTCCGCCTGTCCCGGCAGCTGCATCGGCGGTCCCGCCATGCACAAAGCGCATAAAGCACCCGTTCAGGGCTACCTTGCAGTCGAAAAATACGCAAAACAGGCAGAGGGCATGGATTTCCCCGTGGAACAGCCCGAAAGTGCGGAAATTGCCAAGAATTTGATTTTCCTCAAAAAGGAAAAACCGAAAGCGGGAAGCCGTGCGATTGAAGAAATTTTACATAAAATGGGCAAAATGCGCCCCGAGGACGAACTGAACTGCGGTTCGTGCGGATACAATACCTGCCGTGAAAAGGCGCAGGCTGTCTTAGACGGCAAGGCGGATTTGTCTATGTGTCTGCCGTTCTTAAAAGATAAGGCGGAAACCTTCTCCGATAATATCATCAGCAATACGCCGAACGGCATTTTGATTTTGAATGAGGAAATGGAAGTCCAGCAAATTAATGCCGCGGCACGGAAAATCCTCAATATCCGCCATCAAAACGATGTGCTCGGGGAGCCTGTTGTCCGCATTATGGAGCCGTTTGATTTTATCGAAGTGCTGTCGGGCGGACTGAATATTCACGACAAGCGCGTGTATTTGGCGGAGTATAAAAAATATATTGAGGAAACCATCATTTATGACCGCATGTATCATATTTTGATGTGCATCATGCGCGATATTACCACAGAGGAAGAGGAAAAAGTTAAAAAAGAGGAAATGAGCCGTCATACGATTGAGGTCACCGATAAAGTGATTGAAAAGCAAATGCGCATCGTGCAGGAGATTGCCTCTTTGCTCGGCGAAACAACGGCGGAAACCAAAATCGCATTGACCAATTTGAAGGAGTCGCTCAAAGATGAATAATTTGTGTACCGACATCGGGTATCAAAGCGTCAATAAGTTTGGCGAACAGCTTTGCGGCGACCGTGTGGAAATTATCGACCAAAGCGATGAAAACCACGTAGTGGTGCTGGCGGATGGTCTCGGCAGCGGCGTAAAAGCGAATATTCTTTCCACTTTGACCTCAAAAATTATTTCCACGATGATGGCAAATGGGATGAGCTTGGAAAACTGCGTGGAAACCATTGCCGCGACTTTGCCGATTTGCGAGGTGCGAAAGGTGGCATATTCCACATTTACCATCGTCCGCACTATTGACAACCGCGAGGCAGAAATTATACAATATGATAACCCGCAGTTGATTCTTTTGCGGGACGGCAAAAATTATGACTATCCGAAAACCGCAATGGAGATTGGCGGCAAAACAATCTATAAGTCTAAAATTGAACTGCGCGAAAATGATTTTATGATTTTCACAAGCGACGGTGCAATTTGGGCGGGCATCGGTTCAACCATGAATTTCGGTTGGGAACGCGACCAAATTATTGAATTTTTGGAAAAAATGTACAATCCCGAATTCACCGCGAAAACCATGTCCGCACTGCTGCTCGACGAATGCTGTCGGCTGTACGGCGGCAAGCCCGGCGACGATACCACCGTCTGCACGGTAAAGATTCGTGAACGAAAATCCGTAAATCTGATGCTCGGTCCGCCGCGCGACCCGAAAGACGTCAACAAAATGATGTCCTTGTTCTTCTCAAAAGAGGGGAAACACATCGTTTGCGGCGGTACGACCTCGACGCTTGCGGGTGAGTTCTTGGGCAAGCCCGTAGAAACACTTTTAGACTATATTGACCCCGAAGTGCCGCCGATTGCCAAAATCGAGGGCGTTGACTTAGTCACCGAGGGTGTTATCACCTTAAGCCGTGTGCTGGAGCAGGCGAAGGGGTATAAGGACGCCGATGCGATTTATGCGGAATGGAATGTCAAGGAGGACGGCGCGTCTTTGATTTCGCGTTTGCTTGTGGATGAGGCAACCGACATTAATTTCTTTGTCGGCAGGGCTATCAATCCCGCGCACCAAAATCCGAACTTGCCGATTACGTTCAACATTAAAATGCATCTTGTGGAGGAGCTTTCCGAACTGCTCAAAACCATCGGTAAGCGCGTGAAGGTCAGTTATTTCTAAGGAGAAACGGTATGGGAAAAGAAGGAAGAAAATTTGATACCAAAATTCAGTATTTAAAATATAAAGTTTTGCGCGAGGTGGCGCGGATTGCTTTTGAAGGCGATGAATTTCAGCTTGCCAACAGCTTTAACGACATCGCCAAGGTGGTAGCCCCCGGTCCGAAAGCGACCATGCGCTGCTGTATCTATAAAGAGCGCGCCATTATTGCCGAGCGCATTAAATTGGCGTGCGGCGGCGACAAATCCAATCCCAATGTGATTGAAGTCATTGACATTGCCTGCGATGAATGCCCTGCCAGCGGCTATCAGGTTTCGCACGACTGCCGCGGCTGTATTGCGCACCGCTGTGAGGACGTCTGCAAAAAAGATGCAATCACGTTCGATGAGAATCAGAAAGCGCACATCGACAAAACCAAGTGTGTAGACTGTGGCGCGTGCGCCAAGGTTTGCCCGTATTCCGCGATTTCCAACTATAAAAGACCGTGCGAAAAGGCTTGCAAGGTCAAAGCGATTTCGATGAAAAACGATGAAATGCGTGCGGCACACATCAATAATGACAAATGCATTTCGTGCGGTGCGTGCGAATATATGTGTCCGTTCGGCGCGATTGTGGATAAATCCTATATTTTGGATGTTATCAGCATCTTAAAGAAGAGCGAGCAAAACAAAAAATATAAAACCTATGCCGTGGTAGCCCCCTCGATTTCCAGTCAGTTTACCTATGCGAAGCTGGGGCAGGTGGTGTCCGCGATTAAAGAATTGGGTTTTGCAAGCGTTGTGGAAGCGGCGCTCGGTGCGGATATCGTCTCCTATTACGAGGCGCAGGAATTGGCGGAAAAAGGCTTCCTGACAAGCTCCTGCTGTCCTGCATTCGTCGATTATATTCATAAGAGCTTCCCGCAGATGGCAGATAAGATTTCACACAATCTTTCCCCCATGGCGGCAATTGCGAAATATATTAAAGACAACGACCCCGGCTGCAAAGTGGTGTTTATCGGCCCGTGCACGGCAAAGAAAAAGGAAATTCAGCAGGAACGCGTCGGAAAAGTGATTGATTCTGTGCTGACCTTTGAGGAATTGCAGGCGCTGTTTGACAGCCGTGATATTGACCTTGCCGCATTGCCCGAGGATGTTCTCGATAACGCCTCTTATTTCGGACGTATTTTTGCACGAAGCGGCGGTCTTGCGGATTCTGTTGCACAGTCTGTAAAAGAACAAAACTTAGACATCGATTACAAACCGATTGCCTGCGATGGTATTGAAGAATGCCGTCTGGCACTTCTTAAAGCGTCCAAAGGGGTGCTTCCGAACAACTTTATTGAAGGTATGGCTTGTGTCGGCGGCTGTATCGGCGGCGCGGGATGTTTGACGCACGAAGCGCGTGATAAATCCGAGGTCGATAAATACGGGCGCGAAGCCATGGAAAAAACCATTACGGATGCTATCAGTATCCTGAAATAACAGTTCTTAAAAGCGGCAGAGTGCTTATGGCATTTTGCCGCTTTTATCGGGGGAATCATATGATTCGTGAAATGCAAAACGGCGATGTACCCGCAGTGATGCACATTTGGCTTGTGTCCAACTGCGATGCACACCCGTTTATTGAAAAGTCTTATTGGGAAAGCAATTTGCCGTTTGTCACACAGTCCGTTGCACGGGCAGAGGTGTATGTAGCGGTTGAAAACGGCAGAATTATCGGGTTTGCAGGACTTGGGGAAAACGGTTACATCGAAGGGATTTTTGTAGAGAAAAACTGTCGCTCCAAAGGCGTCGGGAAAGCACTTTTGGATTTTGTAAAAAAGAAATATGACATGCTCTCCCTGCATGTTTACTGCGACAATGTGCGTGCGGTTTCTTTTTATCAGCGTGAGGGGTTCCGAATCTGCGCCAAACAAACAGACGAACCGACAAATGCCGCAGAATATGTAATGCAGTGGAGAAAATAAACAAAAGAAAATCAGAGAGCAGTCTTGCCCTCTGATTTTTTACTATATCCAAACTTACCTTTTTGTAATTACTGTCAAATACATGTCTGCGCTTATTTGACCATTTCTAAAAATTCCGCTTCCGAAAGGATTGTAACGCCTAAATCCCGGGCTTTGCGAAGTTTACTGCCTGCGTCCTCACCCGCCAATACATAATCGGTTTTCTTAGATACCGAAGAGGCGGTCTTTCCCTGAAAACTTTCAATAATTGCGCTTGCCTCACTGCGTGTCATGGTCGGCAGTGTGCCCGTCAGCACAAAGGTCTTGCCCTGAAACCGTGTGTCTACAATTTCTTTTTGCGACTGCATATTCACGCCTGCCGCTTTTAAATCCGCAATCAGTGCGTGCGACTGTTCAAGTGAGAAAAACTGCAAAACAGCATCTGCCATTATTTCACCGAAGCCGTCAATTCCGAGCAGTTCTTCGCGCGCGGCGGTTTCCAATTTTCCCATTGTGCCGAACTGCACCGCCAAAAGCGCCGCCGCCTTTTGTCCGATGTGCCGAATACCTAAGGCAAATATCAGCTTGCTTAAATCGTTTTCTTTAGATTTTTCCACTGCATTTTTTAAGTTTTCGGCGCTTTTTGCACCCATACGCTCTAAAGCGGCGATTTTTTCATAGTCCAAACGGTAAATGTCGGCGGCGTTTGTGAGCATTCCCTCTGCCGTCAGTGTTTCGAGAATCGATTCGCCCAAGCCCTCAATATCCATGGCGTCGCGGCTGCAAAAATGGATGAGCATACGCAACAGCTGTGCAGGGCAGTCGGGATTGGTACAGCGTACAGCGGCTTCTTCGGCTTCTCTGGTTACGGGCGACCCGCACGAGGGGCAGACTGACGGCATTTTATAGCTTTCCGCATTTGCTTTGTGCGCGGACACTTTCAGTACTTCGGGGATAATATCGCCCGCTTTTCGGACGATGACAGTGTCGCCGACGGCAATGTTTTTTTCGCGGATGAAATCTTCGTTGTGGAGCGTTGCGCGGCTGACGGTCGTGCCGGCAAGCAATACGGGGGACAGCACGGCTGTCGGTGTAAGCACGCCCGTTCTGCCGACGTTGATTTCAATATCCAACAGCGTGGTTTCTTTTTCTTCGGGCGGATATTTAAAAGCCACCGCCCATTTCGGGAATTTGGCGGTGCTGCCGAGCGTTTCACGCTGTGCGAAGTCATCGACCTTAATAACCGCGCCGTCAATATCAAACGGCAGGGTGTAGCGGATTTCGCCGATGCGCTGAATCTCGGAGAGTGCGTCCTCGATTGTGCTGACCTGTGTGTAAAACGGTACGGTTTTAAAGCCGAGCGTTTTTAAATAATCCAAAGACTGCTTGTGGGACGTGAGCGTTTTACCCGCAATTCTTTGAATGTTGAACACGAAAATATCCAACTTTCGCTTTGCCGTGATTTTCGGGTCTTTTTGCCGAAGCGACCCCGCCGCCGCGTTGCGCGGATTTTTGAACGGCTTTTCTTCGTTCAGTTCTTGTTCTTTTACAATTTCCTCGAAGGTCTGCCGCGGCATATACACCTCGCCGCGCACCTCAATAAACGGCAGGGCTTCCGTCAGGCGCAGGGGGATGGACCGAACCGTGCGCAAATTGGCTGTAATATCTTCGCCCGTCACACCGTCGCCGCGCGTACTGCCGCGTGTAAACACACCGTCTACATATTCCAAAGATACCGAAAGCCCGTCAATTTTCGGCTCGACCACATACTGCGCGTTTTGTACGCCGTTCTTTACACGTGTGTCGAAATCGCGAATCTCCGCGTGCGAAAACGCATCCTGCAGACTTTCCATTTTTACGGAATGCACAACGCTTGTGAATTGATTGTCCGCTGTGCCGCCCACACGGTGCGTCGGCGAATCGGCAGTCAGCAAATCGGGGTACGCCTCTTCAATCGACTGCAATTCCCGCATCAGCATATCATATTCGTAGTCTTCAATATCGTTTTCGTTTTCCACATAATAGCGGTAGATGTGGTGATTCAGTTCTTTGCGCAGTGCTTCGGCACGCAAAGCGGCGTCTTTATATTTCAACATATCGGTACTCCTAAAGAAATTCTCTGTATAATTGTATCACAAAAATTCATTTTTACAATCCCAATGTGCATATAGAAGTAGAAAGAAAGGGGTTATGACCGATGAAAAAAATTTTTGCGGCGGTACTCTCGCTGTGTATCTTATTGGCTATGTGTATGCCTGCGTTTGCGGCAGAGGAACTGCCGCCCATGCAGGTGGAAATCAAAGCAAAGTCGGGCGTTTTAATGGACGCCGACACGGGGCGGGTGCTGATGGCGCAAAATGCGCACGAACAGCTGTTTCCCGCTTCCGTAACTAAGGTGATGACGATTCTTTTGGTGATGGAGGCGCTCGACAGCGGAAAAATTACCCTGAACGATACGGTTACCGCAAGCCGTGAAGCGTGTGAAAAAGGCGGCTCGCAGATTTGGCTGGAGGAGGGCGAACAGATGACGGTGGACGAACTTTTGAAAGCCGCTGTGGTCGCCAGTGCCAACGATGCGTGCGAGGCACTCGGAGAATATGTTGCGGGAAGCAGTGCGGGATTTGTAAAAATGATGAATTCGCGCGCCAAAGAGCTCGGTATGCACGATACGAATTTTGAAAACTGCACGGGACTCGACGATACCGCCGAAAACCACAAAACCAGCGCCTATGACATTGCGCTGATGTCGGCGGAACTGCTGTCGCATAAACAAATTACCAACTATTCCACCATTTGGATGGATTCTCTGCGCGGCGGCAAAACAGAGCTTGTCAATACCAATAAGCTGGTGCGGTTTTATGAGGGCGCAACGGGCTTGAAAACAGGCACGACTTCCAAAGCAGGCTGTTGCGTTTCCGCATCGGCGAAGCGGGGCGATTTGCATTTGATTGCCGTGGTGCTCGGCAGTGAAACAAGCGATGACCGTTTTGGGAGCGCACGTGCAATGCTCGACTGGGGCTTCGCCAATTACGAAAGCACCGCGCTGACGGTGGATGTTGCACGGATTCCCGCCGTAACGGTACTCGGCGGTACCGTGGATTCCGTGATGCCCGTCATTCCCGAAGCGCAGAGCGTTTTGCTTGAAAAGGGAAAAGCGGACAGCGTTACGCAGGAAATTGACCTTGCCGCCTCTGTTGCCGCGCCTGTCGAGAAAGGACAGCTTTTAGGACGCGTCTGCTTTAAGCTGGACGGCGAAACGGTATATACCTATGATTTGCTTTGCGAAAACGAAATCCCGCGTCTGACCTTTTTTGAGACCCTTCGACGGATTTTGTGTCTGATTTGTACTTGATTTTCATGCGGAAAGTGCCGTGTGTGCAGAATTTCAAAAAAATTCATAAATTTGTATTGAAAACAAAGCGAAATTAGGGTAAAATAAGTGCTAACAGAAAGAATAAGATATAGATTATCAAAGGGGTAAACAACAGCATATGGCAGTAAAATTAAACACAAAATATTTGAATGATTTTATTTCGGACAGCGACTACGCCGCGATTTCCGACGAGGTAAAAGCCGCGCAAAAGACTTTGCACGACAAGTCGGGTGCGGGCAACGATTTCCTCGGTTGGGTCGATTTGCCCGTAAATTACGATAAAGAGGAATTTGCCCGCATTGAAAAAGCGGCTGAAAAAATCCGCAAAGATTCACAGGTGCTTATCGTCATCGGCATCGGCGGCAGTTATCTCGGCGCACGCGCCGCTATTGAATTCTGCAAATCACAGAATTATAATTTACTTTGCAAAGATACACCGCAGATTTTCTTCAGCGGTAATTCCATCAGCTCTGCCGCACTCAACGAATTGGTAGCCCTTTGCGAGGGTAAGGATTTTTCGGTAAACGTGATTTCAAAATCCGGTACGACCACCGAGCCTGCAATTTCTTTCCGCATCTTCCGCGAATTGCTCGAGAAAAAGTACGGAAAAGAAGAAGCGGCAAAGCGTATTTACGTAACGACTGATAAGGCGAAAGGCACCTTGAAAGCACTTTCCGACGAACAGGGCTATGAGACCTTTGTTGTGCCCGACGATGTCGGCGGACGCTATTCCGTTTTGACTGCGGTCGGTCTTTTGCCGATTGCCGCGGCAGGCATTGACATTGCAAAAATGATGCAGGGCGCGGCAGATGCACGCGAAGCCTTCACTTCAGATGACCTCTCTCAGAATGACTGCGCAAAATACGCCGCCGTGCGGAATATCCTTTACAGAAAAGGCAAGTCCGTTGAAATGATGGTCGCCTATGAACCCGACTATACCATGATGAACGAATGGTTTAAACAGCTCTTCGGCGAATCCGAGGGCAAGGACGGCAAGGGGCTGTTCCCTGCAAGCGCGGTGTTCTCCACCGATTTGCACTCTATGGGGCAGTATATCCAAGAGGGCGAACGCGTGATGTTCGAAACCGCTGTTGTGTTCTCGAAGCCGAAAACCGAGGTCACTATCGGTACGGAAGCGTCCAATGCCGACGGACTCAATTTCCTCGCGGGCAAAACGATGGCATATGTCAACCGCAAGGCGTTTGAAGGCACCGTACTTGCGCACGTAGACGGCGGCGTGCCGAACGCCGTGCTGGAAGTCGATGAAATGGATGCTTACAACTTCGGTTATCTCGTCTATTTCCTCGAAAAGGCGTGCGCGGTTTCGGGCTATATTCTCGGCGTGAATCCCTTCAATCAGCCCGGTGTTGAAAGCTATAAGCGCAACATGTTTGCGTTGCTCGGCAAACCCGGCTATGAAGAAATGACCAAAGTGCTTGAGGCAAGACTCGGGCTGTAATTCTTGTTGATTCCCGCGTTGGGCGGATTAAATAAATATGCAGGAGGAGATCTTTATGGTATCTCTTATCATTGGACACAAAGGTTCAGGCAAAACAAAGCTTCTTGTTGACAAAGTAAATGCCGCGATTGAAAAATCCAACGGCAATGTTATCTGTGTCGAGAAGGAGACTAAGCTTACATACGATGTAAATTACCGCGCCCGTCTTGTGGCGACGGACAGCTTCTCTGTATCGGGTTTTGATGCGCTTTACGGCTTTTTAAGCGGTCTTTGCGCAGGCGACCACGATATTACCGACATTTTTGTAGATGCAACCTTCCGCATCGGTGGCAGAGATTATGAAGCGCTTGCCGATTTCTTGGGCAAGGTCGATGCGCTTTCCAAAATTTCGGGTACGGCGTTCACCTTCACGGTTTCGACAGACCTTGAGAATCTTCCCGAGAGAATGTTCGCATACTGCGAAAAAATCAACTGAGCATTTCTTCGAAAAAAGCGAAGCCGTTGTGCTGGCACAGCGGCTTTTTTTCGCGGAAAAAGCGGATTTTCCGAAAGTTTTTGTTGACAAAACGGAATATACCCTTTATAATATCATTTGCGTTCGTATTGAGGTAGAGTATGTTTATTGAACTGGAGCCTATTTTTAATAACGTCGGGTTGAAAAAAGAATTCATATATTCTTTTTGTATGGACGACAGCGGCGTCGATGTTCCCGTGCAAGTGTCGGGAACCGTCGAGAACCGTGCGGGTGTTGTCACACTGACGTCGGACATTTCCTTTCAGGATTCCGTCCCGTGTGACCGTTGCTTAAAACCCACGCCGCGCGCTTTTCAAAAACAGTTTACCCATGTTTTAACGCCCACGCTTAACGATGCGGACAATGACGATTTTATTCTAATCGAGGATATGCATTTTGATTTGGATGCACTTCTTCGTGAAGATGTTTTACTGGCTTTGCCGACAAAGGTTTTGTGCAGGGCAGATTGTAAAGGGCTTTGTCCGATGTGCGGCGCTGACCGCAACGAAACGGCGTGCGGCTGTAAAAAGCCTGTTGACCCGCGCTTGGCGGTTTTGCAGGAATTGCTCAGCGATTCGTAATTTGTAATTTTTTCATAAGGAGAGCTTGAAATGGCAGTACCGAAGAGAAGAGTTTCCAAAGCGAGAAGAGACAAAAGACGTTCCAGCGTCTGGAAAATGAACGCTCCCGAGCTTCAGAAGTGCCCGAACTGCGGTGAATACAAAAGAACACACAGAGTGTGCGCGGTTTGCGGTTACTACAACGGCAGACAGGTCATTGTTAAAGAAGCGTAACAGCAAACATTTTAGTGCTTGGAAAGGTGGAGAAGGCTTTGCTTCCCCGCCTTTTTCTCGTGTGAAAACGGAGGTGACAAGGCATGGCTGTTGAAATTCAATCTGTTCGGCGTTTTTCACGCTGTTGGTTTGCAGGTGTACGCGCGGGCGATACACTGCTTCGCGTGGACGGGTACGTAATCGAGGACATTCTCGATTACGACTTCCGCATGAGCTTTGCGCCTGTTACCATGGAGTTTTCGCACGGCGGCAAAACACGGACGGTGCATATGCGGACCGCCGACACGGGGCTTTCTTTCGCGACCTATTTAATGGACAAGCAGCAGCACTGCAAAAATAAATGCATTTTCTGCTTTATCGACCAGTTGCCGAAAGGTATGCGTGAAAGTCTGTACTTTAAGGATGACGATTCGCGTCTGTCGTTTTTGTTCGGGAACTATATCACGCTTACGAATATCTCCGAACACGAAATTCAGCGCATTATCGACATGCACATCAGTCCTGTCAACATTTCCGTGCATACCATGAATCCCGAACTGCGCGTGCAGATGATGAATAACAAAAATGCGGGAAAAGCGCTTTCGGCGCTGAAACGATTTGCCGATGCGGGTATTCAAATGAATACACAGCTGGTGCTGTGCCCGGGGATTAACGACGGTAAGGAATTGGAATACAGCATCCGTGAGCTTGCAAAGCTGTATCCGTCGGTGCAAAGCATCGCCGCAGTCCCCGTGGGCTTAACCAAATTCCGTGACGGCTTGTATCCGCTTACAAGCTATACGAAAGAGACGGCGGGTGCGGTCATTGATATTATAGAAACCTTTTCCGAACACTTCAAGGCGGAACACGGCATTCGTCTGTGCTACCCGTCGGATGAGTTTTTCTTAAAAGCAGAGCGTGAATTGCCGCCCGAAGAATACTACGACGACTATCCGCAAATCGACAACGGCGTCGGGCTTTGGACTTCGCTCAAAACAGAGTTTTATGAAGCACTCGAAGCCTGTACGCAAAAATCCCGTTATAAAAAGCTGACCCTTGCCACGGGCGCGGCGGCGTATCCGCTTATATCGGAATTTTGCACGGCGGCGTCGGAAAAAATCGGCTGTGATATAGAAGTCGTGAAAATCGTCAATCACTTTTTCGGCGAAGAAATTACCGTTGCAGGGTTGCTGACGGGCAAGGATTTGCTGGAACAGCTGAGAGACCGCGACCTCGGCGACGCATTGCTGATTCCGCTGGTGATGACGATAGACTACACGTCGCATTCCACCGAAAACAATAAATTTTTAGACGATATAACCTTAAAAGAGGCGGAATCCGCGCTCGGTGTGCCTGTGATACCGACAGGCAATCGGGGCGAAGAACTGCTTCAGAACCTTATGGGGGTGTAAATATGGCAAGACCCGTAGTGGCAATCGTCGGCAGACCGAATGTCGGCAAAAGCACCTTGTTCAATAAACTCATCGGGCAGAGATTATCGATTGTGGACGACACACCAGGCGTCACGCGTGACCGTATTTACGGCGACTGTGAGTGGCTCGGGCGCAATATGCTGTTGGTGGATACAGGCGGTATCGAGCCGTATTCCGATGACATCATTCTGTCGCAGATGCGCCGTCAGGCACAGCTTGCGGTGGATAGCGCCGATGTAATTGTGTTGGTGACCGATTTACGCACAGGCGTAGTCGCCACTGACCACGAAGTGGCAACCATGCTGCAAAAAAGCGGTAAGCCGATTGTGCTGTGTGTCAACAAGTGTGATACCATCGGTGAAACGCCCGCAGAATTTTATGAGTTTTATAATCTCGGACTCGGCGACCCGATTCCCGTTTCTTCCGTGCACGGTCACGGCACAGGCGACCTTTTGGACGCTGTTCTCGAATTGCTTCCTGAACAGGAGGAAGAGGAGGACGACTCCGAAACCGTCCGTGTGGCGGTCATCGGCAAACCGAATGTCGGCAAATCCTCGTTGGTGAACGCCGTCACAGGCGAAACCCGCGCGATTGTGTCGAACATAGCAGGCACAACGCGTGACGCGACAGATACACTGGTCGAAAATCAATTCGGCAATTTTGTGTTTATCGACACCGCAGGACTGCGCCGCAAAAGCAAGGTGGAAGACCAAATTGAAAAATACTCGGTCATCCGCGCCCGTATGGCGGTGGAGCGTGCCGACGTCTGTGTGATTATGATTGACGCGACTGAGGGCTTCACCGAGCAGGACTCCAAGGTCGCGGGCATTGCGCACGAGCTTGGCAAGGCATGCATTATCGCGGTGAATAAATGGGATGCTGTCGCCAAAGACGGCAAAACGATGGACAAAGAGCGCAAAAAGCTGATGAATGATTTTTCGTTTATGAGCTATGCACCGATTATCTTCATTTCGGCGAAAACGGGACAGCGTCTTGACCGCCTGTTTGAACTGATAAAATTTGTCAACGGGCAAAACGCGATGCGTATTTCCACGGGCAAGCTCAATGAAGTGCTGGCAGATGCGACCACGCGCGTCCAGCCCCCGACCGACAAGGGCAGACGCTTAAAGATTTATTATATGACGCAGGCGTCCACGCGCCCGCCGACATTCGTCTGCTTTGTCAACAGCAAGGAGCTGTTCCATTACAGCTATCAGCGCTATATTGACAACCAAATCCGCGAGGTGTTCGGATTAGAGGGCACGCCCACGCGTTTCATCATCCGTGAACGCCAAGGCAGAAACGGCAAAAAAGATACGAAATAACAGAAAATATAAGCAAATCCCCAACCGTTTTATTACACAGACGGTTGGGGATTTGCTTTTTAAAACGATTTTAGGCAGAATTTCTACGCGCATGAAAGGTCCCCTCTGCCGTATGAAATCTTTCACTAAGATCAGAATGACAAATCTTTGCAGTCTTGTAGGGGTCGGCGTCCGCGACGACCCGAGCATAGTAAAAAAATCTGCACAAAGTAAACGGCAACACACAATCACATAGGGGCGATTCACGAATCGCCCGCAAACGGACAGCCACAAGGGCTGTCCCTACGGTGTGCAAAATAGCTACCAAACCCGTAGGGGCGTGCACCCGGCGTCCGCAAAAATTCGATGGAATCCCACGGAACAACACAGAGGTTGGTCCCTACACGTGTATCAAATTCATCCTCTGTTGTGTGAGATTCTTCAATGCGCTCAGAATGACAATTTCGGGTAAACTCCATATGCGCGAACTGCGTTTTTCCACACATACGGATAAAACCAAGTCCGCATTGACACAAAAAAAGACCGTTCCGAAAACGAACGGTCTTCTTGCACGGAATCGGCGTTCGATATGTGCGATGCATATGCGGGGAACACGGGTGTTGTCAAGCTGGCGTGTATCGATAATACCGCCGTATCCGCAGGAAAAATTGCTGTTTTGACCTTCGAGGTCATCGCGCCCGCGGCATGTCTGACGGATTTGACGGTTGCAATCGAAGAAGCCTATGACGGCAGTGACAAAGCCGTTTCCCTTGCGGGCGGCACATGGAATTTATCCGTTGTGAAAACTTTGCTCGGCGATGTCAACGGCGACGGCAAAATCACTGCGATTGACGCGCGCTGGGCATTGCAGGCGGCGTCAGGCGCACGCACGCTGACCGAGGAACAGAAAGCCGCCGCAGATGTGAACGGTGACGGCAAAATTACCGCGATAGACGCACGTTGGATTCTCCAAGCCGCTTCAGGCTCAAGGGTTTGGTAAACGGTATGATTTTTTATGTACGGGTCTATATGTCCGATATGGAGCATTGCTGGAGATTTCGGTGCGGGAAGCTTTTCTAATATATTTTCAATGTTAATCCATCTTTAAAAATAATTGCCTTTTGTCAGAGTATATGTTATAATAACCTCACGAAACACTTGCAAAATCAAAGAAACATTGTATCACGTCTGCCGCGCACTTATATGCTTCGCAGATGAGGTATAATACATGCAGATCAGTCTGTTTTGGAGGGGAAAAGGTGGACGTCGGCTCAGACAGTGAGGCGAATTCAATTTCAGATTTAACCGTATTTAAGCATGGTTATGTGCAAAACTGCACATAGCTATGCTTTTTGTTCTGTTTTTTAATAAGTAGAAAACTAACCGTATATAGACTACGATGCGGTAAGAAAAAATAGATTATATATTTATAGAAGTATAAGAGGTAAAACATGAAAAGCGAAACCATTTCTATTATAGTTGTTGTTGCAGGAATTATAATGTCAGCTTATTTTTCGGCAACAGAAACAGCGTTCTCATCATTAAACAGGATTCGGATAAAAAATATGGCGGAAAAGGGAAACAAAAAAGCCAAATTAGTTCTGCGGTTATCTGAAAATTACGACAGTCTGTTGTCAACGATTCTCATTGGCAATAACATTGTAAACATCGCAAGTGCATCTTTAGCGACGGTGCTGTTTGTAAAATGGTTGGGAAATGATATGGGTCCGAGTATATCCACAGCTGTAACGACAATCGTTGTTTTGATTTTTGGAGAAGTGACGCCCAAAAGCATTGCAAAAGAGACACCGGAAAAGTACGCTATGTTTTCCGCACCGTTCTTAAATATACTTATGGTACTGCTTACGCCGTTTAACTTTCTTTTTCGGCAGTGGAAAAAATTATTGTCTAAGATGATTAAGTCGGCAGATGAAAGCGGTATTACCGAAGAAGAACTGTTGTCTATTGTAGAAGAAGCAAAGGCGGACGGCGGTATCGACGAGCAGGAAAACATGCTTATCCGAAGTGCGCTTGAATTTACGGAACAGGAAGCGGTGGATATATTAACACCGCGAGTGGATATTGCCGCTGTTTCCACAGAAACAACAAAAGAAGAAATTGCTGCGGTTTTTGCCGACACAGCTTACTCAAGAATTCCCGTATTTGAAGGTACAATAGACCATATTGTCGGGATAATCTATCAAAAAGATTTTTACAATTACGTATATCATTCCGATAAATCGATATCTGCAATTATCAGACCGACATTATTTGTTCCGCAAAATAAAAAAATAGGTGTGTTGTTGAAAGAATTACAGCAGAAAAAGATACACATCGCAGTTGTTTTAGATGAATACGGCGGAACTGTGGGCATAATTACGCTGGAAGATATTTTGGAAGAGCTTGTAGGCGAAATTTGGGACGAATATGATGAAGTCAGTGCAGAAATTGAACGGAAATCGGATACGGAATTTTTAGTTGCAGGCAGTGCAAATATTGAAAAGGTATTTGAGGCTTTAAATATTGAGGTCACTGACGAAGAGGCACCGTCGGGAATAGTAAACGGGTGGATTATGCATGCATTAGGGCGAGTACCGGAAAAAGAGGATTCTTTTTCGTATAAGGAATATCAGATAACGGTATTGAAAATGAATGAAAAACGGGTAGAGGAAGTTTTATTTGTTAAAAAAAATCACTGCCGTTGACACACATAGGATTCTCCAAGCCGCTTCAGGCTCAAGAGTGCAGTAAAAACAGCCGTAAAAATGATTAACCCGCCCGATATACAGAAATCCATCTGTATATCGGGCGGGTTTGGTATAGTAGACAGAATTAAAAAGGGGAGCGGCAAGGGGTCATAAAATCTGCGGTAAAATAAGCGTCCGCGCTTATTTTACCACGAAGATTGCCTTGTTGCCCGACCAAAAATCAGTTTCGTATTCCACTTCAATGCTTTGTGCATCTTTCGGAACTTCAAAATACACATTGCCGCTTGTTTTTCTGCCTGCGGAAAGTGTTGCAGAAAGTCCGTCATCTACAGCATAGTACGCTTCAGCCGCGGCATCGTCTGCATAGCATTCAAAATCAAAATAAGAGATATGCCGATCTGTACTGCCGACATTTTCAACCGAAAAGCTCAAGCAAACAATTTTGTTGCCGCTTTTCGGCGCGGAATATTGGCTGTAGCCTGTGTAATCCTTACAGTCGGTATAGGTGATTTTCAAGGATTCGGTGGTCAGTGTGTCGCCGACATTGGCGGTCAGCTTTTGCTCGCTTTGTGCGGCGGCTGTTGTGCATATTGAAAATATGTTTGCAGAAAGGTGTGTAAATAGGTTTCTTTTCGGAAAAATAAATAAAAAAGCGCGCCGATGCACAGTGCACCACCCGTGTGCCACAGGCAAATTATACTGCGGCGGGATTTCAAGGCAAATACGGATTCGGTTTAAACAAAAGCACAAAAAAGTCTATAATCGTGCCGATACCGAACAGCCCGCAAGTGAACAGGTATAATATGCCCATGCCGATTTTTCCTTCATAGAATTTGTGTGCACCGAATACGCCGAGAAAAAAGCAGAGTGCGACAGCCACCCATTTGTTTTTCATTTTGCCTGCAACCGCGGCGTTGACTTGATTGACGTTGCTGTTCACATTGTTATTGTCGTTGTGAATAATAACCTGCGGCGCGGCAGACTGCTGTTTGTCTTCTACCATTCTGCCGCACAAGGTGCAAAGCACGGCGTCTTTCGGGATTTTTTGACCGCAGTGCTGACAGAATTTTGTGTCTGTCGGTGCGGCTGTCGGATTTGGTTGATTTTCCATGATTTCTCCTCCTGTTTTTTGTATGCCTTTTGATACTGCGGTGCGTGTCGGTTTGGTGTAACGGAATTTGTCGGATGACCGCCGTACTCTGAAAGTGCATACGTATATGATATATAAAAAATAACACATATGTATTATTTTGTCAACATATGTATTCAAAAAGTCGGAAAAAGTCACATACACTATTCTTGAGGTGATTTTATGTTTATTCCGACTTTAGATGCACAGCTGGTTGGCAATGTAATCGCAGATTTCAGAAAGCGCAGAGGCATAACGCAAGAGGTGTTGAGCGGACTTGCGGACATCGGCAGAACACATTTGAGTGCAATTGAACGCGGAGAACGTAAGCCGACTTTAGAGACGCTTTACCGTCTTGCGCTTGCTTTGAATGTAAAAATGAGCGACATCGTTTGTGAAATTGAAGCGCGCATACAATAAGATTGTGCAATTTTACCGCATATGGGAATATAATGCGCAGGGATGAAAATAAGTCCCTGCATCCGAAAATAATTGCTTGACAAGATATTTCCAACGTGTTATAGTATTTCCATACCAATTCGATAGGAAATATACAGACAAAGGAGGCTGTTTCATGACGAGCAGAGATAGAATTCAAATCCGACAGTGCAACTGGCGTAACAGCCGAATGTGTATACTGCTTTCTATATGTTTTTAAAAATCGGTTAAAAATTTTTTATTTTGAAAGAGGTATACAAAATGTCTGATTCTTATAAATTTGAAACTTTACAGCTGCATGTGGGGCAGGAAAGCCCCGACCCCGCGACAGACGCGCGTGCCGTGCCGATTTATCAAACGACTTCCTATGTGTTCCGCGACAGCGCCCATGCGGCGGCGCGGTTCAGTCTTGCGGATGCAGGCAATATTTACGGCAGACTGACCAACTCCACCCAAGAGGTTTTTGAAAAGCGTATTGCCGCTTTAGAAGGCGGTGCGGCGGCGTTGGCGGTGGCGTCGGGTGCGGCGGCAATCACTTACACTGTGCAGGCGTTGGCGCAAAACGGCGACCATATCGTGGCGCAAAAGACCATTTACGGCGGCACATACAATCTTTTGGCGCATACGCTTTCGCAGTTCGGCGTCAAAACTACTTTTGTGGATGTGCACAATTTGGAAGAGGTTGAAGCCGCAATTCAGCCGAATACCAAAGCCATCTATATTGAAACACTCGGCAATCCGAATTCCGATATTCCCGATGTGGATGCACTTGCCGCTCTGGCACACCGATACGGTTTGCCGCTGGTGGTGGACAATACCTTCGGTACGCCCTATCTGTTCCGTCCGATTGAACACGGTGCGGACATTGTGGTACACTCCGCAACAAAATTCATCGGCGGGCACGGTACAACGCTCGGCGGTGTGATTGTGGAAGCGGGCAAATTCGATTGGAAAGCATCGGGCAAATACGCGCCGATTGCAGACCCGAATCCGAGCTATCACGGTGTATCCTTTGCCGATGCGGCAGGGGCGGCGGCATTTGTCACATACATCCGCGCGATTTTACTGCGTGACACAGGTGCGACACTTTCTCCGTTTGCGGCATTCTTATTGCTGCAAGGTACGGAAACCCTCTCCCTGCGTTTAGAGCGTCATGCAGAAAATACAAAAAAAGTTGTGGAATACCTTGCCAAACATCCGTTGGTTGAAACGGTGAACCATCCGTCATTGCCCGACCACCCCGACCACGCGCTGTATGAGAAATATTTCCCGAACGGCGGCGCCTCTATTTTTACTTTTGAAATTAAAGGCGGGCAAAAAGAGGCGCATAAATTTATTGACAGCTTAAAAATCTTTTCATTGCTTGCGAATGTAGCGGACGTGAAAAGCTTGGTGATTCACCCCGCGACCACCACGCACAGCCAGCTAAACGAAGCGGAGCTTGCCGAGCAGAATATTAAGCCGAACACGATTCGGCTGTCTATCGGCACAGAGCATATTGATGATATTTTAGCGGATTTTGAGCAGGCATTCCGTACGGCGGCAGAATAAGCCGTGCGCAAAGTATTTGAATAAGGAGCAGAGCGAAAATGGCGAATATTTATAAATCCCTGACAGATTTGATTGGCGGTACGCCGCTTTTAGAGCTGACCAATTACGAAAAGGAAAACGATTTACAGGCTAAGGTGCTTGCGAAGTTAGAGTATTTTAATCCCGCAGGCAGTGTGAAAGACCGTGTTGCCAAGGCGATTATTGACGAAGCGGAAAAAAGCGGAAAATTAAAGCCGAACAGCACGATTATTGAGCCGACTTCGGGCAATACAGGCATCGGTCTTTGCGCGGTGGCGGCTATCCGCGGGTATAAAATCATTATCACCATGCCCGAAACGATGAGCGTAGAACGCCGAAAGCTGATGAAAGCGTACGGTGCGGAATTGGTATTGACCGACGGCGCAAAGGGCATGGCGGGCGCGATTGCGAAGGCGAATGAACTCGCCGAAGAAATCGAAAACAGCTTTATTGCGGGGCAGTTTGTCAACCCTGCGAATCCCAAGGCGCACTACGAGACAACAGGACCTGAAATTTACCGTGATACCGATGGCAAGGTCGATATTTTTGTCGCAGGCGTCGGCACGGGCGGTACGCTTTCGGGCACGGGCAAATATTTGAAGGAACAGGATCCCGATATCAAGGTCGTTGCAGTTGAGCCCGAAACCTCTCCCATGCTGTCGCAGGGCAAGAGCGGCGCGCATAAAATTCAGGGCATCGGCGCAGGCTTCGTACCTGAAACCTTGGATACAGAGATTTACGATGAAATCATCACCGTTCCGAATGACGAGGCATTCCGTTACAGCCGTGCGGTGACACATTCCGACGGATTGCTGGTCGGTATTTCTTCGGGCGCGGCGATTTATGCGGCAACCGAGCTTGCCCGCCGTCCCGAAAACGCAGGCAAAACGATTGTTGCGATTTTGCCCGATACAGGCGAACGTTATCTTTCAACCCCGTTATTTGAAGAATAAAAAGAATGCATCGGCAGAAATCATCTCTGCCGATGCGTCTTTTTTATGGAATGGATATGTACCCCTCAAAATCGCTGGGTGCATAAAATTTTAAAATATAATTTCTGGAACTATCAATAGATACTGACCATTTCTTATATTCTCCTGCTGGGATTTTTTCAGTAGAAACTGAAAAGTCAACGCCGGTTTGTTGTTTTAACAGTTTTACAGTTAATTCTTTTGTGGCGTGTTGATTTTCAACATATATTTCAACCTTTGAAGCACCTGTAAAATAATAGTTTGAATATAAATCACTTTGATTGGCATAACCGGAAAACCAATAGACTCCATCATTAGCGAGATTCCAACATTCTCCCGGTTTGTTTTGTGAATATGGTTCAGCAGTCGAATTGGGCGGCGTTGCAGCTGTTACTTGTAATGGGTTGGTAACGAGTACAGAAACCAACAGCAAAATTGCGAAAAAGGTTGTAAATTTACGAGACATTTTTTGTTTCATATTGTATACACTCCTCGTTTTATATATCGTAAATATACCATATCCGAGTAAAATCCCAATCATATTTAAGAATACATCATCGATATCTGCGACTCTGCCGCAAAAATATTGCAGAAACTCTATACCGAGAATGCCGATAAGCATGTAGGAAAAAACATATTTTATTTGGCTTCGTTTTGGAAAAGCTAACGGAAACAGAAATCCAATCGGAATAAACAGCAAAAGATTTCCAAGTATATTTAAGAGAGAAACCGATGTCCAGCCCACAGTATGTCGGTTTGCCCAAAATAAACGAAGGGTTTTAAACGGTATAAAGTTCGGGGCGGTTCGCGGCGGATAATATGTATCTATATAAAATTTTCCGCTATCAGTTATTCCCATGTGTATTCTCGGAAAAACTGTTTGTGATAGAATGCCGATTACAAAAATCCAAAATAACAGCAGCCATAACTCGTGTCGGAGCTGTACTTTTCTGTTTTTTCTTTTGATGAATATCAGGCGGCATGGTATATAAATGGTAACTGCGATTGCCATGTGGATGACATATCTGCTGATATAACCTGTAATCAAGAAATTTTACCCTCCTGCTAATTGTGCATTGGAATCACTTCCTGTACTGTCTCTTATACACATCTCCGAGCCCACGAGACCGATCAGTATCTC
>ERZ1027171.111-NODE-111-length-38471-cov-7.628540_pt1 | contig 38471 bp, 51 predicted proteins | sample MGYA00519274_ERZ1027171 | MGnify/ENA primary metagenome ERZ1027171 (study PRJEB26926, sample SAMN06164681) | human gut metagenome | biome: ENVO:00009003; feature: ENVO:2100002; material: ENVO:00002003 | host: Homo sapiens | place: USA | collected 2012 ... | reverse complement strand
TGACCTGAAAGTCAGAGTAGTAATAACTGATGGAAATGGAAACAGTGTTACAAGTGATACGGTAACAGTGACACTAGTGAAAGCACCATTGACACAGTAAAATAAATAAGAGTGTCTGGTGAATAGGTGGATGATTGTTGTAAATGACTTTTGTCCACCTAAATAAAATATAAATGGAGGTAAACATTATGGTAACGATTTCCAATGGTGTAAAAAGTTTCAAAGTACCCAGTGGTGCGGTTAAGGCCTATGAACCTGCTGGCTATCATGTAGTTGGTAAAGGTGAAGAACAGTCTGCTGAGACTCCTGTTACAGGACAGCATAAACCTGAGAATGAGGACATCGACTTTGATGGTGAAGATGATGTTGAAGGCGAAGGCGAAGGCGGAGAAAACCAGGAGTCTGATGCAGATGATAATTTTGTAGCAGAGTTGTTAGAGAAGTCCTTATCCCGGTGGTCGACTGAAGAAACCAAAAAGTTCGTATCTATTAAGGGTATCGACACCACAGGTGCTAAGAAGCTTGGTGATGTAAAGAACATTATCAAGAAGTATCTTGACGACGAAGCAAAGAAGAACTAAGGGGGTAAAGGCCGTGACCGATGTAGAAAGGATATACAGAGAGATTAGGGAACAACAAGCTCCATACTTCGAGAAAGGCGATATTGAGTACTATCTTGAAAAGAACCATGGAGATGTTGAAGCTACTATATATGAGATGTTAATCATCAAGTCTGAGGACTCCAAGCTTGAGGTTAGCGGCCTTATTACCGGTGACTCTTCAAGCTATTTTAAGAGATTAGCTGACAGGCATAAACCGTTTAATTCAGGTACGTTGTTAGGAGGCTAAGCATTATGGTTAATAAAAGATTTCAACTTATGAAGTTGGAAAGAGAAATTAAGCGACAGGGCATACCGTTTAAGTATTATCGTATACCGAAGAACCAGTATGGAGAGCCTGACTTCGATAAAGACCCCGAGTTTCTGAAAGAGATAACCGGTATGTACCACGAGTTTACAGCTCACATGACAGATACCGTTGTATTACTTACAAGTACGATAAATGCAACAACACGTACTAAGAAAACTCCTCAGAGTTTATGTAGATACGATGACGTTCTGTTTCAAAATAAAAGTGGAGAACAGGACCACATACAAATAGGGGATATAGTAGAGTATAACCATAGAGTTATGCGAGTATCAGGCTTACAGAATGTAATGGAATGGAATATGATTGTTGATGTTTCATTCGAGGAGGTAGACGATGGCACTGACTCTTATATTAGACGAAAACAGAAATCAAGTGAAGTCGAGATTGACACGGATGCACCAGCAATATCGTCCGGTACTCCAAGCTTATATGGTAAAGAAAGCTCAGGAGATGGAGCAGTACATGAAGTCTAACCATCCTTGGCAAAACAGAACGGGTAATGCAGAAAGAGGTTTGTCTGCTAAGTTAACCAGTTCGAAAGCTCAGTATGTTCAGACTATAACTCTAGCTCATGGGGTTCCGTATGGTGTGTATCTTGAGTACAGTATGGAAAGAAGATTTGCTATTATAGAACCTACAATGAGGTTAATGGGTCCCAGAATAGTGGATGATTTATCCATGCAGCTTGGTATGTTTGTCGGCATGACAGAGAAAGGCGGTGCTAAATGATTGATACACAGTTATTTGAACCATCTGACTCTCGTTGGGGCGATATTCAGTTGCAGCTTGAAAGCTGGTTTAAGGAAAGAAAATTAAATGTAAAGGTTTATCCACCTGGAACGAAAACCGGTGATTGTACAGAACCTTACATAGTGGTCAAGAATGACGGCTCATATAAGCATGCAAACTTTAGTACAAATAGAGATATGTATGCTATTATGTGTTATGTACCAAAACAACAGTATTCTAAGTTAGAGCCTTTGGTACAAAAAGTAAAAGAGGCTATGAAGCCGCTAGTGCCTATGATTGTTCCATACGGTCAGGAAACACCATCGTATTATGATGATACATGTAAGGCACATTATATTTCAGTAGAATATGAGAATTACAAGAAATGTTAAGGAGGTAAGTTTAAGATGGGTGAGAACATCAGAAAAGCAAGAAATGAGATTGCTACAATTGACGTTGCTCTTGTCACCATTCAGACCCGTAGTGGCTTCGAGTTCGGTTTTGAAACGGCAAACCAGATTGAGGTAGAGCCGCAGACAGAAAATACAGATGCTGTTAAATTGGTTGTTAAAGGTAGACTTAGAGCACAGAAACCCGCAGAGGTTACTATTACTGGTCACCAGATTACTCTGCACGACAATGTATTTATTCCTGAGTTAGTTAAAATTTTACAGGGTGGTACAATTTTGTATTGGCAGAATGAAGCAAAGACAACTATGGGAGAGGAAGAGACTGATTTTGGAATTGCCAAGTACACCCCTCCTGTTGCAGGTTCCAGTGAGAAAGGTGAGATTTTTATTCTCAATGCATACTCTGCTATATACAATGCCGCGGGCATTATCACTGGCTATGAAAAGACAATGTACCCTAACTGTCAGGGAAATCCGGTTGCTTTCAATTCAGAAGATGGTACATTCAGAGCTCCTGAGTATACTATCAATTCTGCTCCGGATGAAGGCGAGGCTCCTTATGATATGACATGGGTACCGAAGTTACCTAACTTGGTTGACCCGGATGCTCTCTGACAATCACAATTCCTACCGGTGAGTTACTCGGTAAGGATGTAAGTACATTTGGTAATTATTCTATCAAAGAGGGTAATATTGTAGGTACACTCGCAAAGGTAGAGAATTATACCGATTTTAGTTCTGAGGTAGAAGAGCAGTCTGGTTACTATATCGCACTTAATGTGGATAAGCGGCAGGGCTCTAGTTTGAGACTTGACAGAACAACAGGTAAAGGTAAACCTGTATCATTCAAGGACGATGGAAATCTTGTTGTAAGACTTGGTGGAGACCAGGAAACTGTGAATACTGCTAAGCAGTTGGTTATCATCATTGATGGCGAAGAAATTAAGTATGACATTATGGTTGTACTTGCAGCGTAGTTGTAAATAAGTATAAAATACCTGGGTGGGATTGAAACATATCCTGCCCGAGTGTATTTTTATAAATCAAAGTGAAAAGGAGTAAATATCATGGCAAAAAAATATACAAGAGAACAGTTAGTAGCAATGGGAATGGATGAAGCACAGATTAAGGCTATTCTCAGTGTGCAGAAAGAAGAAAATAAAGAAGAACAGCATGAAGTAGAAGTACCGGTACAGAAAGAGAAAGCAAAAGTTGTACCTATGGTATCTGCTCAGGTGTCAGTTGAACAGAAACAGAGTGAACCGCTTAAGGTAACTACAATGTCAGATTTGGAGAAGTATGTTCACGGTGTTGTTGTACAGTTTCCTCCATTTGCAGAGGGTCAGCCTTTTATCGCAAGAGTAAAGAGACCGTCTATGTTGGCATTGGTTAAGTCTGGTAAGATACCAAACACGCTTCTTAATGAGGCGACAAACTTATTTGCCAAGGGAGCAAATTCTATGGTCGGTCAGAATGCAACTACCATTGATGAACTCTTTGAGGTTATTGAGGTAATTGTTGATGCGGCTCTTTTAGAGCCTACATTATCTGATATAAGAAATAGTGGTATGGAATTGTCTGACGACCAGTTGATGGCAATTTTCACATACACTCAGCAGGGGGTAAAGGCCCTCGAACAGTTTCGTATGTAGTGAAGATATTTTGAATGTAATTGCTATGGCAAAACTTTACTACACTAGACCAAGTATGATTATTGGTTTGGTAGACCCATATACTTCTTATTGTTTTGATGAAGCATGTGCTTATATAACGTCGAGAATAAAAGATGGTGAAGAACCTGATTTTAGTATTAAGGATAAAGGTTCGTTAGAGAAGAAGCATTATAAGTCTCCATCTGAAATGTATAAGAGTATGGGATATAAAAATGGAAGATATACAAAGCGAGCATAAACTAATGAAGGGAGGTGTAAGATATGTCTGTTGGTTTAGGTACAGCTGTTGGTTACTTAACATTGGATGCTTCTGGTTTTGTCAGAGGTATTGATAGTGCAACTGGTGCAATGGGAGACCTTGAGAATAAGTTTAGTACAACATCACAAGGTTTACAAACGATAGGTGGTATGTTTAGTAGTGCTGGTACAAAATTGACTGCAGGTCTTACAGTTCCTGTAGTTGGTTTTGGGGCGGCTTCAGTAAAAGCAGGTACAGAGTTCGATAGCTCAATGTCACAAGTATCTGCTGTTTCAAAAGCTACAGGTGAGGACCTGGAGTTGATAAGAGATAGAGCTATCGAGATGGGTGAAAAAACCAGATATTCAGCAACCCAAGTATCAGATGCTATGTATTACATGGGCTTAGCCGGTTGGGATGCTCAACAGATTTATGCTGGTATTCCTGGAGTACTTGCTCTTGGTGCGGCATCTGGTGAGGATTTATCAAGAGTATCAGATATTGTAACGGATAGTTTAACTGCATTCGGTAAGTCTGCAGAAGATACGACTGAGTTCGTAAATGTATTAGCCGAGGCTTCTCGTTCATCAAATACAACAGTAGATTTACTTGGTGAGTCATTTAAGTATGTAGCCCCGGTGGCTGGTGCTTTTGGATATAGCATACAGGATGTAGCTATTATGCTTGGTACTTTTGCAAATAACGGTGTTAAAGGTTCACAGGCTGGTACCGGTATGAGACAGGCATTAAATTCTTTGATTAACCCGTCGGATAAGGCAGCTGCACAAATGGATAAGTTTGGTGTGTCATTATTCAATGCCGATGATAGTACAAAGACATTGATGCAGGTAATGCAAGAGTTAAGAGGTACATTTGGTGGTTTGGCGATTGATATTCATAATGCAGATGGTGAGGTAATGACCGGTGAAGAAATTATGGAGAAATATGGTCATGCACTTCCTACGTCAGATATGGAGAAATTGACAGCCATTGTACAGATATTTGGTGTACGAGCTCTTCCAGGTATGTTATCAGTTATCAATGCTTCAGAAAGTGATTTTAATGATTTATCTACAGCCATTTATGGTGCACAGGATGCTTATGATGGTTTAGGTACAGCTTTTGGTATGCAGCAAACGATGCTGGATAATGTTCAAGGTGATTGGTACTTATTTACTTCTGCATTAGGTACTACAAAGATTATTATTTCTGATATGGCAAAGGGTGCATTAAGAGAATTACTTCAGAAATTAACAGAGCTTGTGAAAGCATTTAATGATATGTCACCTGAGCAACAAGAACAAATTGTTAAGTGGGCTTTAATGGCAGCGTCTATTGGACCAGTACTTCTTGTTATTGGTAAGATTATTTCTACCATAGGCACACTTATGACTACATTTAAGAATTTGAAACTTGCTTTCACATTTGTAACCACAGGTTTAACTCATGTTAAAGAGGCTTTCTTATTAGCTAAAGCAGGTATGACAGGATTTGCAGGCCAAACAAGTGCGTTAGGTGCTGCTCTTGGTAGTATAACGGCTCCGATTGCTGCTATAATTGCATTGATTGCAGTTCTGGTTGCTGCTTTTGTTAATTTGTGGAAAAATAACGAAGAGTTTAGGGATAAGATGATTGGCATTTGGGATGGTCTGAAAGAAAAGTTATCTGCTAGCTTCCAGAAAATAACAGATGCAATAAATTCTCTTGGTTTCGATTTTGAAAATATAGTAGAAGTAATTAAGGCTGCTTGGGAAGGTTTATGTGAGTTACTTGCTCCATTATTTGTCGGGGTATGGACATTTATCACAGATACTATAGCTACTTTTGCCGAGATAATTGCCGGTGTATTCCAGGTTATTTGTGGCATTATCAAAGGTATTAAAGATGGTGATTGGTCACTCTTGTGGGAAGGCTTAGGTACAATTGTTTCAGCTGTAGTAGAAGGTATTATTGGTTGGGTTGATAATATCGGTGAGACAATATGGAATATGGTTCAGGTTGTTGCAGGTTGGTTTGGTGCCGATTGGACAATGACTTGGGATGAAGCAAAGCAAGCAGTGGTAGATTGGTTCTGGGGAGTTGTTGAATGGTTCCAACAGTTACCTGGAAAGATTGCAGAGTTCTTTAGTCAGATTTGGACAAATATAACTACATGGTGTTCAAATATGATAACCAATATTACTACATTCTGTTCAAACTTTTTTAATGCTATAGTTACTTGGTTCCAACAGTTACCGGGTAGGATAGCAGGTTTCTTCTCAAGTATTTGGACAAATGTAACAGGTTGGGCATCTAATATGGTAGATAAAGCAGTAGAGGTTGGTACAAACTTCTTCAATAATGTGGTGAATTGGTTCCAGCAATTACCATATAAGATTGGCAACTTTATTGGTTATGCTCTCGGTACTGTAGTTAAGTGGGTAGCCGATATGTTGGCTAAGGCTTATGAATTAGGCTCTATGTTCCTAAATCATATAGTTACTTTCTTCACTCAGTTACCTGGAAAGATATTGACATTTATAACTTCGGCTTGGAACAATGTGGTGACTTGGGCCACTAATATGGTGAATAAAGCTAAGGAAATGGCTCAAACATTTCTTAGTAATATAGTCACATTCTTTACACAGCTTCCAGGTAAGATTTTGAATTTTATTACAAGTGCTTGGAATAACGTAGTTACATGGTCTACTAACATGGTTAACAAAGCGAGAGAAATGGCGACTAATTTCTTGAACAATGTTGTTACCTTCTTTACTCAATTACCGGGTAAGGTGCTTAATTTCATTACATCAGCGTTTAATAATGTTAAGACTTGGACGACTGATATGGCAAATAAGGCTAAGGAAATGGCAACCAATTTCTTGAATAATGTCGTTAATACATTGACCCAATTACCAGGTAAGGTTAAGGCTAAGCTAGACGAGGCTTTACAAAAGGCTACACAGTGGGTTACAGATATGGGTGCCAAAGGACTTGAAGCTGTTAAGTCTCTGATTGATAAGTTTGTAGAGGGAGCTAAAAATGTTGGAGAAACAGTCAAGTCCATTGGTAAAAATATTGTTGACGGTGTATGGAATGGTATTGTAGCTGCAAAAGATACTTTCTTTAACAATGTTAAAAATTTCTTCTCTGGCCTTGTAGATGGTGCAAAAGAAGCTTTAGGTATCAATTCTCCGTCAAGGGTTATGGAAGAAGAAGTTGGTGTATGGTTACCTCCTGGCGTGACTAAAGGTTTTGAGAAAGCATTACCTGGAGCTATTAAGATGATGCAGAAAGCCTTGAATAAAGGTGTGGATAGTATGTCTACAGATGAGGAAATTGATATTTCTGTTAAAGGCTTTGCGGATGATTTGATAGCTACATATAATATGCTTGTAGATTGGTTTGTTTCGATAGAGGAAAGACTTTCTGCTTCGGTTGATAATATGGCTAGTAAGCTTATGAGTTTAGTACAAATCGGTAATCAGCTGGTTACACCTGATGGTATCATAATTGATGGAACAGGATTTTATAGTCAGTCTCCTCGTAATGATGTTCCGGTAGACAATCCGGATAGAGGTGATACAAGTAGTTCTGATGTAGGTAACAGAATTTATATGATTTACTCTGACAAACCTATTGATGAAATACAGGCAGCAAAGAAAATAAAAGAAACAGAACGTGACTTATCAGAAGGATTTTAAGGAGGTGGTTTAAGTGATAGATAATATTGTATTAACAAATAAAGTAACATCTGCTGTATTGGAGTTAGATACAGTCACAACCACCTCTTATATCCTTGATGGAGAGAATACTACTTGGGGACAGATTGAAGCAAATCATCATTCTTTCAAGTATGTAAATCAGGTAGGTTTAGAGGTAACAAATACTACACTTGAAACAAGAGATGTAGTTGTACAAGGCTGGGTGGTAGCAAAGACAGAGAACCAAATGGAACAAAGGAAGCAGATGCTTAATCGGTTTGTAAATCCACAGCAAATGTTAGAACTTAAGTATAAAGAATATACACTGGATTTCTTACCGAGTAGAACTATTCAATATAGTTTAACATATCAGGAAAATAATGATGTTGTTTGTAAGTTTAAGATAAGTGGTATGTCACCAGACCCGTTGTTTAAGTCTCAATCAGAGAACAAGAATGCAGCAGCTACAACAGTTGGCCTGTTCCATTTTCCTTTGATTATTGGTTTACCGGGCACAGAACAGAGTAATGACAATGGCTACCCAACAATTATGTTTGGTTTAAGAAAGCCGTCATTGATTGTTGACATTTATAATAAAGGTGCAGTGGCCACTGGTATAAGAATTGTGTTCAAAGCTACTGCTACAATAAAGAACCCATCACTTATAAATGTAGATACACAACAGTATTTTAAGATAAATAAAACAATGGTAGCCGGTGAAGAAGTAGTAATTGATACCAATGTAGGTAAAAAGAAAATAAGGGGTTATTTGAATGGACTAGAGTATAATTACTTTAAGTACATAGATTTTGGTAGTAAATGGTTACAACTTGAAGTGGGTGATAATCTTTTTAGGTATGATGCTGAGGAAAATATGAATGGCCTCGAAGTCTACATATATTATTATGACAGATTTTTGGAGGTGCAAGGATGCAATTAGAAGATATACAGAAAAGTGTAGAAAATACACAAGGCTTAGTACAGAAAGTAAAAGTTACTAATGCTACAAAAACCAGTTCAATTCAGATAACAGTATTTAGAGTAAATAACGATGTATTTGAACCACTTGGTGAAATATCACAGTATACAAGCTTGTTATGGCCGGATGCTTATCTCGGTTATGCAAGTTTTGAATTATGGGCTCCAATTACAGACGATAACTCAGTATTGATAAAAGAAGGCAATGTGATTTGGACAGGCGGAGAGAATGCAGCAATAATTGAGATTATAAAAGCTGATGTGAATGACAAAGGGGAAAAGGTTTACGATGTAAAAGGTAGGACCTTAGAGGCAAGATTTGCTAATAGAATTATTTGGGGTACATTTATAGCAGCAAATAAAAGGGCTAGTACAGCAATGTATGAGCTTGTAAATACTTCGGTTATATCAACTATAAAAGCTGTAAGAAAGCTAAGGTGGATGAATAATGCAGAAGATACCCAGTGTGGTAAAATGATAGAGAACTATCAAAAGACAGGTGGAGACATTTATGATGCCTTGGTTAATATTGCTACTGATAGTGATGTAGGATTTTCGGTTTTGTTTAACCCAATAACTCAAGAGGAAAAGTTTGAGGTGAGGGAAGGTGTTGATAGAACGTTAAACAATCCCGATGGTAATGAGCCGGTAATATTCAGTACAGAGCTCGAAGATTTGCTATCAAGTCAGTATTATATGAATAATCAAGACGAAAGAAATGTAGCACTCGTACAAGGTGAAGATAAAGGTACAAATAGAAAGTCGGTTATAGTGGGTGATGATACATTATCTGGTTATGACCGAAGAGAATTGTATGTTGATGCGAGAGATTTGCAATCAGAAGTGTATCACGAAGATGGTACAACAACACCATTATCGCCAGAAGAATATAATGCTACATTAAGTCAAAGAGGAAATGAAAAGCTTGCAGAACATGCTAGGGTTGAAACATTTGAAGCAAAGATTAGGCAGTTTGGAGGTGTACAATATGTATATGGCGAAGATTACTTCAAAGGCGATAAGGTTACAGTTATTGATGAACAACTTGGCTTAATGGTATCTGCAAGAATAACATTAGCAGAAGAACAATATAGTGAGGATTATAACCTTGTACTTACATTTGGTTATTCTTATCCTACAGTACTTCAGAAAGTAAAAAGAATTATAACATAAGGAGGTGAGAAAGAAATGGCTCAGGAATGTGGTTTTTTTGATGCGCAGCTGGTTGGTGATAGCTATGATAGAGTTTATTTGGCCGCTCAGTTTGCTGCTTATTTTGCAAGTTTTATTCGTAATGGTATTTTTGGTCATTCGATGCAACAGCTTGAAGTATCTCAACAGGATGTTTCAGATATGTCAATCAAGGTACTCGGTGGACAGGCTTGGATAAATGGTTATTGGTATAGAAATACAGGTGACTATACAATGAACCTCGATATAGCAGATGGTGTACTTTCAAGGATAGATACAGTAGTTCTTCGTTGGAGTAATTCCGATAGGGCAATGTATTTACACGTAATCAAGGGTACGTTATCAGCAAATCCTACCGCTCCAGCTATTGTAAGGGATGCAGATTATTATGACCTTGGTCTTGCTCAGGTAAGTATACCGGCAGGATGCATTAGAATTACGCAAGCACAGATAACCGATTTAAGGTTAAATGATAGCTATTGTGGATTGGTTACAGGTTTGGTTGACCAGATTGACCTCACAGATTTATGGAACCAGTTTGAGCAGTATTTCTATGAGTTCAAAGAAAAGTATCAGAAAGAGTTTGAGAACTGGACCGATGAACAGGAACAGGCCTTAAATAATTATATCGTAGAAACAAAGGCTGCCTATAGTAAATTCGTTACAGATATGAGTAATGATTATACTACATGGACAAACGAAAAGAAAGATGAGTGGTCTCAATGGGTTACAGACCAGATGCTTGAGTTTACAACTTGGGTAGATAATGAAAAGATAGTCTACAATACATGGACAACCCAGCAAAGACAAGCTTATATGGATTGGTATACATTACATACTACAGCTTGGGAGGCTATGATTGAACAGTGGTTTGAGGACATTAAAGGAAAATTATCGGGAAACCCAGCGACAGCTCTTCAGTTACAGATTGATGAGTTAGTAGCTAAGCAACCGACAGAACATTATGCTGATATAAAGCACAACAGAGATGTATATGTGACATTAGATATGTTCCTTACTATTTATGCCTGTGGCACTCAAGGTGCGGGCATTGGTCCAGCTGGTGGTGCTGCTTTGGTAAGTACTCCGGTAGAATATACCATGGAAGATAGAAATAATGTCTCTATTAAGGGTATACCAAATATAGGTGTAGTAGATGGCGTATCACAGTTATCAGAAGATATGTATGTTGTTTTATTTCAGAATAATATCAAGAGTTTGGTTGTGGTACTCCATGGTAATAAAGTGGTTAGTGAACCTGTAGAAGAAAATACAAATAATGAAAGTGAGGTTTAAGAATGGCAGTTCAAGATTTAGTTAAAGGCGAACTTGATTGGCATGAGAAGATGAATGCTAATATGCATAGTTTGCAGAATGGTACCGATAATGCTAAACAGAAGGCAGAAGATGCGGTAGGTGCAGTTGAGGGTGCAATTGTAGCAGCAAGGGAAGCAGCACAGAAAGCAAAACAAGTTGAAGGTCAGCTTGATACAAAGCTTACAAAGGCAAAGGTTACAGAAGAGTTTCAGGAAGAAGGTGGCTATGTATACCAGATGCCGAATGGTACCACACAACTTAAAGCAGGTGGTGGAAGTGGTCCTACAAAGAAAGACTTCAAGTATACAATTTTAGTGGATAATGGTGATGATGGTTCGCCAGCTAAGATTGAGTATTTTGATGATTGTTTAGGTTTCATTCCCGGTAGCGGTGCATCTCTTGGTGATTGGGCTAATACTCAGCTGTATCAGGAATACTTTAAGCCTTGTGTAATTCAGGCCGGTGACGGTGCTCCTGCTTATTATTTACAAAAAGATAATATGTCCAAAAAAGAGGATGGCTTCGATGCTGTAACAACAGGTGCCAATGGTGATGTAATGATTGAGGTTAAAAAGTTATACGGTAAGTTCCTCAAGTCAGGTAATCAGTTCAAGGTTAGTATATCTAACAAGAAAGAGGATGATACTTGGTTCTGTTTCACAGATTTTGGTAATGGCGAACAGGAGGTGGCTTATCGTGGAGCATTTGAGGCTGGTGTGATTTCAGGTGCTGGTACGGTTATGAGGTCAGTTTCTGGTGTATCTCCTCTTGTAGAGATTACCAGAAATGTTGGTAGAACCTATGCAAGAAATAGAGGTACAGGTTACCATCAGAACAATTTTTATCTGTTGCTATTATGGCAGATAATGTACCTGTTGATTTACAAAAATAAAAACTCGCAGACAGCACTTGGTCAAGGTAGAACATTGAGTTCTAATACCGCTGTGGTAAAGACAGGTACTCTTTTGAGTAAACCGTTTTGTTGGGGAGACCAGGGTGGAGTCAATGGTGTTAAGTTCCTTGGGGTTGAAAACTTCTATGGTAATGTATGGGAGTGGGTTGATGGTGTATGCTTAGTAAATAAGACGTACAAAATGACCAGAGACCCCGCTAAGTACAATGATACCGGTAATGGTTACGAGATGTCGCAGGGCTCTGGTTGCACAGCTTCTGCTAATAATGGTAAGTATATCACCAAGGTACAGGCTACAAATGTTGCTGGTTTCTTACCTGCTGGTTCAGGTGGAAGTTCTTCTACGTATTGGTGTGATAATATGTGGTTTGCTGATGCTGTACAGGTTGTCTTATTTGGCGGCTATTGGAATACTGCGGCTTTGGCGGGCGCGTTCTGCTGGGATTTGAATCATACCGCGTCTACTTCTACTGCGGGTATCGGTTCGCGGCTTTGTCGAGTGTAGGAGTGTTAAGATAAATTAAATAAAAGGTTATGTGGGGCATACATGAGAGTGAATTGGTGGACGTTAAAAATTTCAATTTAACTTTGTTAGGTTGTCAAATTTGGCAGCAATTGGAATAATGCAGCTAAAGCAGGCACGTTCTACTGGAATTTGAATAATACCACGTCTAATTCTAATGCGAATATCAGTTCACGGCTTTTAGGTGTTTACAATATATGAAGAGTAGTTCATCATGTATGTCCTTGCTTGACCCCTTATATGAGATAAGTCCTATGAAGAAAGATAGGCATAGGGTGGGCAGAATACAAATGTTAAAAAGCTGTTTTAGTAATCTCACAGTTTACTGTTACGAGGTGAAAGATTGGCGAAGTAAACACACAAGAGGTAGCTATTATGAAACGTGTGGGTAATCTGTTTGAACAAGTGTGCGATATAATATAAATAATATTGTTAAAGCACACGAGAATGCTCGGAGAGGTAAGGGTTTCTACACTGAAGTACAAATGGTGAATGATAATCCAGGTAAGTACTTATATGAGTTACAAGAGAAGATGCTAAATGGTACATACAAGACATCTGAGTATGTTAAGTTTTATAAACAAGAGGGCGAGAAGCTAAGGGAGATATATAAGTTACCTTATTATCCAGACAGAATTTATCAGTGGGCTATAATTCAGGTAATAGAACCGTATCTAATTCGTAATATGACAGATGATACATTTAGTGCTATTCCTGGTAGAGGTACTTATAAAGCCTTTTGTAAATTAAAGGATGCCTTGGATAAAGATGAAGAAAATACACAATGGTGCTTAAAGTTAGATGTTAGGAAATATTATCCTAATATAGATAAGCAAAAGTTAAAAGATAAATATGCCAGGTTGTTTAAGGACCAAAGGCTACTAGATATGCTATATGAAATTATTGATAGTACAGATGGAGAAAAGGGTGTACCAATCGGTAATTACATAAGCCAGTATTCAGGTAATATTTATTTGAGTGATTTTGACCATAGAGTTAAAGAGGTGTACAAAGTCAAATATTACTACAGGTATATGGATGATATGGTACTTCTTGCAAAAACAAAAGAAGAGCTTCAGTCTTTGGTGAGAGAAATTACTTGGTACTTAGGCTTAGAGTGGAACTTAGAGATAAAAGATAATTGGAGTCTTTTTCGTGTTGATGAAAGAGGTATAGATTTTATCGGTTATGTTTTTAAGCATGGAGAAGTAAGACTTCGTAGAGGTATAGCTAATTCGTTGATACATACATGTAGGCAGATAGAAAAACGTGTAGAACAAGGCAGAATGATAAATTATCATTTATACTGTAGTGTAAATAGTCTGAAAGGCTGGGCTGAAAGGTGTACAAGTGATGGGTTAATCAGAAAGTATGTTGAACCAATTTGGCCTTATGTAGAACAGTATCACGATGAAGTTATAAAAAGGAAACTAATAATTTATTGAAAGGAGAAACAACTATGCAGAGGTTAGAAGGTGTAATGTATGATGAACAGCCAGCTAAAGTGGTTGTTGGTCCCACAATTGTTGATGTATGTATATCATCAGAACAGGTGGAAGAAAAAGATACAATGCACGGTACTGTATCGGTGAAGTGGAAGTGTACAATTGAGAGGTATGATACCGCAGAGTATATTGATATACTCCAAAAGGCCAATGATGAGCTGAATGATAAGGTTAGACAAAATCAGCTTGGCCTTGTTGAAGTATATGAGATGTTATTATAGGAATAACAAGGAGGTGTGAGAAATGGCAAAGATTAGTTCAGCTATGGCTCAGGTATATGCCAATTTGATTGAAGAGGGTACAGTTAATCCTAAAACAGGTAAGCCTTATGCTATTGAGGATGTACCCGAGACTATCAGACCTGAGGTAGAAGCTATTTTGGCAGGTGATGAAGATGCTGAATAAAATTCGGCTTTTCATAGTAACAAGGTTATTAAGAAAGGAGGTGCAAACAATGGCAGTTATTTATGCAACCCTTATTGTAGAGGGTACGGTTAACCCTAAGACAAACGAGCCATATAAGTTCGCTGATGTTCCTAAGGTAATTCAGCCTAAGGTTAAAGGTGTTCTTGACGCTCTCGGTTTGCCTGAATTAGCCGAGTAACTTGGGAGGTCTGTTATGATTAAGGAGTTTATTCAATCATTGCAGGCTGTAGATTGGGCATGGGTTTCTGGTGTGGGGGTAGCTGCCATGACTACCCTCATTCAGAAATTCAGTAAAAAGTATAAACCCTGGTCGTGGCTTGCGAGTCAACTTGGTAAAGCGATGAATGCCGAGATGCTAGATAAGTTAGATGTTGTAGAGAAGAAAGTTGATAAGTTAGAAAAGAAAGATGAAGTGCAGGATGAAGAAAGAGCTAAAGAAAAAGCTCTTGATGCCAGAAGAAGAATATTAAGTTGTGCTGATGAATGTCGTCGTCATATAAAACATTCAGAAGAATTTTTTAATAATGTACTTGAGGATGTAGGTTACTATAAAAACTATTGTGATACACATCCTAGTTTCGAGAATGAGAAAGCAGTTATTGCTATTGATATTGTTGAAAACGTCTATAAATGCTGCATTGAAACCAACGATTTCCTATAATAATATATACGTACGTATAGGAGGTATATGTTGGTCCAAAATAAAAATTAAAAATAATTAAAAAAGATATTGACTAATAAAAAATAATATGATATAATAAATACAGGTATGAACCGAAGAGGTTAAGAATACCAAGAGTTAAGATAACAGTACCTTGAATGGTATCATATCATTATGGTAACAACAAAATATTAAACAAAGTGGAGGTAACTAATATGTTACAGAGTAAGAGAACTGAACTTGAAGCTATGAAAGCTGAGGAGCTTCGGCAGATGTGTAAGAATATGGGTATTTCCTTTTACAAAGGTAAATCCAGACTTACGAAAGCAGAAATGATTGACAAGCTGTTATGTGAGGTAGAGAGTAATGGTGAGGAAGTTGTTGAGGCTAATGACGAGAGTACTGAACAGACTAAATCAGAACCTGTTAAATCGCAGGAAGAGATTGAGGCAGAAGAGGCAGCAAAGTTAGCTATGAGAGCAAAGTACATAGAAGAGGCTAAGGTCGGTACGGTTATCGCTTTTAGACTTGAAAGTGGAAAAGTAATCTCGGCTATGATTGTTAAGAAGTCCACCAAGAACAGAAAGTTTAAGGTTGAAACAAAGTATGGGGCTGAACATATTGTCTTATTTGATGAAATTCTTTGGGTAAGAACAAATAAGAGGTGGCCGAAGTTTATTTACAACCTTTTTAAGGAGAATGTAAAATCTCAGGAGGTGGATGAAGATGTCAGAGACGAAGAGACAATCAGTTAAGCAGTATGTAACTCAGATGATTAAGTGGTATAGAGATATTAAGTATAGTAGAGACTCAGCGGAGAGAACGTTTAACGAAGCTAAATATGAATTTAGTCAGTGTATGGAACAGTACTTCGATAAGGTTGCTACAGATGATAATAAGATTGAGATACCTGTTACAGAGATTAAGAATTGTAAGAAACTGATTGTAACAAGGGTAACCCCATCTGAAGTGATTTTTGATATACCACGATTGAAAAAGCTGCTTAGCAAGAAAGAGCAAAAGCTGGTCATTCAGAAGAACTACCAAGTAATAAATTGGCCAGGTTTATTTGAGTTATTAAAGGAGTCCGGTGTAGATTTTAAGGAGTTCCTTAAATATGTAAGTGTAACAGAAACGGTCAGAGATAAGCAGCTTGATAAGCTTGTTGAACTCGGAGCAATCGACGAAGAGGAGGTAAAAAAGTGTAGTTCAGTAAGACTTAAAAGTAGCTACTACAAACTGACAGAAAAGTAGGTAAGTAGTATGGCTGGTGAATTAGCTAAAGTTTTATGGTATTATAACTTGATACCAACAGTTGATGAACCTGTTCAAAAGATTGTATGTCCGTTTCATGGAGACGTAAATCCCAGTATGTCTGTTGATTTGGTTCGTGGAACTTGTTATTGTTTTGGTTGTAATGAAACGTTTGGAGCTAAAAAGATTGTACAGAAAATGGAAAGTAAATATCACGGTTTGAATGAGCTTAAGTCTGAGCTGATGTATAACAAGATATTGAAATCCAAAAAGTGTAGTGATATAAATGTTGAAAAGGCAGCAAAGACTTATAACAGCAGAAAGAATAAGAAACAATTATATGACGAAGCTTATGATTATTACCACGGACTTAGTAAAGTAGATTGGGATAACGAGACAGAGATTGAAGAAGTAACAGATGCTCGTAACTATATGTTAAAAAGAGGATTTGATGTAAATACGTTGAACCTTTGTAGAGCAAAAGTGACATATAACAATTCTTATGGTTTGATATTTCCAATGCTAGATAATGGTAAGTTTAGAGGTTGGGTTTGTAGAACAATGAGAAAAGATATTGAGGCTAGACGAAAGTATTTATACAACGAAGGCTTCAGTAGAGCAAGTACCTTGGTAGGAGATTATGGTTCAGAAAAATATGTCTTTGTAGTAGAAGGCTATATGGACCGGGCTAAATTCTTACAATTCGGAGTTACCAATGTGGTAGCTATTTTGGGTTGGAAGATGTCGGAAGAACAGGAACGAAAATTAAAAGAGAAAGGTATAACAGATGTTATAAGTGCATTAGACAATGATGAATGTGGACGAAAAGGTACAAAATACTTAAAGTCTATATTTAATGTTACAAGGTTTACATACCTGAAAGGAATAAAAGACCCCGGCGATATGACCGAGGACAAATTCAAAAAGATGTATAGTCGTACAATGAAAATTTATCGCGATAAGAAAGGACGTAAGTAATATGGGATTATTAAATAGCATTAAAGATGATGTTAAGAAATCTGGTCAGAACAAAGGTAAGTTTATTTATTTTCGTGAGGGTCAGAAGCAGCGTATCCGCTTTTTACAGGATATGGATGATGGTGTAGAGATAGTATGGCACGACAGTTTTGAACAGGGTATTAACGTACCGTGTCAGGAGTTCTTCGGTAGAGATTGTCCTTATTGTGAGGATGATGGTTTGAGAACACGTAATATGTATGCTTGGTCTGTTTGGAATTATGAGACCAAAGAGGTTCAGGTATTTATGTTTGCGGTTAACAACTGTTCTCCTATCCCGGCTCTGGTTGCTATGTATGAGAATTATGGTACATTATGTGACCGTGATTATGTAATCTCTGTATCTGGTAAAAAGCAGAACAAGACTTTCTCTGTGGTACCTATGGACAAGCAGAAGTTCAGAAACGAGAAAGCAAAACCGTTTGGTCTGGCTACCTTAAAGAAAATGATTGATAAGGCTTGGCCGGCTGAAGCAGGTGATGGTGACGACGATGAAGAGTATGAGGAAGAGCAGTCTAAGAAGAAAAGACCGGCTAAATCACAGAGCAAAGGTAAAAAGAAACCTGAGCCTGAGGATGATTACGACGACGACTACGATGATGATGTAGAAGATGAAGCTACAGAAGAGGAAGAAGTTGATTACTCTGAAATGTCAGATAAGCAGCTTTACAAACTCTGTAAGGAAAGAGGCATCGATGTACCTACGAGAAAGTCGCAGAAGTTCTATATCAAGCAACTTGAGGAATATGACCAGGCACAGGATGATTGGAACGACGAGGACGATGATGATGAAGAGTGGGAGGACGACGATGAATAAAACATTTGTAGATATGTTTAACAAGCAGGCAGAGAACCAGCGTGAAATGATAAATGCCGGTACGTATGACGGCGTAGCAGACGTAGAATATGGTTGCGAATTACCGATTGACAATACAAGAATGGCAAGTTATCATGTACAGCAGCTGGTATCAGAGATTGGCGAGGTACTTAGTTCTGATAAGCGTTGGAAGAACATGCGAAACAATCATAACTGTCCGGAGAATAAGCTTGAGGAAATTGCAGATTGTATCATTGTTGGTATGAATATTGCTATGTACTCAGGTTTCACCGGCGAGCAGCTTGAGGAAGCAATTTTCAAAAAGATTGACACTGTAGCAGATAGAGTTGCAGAAGAGAAAGCTAAAAGGTAATAAATGGAGGGAGGGCCGGTGGATGTCGACTCTCCCTTTGTTTGTTTTGGAGGTAACGTAACATGGTTATTATTATTGAGGGTATTGATAGAGTAGGTAAAACTACTTTATGCAATATGATTATTGATGCCATACCTGATATGAATTTTGTAAGGTTTCGTGATGATACTCGTTATGCTCATTCGTTTCAGAATATGGATATAAACACAGAGAAGATAAACACACTTCAAAACCTTATGGAACAGGGTTTGGTTGATAATGTAATACTTGACCGGTACCATTTAACAGAGTGGGTATATGGTGGAGTAGATAGACAGTATGAGAACGACGAGATGTGGGATATTGATAAGCGTATGCAGGAAAATGTTCCTTGTATTCTTATTTATGTAGTACCTACTGATGTAAGACTTTCATCACAAGAACACTGTAAGAATTTATCAAGACATAATATATGGTTCAATGAGGCCTATGAGCAGACGGTGATTGAAAACAAAATAAAGGTAGATTATAATACCTTAGCAGATGCAGTTGAATATGTAAAAGAGGTACTTGGTTTGAAGGTACCGGTAGAAGAAGAAACGGAGGCAGAGAACAATGAGACCAAATAAACTGATACAGTTCTACATAACTAATATGTGTAACTCCGGTTGTAAGACATGTAGTATTTGGAGAAATAAGACAAGGTGTGAGTTGGTACCAGAGAGAATGGAAGATGTGATAAGAGCTTTCCCAGAAGCAGATTATGTAATTGGTGGAGGTGAGGCTATTCTTCACAAAAGAATTGAGGATATATTTAGTATACTCGATTATTATGCTGTTAACTATACAATACTTTCTAATTGTATTATGTTAGATAAGTTGAAATCATATTGTGAGAGATACGATATACGTAATGTAACAGTAAGTTATGACGGCACGGCTCACGACATTATCAGAGGTTCACAAGGAAACTCAAAGAAGATTTGGAACTTTGTAGATTGGGCTAAACAGAGAGGCATTAATGTGAAGCTGAGTTATACTTATTCAGCTTTCAATGAGAACCTTTTTGAGGAAGATATGCAGCATATAAAACAGCACGGTATCGAAAAGATATATTTCTGTTTGGCACAGGATATGGATTTGTTAGGAGCTAATGATAGTGTAAGAGCAAAGACATTTGACAGAATACACGAGTATTATGATATGATTGACAAAAAGGACAAGCAATTCATTATCGGCATGATAAATAACGATAGACGTGTATGTGATAGTCAGAGTCAGGTGCATACAATATATTCTGATGGTAATATTGTTCGTTGTCAGAGTTATTTGTCAGAGCAGGTACTCGGTAACATAAACAATATGAATGAACAACAGATTAAAGAGTTGTTATCTGGTGTTGAGAATGAGAAGTGTCCTTACGATAGTAAGTGTAATCTTCTTTGTCAGAGGAGGTATGATTATGAGTAAGATTTATTATGATACTGATATGACAGAGATGCCTAGTAATTGTGTAGAATGTAAAATGGTTTTATGTACTAAACCAACTAAAAAGAACAGACCGGAAGAAGTTAAGAAAGAGTATGTGACAAAGAGACCAAAGAGTTGTCCATTAGTGGAGGTGTAATATGATTGCAAAAAAATGTGGATATAGTTATTGGGGTTTCCTTGGTGATACAAAAATGGATAAAGACGGGAACCTCCTATCGACCCCAGACGGAAATGCTTTTTATTCGTGGTCAATCATAAGGCAACTTCAAAAGGATGGATATGTGGTGGTCCAGGTAATGCCTGATAGGGATAAGGATGGGTTTGATTATACAATGAAAACCGAGAAAAGTTATTTTGATTGGGCAGTTACTGATAAGTGTACGGCGTACGTAGAAATGCATAAGAGTATGTACAATGAGCTTATTCTTGAAAAAGAATGGTATGAAGTTACTTCTGAAATGTTATTTAATATCTGGGATAGGCATGGGTTAAATAATTGTGAGTTCATTCTTCACGAGTGGCGTATGTGTATACCTGGTAGAAATGACGAACAGAGTAGAGGTAAAGGTTGGCAGCCTGATTATTTCATTCAGAATTGTCTGATTGAGTATTGTAGGACAAGAGGTATTAAGTTGATTGTATTTGACCTTGATTACAAGATTGACATAATTGACTTTACTCGTATGTATGAAACTGGTGTTGATATAAGCATATTAGAGCTTGGTAACAAGTGGCAGTGTTTTGAAACAGGGTCTGATGATATGAAAGGCAGAAGATTTGGTAAGGTGTACATTCCATTTGATTGGGACCATATTGATGATTTTGCTATAAATCCGATGCCGGTAGATGATATGGTGTATGTTGGCAACAGGTATGAGAGGGATTGGTGTATTGATAAATATATACCTAATTGTAAAGGTCGCAGAATAACTGTGTATGGTAACTGGAATGAAGGTGGCAGAGATAGTGAAACAAGATGGCCGGGTATACACTTCGGTAAACGTATTCAGACTTCGGATATGAGGTTTGTGTATTCAAATTCTCTGGTAACCATACTTTTAGCAAAGAAAGAATATTGCAAATATAGTTTTATGACAGCAAGAATTATTGAAGCAATATTCTATGGAACAGTTCCTCTGTTTATTGCCGAGTACGGGGCCGATACAATTAAAGAGTATGCCGGTAGATATGCTCCATTATTGACCGTCTATAATAGCAACGAGGTGTTGCAGAGGATTGATTACTTCAGAAACAATCTGAAAGAACGCTACACAATTATTGAGTACTTGAGAAGAAGGCTCAGATTTATGGATGTTAAAAATTTTACAAAAATATTGTACGAAATGAAGTAGGAGGTGAAAGGGTTGTTGTATAATCAGTTTATAACAACAAAGAATGCTGATGAAGCTTTTGAACATTGGTTTGGTCTGTTATCTGATATGGGTGATGTAAGTGCTTCTCGTGATGGCGATGTAGTTGGTGAGGTAATCAATGCGGTAACAGTTATTGAGGACCCCACTCAGAATATTATGAAAAATAAGATACGTAATATGCCGATGAAGTATGCTATTGGAGAGCTACTTTGGTATATGTCTGGTAATAAGAACTTATTAGAGATACAGAAGTACACAAAGGCTTGGGACAGAATGTCTGATGATGGTGAAACAGTCAACTCAAATTATGGTTGGTGTATTCAGAGTAAGTATGGGTTTGACCAGTGGGAGTTTGTTAAGAAGCAGTTGACAGACAATCCTAACACCAGACAGGCAGTTATTCATATTAAGACGGCTGATGATACTCCGAGTAAAGATGTAAATTGTACGGTATGTCTGCAATTCTTTATCAGAGAGGGTAAGTTGTATATGACAACATATATGAGGTCTAATGATTTGTGGATGGGCTTTACTTATGATGTGTTTCAGTTTACCTGTATGCAGATTTTAATGAGTATGCAGTTAGGTATTCCTCTTGGTACCTATACTCATATCGCCGGTAGCTTACATCTGTATAAGAGGGACCTTGACAGTTATTTGTCAAAGCAGAATAAATAATAGGTAGATATGTAAAGGTGGCTTCGGTCACCTATCTACGTATCAGAAAGGAAAGCAATATAATGAGTGTAGCAGTAGCATTACTTAGTAATATAGAGTCAAGTCAGAATGAAATAATATCTGCCATTTATTCACAGATAATTGAGTTTGTGGACGAAGTGACAATCATAGATTTTTATGGTAATGGTAAGATAAATAAAGTGCTAACCAGTGATGATGTAGATATTTTGAAGTTGGCACAGTATGATTGTAAGAGTTGGCCGGAGATAAAGAAACTTTATGAAATGGTGTTGAATGAATTTGATAAGGTAATCATATTTAAGACACCGACAATGGTTAATCGTTCTGTGGTAAAAGAAATGCAGAATGGTATGAAAGTTGATAAGCAGTTTAACTGGAATTATGATAAGATGCGACGATTATATGAACGGTTATTGTTTGTAAGTTGTTGTGAAGGTAAAGAAGTGTTTCAGTTTGTAATTGACCCAAGAGAATATGACTTTAGTGATTTTTACAATTTTAAGAAGTACAAAAGAATATGTACATGGAAATCAGAAACAGATACTTATGGTCCAATCTATGAGTATGCTATGTTTAATACTTTTGTACAAGAGATACCAAAAATGCAGGACCTTTATTTTATCGGTTCTGTTTATGATGAAAGTAAAAATTATTTGTATGAAATAAAACAGCAGTTGGGAGATAGGATAGGTAAGCGACATAAAGGTGGAAAGTACTTTGGTAAGTTTGGTACTAATTACAACAATCCAATGACCGGTAAATTTGAGTTGTTTACACTTGAGGATAGAGATAAAAGAGTTGGTCAGAGTACGTATTTGTATAACTTAATGTTAAGTAGGTATACTATAATATCACACCCTTATTTACACGAGTACTTTAACATAATGAGGTTTATGGAAGCTGTAATTTGTGATTGTGTACCAGTGGTAATGCAGGGGTATAGCAATAATGAAATTTTACGGTTGACGTTTCCGGATATTTATGATATAATAAGAAAAAGGGGTTTAATAATGGAACCAAAGATGGTACACTCTCGTAAAGACAGCTACATAGAGAGGGACGAAGATGTTACAAGAGCAATTAAGGCCACCAAGAGTTTCAAAAAGATAACGGACCCTATAAAAGTAAAAGCATTTTATGATAAGTTATTGAGGTGACAATATGGGCAAAGAATTTGATTTACACAGACATGATGAGTATAGTACATTTGATGGATACGGTAAACCGGAAGAGTTAGCTAAGATAGCAAAAGAGTTAGGTTATAATTCGTTGTGTACAACTAATCACGGTAATACAAATGGATTGGTTCAGACTTATAAAGCCTGTAAGGATAATGGTCTGAAAGCTATTCTTGGTGTTGAGGGTTATTTCTTACCGAAGTATATACCACAGACGAGAGGTTTTCATCTTATATTGATTGCTAAAAATTTAGTTGGTTATGGTAACATGAACCGTATTCAGTATGAAGGTGATATGCAGAAGTATTACAATCCAATTTGGGATTTTAGTATTTTGGAAGAACATAGTGAGGGTTTAATTTGTACATCTGCTTGTGTGGCCGGTTATCTTGGTCAATGTATAAAAGGTGATAGTATAGACAAAGCCAAAAGGTATTTGAAAAGAATGCAGAGCATATTTGGTGATGATTTTTACATTGAGATACAGCCGTATGATGTTGATGAAGAAAAAGATGGTATAAATTTACAGAGGTATATCAACATAAAGTCTATTGAGTTAGCAGAGGAATTAGGTATTAAGTGTATATTGACTTCCGATAGTCATAGGGGCAGAAAAGAAGATTGGGAGTCATATCTGAAAATGCATGAGGTGGCTGGTCATAATTTGGACCACATTGAAGATACATACAAAGAAAGGTATATGCCGGTTCCTGGTGACTTAAAGAAAAGATTTTATAAAATGCATAAAGCTGATTTTGGTGAAGCAAGAACAAAGAAATTAGCTATGCAGATGGTAAAGAACTTGGAAGAGATTGAGGACAAATGTGAACTTAATTATCTTGACCAGCTTGAAGAAAAGTTACCTGTGCTTTATGATAACTCATATAAGGTATTGGTAGAGCATGTAAAACAAGGGCTGAAAGATAGAGGTAAGTATAACAAGAAGTATATCGACAGAGCGAAAGAGGAATTGGATGTAATTAAGTTCCATCACTTTGAAGATTATTTCCTTATGGTTGAGGATTATGTTAATTGGGCAAAAGACCATGGAATTGCAGTAGGTCCAGGTCGTGGTTCTGCTTGTAACTCAATTATATGTTATGCATTAAAGATTACTGAGGTAGATAGTATTTACTTCAATCTTGAGTTCCGACGGTTCCTTATGAAAGAAAGACATAAGATGCCTGATATTGACCTTGACTTTGAAACAGATAGAAGGGGTGAAGTTATTGAGTATCTACTTAATAAATATGAGGGTCATTCAGCTCAGATTTGTTCGTATGGTTTATATCGTGTGGATAATCTGATAAATGATTTAGCAAAGGTTTGTGGTTTAAGAACAGACAAAGAGGTAGATGCTTCAGATGCTAAGATAAATAAGCAAATAAAGGCAGATATAAAGAAGTTTGTAAATTCATACATTGATGAAGGATTTCTTGACAGAGAAGGCCTAAAGAAAGACGAAAGGTACAAGAGCTATAATGATAGTTATGATAATATAATGATGCACTTTTTAGCTCTATATGAGAAAGTAAGGTTCATTGGTACTCATGCTGCAGGGGTGGCGATAACTGGTGGAAATATACTTGATTATGCCGCTGTAAGAATGGACACAAAAACAGGTAAGTTATTTACAGCTTATGACCTGATAGATATGGAAGCTATCGGGGTAATTAAGTTCGATATGTTAGGTCTGAAAACTATGTCAGAGTTAAATGACTGTAGAAAAGCTACAGGTACACCCGGTTTTGATATAAGTATGATTGAGGATGAAAATGTAATTGCTGGTTTTGCTAAAGGTGATTGTAATGGAGTATTCCAGCTTGATAAAGCCTCTGTACAGCAATTATTATTAGATATTCATACGAGTAACTTTAATGATGTAGTTGCTGCATCTGCAATGAATAGACCTGGTCCTTTGAAACAGAAGATGCCAGAGTTATATGCGGCTAATAAAGAGGCCTATGAGTTAGGTGAAGATGCCGGTAGTAATATTAGAGCTTTTGACGAGTATTTGAAAGAGACGTATGGTACGATTATTTACCAGGAGCAGATTATGAGAATGGCTGTAGATATTGCAGGTATGACTTGGGATGAAGCACATAATATAACAAAGATGAAGATTGGTGTACCTAAGTTCAATTACTATTTTGAGAATGACTATCCACGGTTTGAACAGGCATTTGTGAATGGTTGTAAGAAATTAGGTGTACCGGCAGATACAGCAAAAGACATATTCAAAAAGTTTTATGATTATTCATTTAATAAAGGACATTCTGTTGGTTATTCACTTATATCGGTAGAACAGATGTATTATAAGGTATATTATCCCGAGGTATTCTGGTTTGCCAAGATTAAGTATGCTAATGATGATAGTGATTTCTTTAAGTATTGTGAGAATGCTGTAGGTGATGGTGCCGTGGTATTCTTACCTCATGTAAATTATTCAAGGGCAAAGTCGTCATTGAGAAAGATTGACGGCGAGTTCGCAATTCAGCAGGGTTTGAGTTCAATCAAAGGGGTCGGTGAGGTGGCTGCCAATGCTATCGTAGCCGAACGAAAAGCAAATGGTATATTCACATCATACGATAACTTCCTCGATAGGGTACAAGATAAAAAGGTTAATAAAAAAGTACTTGGGTTGTTGATTGAGAGCGGGGCACTTGAATTTAAGAAGTCTACTTATATTAGTAGGGTAAAGAAATACAATAGTTCGTTGTATGCAAGAGCTGATAGAAAACGTTCTTAAAATAAAATATTTTCAAAATCTATTGACGTCGGCCAAATTTTATGATATAATATCTATATGATGAAAGGAGGCTGACGCCAATGAGTAAAATTAAAAGTGAGCAAGAACTTAGAGAGTTGTTTTGAAACACAGTTTGACCAAGAAACTTGGGAATGTTTTGAGGAATGGTTAGACAGAAAAATGGAAGAGGGCGAGATTGAGATTTGTGAGTTTGACCATTATGATTGTGGTAACCTTGACTACAAACCGGTAGCAAAGCTGATAGGTCAGAATGGTAATATCTTTAATTTATTAGGTATTGCAAAACAGGCTTTAATTGCAGAGGGAAAGATGAAAGAGCAAATGAATTGCAAGAGGTGGTAACTACTCAGTGTAAAAGTTACGATGAAGCGTTATGTACAATAATGAATTATGTGGAGGTAGAATAGCTAATGGGTGCTATGAATAAAGAGCAAATAATTAGGCTCTGTAATGAGATTAACAAAAAAGAGGGCCAAGGTGCAGTATATACTATTGGTTCTAAAAATGCCAATCTGAAAATTGACAGATGGTCTACAGGTATTGAAGATTTGGATGCCATAATTGGTGGTGGTATGCCAGAGGGAAGAGTGGTTGAAATATTTGGACCAGAGAGTTCTGGTAAAACTACTTTATTGTACCATTTGGCAGGTTTGCAACAGATGGCTTTGGATATACCTATTGAAGGTACTTTTGATGCTGATAGGGCAAAGGTATTTGGTAATCGTCCAAAGCAGCTTTTGGTATATAGACCTAGTTTTGGTGAGGCGGCATTAAATAAGACAATAAGGTTTGCGAAAGCAGGTATACCTTTAATTGGTATTGACAGTGTACCAAGCTTGGTTCCAAAAGAAGATGCAGAGAAAGTCCTTAAGTCGGCAGATAGAGATAGCATTGAGGAACAGAGAATAGGTGGTACATCAAGACTTTTGAATAAGTATTTACCTATGATTGAGGAAATAATTGAGGTAACTGGTACAACAGTTATTTTTGTAAATCAGGTAAGAGATAAAATTGGAGCTATGATGTTCGGTGAAAAGACAGATACTCCCGGTGGTCGTAAACTTAAGCATGCCTGTTCATTACGTATTCAGGTAGCAAGACGAGCATGGATAGATATTCCAAATAAGAATCCAAAGAACTCTGCTGATAAAGAGATTATAGGTTTCATAATGAAATGTAAAGTAGTGAAGTCAAAGGTATGTAATCCGATGGGCCAATGTGAAATTCCTTGTTTCTTTGATAGAGGGTTTGTAAGCTTTGATGATGTAAAAGATATAAGGAAAGAGATAATGGCTCAGAGAGCAGAGCAGTATGGTCGCAGAAAAGTAAAAGAAGAAGATGATTGGGAAGCAGAAGAAAGCGAGGAGTACGAAGATGAGTAAAGTAAAAGTTGAAGAAGCAGAAATTGTTGTTCATGGTACAGCTGATAAGCCTTATTTTGAAATAAAGTATAGAGAGGTTGGAAAGAAAGATTACAATATAGGCTATAGTTCCTATGACATAAGAAAAGTGTTCGGCTGGTTAGAGAGTGAGTTTGATGTGGTAGGTAAGAGTGGTAAGAGTAATGGTATTAAGAAAAGGGTTTTGAAAAGTCTATTATGTGCCAGACATGAGATGCAAAATAAAAATATGTTAACATTAAATGCTATGACAGCTATTGTAGATGGACTGGTTTATTTGGTAAGTGACGGTGATATTACCAATAATTGTGAAGCGGAAAAACCTAAGTCTAAACCGAGAGAAACATTATTAGTGTTAACATCAGAAAACTTACCAAAATGTTTCGGTAGTTATGATGCAGAGAATATAGTAGAATGTGGCTGCTGTATGTTGAATAGTGTGTGTAAGCAAAGAAGTGAGGTATAAGTATGGAGAGAATAAGTAAAAGAGATTATTACCTCAATATTGCTAAAGCCGTATGCAAGAGGTCAACATGCTTGAGACGAAGATATGGATGTGTGATTGTAAAGAATGACGAGATAATTGCTACCGGTTATAATGGAGCACCAAGAGGAGCAGTTAATTGTTGTGATATCGGTGAATGTATGAGGGAAGGTATGAAACATAACTCAGGAGATTATTCAGAATGTCATTCGGTGCATGCAGAACAGAATGCTTTGATAAGTGCTAGTCGTAGAGATATGATAGGTGCCACATTATATCTGTATGGTGAGGAAAGATTATCACAGACTGATTGGGAAGAAATAGCAGATACAACTCCATGTCCGATATGTAGCAGGATGATTGCTAATGCTGGTATTGATAGAGTTGTAAGTAGTAGAAGCGAGGTAGAGTAATATGTTTATTATAGAAGTACCTTTTATGAATTTGGACCAAATATATAACTCTGGTCAATGTTTCAGATGGATAAAATTGAGGGATGGTAAATATGCTATCCCCTATGGAGACAAAGTGCTTAAGGTTGAGCAACAGAAACAGAGATTTATAATGAGTTGTACCGATGAAGAGTTTTATAATATCTGGTATGAGTACTTTGATATGGGTACAGATTATATGAATATAAATTATAAAGCAAGAGGTATAAGTGAAGAGTTCAGAGTAATGGCCAATAGGGGTTCCGGTATAAGAATACTCAAGCAAGATTTATTTGAAATCATTGTAAGTTTTATGTTGGCAACTGCTACTAATATACCAAACATAAAGCGAATGATTGAACAAATAGCACAAAAGTGTGGAGTACCTCACAAGCAGTCGTTGAGAGAATGTGGTCAGTTAAAGTGGTATGAGTTTCCTAATGAGATACAGATACTTGAAAAGCAAAATAAGTTAGCAGATGATTTTGGTCTGAAAAGAAAAGAGAATGTGCTTCAGCTTTGTCAAGATATTGTGGATGGTTGGTTTGACTTTAGGTACTTAAATACAGACGAGTGTTCTTACGAGGATATTAAGGGTTACTTAATGGAGTTTGATGGTATCGGTCCAAAGGTAGCAGATTGTATTTGTTTATATGGGTTACACATGATGAATGTATTTCCGATTGATACTCATATTAAACAAATGCTAACAGAAGACTTTCAGTGTGAAGATTATGAGAGTTTCCGAGATTGGTATTTATGTGATATGGTAGGCTATGAGGGATTGGTTCAGCAGTATATGTTTTATCATCACACAAATCCACCTAAGCCGGGAAGCGAAATAATTGAAGAAGTGAAAAAGCGAAGAAAGAAAAGGAAGTGATATAAATGGGAATAGTAAGTAACATAAAGAAAGATGCCACAGGTGGTAGAGTTAAACTTCAATCATCAGAGGCACTTCAACTTGAAAAGATACTGAATAATACTTTCTTCCTTGAAAAAGATATTAAACAAGAAGCAGCCTTTGTAAAGCAGGTAATGACAAGAGGTGCAGAGACTCAGGAAAGAGTAGGACTACATGCATCTGCTTTAATTAAGGGTGATAAAGATTTTTGTTTGAGGGAGCAGGTATTAAGTTTGGTGTACAGGCAGCTACAAGGTGAGCAGATTTCCGTTGGTCTGAAAAGAATTTTTGAACAGGGAAATGCTATACACGAGAAGTGGCAGCGGTTATTTATAAGAGCCGGTTATTCAGGTGTAGAAGATTTGGATGTAACAAGGTTTAATCATAACTATCATATTAGTTTCACTCCGGATATTATTTGTAAAATACCAGAGTTTTTTGAAGGTAAAATGGTGGGAGAAATTAAATCTGTTAATACATATCAGTTTCAGAAAATGTCAAGACATCCATCAGCTTATAAACAGATGCAGTGGTACATGGGTTTATTGATACTTGATGAAATGGAAGCCGGCACTTGGAATGAAGTAGATTATACAAAAGGTTTTGTTCTGAATGAAGATAAAAACACTCAGGATTTTAAGTTGGAAGTATACGATTACGACGAAGAATTGTGTGCACCATTTGTGGAAAGAGCAAAAGAAATTCGTAGACGGTATAATAAGCTGGTAAAAGAACACAAGATGGTAGCAAGACCGTCAGATGCTACTAGTCCTGATTGTAAGAGATGTGAAGATTGTGCTTTAAGAAATGCTTGCTGGAAGATAAATGGTGGCGGTGAGAAGTTGCCTAAGGAGGTTAGAGTGATATGAGACCTACGATGTGTTATATAGATACAATGAGGGTTGTTGGTCGTAAACCTACAAAATTAAAAATGTTCGTAGCTTATCTTAAAAAGTGTATGCATATACATAGTCCAAGTACAGGTGGATATGAGTATGATTATCTCAAGGCAAGATATTTTGGAGGTAAGAAGAATGAGTGATTGTGCATTAGTAGTACGAGAAGAGTTCTGGGACCAGCAGCTTAGGATATATTCACAGCTTTTAGGTATTAAGTTAGATAAGCAACAGATAGACCGTGTAGTAGTTATTATTGTTGATTTTGCCGGGAAGGTTAGTGAAGCAATAATAAGGCTGTCAGAGATATTGTATGAAAGCTTTGAAAAGGTATGGTTATCTGTAAAAGATACTGTGAAAGATACTATTGAAGCATTGAAAAAGTTTGTTGATGAATGTGAGATAACATTTGATGATGATTTTGATACTATATGTGATAAGTTGGAAAACAGAATGTTATACCTCAACAGACAGGAGTATATCAGAAGTGAGCAGTATTACAAATCACAATTTAGATTGGCTAAAATGAATTATAACATACTACACCATGATAGGAGGTGTTAGTTATGGGAAGAAGTTGTCCAATCTATGGAACAGCAGTTTATCTTGATTGTTTGGATTGTGATAGTAAGTTATGTAAAAGCATAAAAAGGAAATATTCACAGGTATGTATAGGTATAGACCAATCTTATAATAATACCGGTATAAGTATTGCAGCCGATGGTGAATTGATAAAAGTAAAAAGTGTTTGGTTGGATAAGTGCGGAAGTAATTCAGAACGACGAGAGAAACTTAGAAAAGTGTTAGATAAGGCTTTGAAATCATGTGTAGACAACTCTGAAAATGTAGTATGTATACTTGAGAGGATAAGACTTCAGTCAAGGGGTTTTATCAATATAGATTACATAAAGTCGATAGGTGCTCTGAATAGTGTAATAGTAGATGTGTGTAGTTTATATTGTGTACAAGTATATTCGGTAGATACTCGTTGCTGGAAGTCGCAGGTGATTGGTACAAGTAAACCAAAAAGTAATAGGTATGGTGTACCTGATGAAAAGTGGCCGACTGTTGAATGGTTATTAAAGCAAGGGTTTGAGGCAGATATTCTCATAGATATGTCAGAGACAAGGAAGTCTAAAGGTACGTTTGTGAGAGATAACAAAAAGTATATGTATAATAATGATGCAGCCGACTCAGCTGGAATTGCAATGTTTTGGTTTGTTGGTGAGCACGAAAAGCTAAAGGAAGAAAAGTGATAAAAATATCTTCCTAAATTTTCTTAAAAATATCTATTGACGTTTACGACGTTCTATGATATAATAAAGACAGTGGTAAGATTACCAATCAGAAATGAGGTGCCTATATGAATGTAGATAATAACGGCAAGATAGAGTTTGTAGAGTTCAATAGCTTACAAGAATTTTATAAATATTTATGTGATACTCCTTTGAATGACAGCTTTAGGTGGAAACACTTATCAAGTATAAAAGGTGATTATAGATTTACACAGACACATAGTTATGAAGAAGCAGTAGATTTATTTCACAATGGTTGGAGTGAGATGTCACAGAGACTTAGTCAGAGGTTAAAGGCTGAAGGTAAAATGGAACATGTAATGGTAGCAAAACCGGTTCAAAGTGTAGAAGGTTTTCAACCAATCGTTCCTTTATATTTAAGTGGTATACCAAATAACATGATAAATCGTAAAATGCAGCCTGTGAAACAAAAAGTAGTTACATTGAATAAATCGGTTAGTTATTCTTGTGGTGTTTCTACAGATGAAATAATTGATGAAAGTATAAAAGCGTTTAGGATAATACAAAAGCTAGAGGCACAAAATTACAGGGTAAATCTGAATATCGTTTTAGGTGTATATGAGGCCAATGATTATTGGAGCGATACAGTCGAAAACGGATATGCTATAAAAGTTAAACTGAAGAAAGCAAATGAGAAATTAAACATAAGTAAACTTGCTTTTCCTTTGGTACATCCAAGTATGTTGAGACGTTTGTTTTTAAGATTTATGGAAGTACATCCTGGGGTGCCAGATGAATATACAAGAGGTTATGGTAGGCCGATGGGAGAGTCGTTAATTCGCGAATGTTTTCCAAAGAATGAGATTTTATTACCACAGTATATAAGAAAAGATGTTGATAGTATAAAAACACTTGATGATTTGGAAAAGTTGTCATAAAATATTTTGAAAAATTTTTAATTTTCCTATTGACGTATCCGAAAAATTATGATATAATGGTTATAGTGAGATAGGGAAAGAGAAATTCTCACAGAGTATTCAGAGAATATGCGAAAGGAAGAAAAGATATGGCACAACAGCAACCGGTAAATTTCAGGGTAAAAACTCTTGAAAAAGGAGACAAGCCTGGTTTTGTACATATCGACTTAGTATTCGACGGTGAGAGTAAAGTATATTCTTACTATAGAAAATATGGTAAGGATGTGAATAATAATTTTACAGTAGTTTCAGGTTGTAGAATAACTTTTGATAGTGACTTCAATCTGAAAAGTGTAACCAGAGAATATGATGTTAAAGGTCAATACAGGAAGTCAACTGAGAGCTTAAGCAAACGAGTGAAGGCTAAAGTAAAATCAGAGGGGTATGATATAGGTGTTGAAAACGAGGTGCCCTCAGGGGGGGACTATTTCACATTCCCGACAGAGGATTTTGGAGAGGACGAACCAGAAAAAGTAGCAGATGCTGAATGGGATAAAATCGAACAAGAAGAAAAGATTAAGCAGATGCTTAAGGGAGAAGTTAAACACGAGAAATATGACCAGATTAAGATGTGTTTGGATTGTAACATTCCAGTATATCTTGCAGGTCCAGCTGGTAGTGGTAAGAACCACACAGTAGAACAGATAGCTCGTGAGAATGAATGGGACTTCTATTTTAGTAACTCTATACAACAAGAGTATAAGTTAACAGGTTTTATTGATGCCGGTGGTGACTATCACGAAACAGAATTTTATAAAGCCTGTACAAGTAAAACAGAATGCGTATTCTTTTTGGACGAGATAGATGCCAGTATACCAGATGTTTTGGTATTATTAAATGCAGCAATTGCCAATGGTTACTTCGAGTTTCCAAATGGTAGAGTTGATTTCTCACATGTTCATTTTGTAGCTGCAGGTAATACAGTTGGTTCGGGAGCAGATGATATGTATACCGGACGCATGGTATTAGACCAAGCTACACTTGATAGGTTTGCAATTATAGAGTTTAATTATTCTGAATTGATTGAGCGAAAGCTTACAAAGGACAACCAAGAGTTGATAACCTTTATCCATGACCTGCGAGATACATCAAGTAAGAAAGGAATAAGAGCTACTTTCAGTTATCGTTGTATGATGATGGTAACTAAACTTGAGAAAGCAGGTATGCCGCTAAATCAGATAATGAGAATTGCGGTTATGAAAGGGTTAGACCAAGATACAATAAACACTTTCAAGTTGTATGGTACAGGTAAATATTATGAAGCTCTTAGTAGTATTCAGATGTGAAGCCGGTTGGCTTAACATAAATAAGTGTACAGTTGTACAGAAACAAAGAAGCCATAAACAAAATAAAAAGTAAAGGAGAACAAAATCATGGCAAAAAATTATTCATTAGCAGAGGCAGTACAGGTATTATTGGAAAACGAAGACACAGCAGCAATTGCGGACATTGGGAGAAGATACCCTCTGTTAGCAGTTAAGATTACCAGAGTGGCTGTAAAGGCCGGTGAAGAGTTCGGTGACCTGATGCAGTTTATGCCGGAGAACCTGTCTGCTAACAAGATTAACGGTACAATCAAGAAGGCTCTTGAGGATGCCGGTGACGAAGAGGATGCAGATGTCGAGGATGATGGCGACGAGGAAGAGGAAGAAACACCTAAGGCAAAGAAAGCAGCTAAAGTGCCTGCTAAGGCAGCTACCAAGAAAGCTACTTCTGATACATCAGGTGATACCGATTATGATAATTGGAACAACGCAAAGATGTATAAGTTACTCGGCGATTTAGGATTGCGTAAGGATTGCAAAGAGAAGTTCGGTGACCTTTCCCATGACTCTATGCTGAAGTATCTCAAGAAGTATGTTGCGGATGGTAAGCCGGCTGAAGCAGCAGATGATGAAGAGGATGTTGAAGCAACAGAAGAGCAGGATTACACAGGTATGAAGGCTATTGACCTTCACAAGCTTTGCAAAGAGCGTAAGATTAAGGCTGAGCAGAAGAAACCGGCTAAGTATTACATTGACCTGTTAAAGAAAGCCGATGCAGCAGCTGCTGAAGCTGAAGAGTCTGCCGATGATGAAGAGTGGGATGAAGAAGAGGACGAGGATGAAACACCGGCTCCTAAGAAACCTGCTAAGAAAGCAGAAGCAAAGTCTGTAGCTAAGGGTAAGAAACCCGCAAAAGAAGATGACGACGAGGAAGATTGGGAAATCTGAGCCAAAGAGTTCAGTAGGTACATGAACCCTCCAGTCGGGTAATATTAAAAGTACTTGATAAGTGATGCTAGGGCTGGTTGATAGAGATGTCGGCCAGCCTAAGCTGTATTTAAGGGTAGGTGATAAAGTGACTACACGAGAATTGCTAAATCTTGATTGCAGAGAAGATGGTTCAATGGAGTTATTACAAAAGGCTTTGAGATTGATACCACCGTTAGCCAAGTATAAGATTGAGGATGTTCCAATCTACAAGATAGAAAAAGCTATAACTGTACTAACAAAGAAGTACAATATGAGAATAAGAGAGTTGGTACCAGATGTTTGGGCAAACAAAGAAGAAGTGATTTGGCGGTCAATAATAATAAACGACAATGACCTCAGTACAACACAGATAGTTTATGGTTTAAGTCTGTATGAGTGTTTAGCTAAAACAGTTATCTGTATGTATTCATTGAGAAAGAAAGTCGATACAAGATAAGGAGGGACAAGCTGGTGGTAATAAGGATATACACAGATGGGGCATGTTCTGAAAATCCTGGTCCAGGTGGATGGGCAGCGGTATTTAGTACTCAACATGGTTGTAAGATTATTTCTGGTAATGAAGTTGAAACCACTAATAACAGAATGGAATTATCTGCAGCAGTTGAGGCTTTGGAAAAGATACATAGAAGTTGTTCCAAAGATAATAAGTATGAGTTGTATTCAGATAGTGCCTATGTAGTTAATTCAATCGAAAACGGTTGGATAGAGGTGTGGAAAAAGAATGGTTGGCAAACAACCAGAAAGCAAGATATAAAAAATAAAGACCTGTGGGATAGATACTTGACTATCAGGCAAAAGTTATTAGATGATGATATTGACATAAGCATTATAAAGATAAAAGGACATGCAGGTCACCCCTTTAATGAATATGTAGATAAGCTTGCTAAAGAGGAGGTTTTGAAAGCAAAAGCAAAAAAAGCGTAGACGAAAGGTAGGTGAGAAACATGCTTAAATACTCAGAGGAATTTATGAGTAAAAAATTCAATGGTACAAATATGAAAGATGCCTATATGAAAGCTGTTAAATGGTATGCAACAAATGTATTGGCTAAGAATGAATTGCAGGAAGTAACGTGTTCTTTTGAAAAGGACAAGCAATCTCCAATCGTTACCATTCATTTGTATGTAACCATGGAAGAGGAAGAAGTAAGGCAGGCTCACTGTCAGATATGTAAAGAGGCCCATGCTTCATTCTTTATCAGTGAAGAAACCAATTGTGCTTGGTGTAAAATAAAAGGTTATCAGAATAGGTGTGACCAGAGAATATCTGTAAAGAAACAATATTATAAAGACCTTTTGGATAGGAGGATGTACGATGATTAAAGATTTATGTATAGCATTAGGAGAAGTGGTTACCGATGGTTTTACTTGGTTGGTACATACTAAGTTGGTTCAACTCATTGTAAGATTTTTCTCAATTATGTTTGCTATTGTAGTTGAGTTGCTCTTAATGATACTTGATGTGATTGGTAGAAATTTGAGGAACCTTGCTTTATTACTTCAGGTAGGTCTCCCTTATCTGATGTGGTACTTAGGTGCTTATTTTTATGAAGAACGAGGTGAGTTTGCAGTAGGTGGAGAAATATTTGTTCCATTGGTTGTATTCTTGGTAATATACTTTGTGGGTTCATTTGCTAATCATATTGGTAAGGGTAAAAGAATACCTGTACCTGAAAAGCGATTTACAGAAGTTGATGATGGCGAAGTATCAGTACCGGTAAGTAGACAAGATGAAATGCTATTTTACCTCGCAGACCTTGAAGATTACTTGGAACGTAAAGGATATATGAGCAATAGGTCAAATAATAAAAGGAAAAGATGATATAAACTGGACCTCCCAGTGACCTCTATTTCAATTTGAGATATATCGGTTGATAAAATATATGGTTGAAATATTAAAACCTCTTAAAATTGAAATATGAGGCCCTGGTGATGGTTCGATATTATGATATTATTCTACGAAAGGAGTAGTATGAGTAAAGTAGCCGAAGCATATCTGAATAAAGATTATGAAGCAGAAGAATCGAAAAGGGTTAGTAAGAGAAAGTCACCAATCAATATGTCAGAGAAAAACAAATGTTTATATTATGGTATATCATGTTCGTATGGTATTTGTGATGAATGTGAAGTACACAATGAAAGGAGTAGGATATAGAAATGTATTCAAGAAATAGGTATCGGTATAAGCATAATAAGCATAGACGAATTAGCCGGACCAGCAGAGTTAATAGCCAAAAAGGGTTAGTAAAATTATTAGTTTTGAATGGTATCATAATTGTAGGTGTTATGGTATGTACATTATCAAAACTCAGTTCAGCAGAGCCTGAAGTTATTATGAATACAATGTCAGAGAGCATTCCGGTCGAACAAAATAGAATTGTACAGAGTACAAGTATACCTAGTGGTATTGCAGAATATGAAGAAAACAAAATTGATAATGTCACTGATTCGTCGGTACAACATTATCCAGAGTTTGCATACTCCAAGGACTGGGATGCTGATGATATTTACTATTTAGCCAAAATAGCAGAGTGTGAAGCAGGTAACCAAAATATCCAAACAAGGACGTTGGTTATAATGACAATCCTAAACAGAGTCTGGTCAGACAAGTTCCCTGATACGATTTATGAAGTTATAACAGAAAATGATGGTACTACATATCAATTCAGTCCTTGCATTCCTGGTCATAGTTGGTACACAACAGAACCAAGCGAGGATAGTTATGAAGCCGTATCTGTGGTATTAGAAAGTAAGTATGATTATTCAGGTGGATGTACGTATTTTGAAAGTTGTGAGGATACGGATAATTGGCACAGTAAGAATTTGGAGTTCCTATACCAAAGTGAAGATGTAAGGTTTTATAAGGAGTATGAGGAATGAAAGCACAATATAAACCACCAAAAATAAAAAAGTGACGTAAATAAATTAAAGGAGCAAAAAGTAAATGGGTCGCATAATAAATATGTCTGATTACATAAAAGAAGTAAATACAGCCAAAATGGAAATGGAAACAAATCCTAATGCAGAAATAGACGAGGACTTATTTGAGGAAGATGAAGATGTAGAAACCTTAATTATGGGTAAGCTTTCTGATATTGATGAGTACCTCAGGGGCATAGAAGAAGGCTGTATGAAGTTAAGGGAGGTGCTAGGATTAGATGGGGAGACATTCAATAACGGGGATTAAATACCTCAACATAGATTATCAAAAGAAATATAAACATACCTATAATGTTAGGGTCGTATTATTTGGTAAACACTTTATAGTATGGTCCGGAGACGACATAGAGATAGGTAAAAAAGTGGCTGAGAAAGTCAATGAGTTAATGTCTATTGGTCGTTCAACATTTATTGATTGGTATGACAATGATATGGAAAGGTGGATGATAGAAAATGGCTATAAAGATGCGAACAAATAAAGATGAAAAAGCTGTTTGTAAATGCTGTGGAGCCACCAGAAAACATTCCTTGGATATGTTTGATATTGCTTTTACAGACAAGCATATTATTACGATTTGTGACCTTTGTAACACCAGATTATTTCAGAAAACGTTAACAGCTGAATGTAAGGTACAAGGCAAACCGAAATTACAGCAAGACCTTAAAATTATTCAGGCACGTTCACAAAAAGGACAAACCTACTGGAATATGATGGAGGGAAAGGCATAAACAAATACATAATACATTCTTTCTCTTATATCTGTCTCTTATACACATCTGACGCTGCCGACGATAAGGCTC
>ERZ1027171.110-NODE-110-length-38572-cov-6.315705_pt1 | contig 38572 bp, 45 predicted proteins | sample MGYA00519274_ERZ1027171 | MGnify/ENA primary metagenome ERZ1027171 (study PRJEB26926, sample SAMN06164681) | human gut metagenome | biome: ENVO:00009003; feature: ENVO:2100002; material: ENVO:00002003 | host: Homo sapiens | place: USA | collected 2012 ... | reverse complement strand
AGCCTTATCGTCGGCAGCGTCAGATGTGTATAAGAGACAGTTGCAGAGAAATGCTTGGGAATCCGCATTTTTTTGTCCATATCGCCTGATAAAAAGACCGCATGCCCGAAAGAAACACGCGGTCTTTTGTTACATCAATGAATTACTGCAAATCCGGTTGTCAAACTTCCTCATCACGCTTACGCTTCAGCGCACCCGCGGTGATGAACACAGTTGCCGCAACAGGCACAGCCAACACCAGCACGGAAGCAATTTGCTGACCGGAAGTCTTCGGAATAGAACCGTCTGTATTGGCGTCGCCGTTGTTGTCATCTGTATTGGCGCCGTCTGCCGCTTTGGAAATTGCGAAGCTGTCAATCTTGGAAGCTTTGCCGTCTTTTACGGTGTAAGCATCAAAGAAGAGATTTTCTCCGTCAATCTGAATTGCGGAGAACACGGGTGCGGTTGCATCGTAAATGGTTTCCGCACGCGGGAACAGCTTGTCGGTATCCGCCGCGTTCTTGGTCTGATAATACTTCACACCCGAACAGCCGTCAATCGCATATACCGTACCGTCGGGATTTACCATCGCATTGTACGAAGTACCGTTGTGCGTTACAACACGCTCTGTAATTTCGCACACTTTGTTATCGTTCATTGCGGTTGTACGCAGATACACATGGTCGTGTCCCTGCAAAACAATGTCGATGTCTAACTCCGGCATCAATACAGACAACTGCTTACGCAGTGCAACAACGTCCTTATCGTCATAGTGCGAACCGTTGGAATAAATCGCCTTGTGCAGGGAAACAATTTTCCACGGCTTATCGCTTGCGGCGGCATCGGCTTTAAGCCACTCCAGTTGTTTTGCACCGAGGGTATTGTCGGAATTCAAATCGTTGGTATTGAGTACCATGAAATGCGCGTTGTTGTAATCAAACGAATAATACACACCGTTCGTTGTATCCTGCTTCGGCAAATTGGAGAACAGGAAATTATCAACAGTTGCATTGTCGCCGTTCTTCTCATGATTACCTGTTGCCGCCATCATAACGGTATCCGTCAAGCGGTCGCTTGCGGTATTGAACACCCAGTTCCACTGTTTAAAGTTCTTGCCGCTGTCTACCACATCGCCCGTATGCATAATAAACTTTGCCTGCGGATACAGCTTAAATGCAGTGTCCACAACATTTGCCCATGTTTCATACTGACGCTCGATACCGCCCTGGCTGTCGCTCATATGGAAGAACGTAAAGCTGTCGGAACGGTCAGCCATTTCAAACGTACCGACCTCGCTCCACCAACCGCGGGAAGCATCGCCGACACGGTAGCAGTATTTCTGACCGGGTTTCAGTCCGCCGACTTTTACCATATGGCGGTTGACTTGAAATTCATAGGAAATCACACCGATAACGCCTAAGTCCACACCGGGTCTTTCACGCGTTACGCGCTTTGTATCGGTCACAACGCTGCTGCCTGTCGTCGGTGTACCTGTGAATTTCGGATTTTTGGAATACGGAACAATTTCAATATCCGTTCCTTTTACGCTGGTTTTGGTATACCAGCTGATATTGCGGGACGTTGCACTGTCCGCACCGAAAGTAACCGCAACGCCTGACGGCAAACGCAGGTCTTCTACCGTGGGTGTAACAGGCACTTTGCCGCTGTAAGTAATTTTGCCGTGATTGTCCGCCTGCGGCGCAGGATTGCTGTCCGTTGTCAGGTCGGAAAGAATGCTGTAAAATTCATAAGCAATGGTTTCAATTTGACTGTCCGTCAAATACTCATCCATATAGTGCTGTAAAACATCGTCGAGAGATTTATACTCTACAATACCTGCCGCAAAGAACAGATTGATAATCTGTGCAAGGGTCGGCTGGGGAACTTTGTCTGTAATACTGCCGCTGTCACCGCCGTCCTCCAGCAACTGTGCAAGGGTTTGCTGTAAGAGCACTTCGGCTTCTTCGCCGCTCAAATTGCCGATGATACCGAACACATCGATACGGATATTCTTAAGGATTTCATCCTCTAAAAGGTCGTGCAGCACGACGTCAATCAACGTATCCAAAATCACATCCGCATTTTCACCGCGTTCAAAACGCGCCAAAACATCGGTCATAAACGGGTCGTCGCTCAGTGTTTCGTCGCCGCCGTAGAAGGTGGCAAGCACGGTAGATGCGGTTTCGCCGAAGTTGCCGCCGCGGGACGGGTCCCCGAAGCCGTAGGTATTGAGATATTTGGTGCAGGGTACGGGAGACATCTGTAAAGAAGTAATCTTCTGCACCGCCGCATCGGCAACCGCAATCAAATGCGCTGTGCCTTCGCCGCCGTCCAGATACGTTCTCTCGACCTGGTCGCAGATATTCTTAATCAATGCTTTCAGGGAAATTTTCGTAACGCCCTTAATCGCGCCGAGCCCCGAACCGCTTTTCAGAAGTCCGTCCAACACGCTGTCTAAATCTAAGCTTCTCGCCAAATACAGATACAGACTGCCTGCCTCTTTGATATCGGGCAGCAGAGTGTATTCGAGCATATAGCGAAGATAATTATGTATAAACCCGTTGATATCGTCCCCGCCGAAATTCAATGCGAAAGCGGTGAGACGGTACGGCTGCGGATAGGTTACACCGTAAGCCGTAACAGGTCTTGACGCATCAATATCAATGTTGTCGTAGGTAACCGAAACATCGCCTGCGGGACTGCGGTTATCCAATGTCACTGTACGGATATAGCACGGGAAATTGAGCGCGGACGCCTGTGAGAAGTCTGTCAGCGTTTCGCCGTTATCGGAAGTATGCGAAGCCACATCGGTCAGATGGATATGACCCGTAAAGGCAAAGTGCATGCCTGCGTCTGCAAAGGATTCGCAAACCTCCTGCCAATTCTCAATCGGGAATGCAGTAAAGAGGTTATCTTCATTTTCAAAGTGCTGAACAAGGTTAAAGTGCGTCAGACCGAGTACGGTTAAGCCCTTTGCTTTCGCATCGGCAATCTGTTCAAGCGCCCACTGCATCAGCGCCTTGGAATATGCGCCGCGGGTTTCGCCTTTATCCTCGCCCTTGGAGTTGATTTCCTTGGAATAGCATCCACCGTCCAAAGCAATTAAGCGATAGCCGCCCTCTAAGGTTGCCGCATAAGAAAGACCGCCTGCTTTTTCCCCCTCGGGCGGGGTGAAGAACGCATCGGCAAGGTCATAGCCAAGGTCCGCATAAATTTCGCGGAATTCTTCGGGTTCCGTGTAACGGGTGGATTCAAACTTACCGTTTTTGAATTCCGCCGCATTGTGATTGCGGATGTCGTGGTTGCCGTTAATCAAAAGCACCTGCACGCCGGTGTCTTTTTCAAACTGCTTCAGTTTTTCGGCAAGTGCAAGGTGACCTTCATACTCACCGTTTTTGGTCAGGTCGCCGGGAATAATCACATATTTCAGATTATTCTCTTTCGCCTGAATAGCATACTCATTCAGCGCATTGTCTAAAAGTGCATCCGCCAAATAAGAGGTGGTGGAATTGAGCTTGGACGCTTCAATAAACGCGTTGACGTCCGAGCCCATCAGTTTGCGCGGGAAATAGTGCAGGTCGTTCATCACGCCGATGGTCAGCTCGCCGCTTGCCGCGACGGAATGCATCAGCGTTGTCGGCACAAAAGACAGCAACAGCGCGAGTGATAAAACCAGCGCCGCCAATTTTGCCGACCATTTTTTCAGATTGTGCATGGCTTTCTCCCCTATCTTTATAAAAATAAACACAGGTTGAGTATACCATGATTTTAAAGCATTTTCAATAATTTTTTCTAAGCTGACCGCAAAAATGTGTACATATTCTAAAAGTCTTGAAGTAAATCATCATCCATCCCGTTCAATGTTCATATTCTCCAGAATACAGTCCAGCTTTTTATGCAAATCCTTTAAAATGATTTCGCATTTTAAGTTGACCTTATAATCATTTTCACTGCGGCGGCGGTCTTTTTGCTCCTGTCTCTGCTGACTCATCATAATGAGCGGCGCCTGCACGGCGGCAACGCAGGAAAGCACCAAATTGAGCAGAATGAACGGATACGGGTCGAACGCTTTGGTCATGGCAAGCCCGTTTAACAGTATCCACAACAGCAAAATACAGGAAAAGGAAAGAATAAACGTCCAACTGCCCGCAAACGCCGCCATTTTGTCCGCCGCGCGCTGTCCGAAGGTTTCTTTGTCCTCCCGATTGTCGGAAACGGTATTTTCCAATAGAAGATGTATAATTTCTTCGTTGGTCATATTGTCGTGCGGGGTGTTTAAAATATAACCCAAAAGTTCTTTGTCTTCCATATGCTCACCTCGGGATTAGTATCGCGGATACAGCGTTTTTTATGCAAAAAAGCACGGCGCAAATGCGCGTGCTTTTTTGTCATTTATAATTTTTTGTACGGCGATTTCTTAAATCGCTTGATTTATGCAGACACCCGCATTGCTCGGGCGCTTCGAGACTCGCCCCTACATGGTGAGTGCAAACTTGTCATTCTGAGCGTAGCGAAGAATCTCCCACGGCACAAAGTGAATTTGATGCGCGCGTAGGGACGGACGAAGATTTCCCTTTTTAGGGAAAATGTCACGAAGTGGCAAAAGGGTAATGGCGAAGCCATAACCCCGTCCGTCTGCGAAATTCGCACAAAATAGATTTAATTCGCAATTTGTAGGGGTCGCCGACTCGGCGACCCGCGGGCGGATGAAGACATCCGCCCCTACGATTTGTGCATTTTCATTTGTTGTGTGCATAATCCAATCCTGCTTGGGCGGGCGCGCGATGCACGCCCCTACGGTCAGAGTGACACCGTTTGCTTTGTGTAAACCGAAACCTGTTCGGGCGATTCGTGAATCGCCCCTACGCGGTACATGTAAATTTGTCATTCTGCGCGACAGCGAAGAATCTCATGCTTTTTATAAGTCATCTGCAAAATAGGATTCGTAATTTGTTATGTACGCATAATACAGCGAGATTAGCTCGTCCGATTGTTCTTTCAGCTCCGTCTCGCAGTCAAACAGGGTTTCGTCGAGGGAATCCTCAAAAGCCGCATTGTAATACGCTTCTCTTTCCCGACGGGTTACGGGCAAGCCGTCGCCCAACGCGCCGATGGCTCTGCGGCAGATATAGGCGGCGTCATAACCGCCCAATTCTTCAAAAGAGGACGCCGCCTCCTGATAGTAATCCGCACTTTGGGATTTAAAATATTCTTCAAACCCGCCGTTGTACACATCGATTTCCAGCATCATTGCAACATACAAATTGCGCTCATATGGATTCAGCACCGAAAGGTCATCTTTATAATTGCACTTTTTATCAATCACTTTGTATACGCCGTAAACATAATCCGCCATATCTTCTACGGAAAGCTCCGCAGAATCCTCTCGAAACAGGTCAAACAGTCCCATAAATTTCACCTCTTTGTTTCTAACGTAATACAGGGAACGAAGTTGTGTCTTTTATTAAATTCTGTTCAGGATACAGAGCCTTCCCTTATTTTTCCGTAGCGCTATTTCTTGTGTTATGACTTAATCTTTATTTACCTTTCTCTGCAAAAAGCACTGCATGCCTATCACATCAGGTGCACTCCAAAATCTTTTGCGAATATATCAGCCGAATATACCGCCGTTATACTTTTTCTGTACGTACCACAGCAAGACTGTGCTGACGGCAAAACCTGCAAACAGAACAGCGACCCACCCAACCGATGCGGTCAACAACGCGCGCACCGCCGCGGACGCAAAGCAGGACAGAGCAAACAGGGACAGTACACCGCCCATACTGCGCGTATAAGCTTTTGTATCGTTTTCGGACACATTCGTATAATGATAACTGTGCAACAGCTCTATCTTTCCGAAGATGCCAATCAAAATGGCAAATACCAGCAAGAGAAGCCCGATAATGCTAAAAATAATCATTTCAATCATACCGATAACCTCTTTCCGCATACTGCTCTTTTCACAAACGGGGCGGTATTACTACCGCCCCGCCGAAAACTGTTTGATGGATTATTTTGTTTCTTTCGGCGCGTCCGCGACCAATTCCTTAAGGCTTGTGGCAAGACCTGCCATGCTCTGAATTTCAGAGGGAATAATAATCTTCGTTGCTTTGCCGTCAGCGGCTTTTGCGAACGCTTCCAAGCTCTTGATTGCGATAACCGCGTCACTCGGTGCGGATTCGTTAATCATGCGAATCGCATCCGCATTGGCTTTCTGCACGGCAAGAATCGCCTGCGCTTCACCCTCCGCCTCACGGATTTTGGCTTCCTTCACCGCTTCCGCGCGCAGGATTGCCGCCTGTTTTTCCGCCTCGGCATTGAGAATTTCGGATTCCTTATGACCTTCCGCCACGAGAATCTTGCTTGCTTTTTCGCCCTCTGCGTTTAAGATGGCTTCACGGCGCTGACGCTCCGCCTTCATCTGTTTTTCCATCGCGTCCTGAATTTCACGCGGCGGGATAATATTCTTCAATTCCACACGGTTGACCTTGATGCCCCACGGGTCGGTCGCTTCATCCAAAATCACGCGGATTTTTGCGTTAATGGTGTCGCGCGAGGTCAGTGTGCTGTCCAGCTCCAATTCGCCGATGATGTTACGCAGTGTGGTCGCCGTCAGATTTTCAATCGCGGAAAGCGGCGCTTCTACACCGTAAGTATACAGCTTCGGGTCGGTAATCTGGAAAAACACAACCGTGTCAATCTGCATGGTAACGTTATCTTTGGTAATCACCGGCTGCGGAGCGAAATCCACCACCTGTTCTTTTAAAGAGACGATTTTTGCCACTCTCTCAAAGAACGGAATTTTAACGTGAAAGCCCGTCTGCCAGGTCGCCATATATGCGCCGAGACGCTCGATAACATAGGCTTTGGACTGCGGTACGATTTTGATGTTGACCACCACAATCAGTAAAACGAGCAGTAAAATACCTGCTAAAACATAAAACCACATAAACATTCTCCTCCTTAAAATGAATCGTTTGATTTATTTCGAACGATGAGCTTTACGCCCTCCATCCGTTCTACAATAACAACCGCGCCTTTCGGGATTACGGAATTGTCTGCCGAGCGTGCCGTCCAAACATTGCCGACCGCCTTTACCTGCCCCGTCGGTTCCAAATTGTTGATTTCTTCCAGCACAACGGCTTCTGCGCCGATACAGCGGTCTGCATTGGTTTTTTGAATTTTTGCGGCGGTCAGCTTTTTTACAAGCGGTCTTGTCGCCACCAGACAAATTGCGGAAACTGCCAAAAACAGCACAATCTGCCAAACAACATGCAATCCGCAAAGATTCGCAATCAGTGCGGCAAGCGCGCCCACCGCAAACCAAGCGGAAACCAACTGCACGGACACGGCTTCCAGCACCAAGAACACAATCAGAAGCACAACCCAAATCACCGTCAGCGTTGCCGCAGATACAGAAAACACAGTGACTCCACCTTTCTTTTTGCACTACATAAGTCTTATGTTGTACTCATAGTATCACAAATTTTTTCGCTTTGCAAGCACCTGCGGGTTTCGGAAAATTCACGGTTTTTTGCAAAAAATCGGCAATTTTTCCGCCTTGCGTTGAAATTTCTTCCAAAACCGAAACGAATATGTTTTTTGGAGCAAAATCAGGACGGATTTTTTACGGTTTGAACATATTCTCATTCGCAAAGCGTGGATTCATTTCGTTTTCAGGTTCATTTGACCTTGAAAAATTTTTTAAAAATATTTTTTCAGTTTTCGTTAAAAGGGATAAAATGCAGTATATACGCCCCTGTTACGGGGTTCGGCACGTTGTAATCCGCATATACCGCGCGGTTTTCCGTATACAAAATCGCGACTGCACGTTTCACGCCTTTTTGTGTCTTCGTATTGGGATTTACCTGCAAAGCGGTACGTATGCCTTTCAGGCGTGCGTCCTGCTGCTGTAAAAACCGCGGCAATACGCCCGACGCATTGGTCGCCAAGCGGTCACAAACCATTTTATCGCGCACCGCGGCGGCATCCAAGTGCAAATGCTCGGTTAAAAACAAAAACAGATATTCCGAATACATATCCAAAGGCGTCCGCTGTGTCTGCCGATTGGTTTCCGAAAGCCAATCGGCAAAACGGCTGAAAAACGCAAACGGCGAAATGCCGCAGGCTTGCAAAGCAAAATCTGCCGTGCGCCGAAAGCGTCCGCTGTTGTATGTGCGGTCAAAAGCGTCCTCTGCGCGGTGCATCTGCGCCAATTCTTCGGCGGTCAGCCAAGGTGTAGACTGCACTTCATAGGGCGGTGTTTCGGAAAACACACACGGGTATTCCGTGGGATTTTCACGCATCGGCGCGCCGTATAAAAGCTTCAGAAAACCGAATTGCAGCATGTCGGGCTGTAAGGCGAATGCACGGTTAAAGCTGTCGGCGAAACTTTCCGCATCCTCATGGGGCAAGCCCGCAATTAAATCAATATGAATGTGTATATTGCGCGGTGCAATCAGCTTTTTGATATTTTCAATCAAGCGGTTTGTATCCGTTTTGCGGTTCACCGCCGCAAGCGTGGTTTCGTTAAAGCTCTGCAAACCGATTTCCAGCTGAATCGACCCCGCGGGCGCGGTACGTAATACTTCTATGAGGCAGTCGTCCAGAATATCTCCCGCAATTTCAAAGTGAAAGCACACACCGTTTGGAATCTTCCCGCCGTAATTTTCAATGATAAAGGAAAACAGCGCATATGCGCGGCGTTTGTCGGCATTAAATGTGCGGTCCACCAGCTTTACGGTTTGTGCCCCGCTGTTTGCCAACAACAGCAGATTCTCTTTGGCGCGTTCCAAATCAAAGAAACGCACCGTACCGCAGCGTCCCGACAGGCAAAACGCACAGGAATACGGACAGCCGCGCGAGGTCTCGAGATAAGCGATACGCCCGCGCAGGGTTTGCAAATATTCCGCAACATACGGCGAAACAGGTTCTTCCGTCGGCAAATAGGGCTCGGAGATATGAAAAGTATCGCCCGTGCGGTAACAAAGTCCGCCGACAGCAGACAAATCCGACTGCTTTGTAAGCGCATCCAGCAACTGTGCGAAAGGTTTCTCCCCCTCGCCCGAAAGCACAAAATCTATGAACGGATAGTTTTCCAAAACATCCTTGGCACGGTAACTGACTTCAGGTCCGCCGAGTACAATGCGCACCGCATGATTTTGCTGTTTCAAAGCTTTCGAGAGCGCAAGCACCTCGGTTACATTCCATATATAGGTGCAAAAGCCGATAACCTGCGGTGCATTTTCCGTAATCCGTTCCAATACAGCGGACATCGGTTCATTGACCGTACCCTCTACGACCTGCACCGTCCCCGCGTATTGGGAATACGCCCGAACACCTGCAAGCAAACACCATGGTGCTAAGGAAGAATGGATGTATTTGGAATTTAAACAACAAATGACTGTATGCATAGCTCTATATTACCTTCAAACCGAAAATTCCGATTAAATCGACTGCCTGCTGTGCGGAAATTTGCACGCCGCGTAATTCCCCGCCGTTTTCCGACACCGTCGGCGCGAAAAACAAACAGTCGGCAAACGACACGCCGCCGAGCCTGCTTTGAAAAAAGTTGTTCTTTATGAATGTGCAGTCGGCGAGGTACACGTTCTTCCATTGCACTTGTGAAAAAGAGGCATCGTCAAATTTCGTCCCGTACACGGTCATATTTTCCCAAACGGAACGGTCAAATACGGCATAGGAAAAATTGCTGTTATGCAGTTCTGTATTTTTACAGACCGACTCTGCAAACGCCGCGCCGACCGCCTTACAGTTTTCAAATTGACAGCGGTTAAACCAGCTTTCCGAAAATGTACAGCCCGAAAAATTGCAGTCTTTGAAAATCACGTCTGAAAAGCTCGCCTTTTCAAAGCCGCAATCCTCAAAAACACAGTTTTGCAGGACGCTCCCCCGCAAATCCAACGCATATACATCTGCCGAAAGGATTTTTTCCGATTTACAGAGTATCCCGCGCACAACGGTTTCTTCCTTTGCGCAGGAAACGGCAAAGGTTTGGAAATTCCTTGTTTCTGTTAAATTGTCACTGATTTTTGGTTTTTGGTTTTTCATGGGATTCCAATTCCTTTTTATGCTGTACATGAATACCGATATGCCCGACGCCAAGTACAAGACAGGCAATCAGCATTAGGATATTTTGCCCGTAAATGCCGAGGCAGAAAAAAGCGAGAACAGGTAATGCGGCACCCGCAACGGGTATCCCGCAAAAACTGCGGTAAAAATCGGACAAGGTCTGTGCACTTTTAAAATAACGCGCCCACCAAAGTTCATACAACGCCATACACAGGCACGCGGCGGCAAGAAATCTGCTTTTCGGCGTCAGAGAGCGCAAATTGAAATCGGAAAAGCAGAGAGAAATGCAGGTGACGGCAACCTGCCCGCACATTTCAAAAGCGTGTAAAACCTTGCTCTCCCCGTCGGCAGTGTAATCCTTCGGCTTATGCTTGCTCCAAACAATATTCGGGACAAATAACAGCAACAAAAAAACCGCCCCGACATAGGAAAAACCGAATGTACCGAGCCAAGTCTTCATTTGACGGACTCCTCGGATGGTTTTGCACTCTCCGCTTCCTCAGAATTTTGCGCCAGCTTGTTGGTGTTGATAGAATTGCGGTACACCCAAAAACGGCAGACTAAGAATTCTGTGCTCATATTGCAAAGCATGGTGACGATTAAAACAAGGTATTCGTTAATTTCCGCACTTGCCGCCATATTGCCGAGATAGGTGGAAATCGGTGTGAAAATACAATAATAAATCGCAATTTTCAGCATGGCAATCGGCACATTGGTTGCCGATTTAAAGGTATAGCGGCGGTTCACGGTAAAATTGTACAGCACTGACAATACAAGCGCGGTCAGGTAACTGCCCCAATAAGCAAAATGTGCCACCTCGTTGAGCAGGGTAAACGTAACCGTTTGAATAATCCCCGCCCCCATGGAAAAAGCGACAAATTTTGCGATTTGGATAAGGGTTTGCTTTGGGGTCTGCTTTGCTGCATCGACTTTCTTTTTCATGTCGTACGCCTCTTTCATGGAAATGCCTGTACCGCATTTCTCAAATTACCCGCCGTTCGGGAATACTGTATTATTGTAGCACGGCGGAATATAATTTTCAATGTTTTTCAGATGCGCTCTGATTCTGCTGTTTCTGCATCCTTTTCCAACTGTAAAAGCCGTATAAATCATTTGCAAAAAACAGAATAAAGCAAACGATGACGGACAGATAGGAAATATCCGTTATCGCCGCCAAAATCCACAGCCAAATTAAAACAAGGTCATTTGCCGCATAGGCAAGTGCAAAATAGGGACTTCTTCTGAATGTCAGATATGCCGCCAAAAAACTGGTCGCAACAGAAATTGTACTCGGCAAAAGATTGGCGGTATGAAAGGCTTCTAAAATAAAATAGAACACCGCTGTCACCATCGCGGTTAAGAGAATCGCCCAAACCGCTTCTTTTTTGTGCATTTGATGCACTTTGACCTGCGCCTTATTTCCGTTATAGGGATTTTTCAGCCAAGTAAACAAAGCGAAAACCGCCATCGGCGCAGTCATGCCGAGGTAGGTTATCATCTCGCCGTAATAGGAAAAGGTATAGGATATTACACCGTAAAGCACGCTGAAAACAATCATCAAAAACTGTCCGAACGGATTACCCTTCGCATTAAAAATCAGCGACGTTACACCGAAGAAAGAAGCGGCAAGCGTTAAATAGTTTGCTCTGTCAAAGACAAAGAAAGAAATCAAAATCGCCGCCGCGGACAAGCCCCACAAAAGCTTTTCACCGAAAGAAAAATAATGCGTCAGAGATTTTAATTTTTCTGTATGTTTATATCCGCCGTGCATCTTCAAAGACCTAACGATGCACAAACGAATGCTTACATTCACTACCCGGTGGCAGTTATCTGATATTTTATTTTTACCTGAGACGGAAGCCGATTACTCCTTTGACTTCATTGTCGGGAAAAGTTTTCCACCCAACTTACATGCCATCATATCGGTTCAAATCCTTTCATTTCCTTGCTTCCCCATTCTTCACAATGCTTCGTATTACATCAGGGAAAAAAGAAAATTGTTGTCAAACTGTTGTCTTCGCAGAAAGTTTGTTGTCAGCTTCTCACGCTGAGAACCCTTCCTAAAAGATGTCCAATTTTGATAAGTTTTCAAAAGATTCTTGCTTCTTTTGATCAGTGGCCTCGGCATAGATATCCATCGTCGTTTCGATATTCCGATGGCCCATAATTGCCTGAATCACTTTTAAATTTGTTTCATGCTCACAGAGTCTTGTACAAAAGGTATGCCTCAAGTGATGACAGGAGAAATCTGGAAGAATAATCGGCTCTCGCCGCTCACGCTTAGCATTGATAACCTCTTCCGCATTATACCCACTGATAATTCGCTTGATAGTACGATTCACAGCCTGCGGATTTAAAACTGAGCCAAAACGATTGACAAATACAAAACCAGTCATTCCATCAATCTCGGTCTCGTTGAATCCTGTTTCTTCCTGCTCCTCGTGCTCCATGTGAAAAGCATCACGTACAATATCAAGCATAGGGATCGTTCTGATACCGGCCTCCGTTTTCGGCTTTGATATCCGCAGAACAGACTTTCTCGATTCTCCAACTGGGTAATAAACCAGACTGTGATTAATACTCAGAATCCGATTATCAAAATCAAGATCATCCCATCGAAGTCCCAGTGCTTCTCCAATTCGGCAGCCAGTTCCAAGCAAAACCGTAAATAACGGCCACCAATGATAATACACTGGGTGATTGGAAATATACTCCATAAATGCTCTTTGCTGCTCTCTCGTTAAAGCATGTCTCACGCCTCTTGTCTTATCTGCCTTCTTGCTGACTTCCTTCATAACTCCGTCTGACGGATTTTTCCGAATGATTTCATCTCGAACCGCCAATTGGAATGTCGGATGAAGCAGGGTATGAACTGAGTCCAGCGTCCCTAACGATAACTTTTCCTTTTTAAGCAAGTAGCAGTAAAACTGGAGTACGTCCGAATACTTAATGTCTGCGATTTTCTTCTTACCGAAAGTATGTCTGACAAAGCGATTATACATGTAATCGTAATTGCTGCGTGTAGTCGCCCGCAAATCATACTTCGTAGAGATATACCGATCATAGGTATCATTTATGGTGGCCTTACCTGCAACATACAGATCCAAACCATCCAATTGATCCTTCATCAGCTGCTTTTCTTTTTCTCGAAGCGTTGCCAAATCCTGCGCGTATATGGACCTACGCCTGCCCAATGGATCCGTATAGGTGTACATATACCGCTTGTCTGATGCCCTCTGTACTTCTCCTTTCCTGAGTGCTCTTCCCCGCTCATCTTTCCGTGTCTTTGCCATGTCTGTTACCTCCTTCAATAATGAAGAAGGGACTCACAGCACTTATTTTTGCTTGGACAAATACTCTTCCAAACTTCGCAGGGCAACCTCTGTCTTTGTCATCTTGTGTTCAGCAGCATACCTGGTCAACTCATCATAGGTTTTGTCTGATAACCGAACCGTAATGGATTTACGCTTTGCGTTGTCCACCTTCGGTCTACCCATTTTCGTCATACCGCTACCTCCACATGTATTTTATTATACTTATTGTAAGACAGAAAGTCAAGCCCTAAAGCACATAAAGTCCCTTTATGTAAAAAAGCCATAAAGCACCACCCACTTCAAAATTCTCGGAATGACTCCAAAAACTTTTCAAAAATTTCGCAATTAACTAAAGCAATACCATCAATCTTATAGACAGCCTTTGCCTCCTTTGCGAGTTCCTGAAACTTTGTCAGTCCAAGGCTGTATTTCTCCGCTCCTTCTTTGTAGCGCACAAACTTTTTTGCATACTGCTTCGTCTGCTCTACATCTTTCCTTTTGTAGCCCATAATCAGCCTCCTTACTATAAAAAATAATTTATTTCAAAATAACCGCCTCCTTCTCCGTCTGTGGCTGCAGATCCATAGATATCTCATCTCCCCGCCTGCCTTATGGCCGGGCCGCGAATTACGGAAGTATCATTATCCCCGGCCGGATCATTGCGTTATACGGGTGCCGCCCGTATATCAGTGCTCATGGTTTTGCTCGCCACACAAACGGATAGCCGCTTCTCGGTTCGGGAACGTAGAGTTGGAAGCTATGAAGTTGTCAAGGTGCCATGGCATGGGGATGCCTTTACCTATAAAAAGCCTCATCATCTCTCAAATCTCGAACAGAATTTATAAAAACATGAAAACGGCCTCAGAAAAACCTGAGACCGTCTTCGCCTAAATGACAAATTTTGAAATATTGAGCGCGATATGTATCAATAGATACTGTCTTAAATCTTCATCTATCTGACCGTCAATTTTACTATGTTTATCAATTAACGGTGCATACAGCAAAAATAGTTGCTCCAGAGCCTCATGACTGCCGGAAACTGCCGCCTGAAGCATCTTTTCAAATTCTATGCGATTCAAAATTTATCACCGTCCTTTGTCAATGCTATGCGCAGCTTCTTCAATGCCTGATAACGCTGGTCGTAAACATGCTGCGGAGAACAATTTAATAGCCGGGCAATTTCCTCCGGTTTTCGCTCCTCCACAAACAGCATTGTCAGTATCTCCTGCCGTTTTATTGGCAGTTTTGCAAACGCCTCTGCCAACCGTTCCTCTTCAAAATCAAAAGCAGATCCTGATATTCCACAATGTGAGGTTTGTTCAAGAACAGATAAAGCGCTCTCTGGTAATTCCTCAATTGAAACTGTATCTACCTTGGGTTTCTCCCGTTCCAAATATTTGAGTCTGGCACGGTAAACTGTAGTTTCCAGCCAAACTGTAAATCTGGCTCGCAGCTCGTCACGTTCAGACTTCTGCTGGTGGTTCATCTTTGTACCTCCTTACGGGGCACACCACCAGGGCAAAAGTCAAGGCACGCCGTGATGGCGTGCCTTAATTTTCTCGACTTGTTACCTTTTTGCAGCTGTCAATGGTTTAATCCAATGGGACCACCTCCTTGTATTCAGATAACAAAAAACGACCATACTGCACTTTCGTGTAGCATAGCCGTTCTATAAAGCGTAAACTTTTTTCTGTTTGGTTATATGCGCATTATTCATCTGTTTGACTGAATTTTTCAATGGTATTCAAAAATTCAGCCAGACCTTCGCAAGCGTATACACGCTGCTTTACCGGATACTTCTCAATACGTTCCGCAATCTCTCGCAAATAGACCTTCTCAGGTTCTGAATAATACTCTTTGAGCAATTGATCTACTGTTACTGAAAGAGCATTTGCAATCCGTACAATCATATCCAGACTTGGAATCCCTCTCGCATTTTCTATTTGGCCGATATGGCTATTCCCGCAATCACAGATCTCCGCCAAATCTTCCTGGCGCATTCCGCGCATTTGTCGGTACTTCCGAATATTCTTGCCTAAAATAACATAGTCCATGGTTTTACATTCTCCTTACATTTCTATTTTATATAATCTGACAATGGAATTGAAGAACTTGATATTCCAATATACGCACTATAAGTGGAATATCAACTCATTTACATGGACTTTTTTAATTTTCAAGCGTTAAAAAGCCATTGTTGAACCTATTAAATGCACTGTCGGTCTATGAAAACATATCCAGGTTGTCCAACATCTGTGCAATGTCTGCCTCCAGAGTATCTGTCTTACTCTCCTCTGAAAAAGCCATCTGGGGTTCGTCACGGCGAACCGCTGCAAGTCTTTCCTCAACAATGCGCCGTATGATTTCCTCAATTCCATCTCGATTATAGCCAGGTGTTAGCTTGACTTCTATTTTACAATGTGCATCCTGTAAATTCGGGTTAGAATCAAGATAATCATTCAAGGCTGCAACAACAACCGCACTTTTCCTGTTTCCCAGCCTTTCGAGCAACTCTCCAGCCCTTACCTGTTCCTCTGAATCTGCGCTAAATTGAAGCGAGAAGCGGTATTTTCCATCCTTTTTCATTATATTGTCCCTCCGTCCCTTATCCAAGTGGACGAAGAGAAAGCGTTTTCCTGCCCAACATTTCATATCCCAGCGCATTCGCATTCGGAGATTCCACAAAATCCGCCTTTGCTACCAGAGGCGAATTTATCAGGAAAGGCCTTAAAAGTATACTTCCCCCTCCGATAAAAACTGCCGGATTAGAACGCAAATCCACTTGCAATTCTCTAAGCTGGTTCAGAATATCCTGTGCATGTAACTTCGTCGCTTCACGAATTGTCTCCTTGACATCCTCCGGCAGAATGGTATTCTCGCACTGAAGCACTGCACTAATATGCTCATCTTCGATACGCATATCATGAAGCGCACCAACCTTTCGTATGATTTCATTGTTCATAGTAATAATACCAGTTTCCAGGCTCCGGCAAAACTGCAAATCTGGTTTTCCATTCTTCAAGAGCAGCACATCGGTGGTATAACCACCAATATCAACGATAAACATACGAACCGTATGAACCACCAGACTGCTCTGGGGAATAACAGCGGCATATGCCTGCGGGAACACCATAACACGGTCTATCTTAATGCTGTATGGCCTGTCACCATAAACAAATTTGATAATTCCGTCTCTTTTGAAATAATTGGCGAATCTGTCTTTTAAAGCACCAAAATGCTCAGGTGGTAGTCCAACAGCCAGCTGAACCTGTTCGACCGGCGTATAATTGCCTCCATTCTCCAGCTCTTTGGCGATTGCAAATAATGTCAGGATGAAATAACGGTCATCCTGGGTTTTGTCCCTCATATAACTCAGACGGCGTCCACTCAAAGTCCAGTATTTTCCTCCATACTCCAAAATCTCATCTGTCATGGGCGGCTTAACCGTGTGCTCAGAAAGCCCGGAAATGAAAGAATGGTTTGTAGTCTTAATGGCGTAGTTGCCGTGGTCGATTGCGATTAACATATGTATACCTCCTGCAAAAATTATTCTTATATTTATCATTACACGATTCGCCATGCGCATTTACAACTTTTATACGCATTCGATTCAAAAAACGCGCGAAAAAAGGGTGAAGCATTTTTGCTCCACCCCAGTTTTAATGCCTCTTTTGAAAACAATATTCCCAGATATAATCATCCAGTCCCTTATAGCGTGGATCCCACAGGTAAGTACCGAACTGAAATCCCATATTGCCAAGAAGACTGAGAAGATTGTTGTAACCGTTTTGTACATGGTAGTTGGTCGCAAAATCCATATCAAAAGCAGTCTTAATCTCTGCAACCCCTTCTGCACGTAAATCGCTAAGGGTTGTTTCAAGCTGTGTCAGAGAATTAACACCAGGAACCGCCAGCACTGTCAGACCAGTCAGTGCATGAATCACGTCAGCTTTCATAGGACCTTCTGTCAGCACCAGCATAGGCCTAACCGGGCCTGCAAGATGTGTCCACCCTTCTGCAGGGCAACCATCCGGTCGCTCCGTACTGGATACCCAGCGAAATTTTCTCTTTTTCACTTTATCTCTGCGTATCTGAAGTCCCTGAATCCTTCCTTGCCGATCCCTCATTGGAATTAAGATACCGCGCTCTTCATGAATAAAAGTCCATGTACCGCTTTCATTCCTATAAAAACCAGGAACCCCAGCTAAGTACATCCCTTCAGATTGAAGTTTATCGGCAATCGCTGTCATACCGACCACAGGTGTTGTTCTATATCCAAGCCGAATAATATCATCCTCCGTCAGCCCTCTGCCAAGCAGGTTCTCTTTATGGTCTGCCGCCAGCGTCAGCTTATCAAGTAGCGCACTGTATGTGGCATGACGGGTATCAACATCCGTTATTGGGCATTCAGGCTTTGCCTGCGGCTGTATCCTCTTTTGGGGTTTAGGCCGGTGATCAGGCATTCCCAGTTTCTCAACCAGAGCTTTTCGCACTTTGTCACGCGGAACTCCGGTATATAAGGAATACAGATCAAATATACCACCATATATTCCGCACCGCGGACAGCGATACACTTCTTTTTTCAAATTGATGTTCAAATGCTTTTTCCGTGGGTTTTCGTCACAGCAGGGACACTGCACATAATAGGAGCTTCTTCCAGACGGCGGCATCGGGATTCCCAGCAACGAAACAACATCGCTCATATGAAATATTTCCATGCTGCCTCCTTTCCTTTTTCAAATTTGCGGGGAACAGCACGCTGTCCCCCGCTTCTTCTCATTGCTGTTTTCCTTATAACCCACAGTTTTCCTTAAATGACGCAACCCCTGTAGGATCGTATTCCGCCAGCTTTTCCAGATCAAATGCCACCGCCGCATATCTGCCGTATCCAGATTTCACGGTATATGGCATCACCTTTCCCAGCTTGTTCTCCCTGATAAACCTTAACAGGTCTTTGCTGATATCTCCGTTAATAAATGCTTCGTTATCCTCCAGATCATAGGCCGGTAGGTTGACCGTCATATCTGCAAAGGGTTCCGGACCATCTTCTCCGTAATTGATCATACCGATGTGCAGCCGCCCGCCATAAGCATATTGATTGACATGCAGCGAGACCATTTCATCTCCAAACTCCCATTTGAAACGAAGCTTTTTTGTTTTTTTACACATTTTTTGTCCTCCTTTTCGTCTTGTTCCCGGTTAGGGGATGACTGCATGAATCCCCTGGTCTTTAGCGCCTGTTATGCAATTGTCTGTTGAAGGGAAAATTCACAAATCAGCTTCGCGGCAGCTTTAATTTCCTCGCCGCCAGTGAATTTCGTTGCCACCCATTTAATTGCACCAGGATCCAGCGATAATACCTCGCCAAGCGTTTTCCCGCTGAATTTTGAGATTGGGCAAGGCACATTCATTGCCTGTGCCAGCTTTTCTTCTGGAGTCAGTTCCTTTTGCACCGGTTCATTTACAGTGTATTCCTCTTGTGCCGGTTCCGGTTTTGGTTCTGACACCTCGTGTTTTTCTGCTGATTCTGTTTGAGGTTGAGCGGCGGAGATCCCCAGCTCATCCACAGCAGAAGGCTCAAAATCTTCACCTGCCATAGAAAACTGAAGTCCAAAGCCTGCATTTCGTAGAGCAATTCCAACAGCAGCAGTCTGTGCCCATTCCCGTGGTGAAACCGAAGGTTTCTCCTCACAATATCCTCTGGATGCCGTCGCTTCTGCCAGATAACAGTCTGCTGCATCCTTATAGTTTGGATACACGCGGGCTGTTGCCACAAAGCAATCCTTTGCAGAATTCACCTGTACCGCAATGCGTCCTTCCGGATATTTCAGACGGAACCACGCCATCTGAATCATGACCGGTAGGCGCTTACGCACCTCTCCGGTTCCCAAATCTGTATAATCCACAGCAAACGGCGTAGGATCAAATCCATCCACCTGATGAATAGTTTCGATTTTGGCGAGCATTGCCGCCTTCTCATTCGAGTTATTCTGACTCATTATTATAGCCTCCTTATAAATTGATATATGTGTTCCGATACTGCATCCAAACCGGCAGAATCGTATGAACATATTGACTGATGCTTGTTTTGTACTGCTCCTGTGTCCCTGCCTTAAAGCTGGAAAACCGCTTTCTGCCGTCCTGTACAACACGCTCAAAAGAACTGAGTGCTGTTTCACGACGCTTCTGGCCTTCTGCATCGGCTTTTAATCCGAATCGTCTTTCATTTAAGGTAAAACGTACATACGCATCTACCATTTGAAAGTGATAGCCCATGACCTTTGTATCCATTGTGATTGGCGCGGACTTACAAAAAGACTGAAATGTTTCCAAGACGCAAATGCGGTAATTCAGTTCCTGCATAATCAGCAAATCTTCCGGCGGAAGACTGTTCTCGGCAATCTGGGACCTGATAGAATTCTGTTTCTCAAGATATTGATCTAATATTGTAGCCATAGCTGCTCCTTTCTTCAAGCAAGCCCCTGCAGCCGCTTAGCGAGGCAGGTGCCGCGTTTTTCTGTGTCAGTTCTTTTGATTGAAATACAAAGCGCCCTTTTTTCCCCGACAATGGTTACACGCTCTTTTCCTCGTGTAATTGCCGTATAGATAAGAGGCCTTGTCAGCATGATGGAATGGGCGCACTGCAGATTGATGATGACGGACTGGTACTCCGATCCCTGCGATTTATGGATAGTAGAGGCATAACCTAAATCCAACATATCCAATCCACTGGAATCGTACTCTTTCATGCGCCCGTCACCAAAGTCCACATGAACTGTAGTGTCATCGCCAATGCGGATAATTTTTCTGATATAGCCGATATCGCCGTTATTGACATCATCATGGTTTTTGATCTGCATGACCTTATCCCCACACCGAAATTTTCGATTTCCGAAAACACCCTCCGGTTTCTGTGCATCCGGCGGGTTCACCTTCTCACGCAAGTGCTCATTCAGCGCATTGACTCCGGTTTCCGTCTTTTGCCGGTATGGCGTAAGCAGCGCCACGTTATCGACCCCATATTTCTCAGTTTCCCGCAGATAGAGATCGACAATGAGTTTGGCAGAATCAGAGAGTCTGGGAGAATTGATAAACTGAAAGTCGTCCCCATACTCCAGACCCACATTCCCATGGCGGATCAGCTTCGCATTTGTCGCGATGCGGCTTCCCGCATTCTGACGAAATACCTTGTCCAACCGCACAACTGGGATACATCCGCTGGCAATCATCTCACTGAGCACTGCGCCGGGCCCCACCGAGGGTAGCTGATCTGCATCGCCAATCAGCACCATCTGTGCGCCATATTTCACTGCATCAAACAGATATCCGGCCAGATAAACATCCAGCATGGAAATCTCATCTACCACAATCAGATCTGCAGTAAGCGCTTCGGGTCCATCATAGTCTCCGTCCTCATCCGCCATCAGCCCAAGGGCTTTATGAACGGTTGAAGCCGGAACCCCGGTTGCCTGCTCCATCCTCCTTGCTGCCCTACCCGTAGGAGCACAACAGCAGATTTCACTTTTGGGATTGTTTTTTTGATAAATATCTAAAATGGCACGTTGTATCAAAGTCTTTCCTGTTCCAGGTCCACCAGTGATAATGGAAAGTCCCTGCGTCAGAGCCATCTTTACCGCTTCGCGCTGCTCCGGTGCAAACTTCATTTTCAGCTTCTGCTCCTCTGCATCTATGGCGGCATCCAAATCCCCATAGCTGTGCATCTTCCGGTGCTTCATCTGCTGATGAATGGCGGAGGCAAGTTGTTCTTCCACATGTACAGTTTTTGCCCTATACACATTGCCCTGATACGACACCAACTGTCCGCTGAAAACCAGCCTTGCGGCGCGATTCGCCACCATTTCTGAAGTCAGTGCAGGCGTATCCAGAATTTTTAGACAAGCTTTCACAAACTCATGTTTCTCCATACAGAGATGCCCTTTAGCTTCCGCATCCGCCAGCGTATACAGGAGTCCTTCATCCACACGCTCAGTCGATAGCTGGTCAAACCCCATGCTCATAGCAATATGGTCTGCCGTCTTGAAGCCAATCCCGGCCATGTCGCAGAGCTGGTAGGGATGGTTTTTTACAATATCCATCGTCTTTTCCCCATACTCTTTGTATAGGCGTACCGCTCGGTTCGGCGTAATGCCATGCGGTGACAGAAATGCCACCACATCCCGGGCGCCACGATTAACCAGATAAGAATCATAGATTTTTTTCAGTTTTATCTCACTGATACCTGGTATGGCAAGAAGCCTTTCCGGTTCTTTATCCAGTACCTCCAGTGACTGCTGGCCAAAAACTGCGTAAATTTTCTCCGCTATCTTGGGACCAATCCCTTTAATCTGCCCGGAAGAAAGATAGGCAATGATGCCTTCCTTCGTCGGTATTACCACTTCGTTGTAACTCTCCACTTCAAACTGGACGCCAAATTTGGGATTTTTACTCCAATGCCCAAGCATGTCGTAGCGCAGATTGCTTGATGTAGGTAAGCAATATCCCACTGCTTTCACCTGCGTAACCGTGTTCCCTGTGCTATCTTTGATCTTTTCACATGGATGGTAGAGTGCAATCATATAACTGCTGGCATCAACAGCCGTAATACTCTGTGGATATATGAGCCTATCAAATTCACATAGCAAAATTTTTACTCCTTTCTCTGAGTCGTGTTATAGATACAAAAAACTCCCGAATCGTATCCAAAGATACAACGGGAGTTTTTTGTGAAGCTGCAGCCAGTTGGTCTTTCATCGGAACATCTCCGCATTTTCAAGATATGACAAAGGAGCGGAGATACCCATCAAGAAATTCTCCCTGTCCAGGCGAACTTTCCGCTTATCGCAGTCACGCTTTGTCAGTTCCTTTTGTACTTCCAGGTATACACCCTCATCAAAAGCAATCATCGGTATCTTCAGGCGGATTGCATGGGCAATTTCCCCACGCATCCCACTGCTGATCCGGTTACCGCATATCAGCAGGATATCGCTGCCTTTCAGCAGTTCCAGACCGAACTGAAGGGCAAGCGCTCTATCAGATGGAATATTGTCGCAAAGGATCATCGGGAGGTACGCATGTGGCGCACTTGCGTTCATACGCATCTTTTTCATGGCATAGAACATATACGCCCTTGTCGCCTGCATGTTCTGTGCAATCCCTTCATTCGTGTCTGCACTGAGCGGCGAGCAGATATACGCCCTTTTTTTGCACCTGTCATATGGCAGGAACTGATAAATCAACTCCTGCTCCCAACCTTCATAATAAATGTTTTCCATTATGGTCTCCTTTCTAAATTGGCTGGACCGACACCTTTACCTTGCGGCTTTCCGATGCTTTTAGAACATCAGTATAAATTGCCGGGTATTTTTCCTTCAAGGCTTTGGAATCGGGCCTGCGGGTTGTTTTTGTCACAAAATCAATCAGAAGCTTATCGCTGGTCGTCTCCAAGACGCCATGCTCATGCTCCTTCATGACTTCGGCAATTCGCACACTATGTGCTTCAATCTCCTTTTCATATGTTTTGATTTCTCTGTTGCATTCAGAGATTTTCCCTTGAAGCATTGCAATTCTGCGCAAGGGCGATTCATACTTGCGGGAAAACTCTATTGTTGGAAGTCCCGCCTGACTTGCACCATAAATCCTTGCCAGTGACTCCAAAGCAAGCTTTGGTGCAACATCCGCCATTGTCGGGGGTTTATCATTCTCAAGGCTCCAGATCCATTCGTCCAGGCGTTCAAAGATCATATCCTCCTTCGCCTTATCACGAATAATCTCAGGCATTGCCAGATCATTGTCCGGATTATTTCCCCAAACGGCAGAAAAAGCGCCAATGTTCACATCCGCTACCGCAAGATAAAACCTCAGCTGCAGTTCATAGTAGAGCGGAATCGCTCCATCTGCCCACTCATCCGCTTTGTGATAAGTACAGCTTTTACACTCCAAAATTCCCGGTTCGTTATCGGACGCCCGTGTAAAGCGCCGGTCGAAATTGGCAAGGGCGTAAGGATGATCTGCGTGCTGATACAGATTCGTGTCTTCTGTAACGGTATTGCCTGTCTTTGCACCATACCAATAGGCAGCAACCGGCTCTAAAAGATGTCCCATTTGCAATTGATTGGCATTGGCTTTTTTTGCAGGCTTCATTTGCCCTTTTTTGATTTTCCACAGCTCCAGCGGAGTCGTCCATGGTGATACACCAAAAATAGCTGCAACATCGCTTCCACCCACGGTATAGGGAATATCCCCTTTGGGGCCGTGCATACGGCATTCCAGCCATCTGTCATTCGTCATACCTGCGGTATCACAAAGAACAATCGGTTTTGCCATCAGTAACTCACCGCCTTTGCAAGGTCGTAATCACTCCATCTGAATGAAAGCGCACGAGCCATATTTTCTTCTATGACCAGCATCTTACTTTCCGGCGTGTTTTCAGTCCTCAAAATAAACGGGATCTCCTGCATAGCAAGAAATACGTCATGGGCTGTCGCCGGGCCGCCTCCGTATGCCATCTCGTACATGGCGATAGCTTCGACTGCAGCCTTTTTTGGCAGACTAAGTTTTTTACATACCCTGGTCATAGCGTTTACCGGATAATCCAAATGGATCTCCAGCAGTTTCTGCAGTTTGGCAATGCTATCCCCGAATTGGGCAAACAGCTGATCCAACGCTGTATCAAAGTCGGAAACCTTGGACTGATGCCTGTGGTCAACTGCGATGCAGCCCCCGATATGGATAGAACGCTTTCCGCTCACCAGTAGGGCTGAGACCTTTGCTGAAGCCACTCCAGTATCCGAACTCATAAAACGGACACCCGGAGTCAGTTTGGAAGCCATAGCCGTTTTTCCTTGGGAATCCAGCAGCTTTGTGTACGCTCCTAGCAAATCCTCTTTTTGATCTGGCATCGTCCATGCTGCGCTTACCATCGCATGGTCACAGTAGCCGGACTCAAACTCGTTTCCTGAAAAACGGGCATCCAGCTTTGTCTTCAGAGCAGTGAGCAGCTCATCAATCGGTAGCACTGAATAATCAACAGCATCCCCGGAATGAACCGCCGCAACTTTTTCATCACGAATCAGCAAAAGTGCATCCGCTGAATAAAGACGCAGGCAGGCGTTTAACACCTCCGCCAGCACTTCACGGCTCAGTTTAGGGAGCGCCGTGCCACCGATTTTTGCCCTGTCCAAAAGGCTTTTGTAGGCTGTCATGCGCATGGGGAAGAGTTCCCCGTCAACACGCATGGCCAGGCCGAGATTGTTTGCTGTGTCATCCACAGCGTCCTGTGTGGTTCCTGACGCAAATGCCGGCAGATCAGTGCTCAGGGCAGAGCCTTTGCCCAGCGGCTGAATTTCAAGGTCACTGACCCTGGCTTTCACCCAGCGGCTGTTCTTGGACTGCTCCTTGTGATAATCCAGCATAAAGGGATAGGAACTGAATGTGGTGTAGAAACCATCCTGACATTGTTTTTGCATATTTCATGCTCCTTTCTTTTCTGGCGGGATTGCCGCCTTGATATATAACAAAAGCCAGCAATCCCGAAAGACTGCTGGCTTATGCCCAAATGAATTGGCCGGAAAACAAAAAAAGTGCCATCTGCAAAATTGCAAATGACACTTTGATAAACTCTGTTAAACTGTGTTTAGCCGTAGCCAAACTTGATACTGATGTAAATATTATAACAGATTTATTTGCAATAGTCAATCCACCAGGAGAAAAGAGCATTCTTACTGCAAATGTTTACTCCGAGCGCTTATTTCTGTAAGTTCGGTTAATCTGAAACATACACATAAAAACAACGCCAAACACGCTGCCGCCTATAAAACTAAGGATACCTATCAACCATCCCATACTATATACCTCCTTTTTGATATAAAAAAGAGATGCTGATAATCAACATCTCCGGGTTACAATATTCTTTTTATTTCAAAACTTTATGAATTGATAAATCAGAATTTGTCATCCTAAAACAAATGGCTCGATATATTCTCTTATAAACTGAACCCTATCAAATACCAAAGGTTTGAAAGTTGCCGTAACGGATATAACGATATTTTTTTCGGTATTAACATATATTACATTTCCGCTATCGCCGATTGCAGAATATATTTTCTTTTCACTATCTATAATCCACCACAAAAATCCATATTGCATAAATCCAAATTTTTCATCAGTAGTTAAATATGGTGTTGTTATCTTTTCAATCCATTCAGAAGATACAATTCTTTTGTTATCATACATTCCTTTATCAAGGCACATTTGTCCTATTTTCGCCATATCTTCTGCTGATAAACACAAGCCAAAACCCGAAGTAACTGTTCCTTTGTTATCACAAAACCAACCGTTTTCTTTAGGTTCTTTTGAAGTTACAAAGCCAATATGTTCCTCTTTGTTTTTTACTGTGTAAAGATGTCTGTTCTTTATTCCAAGGGGCTTAAATAAATATTTATTGGCAAATTCCAATGTTGGCATATTGCTTACTTTGGTTATTATTGTACTCAATATATGTATACCGAGTGTTGAATACTTAAACTCACCTATAATATCGCTTTTACCGCCGAGCAAATCAAGAACTGCCTTTGTCCAATCCTCACTCATACATACTTTTGTCCAAGGCTCCGACTTGAATTTATACGGTGCGGTCATCGTAAGCAAATGATATAAAGTAATATCGTGTATGGTCTTTTCTCCTCTTTTAATCACATAGTCAGGGAAAAAGTCCAATACTTTTTGATGAATACTTTTAATCATACCTTTGTCAATAGCAATTCCTATAAGTATGGCTATAATGCTTTTTGTTACCGAAGCAATATGAACATTATCATCTTGTTTGAAATCATTCCAAGTATCACTATAAATAATGTTGCTATCTTTGACTGCAACCACTTGGCATATATTAGGCTGTTGCTCTCCTATAACACGATGTAATTCTTCTTTATTCATTTAATTACACCTCACTTTCAAATTCCGATTTCTATTATAAGTGTTTCAAAAAAAATTTAATCTTTTCTTACTTGATATCACAAATCAAGAATCTTTGCAATTTCGTCCACTGTATCAAGAACTTCATTGAATTTCAAATCTCCAATGTATTTGTTGTCCGCAGCATAATTATCCCACAGAAGATATAACTGCGGCTCTTCACGGATATCCTTCAAAATATCTCTCCAGTCCATGATATCATCAACCGAATCTCTTTTCTCCGCAGTATGAATAACTGCTGCTCTCAGAACCTCCATCTGAACCACATCTTTACGGCTGCGGTAAAGAGTATGTAAATCATAATAATCCCTTGCCCTTGTAGTTCCAATGTTTCTGCGGATAATCGTTTCATATTTTTCCGCAAGCACTGTCTCAAGCGTATATGCCATGACCGAAACCGTTTTCTCCTCAAACACAAACGGGAAATCATAACGAATGGCTGCAGGCGTAATAATATCTCCGGTAGTAATGTCTATCTTCATTGGGCTGTCAATCTTCCCGTATTTTGCACGCAGATGAACCCGGAAATTATTGTACGCATCATCCTCGCGGATTGGTTCAATTTTCTGAAATTCAAAAGAAATTCCGTCTCCCACATCCATTGCGATAATCTCTTTGACTGCAGAAACGATCTCGTCCTCTTCCATCTGAATACCACGCGCCGTTGTGTCCATATCCATAGTAGTGCGTTCACCAATACCGATCATTGATGATATCAAGAGTCCGCCCTTCAAAATAAAATTGTCCCGAAAGGATGAAGCTGCCAAACGATCAATGATTCTTTCAAATAAAAACATCTGCAGCACTTCCTGTGCACGAAGATTTTTCTTCGCTGCCATGCTGCGAATGGCTCCTTTTAGTTGTTCCGGTGTCTTCATTATAAAACCTCCATATATGTTCTTATCTTATCTTCAATTCCAAATACCTTGCCATATTTCAGCAATTTTCGGTTATTTGGATTTGTCTTAAAATAGTCCTTAATTGCCTGCGTAAAAAGCTGGAGCTCAATTTGATCCTTATCCCGGATCACATCACAAATACAGCGCTCCCTGTCATACAGCTTTACCATCCCGCCTTGAGGGGATTTTGTTTCTGTTATTCCAAGATCGTAAACTTCCGTCTGTACATAATGACAACGTAAATTTGGATTATCACGCCTTAACCTGCTGATGTTCGTTCCGCGAGGCAGCGTTATATCCAAGATGTTCGGCGCCCTGTCCGACATCCCCCAAAAGAACAGTGCGGTGCCATAGGAATATATTATCTTTGCGCTTTGTGCCTGAAGAAGCGCAAACTCATCAGTAAATTCATCGGTCAAAGTATATAACCCTTTTCGCACCGGATCTAATTTTCCCATATCAACATACTTTTTCAACATCGGTCTGCTGATTCCAGCCGCCTCAATATCAGAAGTCTTAACAAACCCATTGCTTTTTTCTGCAATTGTTTGAATTTTAGTCCAAATCGTGTCCGTATCAATGCACCTCCTTGGTTCCATTTACATCCGCACTCCACATTATACACTATTGAAGTGCGAATGTAAATAGAACCCTCGGAGATTAGTATATCCAAATTGAAAACAGTTATACAAAAAGGGATGCCGCCGAAATGACATCCCCAAGAAAAAAATCAGAATCTACTCGTACTTTACTGTTTTAAACCCTCCGATTGAGGTAAACAGTTCGATAAAAGTCTCGTTAATATTCGCCATATAAAGATTCTCATACAGGAACCTTATTACTTCTGGATTTGATATTTCCATGACAGTACGCTCTTGTTTATTAATAAGAAAATATTGCTTGGTCTCACCATTGATAAAAAATTGTTGCTGAGTGCCCTCCCAGCGATCCAGCATATAATTGAACGAATTTATATCAGCATTTTTGCCCCAATCATATACCCAACATTCTTCACCATTTCTGATAATTTTTCTGTACGTGTCCGGATTATAATAAACAGACATATTTCGCCTCCTGTTCATAAGTATATTTGTATTATAGCAAAAAGGCCATCCTTCTTCTACATATAGTTAAAGCAACTGAGGGATGCCTACAAAAGACATCCCCCAGACGCAGATACTATGCTGCGCTTCTGTTCAACGACCACATTCCCCTGCCATCATGAAAGAAGTATGTAGGATTGATCTGAAGCGTTTGGCGGATTTTTTCTTTCCACCACTTATTTGCCTGTGCTTTTTTGTGCGGCTCTATTTTCTCATAGAGAAACGTGAGCGTCACCGGCTCGCTGCACTGTTCCAAAACGGCAGCAACCACATCACGCCATGTCGCTCCCGGCATATCCCGGATATCGACCTCCGTTTTCTTTGCCATGATAATCGGAACCAAAAGCGGTGAATCCTTTCGGACAATCATCACATACTCATGTAAGATCGGTATGAATTTCCCGCTATACTGGATCTGGTCTGAAAAGCAGTTATGCTGGGCCTTGATAATGATATTCTCCAAAGACCCCGGTTTGACGATCTCGGAAAGCATACTGTACAGCACGCCTTTCTTCTTGATATCGCCCATCAGCACCGCCATCCTGCCGCCTTTTTCAAGGGCAGAAAACTGCTTCATCATGGCGTAATTCATTTTTTCCACAAAGCCTGCCCAGTCCGGTATGCGTGACAGGTCATACTGCCTCGGGTCATAGCCGTAGCTCTTCTGGACATCCGCCGCTTTGTACATGACATCCGAATAGGTCACGATATCCCAGTATGGAGGGTGCCAGAATATAAACTCCGGGCGCTCCGGGATCTCGCAGTTCATGATGTCAAAACCGCTGTGCAGGTCATAGAGATGACTGCCAATACCCAGCTTGTCCGCCGCCGCTTTGGTCGTCCCGCTTCCGCACATATAATCGCAGATTTCTGCCGGCTGGAAGAACTCCAGAAGGTCCTCGATCAGTCTGGGGGAACAGTTCCCCCGGTAACGGTTGTTGCCGCCTTCGCCACGCTCCGGATAGGAGACGATGCTGGTCAGCGGCCTTGTATCGCTTTTATAAGGCATAACGCCACCTCCTAACCTCCATTCTCAACAGACTGGTAATCTATTTCTATCGCCTCATCTGTCAAAATGGAAACATATTTTCGGAAAAGCCCTGCGACGGCCTCCTCCGTCATGAGCTGTCTGTGTTTTCCCATGTTCCAGGGATAATCCGGCACATAGAGCAGATAATCCGTGCCGTCATGGCTGTCGCACGCCACAAGATCAATGTCCTCTGCCTCAAGGATCACTTCTTTTAAGATGGTTGCCAGGCCAAGCATATAGTCCTGGTCGAACTCCAGATAATCCTCGTAGGCCGGCTCCGATATCTCACACTCATCCAGCCATGCCTGTATTTTCTTTTGGTACTCCGGTGCCAGGGAAATCAGCTTCTGCAGGCGTTCCACAGACTCATCCGTAATATCGGAAACGCAGATCCCATAGCCGTAAGTATGCCATTCTGAGTAACTCATACTGCACCTCCTAATGGCACGTCATCATGCCAGTTGTTTTTCGCACTGCGGAACAACTCCAAGAGCTGCACCACAGTCATGTCAACATTGGAAACATTTTCGGTAGCCTCAAACCCATCTGCACTTAATTCAAACCAGCAATGGTCCACCTCCTCGTCAAACCTGTCAAAGCGTTTTTCAGGAAGCCCCACCTGCCGGGGAATGAAATATTCCCCACAGTCCAGACAGGATATGACTTCTGCGATTTGCACTTCGCTTATCTCGCCAATAACCACACAGGAATTTGGCATCTTGTAGTTGTCTGCATCCCGGTAGAGATAGTTAATCCTTGTATTCATAGTCTTTATGTCTCCTTTTTCAGATACTCACTCACAAACTCATGTGCAACCTCTGAAACGCTCTCCCAGTAAGATTCCCAGTAAGAATCGTTTTTGCCCAGCTTGTTCTGGAGCCTTTCCGGGAAACGGGGATCCTGGACCATGCGGTTATATTGCTCATCGGTCAGCTGATCCAATTCATCCCAGTCTGACACCTGTGATACAAAATCTTCAAGCTGGCAGGACGCCTGGTAAAGCCATCCCATCTCCCTGACAAACCGATTGGAAACGCAGAACTGCTGAGAGACGATTGCGATATGGTAATGGCTCTCGCAGTATTCGCCGTCAATGTAACATTCATAGAGGGAGTCCGTGGAATGCTCCTTGAACTTCTCATCATCCACCCATTGCGGAATACAGCCGCTTTCCTGCTCCTCTTTCAGTTTCTGGACCAGTATGCGTTTCGCATCATTGAAGTCCGTATAGACCTCGGAAGAATTTCCCTGTTCGCCGTCAACCGCCCAATCTTCCAAAAGAATATAAATCCTTGGATGCTGGCGACACTCTTTCAGGTCATCAAGCGGCTCCACCATAGACGGAGCCATGATGACAAGATCCAGGATGATGTCGTCAATGGTCTTTTTCTGGTCATACAGTTCAGAGAAAACCTCTTCCAGCTTTTTTACTTCACAGGGCAGTGCAGGAACTTCAAAAGAGCAATATATATCCGGCGTTTCATTTTCCGTTTCCTTATCCTCTCCATCACGGATTTCCGTAATCGTCCCATACAGACCCTCATACTCGCTTTCCGGCGTTCCCACGATGGGAGCGCCGATTACATAAGTTGTGCCGTCGTATTCAAACTCAGCACCGATTCGATTGATAATCATTTTTTGATACCTCCTTTATTCTGAAACTTTTATTGCAAACAGACAGCGTGGATCATAGCGCATTTGGGTGGCCGCCTTTTTGCAGGCTTCCTCCTCGCTTTCCGCCTTTATGACTGCGATAAATGGGGTCGGCTCCATATCGTGCCATCTGCCTTCGTTATCTGTGCCGCACATATCAATATCCGTCAATTCTTCATCTGTCAGACCGACAATATCAAACATTTCTGAGTCACGAACCCATACAGAGTCCATACAAATAACATATGTATTCATCTGAATCCTCCTCACATATGATAATCTACGGCAACCAGTACCGTATCCTCATCCACATCATCAATGTAGCCATCTATGCAGCTGCGCCAGTCTACTGGAACATATTTTTCAGATTCTGCATCCAGCACACTGTCATCTTTGCTCAGCCACTGGTCCTCATCCACGATGTCATGCGAGCCTACCGGATACTTCCAGCTGCCCGAATCCCATATTCCTCCAGGTATTCCTCCAAGGTAGAGCCCTTGCGGTAAACCAGTTCGCCCCAGTGCATAACTCCGTCCGGGACAATCTCTCCATGGAAATCCGGATCCGTCTTTCCTGCCAGGAACATCTGTTCAAGCTTATGGAACCGCTCTGCGGCTTTCTGGTTTCGCCAGTCCCGCATGGCATCCCACGCAATGTCCTTTTTCCTGGCAGCGCATACCCACCGGTATCCTTCCGGCGCCTCTGATTTCCGGTCCGAGTTGCACCAGCTTCGCTCACCGATAGAATACTCAGTGCAGTCGTCCTTTACCAGGAACATCTCCGGCCATCGCCCGCCAATGGAATACCAATCCCATATGGCGTTTGGATTATAATAATATCCATAGCCTTGATGCTTTTCATCAAAAGAAAAGCCACACCTTTCTTCTGCATATTTCTCAAAACTCTTATAGAGCTTTTTGCGGGGATAATTAGGCAGAGCCACCATTCGTTTTGCTTTCTTTGTACGCTTTTCATGATGAAGCGATCCTGCATCCCTTTGGAACACTTTTCCGTCACGGACAACAAATCTGCCCCAGAGTGGATCGCCATACTGCTCCACAACTGTTCCTTGAGGCAGCTTTATGCAATCAACCGCATCCTCATATTCCTCGCGCAGTTTTTCTGTCCGATCTTCAAATTCCAGATATTCCGGATCCTCCAGCGACTCACAATAAGGATACATCAGCTCAGAAACGCCGTCATTCACTGCACGGGAGAACGATGACTGAAGATTTTGACATCTCCCAATCGCAAAATCCAGCATAAAATTCTTTGTTTCAATTTGCTTCTGAAGCTCCAATTCCTTCAGCGCCTCTGCAATCTGGTTGTCCAATTCCTTGTCTTCCTGTATCTGAGAGATTTCTAAAGCTGCTAATGTTAAAAAGTGCATAATTACCTTCCTTTCTGAATAACAGGCGGGCAGCTGTAGAAATCCAGCTGCCCGTCGTCTTTTTTATGATTTGATATTGTTATACCCTCACATGCCGCTTCACAACAGCGGTTAGTTTTATGGGCAGTTGGTTTAAATCCGAGATATCCAGGAATGAGTCTCCGTAGATTCTCTCAATGTTTTGCTTGTCATCTCCGATTGCCGCAGCGACAAACAAAATACCTTTACGCTGATACTCCTGCTTGATGCCGCGAAGGTCCTCCTCAGCTGCGGAACCTCCATACCCACTGTCAGCAGGCTGTCCGTCAGAAACCAGTATGAGGATTTTTACTGCTTCTGGCCGCTTAGACAGCTGCTCCGCAACAAAACGGAGTGCCGCCCCGTCACGGTTACTGCCTCTGGCCGCAATATCCATCATGCGGTATTTATCATCATGATCAAAGCCATCAAATTCCGCATAGGAATACAATGCTACTGTATTTCCGACATCGGTATAATCAGTGGAATGGCCATAGACCATAACCGGGATATCCACGCTCTGGCAGAAATCATACAGAATGATAGCTGAAGCTCTGGCATAAGTACAGCGGTCACAGGAACACATGGACCCTGACTCATCCAGAAGCAGGCCGACTGCCAGTTCCGGGATCTCATTGGGCAGATTGTTCTTATAAAACACCTTGCCGTCATTCCTGCACAGTGCGTGAGCATCCAGACGGCGGCCCATGATAAGCCCGGTCTGTTTACCGCCTCTCCGATTTTCCTTGAGCTGCTTGAGCAAACTCTTCTGCAGCTGGCGGGAAATATTCAGCAAAGGTCCTGAAATAGCATCGTACTGTTCCATAAGCTCCTCATCCACAGAGGCAATCCGGTTGATTCGGATAGGTACTCCTTCATGGATATTCCCATAGGAAATGTTCTGAGCGACATCGTTAAGCTCCTGAATCCTTTCATTCTCCAGTTGCTCACAGGCCGCCTTTTCTGCCATCTTATCCAGAAGACGTTCAATATCGGCAGCCGCACTGTCGTAATGCTCCCGCTCATAATCTTCGTTTTTTTCCACGGAACCACCAACAGGTTCTGAAAGTGATTCTGACTGGTGATAAGGAATACGTCCCTGCTCAGTATCTGAAGTTTCTTGTTTCCCTGAACCGGAACTGCCACCATCTATCGGGGCAGCGTCTTCGTCTGTAGAATTATCGCTTCCCCCAGACTCAGATGGATTTTCTTCCGTTTCAGAGTCAGTCTGGGAGCTGTCTGTTTCCTCAGAGTCATCTTCACTGTCGGCATCTGCATGGGTCTGTGCCCGTTTGCCGGCCGTCGCAGATTCTTCTGACCCGCCAGAGGCTTCCGGCACCGGTGTACTACTTCCTTCACCCATTTCGGAACCACCGGCAATTGCACCCAACACTTCCGACAAGGTTTCTGCAAGACTGGCGGAGCCGCCGGAGGCTACTGCCTCTTCCTGACGCTTTTTGCATTCTTCACAAAAAGATTCGATATAGTCCCAGCACCTTACCAGCACCATATTGACAACATTCAACCGGTCTTTTCCGGACCTGCTCAGTAAAGCGCTGTCAATATCGGTAATCAAACCAAACACCGCCTGAATTCTTTCATCGCTGAGCGGTTCGTCCCCGTATTTGATTTCACCAAACTTAGCATACGAGAGCATGATCTGAAGAATGCTTTCAAAAATATGCTTTCCTTCATCTTCACTCTCAATCATCTGCGTCACCGTTTCGATATGCTCAAAATGCTGCTCCCGCAGCTTTTCAAGACCGTACCCCAATGTGCCTGGAAAATTGTTCAGCATCCTGTTTTCGATATACCCATCCTCAATTACATTGGAGATATGATGGGCAATCATCTGCACCATCTCCAGATTTTTCGGATCAGTTTTCACATAATTCCAGAATGCTTTCTCGTTCCGTGCATCCGCCGTTGTCTTCAGGTCTGGTGGATAGGGATACCAACGACCGCTTCCTAAATAGTTGGTATGTGTCTGTGCTGCCAGAAAGTCTGTATAAAGGACATGTCCCAGTTCGTGTGCAAACAAACCGCACACAATCTGGTAACGGTTTTCTCGCCCTTTTACCTTTGTAACCAGAGAATTTCCAGTATTGATGCGCACAAACATATTGTCCGTTGACGCCACATGCTTTTCTCTCGGTTTCCAATACAGATTGACACGAACCCGGCGGTTATAGCGATACCGCCTTGTCTGTGCCGCCGCCAGATCTTCAAAATGTCCCGCCAAAAGACGGGACGAGAAGAATTGTCGGTCTGAAATTTTACTGCGCTGCTCATTGAGCCGCTGTTTTACTAACTTGTGATTCACCCTCGCCATACAGGGTTGACCTCCTTTCTACTACATTTATGCGGTTGCTTTCTTCCGCTTCTTTGTGAAAATCGGTTCCAGAACTGCACTGACCAGTGCCTCACGGTCTACTTCATCCGTGGTCGCCTTGCTGATGATCGTATATAGCGCCGACTCATATACATCGCCGGTAATCTCACTGCTTACGATCCAGTCGATCAGACTGCGCATACCATATGAACCGTCTGTAATACTGTTTTTTCGGCAATACTCCGACAGATCATTGACCACCTGCACCATCTGGGAAATCTGGTACTCATCTGTTGCACCTGTAACTGACATGGCACGCTGCACCATAACTTCAGGCGTCGGCAGCTCCACGTCCCGCACCAGACTCATTCTGTCGATAACGGACTGGTTCATGCCTCGGCACCCTTCGTATTCAATGTTGGTTGTTACTACTACGACTGCATCCGGATGACGCTTGATGATTTCACCGGTAGGGAGGGTGATTGTTCCGGTCTGCTCCAGCAGGGAGTTTAGTCCCACCAGAACACCAGGCTGAACAATCGTGGAAGGTTCCTGAATCTCGATGACATATCCGTTCTTCAGAGCTTTGATAAAGTCTGTCTCTGTGTAGGTATAAGTCTGACCGCCGCCCTTGGAATTTTCATCCCGTCTGGACAGAGCACGTACCTTCTCTGTTACACGATCCAGCACAATGCTCATGCAATCCTGAGATGTGGCAGCCGCATTCTCTACGCCCGTCAGTGCCTGATATACCCCCGCCGGATCGTAGTCCATATCATCCAAATCGGGAAGGTTCATCATTTTAGACACGTTGGCATAATTGATTCCGCCCATACTCGCCAAAATTGCTTTCTCATGGTCAAGCTGTGCATCACCGGTAGAACCCGAATCGGAATCCGGGAATATCTGACCGATGAAGTCAAATATTTCTGTTCCTGCCGAGCAAGTGTATGCCATATACGGAAGCCCCAGTCCTGCGGCAATCGCCTTTGCGCTCATGGTCTTTCCGGTTCCGGCCGGCCCTCTAAGGAGAAAATTCCTCATCTGTGTCGGTTTCCCGGTGGTTGCCTGAGCATGTTTACAGATATCAACGACCTCCTGTGGAATGATGTACCATTCCGGAAGCACCGGTATCAGCTGTTTTTCCTGACTGCTCATAGTCCTTGGGTGCAGTTCGTACTTGCCGACAAAATCCGTGTGTTCCACAATGGCATCTGCGCTCTTCACAATAACCCTCGCTGTTTTTGCAAAAATCGTAAATTCCCCCGCAATCACATGGGTAGGCTCAAAAGCGCCGGAATCCAGCTGCACCTGAGATACACGCATCAGATTTCCGGCCTTGTCCACACTCACCTTGACGGCTGCTGAACAGGAGGTATCTTTGATACGTCTGTAGGCGTTGTCACATAGCATTGCCATGTACTCCGTAGCCGAGCGTAAATCCGAAAATCCATGACTGAACTGATCGCGGTACAATTCAAAATTATCACTGAATTCCTCGTCATTCATAAGTACCGGAAACAGCGCCATCATAACGGCAGCTCCATCACGCCCTGATGCGTTCAGCACATAGTTTTCAAAAGTTTCCGTGTTCTTGTCATACACGCTTGCCATTAACGAACCGGAGTTGCTGTCATATACTACCAGATGATACTCATCAGGCCCCATGGACGATTTGTATTCAGCAACTGTCCTGTGGTCGATGACCCCGACAGCTCCTTCGGCACTGCCATCCATGCAGCGGCAAACTGCATGTACCGCTTTTATGACTGTTGAACACAAAGTTGCATTTGTCCCATCTCCATATTTCGATGATACTGACACCTTTTTGTTCGTCAGTGTATCAAACGGTTCCGGTAAGGGACGGCTGTAATTAAAGATGTTGTTCATGTATGCACTCATACGTTATTTCCTTTCTGCATTTGACTGCGTAAGATTAATTTTGATTCCCTCAGATACACACTGAACATCCGTAAGCCCGGCTCTTATCAGTTCCCGGCAGATATCTGCCCAACTCTCCCGGACCGGAAGTTCTTCTGCGAGCAAAATCAATTCTGAGAGATTTTCCCCAATTGCTTCATTGCATCTGGCATTCAGCTCAAAAATATGAGCATCTGCCCACTCAAAAGCCAGCAGTTCGTAATTTTGTACCTCTGGTTCTTCTTCAGGTTCCGGGGCATTATCCTCCGGCTCCAAAACCGCATTCTCCTCAACCTGTGGATTGTACTCAATTCCAACCACCTGCAGATTTCGGATCACAACCTTGGCACGCCGATAACCACCGGCACGATTGAGTAAAATAAAAACCTCCTGACTTTCCTGAATAAGTTTTTCTGCATTCGGTGCCTCCCAGACCCATCTTGCTTCCGGATACTCAGATAGCACCAGCTCTGTAACCCGTCTGAGGATGACTGAATATGCAAGCACCTGTACATCTTTCTCGGTCGTTTCTTTTACCGGTTCTGGTAAAAGAGGAAGTGGTACAATTACTTCAATCTTTCTGGATGAAAGAAAAAGCAGTCTTATCACCGCTGCAAAAATACCGAGAATAATCAATAACAGGATGGGCCATAGCCGGCATATAAAAGTAAGCAAAGCCAGCATACCCAACAGTACCAGCGCCTCATATGCCATGTGCCTTTTTTGATCTTTCTTATTCATCACTCTGTTCCTTTCTGACTTCGTTCCTTTGGAATAAAGATATAGAGGCAGTTTACATCGCTGCAGTCAACAGCATCATGCAAAATTACTGCCGCCGCCTGCGATGAGTCAAATTGTTTTCCGGGTATTTCTCCAATATCTGCGGCTGCATGACCAAGAATGGTTCTTCTTTTGAGACCATTCGTCGCTGTCAAAACGCGGCAAAACTCTTCCCCGTCTCGGTAAACCGAAATAGCATACTGTCTGTTCAGGGAAATGCTCATCAGGATGCTATGAAGTTCTTCTTCATTCAGACATCCTTTTGTCTTGCCCTTCATTGCAGCCTTAAATTTTGTGTGTTTCTCCTCCTCAGAGAGAAGGCAAAAGGTTTCATTTGTCATAAGACACCTCCTTTGAAACGCAAAAAAGCGCACATGAGCATACAGTATCTGTAACTCATGTGCGCCTTAATACGCCCGATTCAATTGTTGCTCCAATCAATTCTCATCAAAGAATGATCCGCCGCCAAATGCTTCATACCCGGTAAAATTTCCGGATGCTTCAGCGCCTGTCGCAGGAACGGAAGCAGCATTTTGCGGAGCAGTATTCTGGGGAGCCGCATTTTGCTGTCCTGCAGCTGCCTGGTTTTCCTTGGACTTGCCTCCACCGGAAGCATACTCAATGTCATCCAGAATAATAACCATCATTTTTCTGGTTTCTTTGGTATCCTTATCTTCCCAGGAATCTTCGTCCAGCCTGCCAATCAGATTCACAAAGGAACCCTCTTTCAGCTGCATCTTCTTGATGCGCTCGCATACGCCGTTAAACGCTTTGACCGGAAGGTTGATCCAGCGGCTGTCGTTTTCAGCATGAGGATCATAGACCTTCTTGCCGATACGGAACCTCACAGAATCACCATTCTCAGAAAAGCGAAGAGCTGGCGTGTTGTCATAACCTTTGGATACGACGACTTGTGTTGCAAAAACTTTTAACATGGAAATCTCCTTTCTCGCAGGGGTTACCTGCTATAAAAAATATTTATTTCAAACCTGCTTTGCAGGCAGAAACCAAAAGAAACAAAAAAAGTGCCAACCAGCACAATTGCTGTCTCTTATACACATCTCCGAGCCCACGAGACCGATCAGTATCTCGT
>ERZ1027171.108-NODE-108-length-38718-cov-6.400978_pt1 | contig 38718 bp, 42 predicted proteins | sample MGYA00519274_ERZ1027171 | MGnify/ENA primary metagenome ERZ1027171 (study PRJEB26926, sample SAMN06164681) | human gut metagenome | biome: ENVO:00009003; feature: ENVO:2100002; material: ENVO:00002003 | host: Homo sapiens | place: USA | collected 2012 ... | reverse complement strand
TTATCGTCGGCAGCGTCAGATGGGTATAAGAGACAGAAGCAGAGCGGTGTTTCATTTCAACGATACATTTTAAAATCCGCGCGAGCTGCCGCCGCCCCCAAACGAACCGCCGCCGCCCGAAAAGCCTCCCCCGCCGGAGAACCCGCCGCCTGACGAGTGTCCGCCGCCGAAACCGCCCCCAAAGCCGCCGGGCGGAAAATCATTGCCGTAATAGCGTCTGCGGCGGTACCTGCCGCCTCTGCCGTTGCTGATGATTATAAAAATCACCACGATGATAACCGCAATAACCGTGCCGATAGCCTCCATCACATCCGAAAGCGACGTCCCCGAATAGTCCTCTTGCGGTGTATCGTATATCTCCAACCCGCCGTCGGAGGGGGTCACGCCGTATTCGGCATACACTTCACGGACAATAGCCTTGTATGCCTCGGTAAGTCCTGTTGAAAAATCATTATTTTTCAAATAAGGAATCGCATAATTGTCTAAAATTCTGCCTGTTTTGCCGTCGGTCAAACGCCCTTCCAAGCCTTTGCCGACCTCTATGCGCACTTTTCGGTCTCCAGCGGAAAGCAGAAGAAGTACGCCCGAATCTGCTTTTTCCTCGCCGATTCCCCAGGCATTTGCCAAACCGTAACCGTAATCCTCAATGCTTTCGCCGTCCAAAGAGGATACCGTCACCAAAACCGCCTGCGCCCCCGTTTCCCGATACAACGCCTCACCGAGACGCTGTATTTCGGCGGCATCCGCAGACGTCAGACAATCGGCAAAATCATTCACAAAGAAATCCTTTGTCGGCTGCGGATACTGCGTTTTCGCCGCCGCGGGCAGACACAGCAATACAAGGAATACCCATGCGCATAAAATCGACGCCGTCTTTTTCATAACACACCCGAAGCCCTTATCAATCGAAGTTTACGGTCGGCACGGTTTGTGATTCAGCGGTCGCTTCAAAATATTCTGCCGCATCAAAACCGAATATATTGGCAAAAACAGAGGTCGGGAATTTCTTGATTTTCGTATTGTACTCCTGCGCAATCCCGTTATAATTCTGACGTGATTTTGCAATACGGTTTTCAGAGCCTGCCAATTCATCCTGCAAATTGATAAACTGCGTATCGGCTTTGAGCTCGGGATAATTCTCGACAACGACCAATAGACGGGAAATTGCAGAATCCAGCGCACCGTTGGCTTCGTTCAATTCATCCACCGTCTTTGCACCCGAAAGCGCCGCGCGCGCATCGGCAAGCGCGGTATAGACCTCTTCCTCATGTGCGGCATAGCCTTTGACGGTGCTGACTAAATTCGGAATCAAATCGGCACGCCGCTGTAAATAGGTTTCCACCTCAGACTGCGCCGCCGAAACGCTTTCGCGGGCTTCCACCAGCCCGTTGTAAGCGGAAATACCTTTGCCCGCAACCGCAATCACCAAAACCAAAACAACTGCTAAAATAATCCAAACCTTTTTATTTTTCATGATAAAGCTCCTTTCAAAGCTGAATAAGGTGCCATACAATCTCCGTTTACGATTTATGCTTCAAAGCCGTTCGGATTCATACTCTGCCAGCGCCAGGAGTCCTCGCACATTTCCGCAAGTCCGCGCTTTGCTTCCCAACCGAGTACTTCCTTTGCTTTCGAGGGGTCGGAATAGCAGGTCGCGATATCCCCCGGACGTCGTGCCGCAATTTTGTAGGGCACTTTTTTGCCGCTCGCCTTTTCAAACGCCTTGACAATATCCAATACGCTGTATCCGTTTCCAGTGCCGAGATTGAAAATCTGCACGCCTTTTTTGCCTTCCAAAATGTTATCCAGTGCCTTTACATGCCCGTCGGCAAGGTCAACCACGTGAATATAGTCACGCACGCCCGTGCCGTCGTGTGTATCGTAATCGTCGCCGTAAACCGAAAGCTCGGGCAGTTTGCCGATGGCGACTTGGGTAATATAGGGCATCAGATTGTTCGGAATCCCGTTCGGATTTTCGCCGATACGTCCGCTCTTGTGCGCACCGATGGGGTTGAAATAGCGAAGCAGGGTAACATTCCAGTCACTGTCGGACTTTACAATATCTTCCAAAATAATTTCAATCATATATTTGGTCGTGCCGTAAGGATTGGTGGTACCGCCCGCAGGCATGGTCTCCTTCAGAGGAGAAACATTGTTCATGCCGTATACGGTTGCCGACGAGCTGAACACAATATTTTTGCAGTTATTGTGCCGCATTACATCGCAAAGCGCCAGTGTCCCGCCGATGTTATTGTCATAATATTCAATCGGTTTCTGACAGGATTCGCCAACCGCCTTCAAGCCCGCAAAATGAATGACCGCTTCAATCTGATTTTCCTTAAAAATTTTATCCATTCCTGCACGGTCGCGGATATCACACTCGTAAAGCTTTATATCTTTACCGCTCAGTTCACAGATTCGCTCCAGAGATTTCGGACTGGAATTGTAATAATTGTCAACAATTATCACCTCATATCCTGCTTCCGTCAGCGCCACACATGTATGTGAGCCGATGAACCCCGCGCCGCCTGTTACCAAAATTGCCATAGAAATCATTCCTCCTGAAAATATTCTCCTGCTGATTTGTAAAGCTGATTTACATTACACGGTAAGCTGTGTACCGCTGTAATATTTAGACAGAATCTGTGCATAGGTTGAACCTGTCGCCGCCATTCTGTCCGCCCCGAGCAGACTCATGCCGACGCCGTGCCCGACGCCGTAAAACTCCAGCATGAATTCACTTGTCTGCTCGCTGTAAGTTACCGCGAAACAGTGGGACGGCAAGTTTTTACCCGCCATAACCTTATCAATAAATTCCACGCCTGAAATCTCTTTTCCGCCGACAGATACCGTTTCCACATACCCGATGCCCGTATTCACCGCACCGTCGTGCCGCACGACCTGTATCCATTCTTCGGGATTTTCCGAAAAAGTCAATGTCGCATCATAGGCGGTCAGCACATCGCGAAAGTCGTCTGCGGCATAAATACGCTCCATTTTGTACTCTGCCTGCGTTTTGTCGCTGACGGAATCCACCGCGCGCAAATACGGAAAATTCTGCCCGAATACTGCGTCTGCCGCCGTGGTTCTGCCTGCCGAAAGCTTACAGAACGGCGTGAACGCGGGCGCATTGCCAAAGCTTAAATACTCCCCGAATACGGCGCGAACCGCATTGTATACTTCATCACTGTATTCCTCCGCCAGTGTAACCCCTGTGATTTTCCAATTTGTGTTGCGGTATTTTAAATAGGTATATACCGCAACTGCCTGTGCTTTCAGCGCTTCCGCCTGCTCATCGCCTTTTACTTCGGCGGCAATCATACGCGCCACTGCCTCTTTGGCATCCATCGTTTTGCCGTTTACAAGCATTTCCGAGGGGATTTCCTGTGCGTTCGGGTCCGCCACTGTGGTATCGATTGCCGTGCCTGCCGCAGGTGCGGAAGTGGTTTCGGCAGGTGTTTCCTGCACGCCGTTCAGCATTTCATTATAGATAAGCTGTGACAGAACCACCGTATTCAGCACCGCAGGCGGCTCGCTGACAGACGGTATTTCCGACGGAATCGGCGCAGAATTTTGCACTTGATTTTGGGCGTCCCGTATTTTCTTCTCGCGTACAAAGAAAATACAACCCACCACAATCGCCGCCGCAAGCACTAAGGCAATTACCGAAAGCAAAATTTTTCCCGATTTTCCCGCGAAGAAGCCCTGCGGTTCTGCGGCAGGGCCTGCGACCTCAATGCCGACAGCACCTTTTCCGGAAGCCTTTTCGCCAATCAACTCCGCCAACTCCTCAGCGGCATCCTGTGTAAAATCCGCTTCGGACTCGTTGTCTTCACGGTACAGCTTGCGCACCACGGCGGTCTTGTCATCGGCAACGGTGATGCAAATGTAGTCGCCGCCCTCGCCGCGGCTGATTTCCGAAATACATGCGCCGTACGCCGCACCCGAAAGCTCTTTTGCCGCTTTCGCGGTAATTGCCACATAATCGGTCAGATTGTAGTCGCCTTTATCTTCCACATGCGGTGTGAAAATAAAATAGTTGTCAAAATCGATACAGCCTGCACCGAGCGCCTTTAAAATTTCTGCGGCAGGCGTACAGCTGACAGCCGCCTTGGCATCCACCTCACGCAGAATATTGACGGTATGCTGTACCACCTCGGAGACCGCTGTATTCGGCTGCTCCGTTGTCTTTGACGCCGAAAGCGCGGTATCGGACGCAAAAACATCTTTCTGCATCAGATACGGCACAGCACCGTTTTTCAGCACACTGTTCAGCCGTTCCTCGTCCAGCGGCAAAAAGACAATGGTTTGCTTGCCTTTTTCGACTGCAAACCCCGGATACATCCCGTCCGCCGTCAAAAAGACTGCGGCATTTTTCGGTACAGCCGCATTTTTTTCTTTTTCCTCGGGTGAAACCGCCGTATTTTCCGAAAGCCGCCGATACGCTTCCCCGTTTTGCTCCATGCGCAGTCCCAACGCCGCGCATAGCTTCACCCGCACAGCATTGTACTTTGCTTTGTCAATGGCAAGCACAATAAATTCGCTTTCCTTCAGTGCCGATGCAAAACGCGGCAGCATGGCTTTCAGCGTATCAAATGTATGAAACGCTGTATCGCTGTCTGAAAATGCACTTAATGCACCTGAAATCCGCGCCAGCAACCCTGAACTTTGCTGTTCGGGTAAAGCTGACAAAGCCAGCAATTCCATCTTCATATCCTTCATCATCCCTTATTCGCTGATAAACCGTCTTTCACACAGTTCAATCCTTTTAAGCTTCATCCGCAATCATCGTTTTGGTATCCGCATTGAGCGTCCACTTCGGCGTATCCGCATACGGATTTGTCTTGCCGTTCTTATCGTACCACGCCTGCGGATACCGCGGATTTTCATTGGGCACTGCCAATGATGTATCCATAGATGTGCTTTCAGTTTCGCGAAGCATTCTGCCGACGACCACCAAACGAGCGTCTGAAAATTCATAGGTACAGGTTTGCAGTGTGATAATTTTGTCATCGGGCTGAATATCCACACCCGTAGAATACAGCTTGCGTTCATCCACGGCGGCAATATACCGCATAAAACTGTCATTGGAACCGAAATCCGTTACCGTGTAGTTGAAAATATAGCCGTTGTCGTCTGACTCCTTACTGTTGGTAATGAACGCGGCATACACTTTGAATTTGTAACTGCGGTACAGCGTATCAAATTCGATGACGGGCGACGCTTGAAATCCTTCAATTTCCTTATATTTTTTCAAGTCGGCAAATACCAAGCCGTCACTCATATGATGCCCGTATAAAATTGTATTTTTATTTAAATATTTCGGGTCGTTGCGATAATCCATGCACGGACAGCCGTAGCGGCTGTAATTGCCGTAGAAATCCTGTTTCAAATAGGTGGCGTTGTCCTCTGCCTGCACGACCTGCACATCAATCAGAGAATTCGGGATTTTAATCCAGCCGACCAAGTCCTGATTGATGGCATACAAATAGGCGTATTTTGCCATCATGCCCTCAGGCAGACGGATGTTCGGATATTTTGAAAGAAATTCCGCCCAAACATCGTTTTCCGCTGACGGAGATACATCGTCAATAATCTGCCCTTTAATTGCGTCGCTCTGCTTACTCGCCTGATAACTCTGTACACCGTAAATGCCGAAATAGACAAGACAGCCCGCCAAAGCCACAACCGAGAGATTGACAACCGTTTTGCGGATACCTTCACCGACGCTGTCATGCCGATTGGGAAAAATCTTTAAAAAGGTATCCTTAAAAATCTCGTTAAAGGTTCTGTACTGCTTTTCGGGTTCGTCCGTCGCAGACACATCTTCGGCGGTTTCGGATTCTGCCGTTTCTGCCTGCGGTTCCTCCTGCACGGACTGCGGCGTTAAATCGGCATAATCCTGATAATGCTCGGTCACATCCACAAATTGACCGCGGTTTGCCATAAACTTACTGCGGCGTCCCGTAACCTCTTCCTCTTCCGGCTCGCGCTCGGAAACCGCCCGCAAAACGTCGTCGTAAATGCTTTTATACTGCTGTGCCGCATCTTCCTGCGGCGCCGCAGAGGGTGTTTCTGTATCTTCTGCCGATTCGGAAATATTTTCCTCTGCTGAGACAGGCTCGGGAATATCCCGCAAAGAGGACAGCAGAGCCTGCACCTCTTCGTCTTCCGTGAAATCGGCATCCTCTTCGGAGACCTGTTTTTTCAGTGCATCGAAGGAAAGCATTTCTTCCTGATTTTCATCGTGTTTAGACATTGGGGTCCTCTCCTCTCGGGTACCATTTTTCCTCGTTTCTGAAGGGATTTGCGGTTTTGTGCTTGTCATACCAAAGCTGCGGGTATTTGGGATTTTCGTTAATCTGTACTGCCGAAACATCCACAGAAGCGTCTTCGCCATCACGCACCAAACGCGCCATCACGACACAGCGCGCATCCTGCTGTTTACGGGGACTCAAATCCATATCGCGCGTGCAGGTGGAAAGCGTTAAGATTTTATCGGTCGGCAAAACCTCTACATCGGTATGATACAGACTGCGTTTATCCACCTCAACGATGAATTCCGCAAAGCTCTCCGCCGTCATAAACGGATAAATATAGTTAAAAACATAGCCGTTGTCCAATTCCGCAGACGCCGTCGTCAAAAATACGGCAAAAACTTTCCATTTATAATCCTTATATATGGTGTTGAACGTAATGACGGGCGCAGTTTTGTAAAATTCCGCATCCTTATACTTCTCCAAATCGGAAAACATCGTAGAATCCAGATAATTGTGCCCGTATAAAATGGTATTTTTATTCAGTGTTTCCGCATTATTGCGGTAATCCATGTAGATTGTGCCGCGGCGCAGATACGCTTTGTAAAAGTCATGACGCAGATAAAACTCGTTGTCCTCCGACTGCATAACAGGATGGTCAATCGTGGTGTTGGGAACGGTTATCCAGCCGACCAAATCATTGTTTTCGTTATAGGCGGCACGGTACCGCGGCTGTACAAACGCAGGCTCAGCGGGGTAATTTTCCGCTGGCTGTGTGGTTAAATCCGCAATATTCTGCGCCTGTTTTTTGCTTTCATAAATATCGTGAAAATATTTGACGCAAATACCGCCTGCAACAAGCAGAACCAAAACGGCAATTACCGTAATCAGCCGATTAACAACACCGCCCGATTTCTTTTTTCGTTTTTGTTTTGTTCTTTCTACGACTGCTTTATCCGTCGCTTTTTCATATTTACTGCTCATGCGTACAAATACCTCCGAACCAATTCCAACGCATGTAAAGCGGAGCTTTCACGGTTACTTTCGCGTATATTTTCGGTAAAGTGATTTTCATATTTTTCGACGGTGACCCCGTTTGCATCCGCCAGCGCGATATACACGAGGCCGACGGGTTTGTCGGTATCATCGGAATTCGGACCCGCAATCCCCGTAACCGCCACTGCCAAATCTGCTTTTGCAAATTTTCGCGCGCCCTCTGCCATTTCGTGCGCAGTCTGTGCACTGACCGCCCCAAACTGCCGCAATGTGTCCGCACGCACGCCGAGCCATTCCGATTTTAAGCGGTTGGAGTACGTAACTGCACCGCCGTGAAATACCGCCGACGCACCCGACACATCTGTTAAACGCTTCGCAACCAGCCCGCCCGTGCAGGACTCCGCCGTGGTCAGCGTCAAGCCTTTTTCCGAAAGCTTTACAACAATTTCTTCTTCCAAGGTCATAAATCGTCTTCCTTTGCATTAAAACGTACAGCGGATAATTTCAAACCGTGCACCGTCTGCGGCGCGCTGTACCAAGGTTTCCACATCCAGCGCCTGCTCCGCCTGCTCTAAGAATTCGAGCTTCGGACGGGTGCGCGGATGCTTCGGTGTAAATACCGTACAGCAATCCTCATACGGACGGATGGAAATATCAAACGTATCAATCTGCCGTGAACGGACAATAATCTCATCCTTATCCATACCGATCAGCGGACGGAATACTGGCATACCTACAACCGCATCCGTACAGCCGAGTGCCAGCATGGTTTGACTTGCCACCTGCCCGACGCTTTCGCCTGTAATCAGCGCGGCGCAGTCCTCTCTGCGCGCTATCCGTTCGGAAATGCGCATCATAAACCGCCGCATAACAAGCGTAAACAGTTCTTCGGGGCAGTTATCCCGAATCTGCTCCTGAATCTCGGTAAACGGCACGGTATAGAGCCCGATGTCCCCACTGTATTTTGCCACCTGAGACAGCAAGTCATGCACTTTCATTTCCGCCTGCGGAGAAGTGAACGGTGGCGATGCAAAATGCACCGCATCCAATACAATACCCCGTTTGGCAAGCATCCACCCTGCAACGGGGCTGTCAATACCGCCTGAAATAAGCAAAGCCGCTTTACCGCCGGTGCCCACGGGCATACCGCCCGCGCCTTTGATTTGGTCACAGCGGATATACGCTTTCTTTTCGCGGATTTCTACCGTGACAATGCGGTCGGGATGATGCACATCCACCGTCAAATGCGGAAATTTTGCAAGCAGCGCACCGCCGACCTCACGGCTGATTTCGGGAGATTTTAACGGAAACGCCTTATCCGAACGTTTCGCCTCTACCTTAAAGGTAGAAACATCCGAAAGCTGTTCTTTTAAGTAGATCTGCGCCGCCTCTAAAATCGTCGGCACATCTTTTTCCACTGCCGCCGCGCGCTGAAACGCCGCGATGCCGAACACCTTGGAAAGCCGTTCCACAGCTTCATCTATATCAAAGCTTTCCTCGGTCGGTTCTATTGTAACCGTAGATTGTGAACGGGATATGACAAAACCGCCGAGTCCCTGCATTCTGCGCTTAATATTTTTTACCAAAACGCTTTCAAATGTGGAACGGTTCAAGCCCTTCAGCGCCAATTCGCCGTTTTTAATTAAAATGATTTCCTGCATTGTGTTATCCCTTTTTCCGCAGCTGTGCGGTGGCCTTTTGTAAAGCGCGCACACAGCTGTCGATTTCTTCTTCTGTTGTTTCGCGCGAAAGGCTTATGCGAATCGCGCTGTCAATTTCCGCAGAGGAAAGTCCCATTGCCGTCAGCACGGGGCTTCTGTGCCCTTTTGCGCAAGCGGAGCCTGCCGAAACATATACGCCCTCGCCCGACAAAAAGTTCACGCTCACCTGAGCGGGAATACCGTCTAACGAAATGTTTAAAATATAAGGCAGGGCGTTTTCGGGAGAATGCACCGTCACCCCTGCAACTGCCGTAAGCTTTTCACGCAGGCGATGATTTAACGCCTGCACATTTTCAGAATTTTTCCGTACATCGCCGCAGGCTTCCACCGCCGCTTGGAACGCCGCAATCGCGGGCATTCCCTGCGTGCCTGAGCAAATCCCGTTTTCCTGCCCGCCGCCTAAGAGATGCGGCGGAATCTGCACGCCTTTTCTTATATACAGCGCGCCTGCGCCTTTCAGTCCGTGCACCTTATGCGCGCTGACGCTCATAAGGTCGATACCGCATTTCTTCGGTACAATCGGCAGTTTCAGAAATCCCTGCACCGCGTCCACATGCAAAAGTGCGGGAGACTTTTTACGCCGAAGCACAGAGGCAATTTCCGAAAACGGCAAAATACTGCCGACCTCGTTATTCACCGCCATAACGCTTACCAAAATTGTATTTTCATCAATCGCTTCCGCAAACTGTTCCGCCGTGATATTTCCTTTTTTATCGGGCGTCAGACGTATAACCGTAAAGCCCTCCGACTCCAAGCGCTCCATACATTTTTCCACACTCGGATGCTCATAAGCCGTTGTCACGATTGTATTGCCTCTGCGCCGATTTTTCTGTACCGCGCCGAAAATCGCCGTATTGTTTGCCGCCGTGCCGCTCGGTGTAAAATAAATTTCGCCCGATTCCGCCGCAAGCGGCTTTGCTACCGCCGCACGCGCGGCTTCCAAGAGCTGTAACGCCGCAAAACCGTGACGGTGCAAAGAGGACGGATTGCCGAACACATCGGTCATTGCCTGTACAGCCGCTTCCACAGCCGCTTTACAGGGCTTCGTTGTCGCGCTGTTGTCCAAATAACACTCCACCGCGCACACTCCTTTTCCGAATGAAAGACAGTATGCCTTACATACTGATTCAGTTTTTTATTATACACGAAATTCGGCGCTTTGGCAAACCAATTCCGCATATTTTTCAAAGATTTTTCAGTATATTTTCCGCTTTTCTGCAAAATGTAACTAAGAGGTGAAAACTATGGAAAAAACCATGTCCAAACGCCGAAAAGTCCGTCTGCTTGCCTACACTTTGGCGGCGTTTACGGTTCTGCTGACCTTTTCTGTCGTCGGCAATGTCCGCGCCGCCCGCATGACGCGGCAAATCCGCATCGCACGCGAACGCGCGCTTTGCGAATTGGACACATATATCAGCAATATAAACACCAATTTGCAAAAAGGCGCTTATGCGAACACGCCGACCATGCTCGGCACTATGGCTTCTCAGCTGCGCCGTGAGGCCACAGGCGCAAAAAGCAGTCTCGCCGTACTGCCGCTTTCGGAAACACGGCTCGACAACACGTATAAATTCCTGTCGCAAATCGGGGATTTCGTCACTGCGCTCAGCAAAAAAGTGGAACAGGGCGAAACGATTTCCGACGAAGAACGTGAACAGCTGTTCGCCTTACTCCGATTTTCCGAAACACTGACGAAAGATATATCCGATATGCGTCAGCAGTTATTCGACGGCTATTTGGATTTTGAATCCGCCGAAAGCACACTGGAACAAAAAGACGAACAAATCGCATCTCTGTCACAAAACATGGAAGACGCCGAACAGTCTTTAACGGAATATCCGTCTCTTTTATATGACGGACCGTTCTCCGACCATATCAACCAGCGGGATGCGGCGCTGCTGCAGGATAAAGCGGAAATTACAAAGGAAGAAGCGCTGAAAAAAGCCGCCGAAATTTTAGGTCTTGCCGAAAGCGACGTCACATTCCTTTCCGAAGAAAACGACACAACCGCCGCTTACTGTTTTTCGGGCGGGGACAGAACCGTGGCTGTGACCAAAAAGGGCGGTTATCTTTTGTATTTGCTTTCGGGACAGTTTGTCGGCGAAAGCAAGCTGGAATACGCAGATGCACGCAAATACGCCTCGGAATTTTTAAACAACAACGGCTTTTTCGATATGCAGGAAAGCTACTACACCGTTTCCGACGGGATTTGTACGATAAACTATGCCTACCGCGACGGTGAATATATCTGCTATCCCGATTTAATTAAAATCAGCGTCAGCCTAGAGGACGGCAAAATTCTCTCCGCCGACTGCCGCGGCTATGTAATGAATCACAAAGCACGCTCACCTGTTACGCCTGCACTTACAGCGGCGGAAGCACAGAAAAAAGTCAGCCCCTTGCTTACCGTTACAGATACACGTCTTGCCGTCATTCCGACAGAAAGCATGGGCGAACGCACCGCCTATGAGTTCCACTGCAAAAACAAAGACGGCGCGGAATTTTTGGTGTATATTAACACTGTGACAGGCTATGAAGACGATATTTTGCTGTTGCTTTACTCCGACGACGGTGTTCTGACGAAATAGCGCATAAACAAAATAATTTTCGGCACACTAACCGTGTCCGAAAAGCATAAAGAGGGAGTCGTGTGAAAACACACGATTCCATTCTATGTCCTCAAAATTTGCCTGCGGCATAATTTTGAGATGACAAAATTCACATCACGCCTTGTCCGGCTACAGCAAGGATATACCGTGATTTTGCAGTACCGTTTGTAGCCGGAAAGGCTATGCGAATTATTATGAAAAAAAGTATTCTTTTGATTGCCGTAATTATCGCGCTGATTGCCGTCGGTCTGGTTGCCTGCGGCAAAAGCGACGACGGAAAAGTATCTGACCGCACCCCTTCCAACAGTGCGACGGCAGACGTCTCAGACGATGTTTCCGACGCAGGCAATGCAGTCGGCGACGCTGCTACAGGTGCAGGAAATGTTGTCGGTGAGGCCGCCACAGGTGCAGGAAATCTGGTCAGTCAGGCGGCGTCCGACGCAGGCAAGGTCGCAAACGATGCCGTCACAGGCGCAGAGGATGTTGTTTCCGACGCGGTTCGATAACGCGGCACAAAAAAGAACACAACCGAAAAGCCCCGTTGCTTCTCGGTTGTGTTTTTATTTTTTATTTTATGAATTCATATACGGTCGGAACGAACGTACCTAAAATATACGGTACGGCAAACGAAAATGCCACCGAAGTCAAAAGCGTAAGCCCGTAACGCTGTAAAAATGCACCCGCATATAAAATCCCGAAAATCGGTGCGGCAATAATTTTCACAAGCATTGTGGATTTGCCTTTGCCGTAAATCTCCTCTTTCAGTGTCAGCGCGTCCTCCCACTGCGGGAACAGATTGGTCAGCGCGGAAATTCCCACCCAGAGGAACAGGAAATTGAGGAAATGCGGAAAGCCCTTCGCCGTGAAAAATTCACCGAGATAATATATATTGACAGAGCCGACGGACACTGTCACCAAGCCAACCAGCAAATTAAACAGAAACGGGAAGAAGCACATGCCGAACACCGTGGAACGTTTGCGGATAATCTCGTGTTCCATATGCCCGCACATTTCGTTTGGACGTAAATAACGCCCGTCCTCTATGAGGATTTCGTATACACGGCAGGTCAAATGCTCAAAAAATGCCTGCAAAAACGTACCGATTACCGTGATATATTTGACAGCCAAATAAACAATTCTCATGTAACGTCACAATCCCCTTCCGTGAAAATCTGCTCTATGGTCAGCGTACCGTTTTGATACTGCGTAACCTCGGCGGACAGTGTAATCCCGCTGTTTTCAAGCAGTTCCTTGACTTCGCCGAAAGCCTCGCTCTCTTCCGCCGCCAACGCACAGAGCGCCAAAGTGTTGCAGGTCTGAATAGACGGGCGGCTTGAGCTTTGGAATCCGTTGTTCACCGCGGTATATGCCGACTTGTAATCGCCCATTAACAGATAGCAAAGTCCCATTTGGCGGTACAGGTCACCTGCGACGTCACTGCCCTCAGCAATCTTTTCCTCGCAAAGCGCAATTGCGCCATCGTAATCCTTTTGCACGCGCAGGGCGGTGGCGCGAATCAGCGTCGGCGCACCGTCCTCGGCATTTACTTCTTCAAGCTGTTCGCAAATCGGTTCAACATCACGTCCCGTTCTCGCGTACAGTTCCCCAAGAAACTGCCCGTAAAGCCACAGCTCCTTCGGTGCGGTTTTTTGAATTTCTTCGATAAATCCGATTTGCACCTCGGCATCCTTTTGGCACATCATCGCAAGATAATATTGATAAAACAGCACACCGGGCAGGCTGTATTTTTCCGCCTTTGGCTGATAGCCTTTTTGGTATGCAGACTGTGTGCTTTCCGATTCGGGTACATCCGCCGCTTTAAGTGCTTCTAACTTTGCGAGCAAATCGTCATACGGGATATTTTCGGGCGTGACCGTCTTGTACGGTCCGATAATTTCTTCTCCTGCCGCTACGGTTACTGTGAATTCCGCGCCTGAAAGCAACGCGCGTTTCACTTCACGGAAATGCGGAAAAGACATTTCAAAGGCCTGAATATTCTGTGCGGGTTCTTCAATACCGTTGATAAACCCGAGTGACGCGGCAAGCAAAATTTCCCGCTTGTATACATTCTCCGCATTGATTTTTCGGCTTTCTAATTTCGATGCGGCGTCTGCATAAGCATCTAACGCAGAATACATTTTATTTTCACGCTGTAAATTCTCCGCCTTGCAAACTGCGGCAAAGCCCTCGGTACGCTCGGCAAATACATAACCGCCGAAAAACACCAAACAAATCGCCGCGAAAGCGAGTAAAACATGTACCCAATCAAACGGATAGTGCCGCAGTCCCGCATCACATTCCTCACAGAATGCGGAATTCGGATTCTGTGCCGTTCCGCGCCGCTTTTCTCCGCAGCATTCGCACAGCTCCTCTTCGGGCACAGCTTCCTCCGTAACCGATTCCGTATGCGCGGGGTGCTCGGTTAAATCCTCCAACCCCTGAATCAGAATCTCAGGCTCTTCCGTACCGTTCTCGGCGACCTCGCGTGCTTCCGCCTTTGCGCGGTCCAGCTCCTCCTGAAAGACCTTCGCCAAGTCCTCTAACTCATCGTGCAGTGCCTGCGTTGCAGAAGAAGTCTCCTCTGTTTCGGGCAGTACGCCGTCTTTTTCTTTGCGTTCGTCCAAGGCAATACCTCCTTGTGTAATATCCTGTATATTTTAGCACGCTTTCAGGTGCATTTCAAATAAAATCGTGTCGGCACCCGTAAAGTTTACAATTTTGACACATAGAAATTTCTTTTCGCACAGAAATATGCTATGCTTTAGAAAATTCTGTATGGATGTGAAAGCATGCGAAATAAAACACTGTTAAAAGCAGGCACTGCGGCGCTTTGTCTGTGTCTCGCCGCAGGCGGTGCGGCGGGTTGGTATTTCGGCTCGTACACAAAAGATTTCAAAATCACAAAGGGCGATGTGTTTTCGGAAGTGTATAAAGGGGATTTTTACGAAAATCTTCCCTATGCCGATTATTTACATACCGACACTGTTCCGACGGAACAAAAAATCTTTGACATTCGGGAATACGGTGCGTCCCCCGACAGCGAAAATAACCGTGACGCCGTGCAAACCGCACTGGATTCCGCCGCCGAAAGCGGCGGTATTGTATTTGTAGGCGGCGGCAGATATGTCACAGGCAGTCTGAAAATGCACGGCAATACGACATTATTTATCGAAAAGGATGCCGCTTTGGTTGCATCGCATGACAAAGCGGATATGGATTTGGGCTGTCTTTTGCTTTGTGAGGATGCGCAAAACATTACGCTGACGGGCGGCGGCGCAATTTGCGGCGAAGGGAATTTCTATTCCTTAGCCCCGAAATATGCACCGCAGACCGAACCGTTTGCAGACACGCTCGGCGTATGGGAAATGCGGCAGGAATACCGTAAGCGCGTGCGTTTTGCGGCAGAAAACAAATACGGCAACCTTGTGCGATTGGTGCGCTGTCAAAATGTCACGGTTGAAAATTTTATGCTGCAAAATTCGGCGGCGTGGACTTTGGAGCTCAACGGCTGTGACGGCGTGCAGATTCGGGATTTCGTCATTGATAACAATCGGCATGTGGCGAACACCGACGGTATTGATGTGGCAGGCTCGTCCAACGTGGAAATCGCACACTGCTTTATTGCCACGGGCGACGACGGCATCGTACTGAAAAACAGCAAATCGTTGGGCGTACAGTCGGCGATGGAAAACATTGCCGTGCGGGACTGCAAAATAAGCTCCTGCACAAACGCATTTAAAATCGGCACGGAAACAAGTTTTGATGTACAAAACGTGCTGGTTGAGGACTGCGAATTTTTCTTGGATGACATTTATCCGGGCGGCATATCGGGAATTTCTCTGGAATCCGCCGACGGCGCACAGGTACGGAATATAACCGTGCGCAATGTACAAATGCGCGGGGAAGCCTGCCCGCTGTTTATCAGCCTGAACAACCGCAACCGCGACAAGGATTTTGACGCGGCAGGCGCACTCGAAAATATTACGGTGGAGAACATCACCGCAGAAGATGCGGAAATCCCTGTCATTATCACAGGGATAAAGGCTTTGACCGTCCGCAACGTCACACTTCGGAACTTTGACATTCGCTACGCCGCAGGCAAAGACTACTATGATTACCGCCCGTTCGTCCCTGTCTATGACGATACCTACCCCGAATGCAACCGCATGCGCAACCTCAATGCCTATGGGCTGTTTGCACGGTATGCGGAAGATGTAAAGTTAGAAAGCTTTGCAGTTGTGCCGCGTGACGACACCAAGCGGAAAGAAATTCTGCTAAAAGATGTAGCGGATTTTGAAAGGAATTAGAAACAATTCCAATAATTTTATAACAAACCGCCTTCCGCGCCCTCCATGAGGGAGCTGGCACGGCGCAGCCGTGACTGGGGGAGTTTTCTTTATCCGTCTGCGGGCGAACACAGTTCGCCCCTACGGGTTTGCAAAAGCCTGTCATTCTGAGCGCGTAGGGACAGCCCTTGCGTCTGTCCGCAAATTCATCTGACTTTTGCGGGGTACTTCGTAAAGCGCCCCTACGGGGTTTGGTGCTTCCGTTTTTTGCCTGCGATACAGAAAGAAAACCCGCTGTGAAATGGTTCACGGCGGGTTTTCTGCATTTTTAGTTCAATCCTGTATGCCTGTTTCGCCCTTGCGTCAATGTTCGTCCCGCAAGACGGCTTCGGCGCATTTGATACCGTCCACGGCGGCGGAAATAATACCGCCTGCATACCCTGCGCCCTCGCCGCAGGGGAACACGCCATTTGCGGCGGCGGTCTGGAAAAATTCGTCGCGCACAATACGCACGGGGGAAGAAGAACGCGTTTCAGGACCTGTCAGCACCGCTTCGGAGTTTGCAAAGCCCGCAAGCATTTTGTCCATTTTGAGAAGCGCTTCACACATCGTTTCCGTGACGCGTTCGGGCAAAACATCGCGAAGATTGCAAAGCTGAACCCCTGTCGGGCAGGTCGGGTGTACCGATCCCAATTTATGCGAACTTTCGCCCTTTAAAAAATCGCCGACCAGCGTTGCGGGCGCGGTGTAATCCCCGCCGCCGACTGCGAACGCTTTTTTTTCGATTTCCAACTGATAGTACATTCCTGCAAGCGGATGCTCGCTCGGAAACTGTGCAGGCTCAATGCCTACAAGCAGTGCGGAGTTTGCATTTTCTCCGTCGCGGGCGTATTCGCTCATCCCGTTTGTGACAACTGTACCCTCTTCGCTCGGACAGCAAACCACCGTACCGCCGGGACACATACAAAACGTGTATGCCCCGCGCCCGCCCTGCGGATGACACGCCAGCTTATAATCTGCCGCGCCTAATTTCGGATGAGCGGCAAACGCACCGTACTGCGAACGGTTAATCATTTCCTGCTTATGCTCTATGCGCGCGCCCACGGAAAACGCCTTTTGCATAACCGTAAAACCTTTTCGGTACAGCATCTCCACCGTATCGCGTGCGGAATGCCCAACCGCGAGAATCACCGCGTCCGTTTCAAAATCGGTCTGTTTTCCCTGTTTATTTGTGAGGGTTACCCCCTGCACCGCGCCGTTGTATACAAGAATATCCGTAAGCTTTGTCTGGAATCGCACCTCGCCGCCGAGGCGGATAATCTCTTCACGCACGGAACGCACCACTGCGCAAAGCTTGTCCGTACCGATGTGGGGCTTGGCACTGTACAAAATCTCCTCGGGCGCGCCGTGCCGTACAAACTGCAAAAGCACCTCACGCTGACGGTAATCCTTTGTCCCCGTGTTTAATTTGCCGTCGGAAAATGTACCTGCGCCGCCCTCGCCGAACTGCACATTGGATTCGGGATTGAGCTTACGCGTCCGCCAAAAATCCTGTACGGATTTCTGCCGCTGTTCCACAGGCTCGCCGCGTTCTACAACCAAAGGGTGTAAGCCTGCACGCGCCAAAACGAGTGCCGCGAACATACCCGCAGGACCGAAACCGACCACCACAGGGCGCAAATCCGTTTTACGACGGTTCTCAGGAATTTCATAGCGATACACGTCCGCTTTTGTGACTTTCGGGTTATGTATTTTCGCAAGAATTTTATCTTCACTGCCGTCTGTTTCTACATCAAGCGTATAAATGAATTTGATTTCATTCTTTTTTCGGCAGTCTAAGGATTTTCGGAAAACCGAAATGCTTTTTAACGCCGTCTGCGGCACTTTCAGTGCCTTTGCCGCAAGGCGCGGCAATTCGGTTTCGTCCGCATCCAGCGGCAGTTTGATTTCCTGTATTCTTAACAAGCAGATTGCTCCTTTATAATAGCCTCGCCCGCGGCGCGCCCCGAGCTCCACGCCCATTGCAGATTATAGCCGCCGCAGCCGCCGTCAACATCCAGCGTTTCGCCGCACACATATACATTCGGATATTGCTTTGACTGCATGGTATTCGGCACAAAAGCAGTGCAGTCCGCACCGCCCGCCGTCACCTGCGCAAACTCAAAGCCGCGTACGCCCGAAATTTGAAAGCCAAAGGATTTTATTCTTTGTGCAAGCGAACGCCAATCCTTTGCCGACAGCATCTTGCACGGCATATCCTTTGGCACGCGGCAGGCAAGCAATATCGCATTGCCCAAAGCCTGCGGCAAAATACCGAGCATCAGTGTCCCTGCGGTTTTTTCACCGAAACGCCGAGCTTCTTTTCCAAGAAATTCCGCCAGTTCCGCCTCCGAAAACTGCGGCAAGCAGTCCAACTGTACCGTAAATTTCGAGTTCGGCTTTGCCGACACAAGCCGAGAAAGCTGCATAATCGGAATTCCCGACAGCCCGTAGTCGGTGAACTGCACCTCACCCTGTATCGAATAGACTTCCTGATTTGCACAAAGCAGCCGCACAAAGCACGTTTGCCGCACGCCTTTCAAGGATTTCGGAAAGTTCGCACACGTCAACGCTGTTAAAGCAGGTACGGGTGTTTTGACGGGAATGGAGAGTTTCTCCAACAGCCGAAACGCACTGCCGTCCGTGCCGTGCTTCGGTGCGGCAGAACCGCCCGCACACAGAATCAGCCTGTCGCAGGCGTACCGCCCGTTCAGTAAAAATCCATCCCGCTTCGGCTGAATTTCGGCAATTTCACAATCGGTTATGATACGGACACCCAGACGCTCCGCTTCCGCAAGCAAGGCTTCCCGCACGGAGGCCGCCTGCCCCGACAGCGGATAGACGCGTCCCATTTCCTCGGTTTTCGTAAGCAATCCCACAGACGCAAAAAAGTCTATATTGCTTTGCGGCGAAAACCGTGTCAGCGCATATTCGGCAAATGCGACATCCCCGAAATAATCGTTCGGGTGCAAATGTGCGTTGCTGAGATTGCACCGCCCGTTTCCTGTCGCCAAAATTTTCTTCAGCGGCTTTTGCAACCGCTCATAAATTGTAACCTGAAAGTTTACCCCTGCACGCGCAACCGTGATTGCCGCGGCAAAGCCCGACGCACCGCCGCCGACAATCGCCACCCGTGTCATTTTTTATCTTCCTTTTCTTTTTTCTCGCAGACAGCGCAGTCTGTTTGAAAACTGCATCCTGCACAGCCGTGACAGCCGCCGCAGGTATCGCCGTTTTCTTTGCTTCTGCGGAATTTTTTCACCCGCAAAACCACAAATACAATTACCGCCGTCACTGCCGCCGCCAAAATGATGATGTCCGCCAAAGACATATCGGTCACCCCTTACAAAATCACTTTACATATATTATATACTATGAAAGTGATGACCCAAGCGGTGACTGCCTGAAAACCGAGCGCAATCGCAGTCCATTTCTTGGAATTCATTTCGCGCCGCAAAGTGGCAACCGCCGCCATACACGGAATAAACAACAGGCTGAACACCATAAACGAATATGCCGCTGCAGGCGTGTAAACCGCGGAAATAATTTCAGAAACTGCGCCCGCTTCGCCCGCGCCGTGTAAAATGCCCATGGTGCTGACAATGGATTCGCGCGCAATCAGTCCTGTAAGCATCGAAACCGAGGATTTCCAATCGCCGAAGCCCAAGGGCGCGAAAATCGGCGCAATCACCGAACCGACCACACCGAGAATGCTTTCTTCGGAATTTTCCACATGCTGTAAAGAGAAGTTGAAATACTGGCAGAACCAAATCACAACGCTTGCTCCCAACAGCACCGTACCCGCTTTGGTCATGAAATCCTTGATTTTGTCGTACAAATGCAGACCCAGCGTTTTTGCGGTAGGCAGACGGTACGGCGGCAGTTCCATGACAAACGGCGCATGACCGCCCTTTAAAACCGTTTTTTGCAAAACGAATGCAGAAGCCACTGCCACAAGCAGTCCCAAAAGATACAGACTGCCGACCACGAGTCCGCGGCGCGCAGGGAAAAATGCGAGAATAAACATAGAATACACGGGCATTTTCGCACTGCACGACATAAAAGGAATGAGCATCATGGTGATACGGCGGTCTTTTTCATTTTCCAAGGTGCGGGTTGCCATAATGGCGGGTACGGAACAGCCGAAGCCCATCATCATCGGCACAAACGATTTCCCCGAAAGCCCGATGGAGTGAAGCGCCCTGTCCATAATAAATGCCGCGCGGGACATATAACCGCTGTCCTCCAGCACGGAGAGGAAAAAGAACAGCAAAAGAATCTGCGGGAAGAACGAAAGCACCGCGCCGACACCGCCGATAACGCCGTCGCATACAAGCCCCACTGCCCAGTCGGACGCACCGACGTTTATGAGCATTTCCCGCGCCCGGGAAGCAAAGGTATCGTTAATCAGCGCATCCACCCAATCGGTCAGATTCGCACCGAGTGCGCCGAAGGTGATGTAAAAAATCAACAGCATCAGCGCAAAAAACAGCGGAATTGCAAGATATTTGTTGGTTACCACGCGGTCAATTTTATCGGAAAGCGTCAAATGACCCGCCTCGTGCGCGCGCTTGACACATTTTTCCGTTACGGAACAGATGTATTTGTATTTTTGGTCGGCAATAACCATTTCACGGTCAATATTTTGTGTTTCCAATTCGGAAACAATAGACTCGATACAGGCAAGCGTTGTATCGCTCAGTTCGAGTGTCTGCATCGTCGGCTCGTCGCCTTCAATCAGCTTCACGGCAGACCACCGAAGCGGCAACTCCTTTTGACGGCAGGTGTCCCGAATCAGTTCCTCGATGCGCAGAATCGCCTTGCGCACAAGCCCTGTGTAAATATCGGGCGGGGCGCACATATTGCAGTGCTTATCCATATGCCTGCCTTTATCGTCCGCGCCGTGCGTTGCCTCATGATTTGCCGCATGCAAAAGCTTGTGAATTCCCACACCCTTTGCGGCGGAAATCGGCACGATTTTAAGACCTAACATAGCGGACAGCATATCTGTATCTATACTGTCCCCGTTTTTTTCGACCATATCAATCATGTTGAGCGCCAAAACCATCGGGATACCCAATTCCGCAAGCTGCATGCTCAAATACAAATTGCGCTCCAAATTGGTTGCATCTACAATATTGACGATTAAGTCGGGTTTTTCATCCAATATATAATTGCGGGTTACAATCTCTTCCATAGAATAGGGAGACAGCGAGTAAATCCCCGGCAAATCCACAATGGACGCATCCATATTGTCGTGGGTGATTTTACCCTCTTTTTTCTCCACCGTAACCCCCGGCCAGTTGCCGACATATTGATTGGAGCCTGTTACGGCATTAAACAGCGTGGTCTTTCCGCAGTTGGGATTGCCCGCCAAAGCATATCGGTAGCCCACTTGTCAGTCCTCCGTTTCCACGGTAATTTCCTGCGCTTCGGATTTGCGCAGACTCAATTCATAACCGCGCACATTGATTTCAATCGGGTCGCCCATCGGTGCGGATTTGCGCATGATAATGACCGCACCCGGTGTAATGCCCATATCAATTATATGCCGCCGTACGGCTCCAGAGCAGTTTAAAGAGACTACGCGGCTTTTTTGTCCGATTTTCAGTTTGGTTAACGGAATTGTCATTGGAATCCCCTTTTGCAGAGTTACTTTTAACCGTATTATTTTACTGCACAAAATAAAAGATGTCAATTCTCCGCCGTGCTTTCCGAAAAATAAAATCCCGCAATGCTTTGCATTGCGGGATTTTCTCAAAACAACAGATTATTTCTTGGACTTTGCCTGTTTCATCGGATTGTACTGCGAAACCGTTTTACGTATTTTTTCCTGATCTTCTTCGCTTAATACGCGATACTCCGCCAAAAGCTCGCGCTCCGTACGGCTCAGCTGTGAAACCAGTGACTCACTGCGCGACGTCTCGTATTCATCCGCCTCATCACAAAGCGCCTCGGGATTTTTGGTATCAATATTCAGAATGAAGTCGATACTTACGGAGAAAATCTTTGCAAAGGCATCCAACAGCATAATGTCGGGCGTATTCTTGGAGATTTCATAAGAAGTATATGTCGTTCTGTCGATATTCAAAATATCGGCAACCTGCTGCTGGGTAAAATGGTTAATGGTGCGAAGCGTGCGCATTTGTTTCGCAAGTTCGGGATTTTTCATCATAGCTTTACTCACCCTTTTTATCTATCCTATCTTCATTATAATAGATATTTTCCGTCTTATGTGAAAAAGTGTGTATAAATCACAAACTTTTTTTGCAATTTTTACGCCGCCGTTAAAAACAGCGTAAATTTTGCGCACGCAGTAAACCGCAAGAGTTTCTGTATTCTGTTTTATTTCAAATCAGACAGGAAATGTATGAACAGACCGCTCAACAGCTTCGGCTCAAACCAAGTGGACTTCGGCGGCATTACCTGCCCTGCATCCGCAATGGACATCAGCTCGTCTGTCGAAGTCGGGAACATGGCAAACGCCGCCTTTGCCTCGCCGCTGTCCACACGGCGTTCCAGTTCCGCAAGCCCGCGAATCCCGCCGACAAAGTCAATACGCTCGTCGGTACGCGGGTCTTCAATCCCGAGCACGGGCGCAATCAGCTTTTCCTGCAAAACAGAAACATCCAAACGTTTCACGGGGTCGCTTTCGTCCACAGAATTCGGTTTTACTGCCATGCGGTACCATGTTTTATCCAAATACAGCCCGAAGGTATGATTCTGCGTCGGGTGATAGGGAACACAGTTCGCTTTTTCCACCGTAAAATCTACCGCAATGCGCTCTAAAAACTGTGCCGCACTGTAACCGTTCAAATCCAAAATCAAACGGTTGTAATCCATAATGGCAAGCTCTTCCGCGGGGAACAGTACAGACAGGAAAAAGTTAAACTCCTCACTGCCGTCATAATCGGGGTGCTCGGCGCGCCGTTTCTGCGCCACCTTGACCGCAGAGGCGGCACGGTGGTGCCCGTCGGCAATATACAGTGCGGGGATCTCTCCGAATAATGCGGTCAGTTTTGCAATCACCGCATCATCGTCAATGACCCAAACCGTTTGGCGCACATCGCCCGATGTAAAATCATATACCGCAGTGTGCGCGGTCTTCCACTGCTCTAAAATTTCGGTCACCGCCGCACTCCCGCGATAGGTTAAGAAAATCGGACCTGTGTTGGCATCCAGCGTATCCACGTGACGAATACGGTCTGCCTCTTTGTCGGCACGGGTAAACTCATGCTTTTTTATGACGGACTGCAAATAATCATCCACAGAGGCACAGCCGACAAGCCCCGTCTGGGTACGTCCCTTGAAGACCTGCTGATAGATATACAGACACGGTTTTTCATCTGCCAGCAGAACGTCCGCCGAAATCAGCTTACCGAGGTTTTCTTTCGCTTTCAGATAAACCTTATCGTCATAAATATCGACACTTTTCGGCAAATCAATTTCCGCCTTATCCACATGCAAAAAGGAATACGGATTGCCGAACGCCATTCTGCGCGCTTCGTCGGAATTCATTACGTCGTAGGGAAGCGCCGCAACCTTTTCGGCAAACGAATCCGCGGGACGAACTGCCCGAAATGCTTTAAATACTGCCATTGTTTATACCTCTCTTTTTTTGAATCCGTCGAAAAATATACCATATTGCCGTGCAGACCGCCGTACCGACCGCCGCACCGACAAAATCTATAAAAACATCCCGCATCTGACAGGCGCGCCCCGAAATGAAATACTGATGTATCTCGTCGCTTGCGGCATACAGCACCGCCGTCAGCATACATAACAGCGGCTGCGGCGCGCGGAACGTCTGAAAACAGGCGTTGTATAAAAGCAAAGCCAGCCCGCAGTATTCCAACGCATGCGCGGTCTTTCGAATGACATGGGAAGAAACGGCAATACCGAATTTTTTCAAGAGCAGTGCAATAAAACCGTTGCTTTTTTCAGCGGAAACGGCAGCCGTATCGTGTGACAGAAAAAAGATAACCGCCATACAGACAGCCACTGCCCCCCAAGACGCCGCGAGAATCACTTTGCGTTTACTTTTTGGTTGCATAGATGAAATAAACATAGTCTTTTGAAGAGTAGAAATAAATATCCTTTGTATCCTTAGAGGTTACAAAATAATTGCCTTCCCACAGCACAGGCAGTAAAAACGCATGCTGCAAAAGATAATTTTCCGCCTCTGTGCACGCGGTACGCAAGGCTGTAAAATTCCCTGCACTGCCGCGCACCGCAGAAAGCTTTTGTGCATATTCCGCAGAATCGACGCCGAATTTTCCGCCGTTTCCGAACATCTCTAAAAAAACGGAAGTCATTACGGAATCTGCGGTCAGCGGATAAAATACAATTTCATAATTCCCGTCTGTTACCGCCGCCTGTAAAGCATCCGCCGACACCGACTTTACCGAGGCGACAAACTTCACCCCGAGTGTTTTTTGCCAGCCCTGCACCACGGCACGCACAAAATCCGCATAGGCTTCTTCGCACAGCACCTCTAATTCCGCCGAGGAAGCGCCGAGCTCCAAAAGCGCTTCGGAAAAGCAGAATTTTGCCTGCTCGGCATTATACGGCAGCATAGCCGCACCCGATTCCGTTCGGTATGTACCTGCACCGATGCGGCAATACGGCGGCACCAAGCCCGTTGCACGGGTTACGCCCTCGCCTGACAATTCGTTTTTTTCCAAATCAGCGGAAAGGCAAAGTGCTTTACGCAGATTTTCATTGGCAAGCACGCTGTTCTGCGGATGAAACAAAAAAGAATACACTGTATTTTCCAGACTCTGCACCGTCAGAGCAGAAGTATCCGACAGATTTTCATACTGTGCCTTGGTCAGAAATGCGGCATCGTATGTGCCTGACGCCATCTTTTCGGGAATTTTACTGCCGTCGTCATTGTAATACAATGTTAAGGAAGCGGGCTTTACGGCCATATCTCCATGATAATCGTCATTGCGCACCATTTTCAGCGAAGTTTTTTCCGTCCAGCGGGAAATATGCAGCGGTCCGTTGCAGAGCGTATACCCTGCCTCCAAACCGTAACGCCCGTTTGTCAGTGCAAAAAACTCTTCGTCACAGGGCATTGCCGCGGGCGCAGTCAACGCATACAGCAAATTTTCATCGGTATGTTCTAAAGTAATCTCCACCGTAAAATCGTCCGTTGCCCGCACGCCGAGAGAAGCAACAGGGGCACGTCCAGCCATAATATCCTTGGCGTTTGCAACAGCGGAAAATAAAAATGCATCCTGCGAGCCCGTCTGCGGGTCAACCGCACGCCGCAAAGCAAACACAAAATCCTCGGCACGGACGGTTTTGTCGAACTTTTCTTTAAATTCTTTTTCGCCGTATTTTTCGCCCAGCACACTCTTCTGCGCTGTAAACAGCGCCCACTGTGCGTCTCGGCGTAAGGTAAACGTATACACCAATCCATCCGCGGAGACGGTATAATTCGTCGCCACGCCGTTTTGAATCGAGCCGTCCGCCGCAACGCGTACCAACCCCTCGTAACAGTTGGAAGCCACCAAACGCTCTGCATTGGAATCGGCGATTTGCGGGTCAAGACTTTGCGGTTCATCGGTAATCGGCATGGAAAACGGCTCATTCGCTTTGGTCTTTCCGAAACAACCCGTAAAGGAGAGAGAAAGCAGAATCAAAATCAAAAAAAACGCAACCGTTTTTCTGCACATATTCCCACACCCTTCCGAAAAATTATTGCAGTTCAAAATGACTGCGGCGCATTGTGACGGTAAAATCGTCCGCCTTTGGCGGTTGCCGTCAGGCAAAGCCAAAGGGAAATAAAATAAGTGCTTGCGCTTATTTTACCACAAGTCCTTTTAAAAATCTATACAATGCGGTAAAAAATTCCGCCGCCCTGCCTTATAGATATTACAAATGCCGCAGATGCAAAATGCGCATCTGCGGCAACACTTGTAACGGAATATGATCTGCATTTATGCGGCAGGTTCCTGCGGCGTGTCCGGCGTTTCGGGGTCTTTATTGTCCTCCCCGGTCGGCTTTTCCGGTTTATCTCCCGCATCGGGATTATCGGGACTCGCATCGCCGCCCGGATTCTCCGGCTTATCCTCCCCGCCCTGATTCGGATTATCCGGGTCAACCACAGGCGGATTCGGCGTATTTCCGTCCCCCGGGTTCGGGTTCTGATTCGGCGGCGTACTGTTATTTCCGTTGTTCGGTGTATTGGTATTCGGCTTATCCGTATTTTGGGAAGTACTGCTCGGATTGCTGTTCTTCGGTTTCGTGGTATCGCTCGTATTATTTTTCGGTTTATCCGATTTAGGACTGTTACTCGTCACCGGTTCGGTCGGCACTTCACCGTAAATAAACAAATGTAACCGTTCGCTTGCTTTGCGCAAATCGTAGCGCCACACCCAAGCGCCCTCATATATACCGCCGACGGCATTTTCTTCTTCACCCGGAATATTGGTCATCGTAATTTGAATATCCGATTTAATCATCGGCGCAAAGGACATAATTTCCGAAAAAGAAAGTGAGGTTTCGCACAGGGACATTCCCCGTTTTAAAAGCTCCGCATATTTTGAAGGGCTGACCTTGCGTGCCTGCACAAGCAAAGCCTCAATCACGCGTTTTTGACGGTTGGAGCGTTCGACATCGGAGTCAATTTTGCGAAGCCTTGCGTATACGACTGCTTGCTCGCCTGTCAAATGCACAGGTCCCGCCTCATCCAGATAGTGAAAATCGGGATTGTCGTCATCTCCAATTTGATTGAGGTGTGCACGCTCAGCCTCTGTGATAGTGATATCCACACCGCCGAGCAAATCAATCGCCTGGGCAAGCTTTGCAAAGTTAATCGACACATAGTCGGTAATATTCATGTTGAAATTCTGATTCAGTGTTTTTACGGCAAGCTGTGCGCCGCCGAACGCATAGGCGTGGCAGATTTTTTGGTCCTTATGCCCTTCAATCGACACATAACTGTCCCGCAGAATGGAAGAAAGCTTTACCGTATTGTTCTTTCTGTCTACACTGACGATGATGATAGAGTCACTGCGTCCCGTAAACGCCTCTTCGTCGCGGGTATCCAAACCGAACAGCGCCACATTAAAAATATCCGTATCGCCGTACTTTTCGGCAATTTCATTGGAAATCCCCAACTCACCTTCATCGATTTGATTGTGGAACCCGCTGTAAATACTGTATACCGTTCCGAAAACTGCGGCGGACAGCACCAGCAGTGCAATCAGCACATACACAATGACGCGCTGCCATTTCTTTAAGGCAAACCATTTCTTGCCGAATTTACTGTTGCGGAATTTGCTGTTTTTTCGTTTCTCCGCTTTCGCCTTTTCCTTTTGCAGTTTTTTTTCGACTTTTTCATCTATTTTTTTATCCAAAAGAATTTCTCGGTCTTCGGAATTCGCTCTTTCTCTTTTCATAATACACCTCAATATGTATTGTCTTGTTCCGAACAGAACAAATTATACAACAATAAAATTTCACATAATAACTCTGTTAATTATACAACCAAAGTCGAATACTGTCAATTCGAGGTACGGATTTTTCACAAAATCTTCAAGAATTTACAAAATCGTCATAAATAAAACCCCGTCTGAAACGAAAAGTTTCAAACGGGGAGAATGACTTAGGCTATTCTGTTCCGTCAACCGCGCAGTGCACGGTCCAGCCAAATCTCGGCAATATCCATTGCGGCAAAAAGACCTTTCTTTTCGCTGGTTTTTACAATACGCTCTTTCGCGCTTGCATCGGGGTCGGTCTTTAACAGCTGTACGGTTACCTTTGCGGCAAGGTCCAGTCCTTCAAATTCCTTTTTGGATGTAATGCGCATCATAATCACGTAATCGTCAGACATGTTGCCGTAATAAATTATATCGCCGTTGCGCACCAACGGTTTGCCTTTATAGGTCAAAAAATCGTTCTTTACTTTCTCAGCCATATTGTATCTTTTCTCCTCATTTTTCATCCGCACCGAGCTGCAAATAATTCTTTACCAAAGCCTGAAGCAGCTCGTCGCGGTCCAGTCGGCGGATCAGGCTGCGGGCATTGTTGTGCGTGGTAATATAAGTCGGGTCTTCGGATAAAATATAACCGACAATCTGACTAATCGGGTTATAGCCCTTTTCCCGAAGTGCGTTATAAACCGTCAAAATAGTTTGACGCATGACTTCCTCATGTTCATCCTTAATGGAAAACTGAATGGTTTTATTCGGGTCTAACAAAACAGCCACCTCCTGCTTCTGTAAAAATCTAAAGTATATTATATACTATGCCGATTTAAAATACAATCATTTTTCAAGAAAAATTTTATATAAGCGGCTGTATCCGATACAATCTCTTTATACCGTTTCCAACGGCGTATTCCGATAATCTTCCACAACCTTGCCGTCCTGAATGCGAATCACACGCTTCGCTTCTTCGGCAATGCCGTTGTCGTGCGTAATCAAAATAACGGTTCTGCCCTCTGCGTTTAATTCGTGCAGAATTTTCATAACGTCTTTTCCAGAACGGCTGTCCAGATTCCCCGTCGGTTCATCCGCCAAAATAATCGGCGGACGTGCGGCAACCGCCCGCGCAATAGCAACACGCTGCTGCTGACCGCCCGACATCTGCTTCGGCAGGTGGTCCAGTCTGTGCCCGAGTCCGACACGGTCAAGCGCTTCCAGCGAGAGTGTATGCCGTTCCTCTTTCGGCATACCGCGGTACGCCAGCGGCAATTCCACATTGCCCTGCGCCGTCAGGCTGGAAATCAGATTAAAGCCCTGAAAAATAAAGCCGATTTGCTTGTTTCGTATTTCGGAAAGCTGGTCATCCGTCATGCGCGATACATCCTCGCCGTCGAGATAGTACTCGCCGCTGGTCGGCACATCCAAAAGCCCCAGCATATTCATCAGCGTAGACTTGCCCGAACCCGACTGCCCGATAATCGCAACAAAATCCCCGCGTTCGATTTGAAGCGTCACGCCGTCGAGCGCACGCACCTCATTTTCACCGGGATTATAAATTTTATAAAGGTCCTTGACTTCAATCAAGCTCATGTGTAACACCACCTTTTAAAAGAATATCGCATCACACGGTTTTTTTCAATGTATAAATTGTGAATTTTTCCGTAAAAAACGGCTATTCTAACAAAGATAAAAAATTGCATATAAAGGGGTTGACGAAATATGTCTACAACCGGAAAAGAATATAATGAAATGACGAAAAAGGCGTCGCCGCCGTCGCCGAAAATCTTGGATATTTTAAAAGCCTTTCTCATCGGCGGTCTCATCTGCACACTCGGCCAAGCGTTCAATGCACTCTATACGATGGCGGGGCTTTCCGAAACCGAGGTCAAAGCGGCAGTGCCTGTCACGCTGATTGTGCTGACGGCAATCCTCACGGGACTCGGCGTGTTCGACAAAATCGCCAAGCATGCAGGCGCGGGAACCATTGTGCCCATTACGGGCTTCGCCAATTCGATTGTCTCCCCCGCCATGGAATTTCAGGCGGAAGGACGCATTCTCGGCACAGGTGCAAAGCTGTTTACCATTGCAGGTCCCGTGATTGCCTACGGCTGTTCCGCCGCCGTTGTATACGGGCTGATTATCTATATCTTCGGGCTGTATTAAGGGGGGGTACAGAGTATGGCAATTCGGCAAGGCAGATATACGTTGAATCTGACGACGCGCCCGTCGATTTTAGGCAATGCGGCGGTGGTCGGAAAAACCGAGGGAGAGGGGCCGCTTTCTGCGGAATTCGACCACATTTATACGGATGACACGCTCGGCGAAATTTCGTTCGAAAAAGCGGAAAGCACTTTACAGCGCGAAGCGATTATCCGTGCGCTCGACAAGGCGGGCAAAACGCCTGCGGACGCAGACTATATTCTTGCGGGCGATTTATTAAACCAGTGCATCGGCACATCGTTCGGCATCCGCGAATTGGGGATACCGTTTTTAGGACTGTACGGCGCATGCTCGACGATGGCTCTCTCCTTAGGACTTGCAAGCGTTCTGGTCGATGCAAAAGCGGCAACGCTCGCCATCGCTTCTACCTCTTCGCATTTCGCGTCGGCGGAACGGCAATTCCGCCAACCGCTGGAATACGGCGGACAGCGCCCGCCGACCACACAGCGCACGGCAACGGCGGCAGGCGCCTCCGTTGTGGGGTACAGCGACCCGAACAAGCCGTGTGTAGAGGCGGTCACATTCGGCAAAATTATGGATCTCGGCATTAAGGACGCAAACAATATGGGCGCGGCAATGGCGCCCGCCGCCGCAGATACCATTGCAAACTTTTTCACGGATACCGCAACCGCACCTGCGGACTATGATTTGATTCTGACAGGCGATTTAGGGTTAGTCGGATCGCAATTATTGAAAGAACTTCTGCAAAAAGACCATAATATCGACATCAGCCGCAATCATACCGACTGCGGACTGCTGATTTACGATATCGAAGGGCAGGATGTGCATGCGGGCGGCTCGGGCTGCGGCTGTGCAGGGTCGGTGTTTAACTCCTATATCCTGCGCCGACTTTCGGAAGGCGACCTGAAAAAGGTTCTGTTGGTCGCCACAGGCGCGCTGATGTCCCCGACCTCGACGTTGCAGGGCGAAAGCATTCCGTCCGTGGCGCACGCCGTATTGGTGGCAAAGCCGCAGAATGTTTCGTAACTTTTGGTATAAAGAGGGATATGAAAGAATATGGATGTATTATTTCGGGATATGCGCATTATCAGCATCGGTGCAAAGCTGATTAAAGGACTGTATTTGCTCAAAACGGTATTGACGGTTGGGATAATAGTCTTTTCCGCTTTGGAGCTGTGCACGGCGGTGCGCGAAAAAAAAGAAGCGATTCCGCAAATTGCACAGTGACACAAAATCCCCGCACCTGTTTCGGTGCGGGGATTTTGTTATTTATCCTGCAAATGAATTTCGCCCTCGGCTTCTTCAAATTCTTTGATGCATTTGCGAATTAAATACAGTATCTGTCCGTTTGCAGAACGCCCCTCATACTTTGCGATATAATGCAGTTTGCCGTGCAACTCAGGGTCAATTTCAATTCCCAAATGCTTGTTATTTTTATTACGCATACTGTCACCGCCACATCAACTTAATTTAAGTTTATTTTAAGTTGATTTTATGGTAAAATGGTAAAAGTATACTTAAATTAAGTATACCAAATTATAAAGATGGTGATTGTATGAAATGCGCAGTAATCGGTTCAAGAGAATTAACCGTTGAATATTCGGGAAAATATTTGCCGAATGAAGTAACGGAAATTGTTTCCGGCGGAGCACGCGGCATAGATACCTGTGCCGCAAATTATGCAAAGAAGCATAAAATAAAGCTAACCGAATTTTTACCGGATTACAACCGCTATGGCAGAAAAGCACCTTTGGTTCGTAATTTACAAATTATTTCTTATGCAGATTGCGTGCTCGCTTTTTGGGACGGACAATCCCGTGGCACAAAATTTGTAATTGAACAGTGCAAAAATCAACATAAAAAAATAACCGTGTATGTAAAACACACGGTATAAGGTTTTTTGCATTGTCATTCTGCACGATAGCGAAGATTCTCACTTAGTAACAACGCATATTTAGATGCCGATTTAACGGAACGACACAGAGGTCGTTGCTGAATTGATGGCGGCAAATCATTTCCTTTTTTGCTTGGTCTGTCTTTCTTATGTATTGTTTCTCCTGCTACTATCTTTCTTTGTTTTCTATTATATCTTCTAATGAAGTTTTTTATTTGCTCTTCATTAAATCCCAAGGCTTCTCTTATTCCTCTATTCGTATATCCTTTTCTTCTTAATGCAAATATTTCTTTTTCATAATCACTTACATGTCTGTAACTTCTTGGCATAATTAAACCCTCCTGATATCTATTTTACAGCAAGAGGGTTCTTTTTTCTATTGTCCACTTTTTACGGACTTGTTCATTTATACGCCGAGGGGGTTCATATTTGCACACTTATAACCGTTTATCCTTATCCAATGCCGCTTCCACCGCACGGGTAACGGCGGCGTCCAAGCCGTCCGCCTGCAAAGAGGCCACGCCTTCAATCGTTGTGCCGCCGGGGGAACAGACACGGTCCACCAATTCCCACGGGTGCGTATCGCTTTCCAAAATCTGTTTGGCGCTGCCGTAGACGGTCTGCGCCGCAATTTTCAGCGCATCCGCTTTCTGCATACCGTTTTTCACACCCGCGCGTGCAAGTGCATCGATAAACATATAGCTGTACGCAGGCGCACAGCCCGCCAAAACGCCGAACAGCGGAAATGCACTTTCCGAAAGACACATAACCTTGCCGAACGCACCGCAGAGTGCTTCGGTCAATGCTTTTTGCGCCTCCGTTACACGGGCGTTAAAGCAATACGCACTCATCGCCTCACCTACGGTAGCGTTGATGTTCGGCATCACGCGCACCACCGCCGCCGAATACGGCAGTAAGCCTTCAATAAATTCTATGGTTTTCCCTGCGGCGATGGAAATCACCAACGGGTCTTTTTTCTGCAAATCCGCGCCGACAGACGGCAAAAGTGTCGGGAACACATTCGGTTTCACCGCAAGCACAACCGCATCGGCAAATGCAATCAATTCCGCGCAGGTTTCGGCAGTCCCGATGCCTAAAGTTTGCTTTAACATCTCTGCTTTTTGCAGATTCACATCATACGCGCAAATATCCGCCGCTTGGAACGCACCCGAACGCACCGCGCCCTCAATAATTGCGGACGCCATATTGCCCGCGCCGATAAATCCGATTTTCATAAAAACATCTCTTTTCTGTACAACATACAATTTTGCGCACGCCGAAACAAGCGTGCGCAAAATTTTGTTTCTCATTCCACCTCGGAAGTACAGTGCGGGCATTTGGTTGCCGCAATATCAATTTCCGATTTGCAGTACGGACACACTTTGGTTGTCGGTGCGGCGGGTTCTTCGGGCTTTTCCTTTTTCAGCTTATCGGATACGGTGTTGATGATTTTGATGAATACAAAAATCACAAACGCCATAATCAGGAAATCCAGCGCTGTGCCGATGAACGTACCGTAGTTGAGGGTTGCAACGCCCGCCGCTTTCGCCTCTGCCGCCGTGGCAAACTCCCCTTCGCCGAGTACCAAAAACCAGTTGTTGAAATCCACACCGCCTGTGATTAAGCTAATCAGCGGCATTACCACATCGTTCACCAACGAATTGACGATTTTCTGAAATGCGCCGCCGATAATCACACCGACCGCCAAATCAATCACATTGCCGCGCATAATGAATTTTTTGAATTCTGCGATAAAACCTTTACCCTTTGCCATAACTTCTAACCTTTTCAGAATTTAAAAATATTGTATCACACAGAGTGAAATTTTGTCAAACCCCTGAAAGGTCAAATTTCGGAATATAGCAGGTCTTCGCCGCTGTGCGTTCCTGCATAAAACCGTTTTGAAAGCCCAAATCCCAAAACGCGTCCACCGTCTTTTGGTATTCGGCGGTTGTCAAGCGGCGGTTCAGTTCCTTTTGCGGATAGGTTCTGCCGCAGGGTGTATACTGGCTCATCAGGCTGATATAGGTATCTTTTCCGAGATTTTCCCGAATCCACCGAAGAATTTCCGCGGAGTCATCTGTATGCTTCGGCAAAATCAAATGGCGGATAAGAAGCCCCGACTGCATCATACCGTTTTCGTCGAAGCGGTCTTTCGTTTGCGCACGCATTTCCAAAAGCGCCGCCTTTGCCGTTTCGGGATAATCCGCCGCCGCAGAACAGCTTTTTGCAAGTGTGCTGTCAATATATTTAAAATCGGGCAGATAAATATCGACAAGCCCGCGCAGCGTTTTTAAAGTTTCTGCCGAATCATATCCGCCGCTGTTATACACCACGGGAATTTGGGGCTTGTATTCACGCAAAGCCTCTGCCAAAAACGGTGTAAAGTGCGTCGGGTTTACAAGATTGATGTTGTGCGCGCCCTTAGCTTCCAATTCGCGCATAATTTCAATAAAACGTGCTTTTGTTACAGGTCTGCCGATGTCCCCTTGGCTGATTTCAAAGTTCTGACAGAACACACACCGCAAAGAACAGCCCGAAAAGAAAATTGCACCCGAACCGTTTTTGCCGCTGATAGGCGGTTCTTCCCAAAAATGCAGTTCGGCACGTGCAAGCACAGGGTTATAAGGCATTTTGCAAAAGCCTGTGCTTGTTCTGTTTTCAACTCTTTGCGCACCGCATCGGCGCGGGCAGGCTGTACAAATCATAAGGACTCCGTTTCTGTGTGTCGGGGGCTGAAAATTCAAATTCTTGGAAATAAGCAGGGAACAACCTCTGTGTTGTTCCGAAAAGTTTCAGCGGATTTCCGCGGGCGCGCACTGCACGCCCCTACGGAATTGTGCAGAATTGTCATTCTGAGCGACAGCGAAGAATCTCACACAGAAGAAAGCGCGTCTGCAAAAACCTGTATGTAAACTACAATATCAAGCTCTCGGCAATCTGCCGTTTATAATTTAAAAATTCTGCGGACAAATTGAAATCGTGCGGACGCGGGCGCGGCTCGCATACGGGAATTTCGCGAATAATTTTTCCGGGCTTTCCCGACAAAATACAAATGCGGTCAGAAAGCTTCACAGCCTCGTCCGTATCGTGCGTGATGAACAGCGTGGTTAAATCAATTTCGCGCATAATATCAAGATACCACTCGTGCATCGCGCTTTTAGTAATGGTATCCAGCGCACTGAACGGTTCGTCGAGTAAGGCAACCCCATCCGAGGCAAGATACGTGCGCAGCAACGCCGCGCGCTGGCGCATACCGCCCGAAAGCTGTTTCGGGTATTTTTTCTCCGTCCCCTGTAAGCCGAATTTCTGAAAATAGGAAGCGGCTTTTTCACGCGCCTGTTTTTTCGGCATCCCGCGGATAATCAGCGGCAGGGCGACATTGTCCACAACTGTGCGGTACGGCAAAAGCAAATCCTTTTGCAGCATATAGCTGATTTTCCCAGGTCTTCCCGTAATGGATTCGCCGTTTAAAAGCACCTGTCCGCAGTCGGGCGTCATCAATCCCGAAAGGATGTTAAACAGCGTAGTTTTACCCGCGCCGCTCACACCCAGCAGGCAGACAAGCTCGCCTTTTTTCAATGTGAAATCCACATTTTCAAGAATTTTGTTTTCACCGAAGCTTTTGGAAATTCCGCGTGCTTCCAGCAAATCGGAATTAGGAGAGATAGGCATTTGAATACCCCGTTCCCGCAGGCAATTCTTTTTCGATTAAGCCCTGTTCCCAGAGCCACGCATAAAACGCATCCCAGCGCGCAGGGTCAATATAGCCCCACTGCGAAACCTCCGCCTTATACTGCTTGGAAATCCATTTTTGGCTTTCGGTCACTAAGGTTTCAGAACCCTTCAAAGAGCCTGTATCGTCGCCGTCAATCAAAATCTGCGCCGCCGCTTCGGGGTTGTCTATCGCAAATTCGTAGCCCTTTTTGAGTGCGCCGAGCAGTGCTTTGGTCGTTTCGGGATTTTCATTGATAAAAGTATTATTGCCAATCAGCACGGGGGTGTAATAATCAAACACGGGATTGACGTCTTTAAAATCGAAATAATCGAATTCCGCATCGGCAAGCGTTGCGGCAATACCGCCCCACGCATAAAACACCCAAATCGCATCCGTAAGACCTGCGCGCAGCGTTCCCGCTTCGTCCGTAAAGTTGTTCGGAATCAATTTAACCTTAGAGAAATCGCCGCCGTCGGTTTCCACAACGGATTTGAGCATCGCCTGTTCAATCGGGGAATCCCAAGTGGCATAGGTATGATTTTCCAGACCACGCGGTTTGTCAAGCCCCTCGCCTTTACGGGAGAGAATGCCCGACGTATTGTGCTGTAACAACGCCGCGACTGCCGTAATGCCGAGCGGCTCTTCCGTGGCGAACGCCGCCGCAAGCGTATCCTGAAACTCTATCGCGAACTGCGCCTGCCCTGCGGCACACATGGCGGCGGCGGCGGCGCCGTTTTGTGACGGCTGTACAACCGTTACGTCTAATCCCGCATCTTTAAAATAACCTTTTGCGAGCGCCACATAAATGCCTGTATGGTTGGTATTCGGCGTCCAGTCCAAGGACAGTGTGATTTTTTGCAATTCCTTATTTTCACCTGTATTTGTGCCGCAAGCGGCAAGAGAGAACAGCAATACCGCACACAAAAGCACGGCAGTAATTTTTTTTATATGTTTCACTTCTTTTTCTCCGTTTCTTTTCGCTCCCAAGGCATAACGAGGGCTTTCACGCCCATTACGCCCCACATTAAGAGCAGACTAATCAGCGTGATAAAAATTATCACGGAAAACATTTTATCAAACGCATACGCTTTTTGCACGCGGGTCATATATACGCCCAAGCCCTCAAAGCCGCCGAGCCACTCGGCAATCACCGCACCGACCACGGCGTAAGAGGCGGACACCTTTAAGCCTGCAAAAAATGAGCCGAGTGCCGAGGGGAATTTTATATACCGAAAAATTTTCACACGCCCCGCACCCATACTGCGCAAAAGGTTCACTGCATCGGGGTCGGCACTGCGGTAGCCGTCCAACAGACTTACGGCAATGGGGAAAAAAGTGGTCAAAACCACGAGTGTAATTTTCGGCGCCATACCGAAGCCCATCCACAGCACCAAAAGCGGTGCTACGGCGATTGTCGGTACGGTTTGCGTAATGACCAAAAGCGGATACAGTGCTTTATAAAGTGTCGGAAATCTGTCCATCAGCGTTGCGAGCAAAAATGCCAGCAGAACCCCGAACAGCAGACCTAAAAAGGCTTCGGTCAAGGTAACGGCGGCATGGCGCATCAGCGTCGGAAAATCCCCGATGAAAGCCTGTGCCACTGCGCGCGGTGACGGCAGCATAAACGACGGCACCCATGAAAAGCCCGTTGCCGCCGCCCAAATCAGCACAACAGTCAAAAGCGTAAGTACAGGGGAAGCTTTACTGATGATGCTTGGTAACTTTTTTGTCAATGGTTAATACACCGCCCTCCGGTTTGTATACCACCTTCACATAAGCAGAGACGGACGGCGCGCCCGCGCGGACAGCAACGTGCTGGCACTCCTTGACAATTTCCATCAGCTGGTCGTAGCTGTCGCCCTCAACCGTGGTTTCAAACGGACCGACATAACAGTTTAAGCCCGTACTTTTGATGTAGGCGATAACCTCGTCTACAATGCGAATCAATTCGTCCTCACTCTGCACATCGGGCAGAACCTGAATCGCGATACTTGCCTGCATAATTTTTACCTCCGAATTTTAGCTGAAAGAAACTTCAGCCGTAAAATGAAAAAGTCTTACGATATCTGCATACCGTAAGACTGTAATTGTATTCGCAACAAGCTTCCTACGGCGGCATTACCCGCATCAGGTTATAGGGTCAAAGAAGCATGCATTCTTTATCTCAGCCGACTTCGCGTCAGCCCCCCTGTGTATGAGATTTTTCATAAGACTTTAAGGAGAGTATACGGCAAACCAAAAGATTTGTCAAGCCCTGTCCTGGGGAGAGGCTTCGTAAGGAAGTTCTCTCCCTTCGGCTTTTGTAGTCAGCCGAAATGATTGGATTTGTAGGAAAAATCAATCATATTGGAGGATTACAAAATGAAACAGCATTACATTGATGAAAAAACGGGCATCAGCTATACTTTGCAAGGGGATTACTTAATTTAAAGATAGTATATATATACATACAGCCTACTGATACATTGCTTGCAGATACCCCGCAGAAACCAAACCATACAGAAAAGGAGTTTTTGCATATGAAATCAATATTTGAACAGTTAGGCGGCACATACCACGAAGAAAATGGGTATCTTATTCCAGATTTAAGATTACCCGCCGAAAAAGAACAGCCAATAAGCACATGGGGACAGCGACATCTGCACTATCTGAAGCAGTATCGTAAGGTTACATACACGAATCTTCTTATATACGGCAAGCTGAATATTTACCTTGCTGACATTGATAAGCAGGCGCAGGAACGCCTTGAACGGCTCATAGAGGGCATGAAGCAGGCGCAGGGTATCACGGAACAGCTAAAGGCTGAAAACGCCTTAGAATGGGTCGGGAGGATGAATAACATACGGGCTTGTGCGATGGAGATTGTGAATACTGAAATCATTTACGCATAGGCGGCATAGCGGCAGAGGGTTAAAGCTCTGTTGCTATTTTTTTAATTTTAACAATAGTCTTCTCAAAAACGGTCAACGGATATATAATATACTTGCATTAACCGTTGCGGTCAATAAGGAGAATGTATATGAATGACAAGTTTTTCAAACTTCCATTAGAAAAACAGCGGCGTATTATAAACGCTGCTTACAAAGTGTTTTCAGAAAACAGCTATAAAAAAGCCCCAATGTCGGAAATTGCAGACGAGAGCGGTATTTCAAAAGCATTGCTTTTTTACTATTTTACTAACAAAAAGGAATTATATATGTACTTGTGGATGAACGCTATTGAGATGACAAGGAAAGCGGTTACAGAATACAAAACTTTGGAAACAGATGACTTTTTTGAAATGCTGAAAAGAAGCCTATTATCAAAGTGTTCGCTTATGCGTGATTATCCGCATTTATATGCTTTTTCGCTAAGAGCATATTATGAAACGGCTCCAGAAATACACAAGTCCATTCAAGAAAACTTTAATGATGTTAGCAAGGCAAGTGAAATGATAGTGTTTGAGAAAATAGATATATCAAAATTTCGGAAAGATATTGATATAAAAACAATGTATGCTGAAATCTTTTACGCTGTCGATGGATATATGCTGAAAAAATATCGTTTAAATTGTATTATACCTGTCTCTTATACACATCT
>ERZ1027171.106-NODE-106-length-38912-cov-6.812003_pt1 | contig 38912 bp, 35 predicted proteins | sample MGYA00519274_ERZ1027171 | MGnify/ENA primary metagenome ERZ1027171 (study PRJEB26926, sample SAMN06164681) | human gut metagenome | biome: ENVO:00009003; feature: ENVO:2100002; material: ENVO:00002003 | host: Homo sapiens | place: USA | collected 2012 ... | reverse complement strand
AGATACTGATCGGTCTCGTGGGCTCGGAGATGTGTATAAGAGACAGGTATCCGTACCGAAAACGGCGCAAAACGTACAGACAGTGGCAGAAACCGAAGACGAATATTTGCGCACGGCGAGTTATGCGGAAATCGAATCTTTCTTTTTAGACAGGCAAAAGACATACAGAACCAAAAGCTATGCCGATGATATGGCGATATTCGGCGGAGGTGCATGGATTTTTAACGAGAAATCGGCTGCCCCTGAATCCGGCGCCGCACCCGGCAGCAACGGTTCAGGCAACGGCTCTGTGGATGTCGGTTCGGATATCACAGACTCTAAGCTCTCGGCAAGCGGGACTGCACACGGTGAAACCAATACACAGGTGGACGGCATTGACGAGGCGGATATTCTCAAAAATGACGGGAATTATCTGTATCTCGTGCGCACACAGCAAAGCACTGTAGAAATTGTAGATATCCGCGACCCGAAAAACATGCAGACCGCCGCGCAAATCGACTGTACTGCCGAATCGGAGCGCCGTACCGTGCGGGAACTGTATGTGTACGGCGATACGATGGTGCTTCTGTGCGATGTGTATGCGGGTACGGAGAACGCCGAGAAAGGTCTGTACGATGTGTGCTACGCCTATGCGTCCGAAAACATGAAAACCGTGGCGGAAATTTACGACGTCTCCGACCGTACCGCACCGCGTCTGCGGTTCGACTACGCCGTAGACGGCGGACAGCTTTCGTCCCGTATGGACGGCAGTACGCTCCTGCTGATTACTTCCTATAATGTGCCGATTTACAAGAACGAGGAGGATATGAAAAACGCGTGTGTGCCCTGTACTTACGAGGCGGGGGAGAAGATACGTTTCCCCGCGGAAAACGTGCGCATTGTATCGGGTACGGACAGTACCGCTTACCTGACGGTCAGCCGTTTGGATACACAGGCGGACAAAGCGGAGGCGCAGACCAAGGCTGTACTCGGCGGCGGGAATGAAGTTTACTGTGACGGTGAAAATCTGCTGGTCGCACAGGCGGATTATACCGCAATGCAAAAAGAGAACGGGCGTGAAGTTTTCTCGGCGGAAATCGGCACGCGGCTGTATACGTTTGATATAAAGGGCGGCGTCGCCTACAAAGGTTCAGCACAGGTCAAAGGCACAACGCTCAATCAGTTTTCCATGGACAGCTTCGGCGGCTATTACCGCATTGCCACCACCGCAGGCGACGGCAGTCTTGTTACGGTTCTGAATAAAAATCTGGAAACCGTCGGAGAGCTTCGCGGCATCGCAAAAGGGGAATCCATTTATGCGGCGCGGTTTATGGGCGATACGGCGTATTTGGTGACATTCCGTCAGACCGACCCGCTGTTTATCATTGACCTTTCCGACCCCGCCGCGCCAAAGGTGACAGGCGAACTGAAAATTCCGGGCTTTTCCAATTATCTGCATCCGTATTCGGAAAATCTGCTCATCGGTATCGGGCAGGACGGTACGGCTTCGGGCGCGAACAACAAACTGAAAATCTCTCTGTTTGACGTCAGCGACAAGAAACATCCGCAGGAAATTTCTCAAGCGGTTTACAGCGGCGGGACAGTTTCCGTGAGTGCCGCGCAGAATACGCACAAGGCGTTTCTGTCGGTACGCGAAAGCGGTGAATTCGCAGTTCCCGTGCAGGAAATTATTTACGGAAACGCGGCAAATGTCTCTTATGCGAGCATGCTGACCGTGCAGGACGGCAAACTGTGCATCACAGGTACGTATAAGCCGAGGGACGGGGAGCACGAAATTGAACGCATGACCTATGCGGGCGATACGGTGTATACGCTTTCGTGGAATACACTGACCGCATTTGACAAAGCCACAGGCGAAATTTTGTCGGAGATTGTATATAACAGTACAGGAAATGTTGTGATAAAATGAAAAATATGGTATATAAGTCTGCCGTTTTTTGCGGTGTAATGGTGCTTTCTTGGCTGCTTTTGAGCTTTTACTTCTTCCCGATAAAAGCAGGACCCGAAAACTACGCAAGCTTTTATGCATTTTTTGCGGACGCCGTACAACACATTGCGGCAATCAAACTGCTGATTTCGTTAATCTTTTCTGTTTTTGCACTGTTTGTAGCAGAATTGCGTGAAGAAAAAAAGAAGCGGCAAAAATCAAATGACTGATGGTGAAATGCTTTGCCCGTCCGTAAAATTGTGTAAACTTGTCATTCTGCGCGGCAGCGAAGAATCTCACACTGCGCCAAATAAATTCTGAGGCTCGCGTAGGGACGGACATCCTTGTCCGTCCGCGGGCGAACGCAGTTCGCCCCTACGGGTTTGTGCGTTACCGTTGGTTTGTGCGGATTTCGCGGGTCGCCGAAGTCGTCGACCCCTACGGGTTGCTAAAATCTGTCATTCTGCGCGGAGCGTTGAATCTCCCATGGCGGAAAGTAAATTCGCGCTTTATAAAATGGCAAACAGCGAAAATGACAGAATTGTAAGTTAAAATTCACCGAAGTGTAAGGAAGCTTTTATAGAATGGTGTCATCAAAGGCAAAAAGCCCTCGAAAGGAGACAACACAATGGAAATTGTAAAGGTTGAACATCTCTCAAAGGTTTACGGCAAAGGTGACACCGCCGTGCACGCATTGGACGATGTTTCATTTTCAATCGAACAAGGTCAGTTCGTGGCAATTGTCGGTCCGTCAGGTTCGGGCAAATCCACGTTACTGCATATTTTAGGCGGTGTAGACACCCCCACAAGCGGTAAGGTACAAATCGGCGATACGGATATAAGCCGCTTAGACGAAACCGCGCTCGCCATTTTCCGCAGACGGCAAATCGGTCTGATTTACCAGTTTTACAATCTGATTCCGATTTTAACCGTGGAGGAAAATATGACGCTCCCGCTTTTGCTGGACGGCAAAAAGCCCGACCGTCAAATGCTTCACACCTTGGTATCGACGTTGGGGCTTTCCGAGCGTCTGCATCACCTGCCCAATCAGCTTTCGGGCGGTCAGCAGCAACGCGTTTCCATCGGCAGAGCGCTCCTCAACAATCCCGCGCTGATGCTTGCCGATGAACCGACAGGCAATTTGGACAGTGAAAACAGCAAAGAAATTATCGCGCTTTTGCGCCGTTTTAACCGTGAGTTTAATCAAACGGTTGTCATTATTACACACGATGAGCGCATCGCCCTTTCTGCCGACCGCGTCATTTCGGTGCAGGACGGCAAAATCGTCAGAGATGAGGTGCGCGTACCGTGAATATCGTTAACAAATTAACGTTTCGGCATTTAAAGGAAAACAAAAAACGAACCGTTATTACGGTAGTCGGCATCATCATTTCCGTGGCGATGATTACCGCAACCTGCGTATCCGTCACCTCTTTACTCAGCCTTCTGGAAAAGTCCACGCTCTATAACAGCGGCGACTGGCACTGCCAGCTTTCGCTTGTGACGCCAACGCAGGTGCAGACGCTGTCGGAAAATCGGGATTTGAAATATGTTGCGGTTTACACGGGACATGAAGAAGAGGGCTACGGCTTCAACATCCACAACCAAGAACGGGAATCCCTCGGCGTCGGCAGTATCGGCGCGGGCAACCGCGATTATTTCTCGGCATTTGTGACAGCACCCTATACAGGCAATGTGCCGTCCAACGAAAATGAAATTATGGTTACGCAGGATTTTCTCCAAAAAAACAAATTGGATTGGAAAATCGGCGATATTGTGACCTTGGACATCGGCAAACGCACACAAATTTCCGAGGACGGCGAACAGGAGCCTGTATTCGGCAAATACAGCATCGGCGAAACATTCCAAAGCCTCGGCGAAAAAAAGTTCACTGTCGTCGGCATTTTGCAGACAAAAAACGAACCGACCAGAAGCATTCCGATTTTGCGGGGACTCGCCGCAGGCGAGGGCAACGACGCTTCCGTATTTATCACCGCAAATACTTTAAGCGGCGATACGGAATCCCTAATCAAAAACGCCGTGCAGGCCGCAGGCATTTCGGAAGAAACCATGAACTTTCACAAAGACCTGTTCCGCTACAACTTGATTCTGCGCGACGCCGACCCTGCAATGACGACGATATTCGGTTTTTCCGCCATCATTTTGGTCATTATTGTCATTGCATCCGTGATGCTCATTTACAATGCATTCGGTATTTCCATTTCCGAGCGGTCACGGTATCTCGGTATGCTCGCCTCGGTCGGCGCCACCCGTGCGCAAAAACGCAATTCCGTCTATTTTGAAGGCGCGGTGCTGGGACTTATCGGTATCCCCTTGGGCTTCGGCGCAGGTATTTTGGGTATGTTTATCACCTTCAAATGCTTACAGCCGTTGATTGCGGAATCGGGCTTAAATGTAAACGATTCCACAACATTAGTTTTGGATTTTCCGTGGTGGATTTTGCCTGTGATTGCGGTGGTCAGTGTGATTACCATTGCCGTTTCCGCCGCCATTCCCGCAAAGCGTGCATCCAAAACCACGCCGATTGATTCACTTCGGCAAAATACGGATATCAAGGTTAAAGTAAAGCATTTGCGTTCCCCGCGCATTGTACGGATGATTTTCGGCTACGAGGGCGAGCTTGCCTATAAAAATATGAAGCGCAACGGCAAAAAATCCCGCGTAATTACAAGCTCTCTGGTACTGTCCATCATTCTGTTTTTATCCGTAAATACCTTCTGTTCCATGTTTATGGAAGCCAATAAAATGTCCTCGGATATCCCCTACCAAATCTCCGTCATCGTGACCAAAGACAATGCGGCACGGTTTCGAACGGATGCCGCAAAATTAGATACCGTAGACAAAATGTACGGTGTACAAACTTTGATGTTTCAGGATATTCACACGGACAAAGCACATATCAAACGCGCTTATGCCGATCAATACGCCGACAAAAACTTCACGGTATTTGTCGCGGTGGTAGACGATACAGATTTCAATGCATTCTGTCACGAAAACGGTATGGATTATAAGGCCTTTTACGATACCTCTGCAGGACTGCCGATTTTACTGCTCAACAGCAAAGACCAAACAGAAACCGCCGCAAAGGTTTTTGAAGACAGCATTGTCGGCACAAACATCGCTTTGAGTGAAGACGGAACTCTGCCACAGCTGAACATAAAAGGTCTTGCCAGCTATAAAAACAGTGACAATTACTGCTATAAGCTGATTCCCGCAGGCATCATCGGCGCCTATGCACCGAAAAGTGCGGTAGAAGAAAAAGAGCTGATGGGTTCAGATATGGTCGGGTTTGAAACGGACGACCACGAAAAGCTTTATAACGATTTAATGCTGCTCGGCGAAAGCGGTGAATATAATAAAATCAATGTCGTGGATTATCAGGACCAAATGAAAATGATGAACTCCACACTGATGATTTTACAGGTTTTCATTTACGGCTTTATCGCGCTGATGACGCTGATTGCGGCGGCAAACATTTTCAACACCGTTTCCACAAGCATTGACCTGCGCCGCAAGGAATTTGCAATGCTCAAATCCGTAGGCGTCACGCCGAAAGGCTTCCGCCGTATGTTACAGTTTGAAAGCCTGTTTTACGGACTGAAAGCGTTAATTTTCGGTTTGCCTATCAGTATCGGCATCAGCTTCGGGATGTGGTCGGCTTTGGACAGCGGCAATATTGCCATTCCGTTCCATTTGGACTACCGCATCTACCTCGGTGTAACCGCCGCCGTGTTCCTGATTGTCGGGCTGTCGATGCTCTACTCCACTTCAAAGGTCAAAAAGGATACCATTATTTCCACGCTGAAATCGGAAATCATTTAAAAAGTCTGAAAGCTTTCCATGCATCTCCCCCCCCTTTTCTATATTGTTTCTGCACAGCAATCCGCACAGAGAAAATCTGCTCTGTGCGGATTGTAATTTTTTCATATCGGTTCAAAAACAGCAACACATCATTTTCATCCGTACCGTTTGCAACATTCGATTGCAAGCAAGTAAAAATTGTGCTATACTTCTTTTATTATGAATATTAGTGAGATGATTTTGTGAATTATGTGGAGCTTAAAACCGACTGCGGTCCCGTACGCGGGTTGGAAAACGAAACCTGCCTGGAATTCCGCGGGATTCGCTATGCCGAAGCCGAACGGTTTCAATACCCGAAGCCTGTCACGCATTGGGACGGGACATATGACGCAACGGCATTCCGTGCCTGCGCCCCCCAGCACCGCGCGTTTGAAGACGACGCGGCGGTTAATGCGTTTTACCACAATGAATTCCGCAAAGGACTTTCTTTTACATATGGTGAAGACTGCCTTTTTTTAAATATTTGGGCGCCGAAAAACGCGCAAAAGCGCCCCGTAATTTTGTATATACACGGCGGCAGTTTTACAGGCGGCAGTGCGAACGAAGGGCAAATCAGCGGTGTACGGTTTGCGGAAAACGGCATAATCTTTGTTGCCTGCAATTACCGTCTCGGTGCATTCGGCTTTTGTGCGCATCCTGACGTCACGGCGGAAAACGGCGCATGCGGAAACCAAGGGCTGTTCGACCAAACAGAAGCGATACGCTGGGTATATGCAAATATTTCCGCTTTCGGCGGCGACCCGAATAAAATCACCTTAATGGGACAAAGCGCGGGCGCAATGAGCGTGGACATTCATTTGAACAATCCGCTGTGCCGCGACATGTTTTCGGGTGCGATACTGTTAAGCGGCGCAGGCTTACAACGTTTTTTCGCAAAGCCCCTTTCTCCCGAAAAAACCGCATCCTTTTGGAATGCGGTGATACAAAATGCGGGCGTGACTTCCATGCAGGCGTTGCAGAAAGCCGACGTGCAAACCGTATATTTTGCATGGAAAAAAGCGTGCAAGGACGACAAACTCAGCTTATTGCACACCATGCCTGTCTATGACGGAGTGCTTTTGAAAAAAGGTGCGTTTGCAAAAGAAACCATTCCCGACATACCGTATATTATCGGTACAACCTCAGACGATATGTTGCCTTTCTTCTTGGAGCGGTTCGCCAAAAAATGGGGCGCACAAGTGAAAAAGTCTCATCAAAACAAATGCTACGTGTACAATTTCTCACGCCGTTTGCCGGGAGACGATAAGGGTGCTTGGCATTCGGCGGATTTGCTGTATGCGTTTTCGACACTGGATTTCAACTGGCGTCCGTTCACAGACGCCGACCGCCTGATTTCCAAACAGCTTTCCGACGCACTCTGCGCGTTTGCCGAAAGCGGCGACCCGAACTGCGAGGCAATGCCGCAGTGGCGGGACGATTACAAAAATCCGATGCATTTTTGTGAAAACACCTGTATGAAACGCTGGAACACGCGGCATCATTTACACAACACACTGACAGGCAAGGGGTTTTAAGCATGGCAAAATTCCACCATTCTTTCAAGCTTTTCAAAGAATCACCGACCGGGTGCATATACACCTGCGGAGAAACGTCGGCGCAAATTGATTTTGTAAGCGACAGCTGTGTACGCGTGGCGGTTTATAAGGACGCGGACCGTATGCTCCCCACCTTTTCCATCAATCCCGAAAATACGGTTCTGCCGAAGCCGCGCCACCGTCTTTGTACGGATGGATTCTCTCTGTTCGCACCGCAAATTACGAATACTGCGGGCGGCGCGCAATTCGACTTGCCGAACAACCGAAAAATCGTGCTGAACACAGAAAATTTCCTGTTGCAGTACTATCAAAACGATACACTTCTGTTCGCGGACCGTGCGCCGCTTGCTTACAACTTTGAAAACGAGTTCGGCAAAGAGACTTACCATTATCTCACCCGCAGTCCCGAGGAACGCATTTTCGGCCTCGGTGACAAGGCAGGTTCGCTTGACAAAGCAGGAAAAGCCTTCCGTATAGAAACCGCGGACGCAATGGGTTACAATGCAAAACAGAGCGACCCGCTGTATAAGCACATTCCGTTTTACATCTGCGAAAATGCGGTCGGCTGTTACGGCATATTTTATGACACATCCGACACATCGTATATGGATTTCGGCAAAGAAATCAACAACTATTACCCGCCTTATAAATATTTTAAAACCGAGGATGACTGCCTTGTCTACTATGTGTTTTTCGGCACAAAGCTTTCGGTTTTGCAGCAGTTTGCCCGCCTTTGCGGCAAACAGGCGTTTCCGCCGAATTACAGCTTTGAATACTGTGCCAGCACCATGGCGTACACCGATGCGCCGCGTTCGCAGGAAAAGATGGAGGCTTTTCTCCGAAAGCTTCAGGAAACGGATTTGTCCTGCGGCGGATTTTATCTGTCATCGGGCTATACCTCTATCGGTACACAGCGGTATGTATTTCACTGGAACCGCGAAAAATTCCCCGACCCGCAGGACTTTATACAGAATTTCCATGAAAACGGCATTACCGTCATTCCGAATATCAAGCCTGCGTTTCTCACAAGCCATCCGCTTTACAAAACGGTTGCCGACAACGGCTGGTTTGTAAAAAATCCCGACGGCACGCCGTTCGTCACGGAATTTTGGGACGGCTTGGGCAGTTATTTGGATTTTACGAATCCGGGTGCCTTTATTTTCTGGAAACATCAGGTCACAGAGAAGCTTTTAAATTACGGCATTACCGCCACATGGAATGACAACAACGAATTCGACATTCGGGACTGCGACGCTGTTGCTGTCGGATTCGGAAACGGCACCGTCGCCGCGCACCGCATCCGCCCTTTGCTCACCTATTTAATGGTCAGCGCATCGTACGCGGCACAAGCCGAAAAAAATCCGCAGTTACGTCCGTTTTTATCCACCCGCAGCGGCAATATCGCCGTGCGGCGGCTGGCGCAAACCTGGTCGGGCGACAACACAACGTCCTTTGAAGATTTACGGTACTGTCATTACATCGGTCTTACCATGTCGCTTTCGGGGCTGTATTTTTACGGGCACGATTTGGGCGGCTTTCACGGGGAAATGCCGTCGCGCGAACTGTTGCTTCGCTGGTTACAGCACGGTATTTTTGAACCGCGGTTTACCATTCATTCCTGGAATTCAGACGGTTCGGCAACCATGCCGTGGAGCTATCCCGACTGTACGGACACCGTACATGCGCTGTTCACGCAAAGAAAACGGTTACTGCCGTATATTTATAATTGTGCTTACCAAGCTGTTGCGCACGAACTGCCTTTAAACGCACCGCCGTTTTTGTATTATGACGATGAAGCCTTGTATCAATATCCCGATGAAATGATGCTCGGGCAGGATATTTTAGCGGCATTTGTATTCGACGAGGGCGAAACGTCTGCAAACGTATATTTGCCGAAAGGCGCGGATTGGTATTTGGACGCACAGCTGTACACAGGCGGGCAAGCCGTTACCCTTTCTCTGCCGCCGAACGCACCGATGCCGTATTTTGTCCGCGGCGGCAGTGTTTTGCCGACAGATGAAGCGCCCTATGGCTTTCTGACTGCGGAGCAGCTTACATTTACCGTCTATCCCGTAAAAAGCGGTACATTTACAAACGAATTTTTCACGGATGACGGCATCAGCTTCCGTTATCTGCAAAATGACTGCGTGCATTTACAATTTACGGTTGTCTGCACAGAAAGCACCGTACAAGTCACCTATGAAAATACAGGAAACATCGCTTTCACGCCGCAAATCCGCCTGTGCGCGGGAGACGGCAGAAGACTGGACGTGATTGGAGAGAGGTAATTTTATGGAAACAAAAGAAAAAACCTGCGGCATACGGGCGATTGACCGCTTCGGGTATGCACTCGGCGATATGGGCGGCATTTTAACCTTTTCATTGGTTTCGTCCTTTTTAACTATGTTTTACACCGATGTTCTGCATTTTACGGCGCACAGCATCACGGTGCTGATGCTTGCCGCACGTATTTGGGACGCGGTAAACGACCCGATGTGGGGCGCGTTTATCGATTCGAGGAGACCGACGCGCTTCGGGCGGTTTCGTCCGTATATTTTGGGTGCTTCTGTGCCTCTGGCGCTCGCCGCATTTCTGATGTTTTTTAAAATCCCCGGGCTTACAAACACGCAATATCTGATTTTCGCCTATGTTACATACATTTTTTACGGTATGATGTATACGGGTGTGAACATTCCCTACGGCTCGCTTGCCTCGGTCATAACGAGTGATGAAATTGAGCGTTCCTCGCTTTCCATGTGGCGCTCCGTCGGCGCGGGCATCGGCGGACTGCCCGCCCAAATCCTGCTGCCGCTTTTGGTGTTTACCACCGTAACCGCCGCAGACGGCTCTACCGCTAAGGTGCTGGACGCAGGCAAGCTTTCTGTTGCTGTCGGCTGTCTTTCGGTGCTCACCGTTGTTATCTTTTTCCTGCATTTTAAATTTACAAAAGAGCGCGTCACCGTTTTGCCGAATCAAAAAACGGGCGATTACAAATTCTTGCAGTCTGTGAAAAATCTGCTGAAGAACAAACCGTTTTTGGTGCTTTGCGTGATTTCCATGCTGCTCATCTGTTTTCAGATGTACACACAGACGATTTACAATTATTTGTTCAAAAATTACTATGAAAAACCCGGATTGTACAGTGTCGTTACCGTTTGCACCTACCTGCCCATGGCGCTGTTCCTGCCCGTGATGGGCAAGCTCATCCGCCGTTTCGGCAAAAAGGAAATTTGCGCGGTAGGGGTCGGCTTTGCGGCGGCGGTCAACATTGTCATGTATCTTATCGGCTTTACACCGCTTGCCGCCAACCCGTATTTGTTCCTTGTGCTTGTATTTTTCTCGGGTGCGGGGCAGACCTTTTTGGTTATGGAAATTTGGGCTTTGGTGATGGATGTCATCGACTACCACGAGCTGCTTTCGGGCAGACGCGAAGAGGGGACTTCCTACTCCCTGTATTCCTTCGTGCGGAAATTGGGGCAAACCGCCGCAGGCGCGGGCGTCCCCGCCATTCTCGGCGCAATCGGCTACGACGGCACGCTTGCCGCGCAGACTGCCGAAGTCACGGATAAACTGTATACCGCTTCCACTTTGATTCCCGCAGGCATTTTGCTTGTGATATTCCTGCTGTTGGCATTCGGCTACAAGCTTTCTAAAAAGGAACTCCAAAAACTGCACGAACGGCTGACAGCGGCGCAGACAACAGCAGAAAAATAAAACTTTTCGCACCTAAGGCTTGATAGTTTTTTATAAAAACAGTATACTAAAGGTTGTAAATTTTCGTTTTCAGGAGCGAACGGTTATGAGTCTTTTGTCCGTGGTTGTGCCCGCATATAATGAACAGGATATTATCCCGAAAACCGCCTCTGCAATCTCTGAGATTTTAACGGCGGCACAGATTGATTTTGAAATTCTGTTTGTCAATGACGGTTCACGGGACGCAACTTGGGAGAAAATTGAACAGACCGCCGAAACAAATTCCCGCGTACGCGGCATTTGCTTTTCCAGAAATTTCGGCAAGGAGTCGGCGATTTTGGCAGGACTTTCGGAAGCCAAAGGCGACTGCTGTGTTGTGATTGACTGTGATTTACAGCAGCCGCCCGAGGTTATGGTGGAAATGTACCGCCTTTGGGAACAGGGCTACAAGGTTGTAAACGGCATAAAATCCAGCCGCGGCAAGGAAAGCCCTCTGCACCGTCTCGCGGCAAAAGCCTTTTATTCGGTCATGTCGGCAATCGTAAAAATCGATATGACAAAAGCCTCGGATTATAAATTATTGGACAGAGAAGTGGTGGACGTGCTTTTACAGATGCCCGAACGCAACTACTTTTTCCGCGCACTTTCCGAATGGGTCGGCTACCGTTCCGCTTCTGTGGAATACGATGTTGCCGAACGAAAATACGGCAAATCCAAATGGACGACCTGTGCACTTATGAAATATGCCGTTACCAATATTGCCGCATTTTCCTCGCTTCCGCTGAACTTTATCACCGTGCTCGGCGGTCTCGTCTTTGCGGTTGCCGTTGTATTCGGCTTGATTGCTTTAGTACAATATTTCTGCGGTACGGCAGTAGAGGGCTTCACCACGGTGATTTTGCTGTTACTGCTGATTGGCAGTATTATCATGATAAGCCTTGGGATTATCGGCTATTACGTTTCCAAAATTTATGAGGAAATCAAGCAAAGACCGAAATTTTTAATCTCGGCAAGAACAGACGAAAAAAAATAATATACAAAATGCATCCGCGCCCCGCAGGCTTTTCGGTCTGCGGGGCGCGGATTTGCATTGCATACGTTATTTATAATTTTTTAAAAATAGCTTGTAGAATGCCACTGCCTGTGCAACGGCAGTCAAATCGATATTCTCATTTTCCGCATGCACGGACGCCAATTGCTGTGCGGAAAGCTGTATCGGCGCAAAGCGCAGAACACAGTCACAGACATCCGTCAGCGTGCGTGCATCTGTACCCGCAGGCAAAATAAACGGCGAGGCGGGATACTGCGGGAACACCTGCCCGATACAGTCCATCGTATAAGCGAATGCGGGACGCGTCATATCGGCAGGTCCGTGGTATTCGGATTCGGGCAAAATTTGCACCTCTACGCCGTACTTCTCGGCAACGGCACGCAAAGCGGCAATATCCTTTTGCATATCCGCTTCGTCAACGCTGCGAAGCATCACAGTTGCCGTGCACTGCTTGGATTCCGTTGTCCCCTCAATTTTGCTGAATGCGCAGGTGGTACCGATTAAGCCCCCTGCCTGTGCATTCAGCTTCGGCATAACCGCTTTCAGCAATCCGCCGAACAGCCAAAGATTGGAAAACAGCACTTTCATCGGAAATGCGCAGTAGGGTGCAAGATGCGTAAACATCGCCGTGACCTGCGCATTTAAGCGGCGGATAAAAATATCCTTGGTGCGTACTTCGTGAATAAAATCCGTCATGCGTTCAATCGGCGTAGCTTTCGCCGCGGCGGTCAGGCTTGCATGCGCATTTTCGGCGGTTGCAGTACATTCCAGCTTATACCGACCTTTTTCATGCACCGCCACCATCGCGCATTTCTCGCAGTGCATACCGCCGAGCGGCGGTTCAATCACGGCGCCGCCCTCATCTAAAATCACCTCAAAGGCAATTCCCTGTTTCTGAAAATATTGCAGGGCGGTCGGTATCCCGTCTCCGCCGAGTTCTTCATTGTGTGACGAACCGATATATACATTGCACGGCGGTTCGTAACCTGCCGACAGCAATTCCTCCAATGCGGAAAATTCCGCAAACAGCGGGGTTTTGGTGTCGACCGTCCCCCTGCCCCAGATTTTACCGTCATGGATTTCCGCCGCAAAGGGTGCGTGTTCCCACGCGCCGTCTGCTGCCACCACATCGTGGTGCGACATCAGCATGATGTTGCGGGAATTGTCTTTCCCCGCAATTTTGTAAATCCAGCAGTCGTCGCTGAAAATCTTTTTTTCCGCACGCGCATGCACCGTCGGGAACAATTCCTGCATTGTATCGCGCAGCTGTGCGAATGCCGTATCATCATAACTGTCTTTTACGGAAACCGTCGGGCACTGAATCATTTTTCCGAGCCGTTCGGCATAGTGCAAAATTTCTTCCTCTGTAAACTGCGCTTGTGCAGGCGTCAGCTTACGCGCGTTTCCGGTCTTGCGCACTGTGTTTATAAGCAGAACCGCCAACAGAAGAACAAACAATGCCAAAACAATGTAAAGTCCTATCATTTTTTCTGCCCTTTCTCTGCACCGCGGATAACCGCCAATACATCTTTTTCACGGTATACGGCAAACACAATCACCGCGCCTATGGTGAATACGCCGCCGACCACCGCCGACAGCAATAAGCCCTTTTGTCCGACGCTCTCCCCCGTTACCGCGCCGACAGCGACCAGCGAGGGTACAATCATCATGGCAATCGAGGTGCCGAGCTTGGTCACAAAGCTTTTCGCCGCGGCAAACGTCCCCTCTTGGTTCACGCCTGTTTGCACGGTATCATAGCGAATGACATCCGCCATCATGGATGCGGGCAAAATGTTGAGTACGGCAAACGGCAGGGATACGAACAGCGCGAAGAGCACCGCCACCAGCAAGGCGTGTTCTTTCGGGAAAACATCGACAAAGCAAATCAAAAATTCCGCTACGGTGAACACGGCACAGCCGACAATCATCGGCACACGCTTGCCCGATTTCTTGGACCATTTGTTGATGAACGGATACAGCACCAAAGAACCGATAATCGAGGTCGCCATTATGATAATTGCCTTTTCTTCGGGAATCCCCATAAGCTCGGTAATGTAATACAAAATACACGCCTGGAAGAAGCTCATGCCCGTGCCCTCAAACAACTGCCCCAAGGTGACCAAGCGGAAATATTTATTGGAGAACGCATGCTTCAAAGACTGTGTAAGCGGCGTGGTCGGGCGAACGGACGAAACATACGCCTTCTCTTTAATTACAAATGCGGGAATCAGCAAAAGCACCGCGCCGATGACGGCAAAGCAAAGAAAGGTCATCCGCCACGCCAGAATCGGGGTAAGCCCTGCGTTTTTCATAACCGATACAATCGCGGTTGTCGCATAGCCGAGCATACTGCCGACCACAAAGAACAAAGAATTCCACGTGTAGGAATCCACCAATTTGCCCTCGTCGCGTACCATTTCAGGCAGTAATGCACTGTGCGGAATCATGTACAGCGTATAGAAAATGTAATACGCCCAAATAAACACTGCAAGCCATATGTTATTAAAAATCGGATTTTTTGACGGTGACCAGAAAATGAGCAGTGCGGACAGCGCAAACGGCACGGCGAACCATTTCATAAACGGAATTCGTCTGCCGTTTTTATTTTTGCATTTATCGCTGACAGACGCCACCACGGGGTCAGACACTGCGTCAATCACGTGACCGATGGCTTTAATCAAGCCGATAACCGTTAAAATACCTAAGAATACATACCCCTGTGTAATCAGCGTCGGCAGTCCCGACGCGGCGGTCGGCTGATAAAAATAAATCAGATAATTGTTGAGCATCGCGGTAAACAGCCCGACGGCAAACTGCGGCAGGCAAAAAACGATAATCGTTTTTCTGGATACCTCTTTCATTTTCAATTCCCCTTTTCTTTTTTCGGTCAAGCTGTCGGTCAAACGGACGACTCCGTCTGCAAGGAGTATTATAAAACAATTCAAAAGAAAAAGCAAATATAAAAGCGCCGGTTTTACGAAAGCCGTACCGCAGTTTCTGTAAAAAACGCCTGCGGCGATGATGCATTCAGCCGCAGGCGTTTTTTGTTGTTTTTATAAGGTAACCGTGTACAGTTTGTGTTTTTAACCTTTTTCACATCAAATCCGTACAGACTGCCTTTACTCCCGCAAAAAGGTTTCGAGTGCGGAATAGCGTCTTGTCTTTTTGTCGTTTTCCACCATTTTTTGAATCTCCTGCGGAGTGCCGACCAAAATCATCAGCTGTTTTGCGCGCGTCACCGCCGTGTATAAAAGATTGCGGTAGCAAAGATTCGGCAGTACCGATACCACGGGCATAATCACAGCAGGAAATTCACTGCCCTGGCTTTTGTGCACGGTGACGGCATACGCCAAATCCACTTCTATCAGCTGTTCCTTCGCGAACACGGCACTGCGGTCATCAAAGCAAATCTGTGCCGTTTCGGTGTGGATATCGATATTTTCAATCACGCCGATGTCGCCGTTGAATATCCCCTCGCCCGTTTCGCCGTCCGCTTTTTCCCAAACAATATCATAATTGTTTTTGGTCTGCATCACCTTGTCGCCCACGCGGAAGGTGCGGAAGCCGACGGTCAGCTCCTTTTTCCCGTCTGACGGCGGATTGACCAGCTCCTGCAACAGTTTATTGAGGTGTACAGACCCCGCCTCACCCTTCTTAGAGGGACAAAGCACCTGAATATCGTTTTGCGGGGAATACTTATAGGCGTCGGGCAGACGCTTTGCATACAGTTCAGCAATCGTTTTTGCCGCCGCATACGGACTCTGACGCTCCAACAGGAAGAAATCGCCGTCCTTACGGTCTAACACAGGCGCTTCGCCGCCGACAATGCGGTGCGCATTGGTGACAATCAAACTGCCCATTGCCTGACGGAATACTTCGGTCAGCTGTACCACAGGCAAAAGTCCGCTGTGAATCAAATCGGCAAGCACATTGCCCGCGCCCACAGGCGGCAGTTGGTCGCTGTCGCCGACCATAATCAGACGGCACCCGAACGGCAGTGCCTGCAAAAGGCTTGCAAACAGACTGATATCCACCATTGACAGCTCGTCTAAAATTAACGCCTCGCATTCCAACGGATTGCGCAGATTGCGCTTGAATACAGGGCGGTCGCGGTCATCCCACTCCACTTCCAAAAGGCGGTGAATCGTTTTTGCTTCGCGCCCCGTCAACTCCGTCATCCGCTTGGCGGCGCGCCCCGTCGGTGCGGCAAGGGCGATATCTAATTCCTGCTTTTCAAACAGACGCAAAATCCCGTTGAGCGTGGTGGTTTTTCCCGTACCCGGTCCGCCCGTCAAAATCAGCACGCCGCGGTCAATGGCAGTTTTGATAGCCTCCCTTTGCGTTTCGGCATAGGTGATGCCGTCCTCTTTTTCAATCTTTTCAATATCCTTTTGAAAGGTTTCACACTGCGGCGGCGGAAACCGCAATAAAATTTTAATGCGGTCACTGATGGATTTTTCATCGCGGTAAGCACTTGCAAGAAAAATAAATTCACGCTCTGAAAGTATTTTGGAGACAAGTGCCCCCGATTCCGTCAGCTTGTCCGTTTCTATGTCCGCCGCATCTTCGCTGATATTCAGGTATGCCGCGGCAATCTTCAACAGTTTTTCGCGCGGGATGCAGGTGTGCCCGTTGCCGTACAGATTCTGGCGCACAATATGCTGTAACCCCGCACGCACGCGAAACGCATTTTCGGGCGGATTCGGCAGGGCTTCGGCAATGGTTTCCGCGCGCTCAAAGCCGATGCCCGTTTCGCGTTCGCAGAGTTCAAACGGATTTTGCAGTACACGCTCCACCGCGTTTGAGCCGAACGCCTCATAGGCGGCAATACATTCGCGCGGCGTCATGCCGTAGGTTTCTAAAGCAATCATAATATTGCGGACCGCGAACTGCTTTCGGAAATTCTCCTGAATTTTCTCCGCCTTATCCATGGAGATCCCCTTAATTGTCGCCAGCCGTTCGGGATAATTTTCTAAGATATCAAAGGTTTCTTCCCCGAATTTTTCAATGATTTTTGCCGCCGTAGCAGGGCCGATGCCCTTCACCGCCCCCGCCGCGAGATAATTATACAGCTGTTCGGCGGTGGCGGGCATTTCACGCTCAAAGGCTTCCACCTTAAACTGTCGCCCGAAGGTGCGGTGAAATGTCCAAGTCCCCGACAGCTTTACCGATTCGCCGACGGAAATATCGGAAAACGTGCCTACGGCCGTGACAAGCTCGTCGTCACAGCCGATTTCCAGCACCGTATACCCATTTTGCTCGTTGCGGAATTTGATATCCTCAACCGTTCCGTTCAGGAATTCCGTTTTTGCATCTTCCATATGTTTCACGCTTTTTTCAGTTTTCCGCATTCAGCGGACAAAATCCGCAAAATCCTTTATGTTGCAAAGATAAATGCCGTTCGTCTCACGGCAGACGTTTAAACAGCTCAGGCGCTGTGTTTCTTCCATGCCGCAGTCCAGCACAATTACCGACCCGAAGCCTTCATCGCCCAAAAAATTCATTTTCATGCGCGCGGCATACGCCGCGGCGGTTACATCACTGTCACAGCGTTTTGCGGGAATCACCAAATAAAACGGATATTTCTTTTTCGGCAGGCAGACCTTGAACATCAGCAGATAACAAAGCGCCAGCAACCCGAACAAGACCAATCCCACAAACACCGCGCCAAAGAAAGTCTCTAACATGAAAATCACCCCATAACAGTGTATGAGGCGAAAAAAAAGATGTGAGCGAACCTGTAAGCCGAGTTCTGTCGTTAAAAGCAATTATCTGTCTACGCACACCGTTGCCGATGTGCTGAAGCCATCCTTCGAAGTATCTGCCCAGCTGACAACTTCAGTCGATGTTGCATCGGGTAGGGTTTACTTGGCAATGCCGTTACCGACATCCCGGTGAGCTCTTACCTCGCCTTTCCACCCTTACCGCAAAATGCGGCGGTATATCTCTATGCACTTTCCCGGAGGTCACCCTCGGCGGCCGTTAGCCGTTACCCTGCTGTGTGATGCTCGGACTTTCCTCATGGCGGCTCGCACCGCCCCGCAATTGCTCAGTCTGCTCACAGATATATTTTAGTATAAATCGCGCGGAATGTCAAACGGTTCAGAACAAATACCTGTCATAACCCCACGTATCGCAAAAATCGAATTTTACATAACAGCGGTTCGGCGGCACATCGGCTTCTGTCTCTAAGACCTTACAAATTTCCGCTGTGAGTGCCTCACAAGCCTCGCGCGACGCTTTGCCAAACACGCTGACACAGCACATTGCCGTTGGCACATCATTACTGCCTTTGAAATACAAATGGCATTCAGGTTCAATGTTGACCATTAAATAATTCTCACTTTTGCCGGGCAGCAATGGAATTGCCTTGCCGAGCTCAGTTTTCACCGATTCAATTTTTTCCGTTTCCAAACTTTCGGAAAGTTTTACGTCTATAAAAGGCATCTGATTTTCCTCACAATCTCATAAATATTTTTTTAAAGCATCGGTTTGCATCTGCACACGCATTTTATCTACCGAATGCCCCGAATGATAATAATGCTCTGTCTCGGTGAACAATTCATAGAATGCACATTTTGCGCCGAAATTTTCGGAAAGCGGTCTTTTTCTCGCATATGCTTCCAACAGCCCCAAATGCTTGCCGTTTGCATTGTTTAACTGATACAAATCCATTTCGCTGTCCGCCCACATACAGTTGCACGGGTCAATGACAGCCGTAACCGCGCACGCTTTTTTATCGACCAACACATTCCACATATTGTAGTCGCCGTGAATCAGGGAGGCTTGTGTAATCGGTTGGGAAAACAGGCTGTCAAACCGTTCTAACGCCGTACACATCGTTTGCAGTGCGTCACTCGGGAAACGTCCGCCGTTGTGCAAATCTTGTGCCGTTTTAAAAATGCCTTGTGCTTTTTCAAAGTAATAGGTCTGCCAAACGGGGGTAAATTCTTTTGCATTCAAAGCACCGAACCCCGACGGATTGACCGTACTGTGCCAAGCGAGCAGATTGTCGGTAACCTGCTCTGCGAGCTTTTCGCGCTTGCGTTTTGAAAAATACCGCACACCGCCGCCGTTTTGCCCTGCAAGGTATTCCATTGCCATAACGTCAAGCGGACAGCCTTCTTCTGCCGTCTGCGTCCACAACACCTGCGGCATCGGAAAAATCGCGTGTTCGCGCAAAACGGCAAGCGATGCACACTCCTGTGCCATCATACCCTTTGTTTTATATATTTTCACCACATCGGGACATGCACCGTTTTCCGTATACATACGGTAAACATCCGCATAATATCCGCCGCCCAAGCGTTCGGCACGCACAGGTCTGCGACCCGTTTTTGCCCGATACAGAGAGAATACTTCTTTTTCGTACTGCATAGTTTCATCTTTCATATACGGCGCGCCAACTGACGGGGTCGTCCGACAAGGCAATCGGGCGAAAACCCGCCTGCTCGTAAATACGGATGGCGGTCGGATTTTCAGAATACAGAAAAGTCGGACGTTCGGCGCGTTCGACCATAAACGAAACCAATTCACGTGCAAACCCGCGGTTTTGATACTGCTTGGCGGTTTCCACCAAATCGAAGAACTGCATGCCGTAAAGGGAGTCCGCTATCATGGCAAGACAGGCAGGGTCACCCTCAAAATATCCGCACCATACACGGCACATTTTGCTTTCAATACAGCGCGGCAGTAAGCGCGACATACGGTTGATTGTATCAGGGTCTTCCGCCTGATAAATACCGTATAAATTCTGCAGCAACCGTTCGGTGACTGCCGAGGAATCTGTCAGCTCCCGAATTTCCAGCTGATGTGTTTCGGGTATACGGTTTTGCTCGGTCAGCAAAAAATGCTGAAAACCCCAGTCCCCATACAGCTTATAGCCGTTTGCGGCAAGCGTTTCTTTTTGCGTCTCCTGCTGATTTCGGCAAAGATACACGCGCGGCACAAGCCCCCTGTCGGTATAGAATTCCCGAATCTCCGCAAGCGCGTCGGCAAACCTTTCGTCGTTTAAAATACGGGCGTGGTTAATATCGTGCTTTGTGGGATTGTTGTCATCCCAAAACAGCACGCCCCACTCCGTGCGCCGCATCTCTGCATACGCGGCGGGTGCAAATACATCGGACAGAGAAATTAAATCCTTTAAAATCATACGCGTTTCCGTTTCTCTATAAGGCGGTTCTGTCTTACAAGCTCAATATAACAAACCGTGTGAAAATTGTCAATATGCAGACGGCAAGTGTGCTTCGGGATTTATCATTCGTATCTTTTTAAAAAGGATATTCCAAATTTAGTCTTGCAACTGTCTGCGGTTTTCTGTATAATAAGCGGTAGATATTGTCATAACTCGGAATTCTTTCGAGTGTGTAAGGAGTCGTACCACAGATGTTGGGTAAATTTGTCAAAGTGCGGGTTACCAAACCCCTCGGCCGCTTTGACCGTGAGACCAACGTAAAATATCTGCTGAATTACGGCGTCGTTGAAAGCGGACTTTTGCCGCACTCCCCCGTTGCGGGCGCGTACATTATGGGCGTTGACCACCCTGTGCGCAATTTTGACGGTCGTGTTACAGCAGTGATTAAGGACAAACGCCGCCATGCGGTATATTTGGTTGTCTCACCGAAATCCAAGCGGTTTATTATCAACGATATAAAACCTGCCGTTGCTTTTCTGCATAAAGGGCAGGGTGTCACCATAGAATGCTTTTATGAGCGTTCCTGCGGCGCGGTCGTGTACCGCGACATCGGCGGCGAAAAGCGCTTTTTGCTGATAAAAAACAAACGCAGTGCCCACTGGGGATTCCCGAAAGGGCACGTGGAAGCAAATGAAACCGACGAGGAAACCGCCAAGCGCGAGGTTTTGGAGGAAACGGGTCTGCACATTGAAATTCTGCCCGACTTCAAAGCGAAATCCGCATACACCATTCAGGGGCGGATTGACAAAACCGTGCTGATTTTTCTGGCGTCCACCGAGGATACGCAAACCGTCATTCAGCAAAGCGAAATTGAGGATTATATTTGGTTAGGCTATGACGCGTGTCTGCGCACCCTCAATTACGAAAACGACAAAAGTATTTTGGAACGTGCAAAATCCTATATGGATAAGCACGGTCTGCTGTAAAAAGGAGAACAATATGGCAGAAACACTTGCCCAAGCCCTTGTGGAACTGTTTCAGGACAAAATCCCACCCGAGCTGACCGCCTTTTTCATTTCCCTGTTACCGATTTTGGAACTGCGCGGCGGTATGATTGCCGCAAGACTTTTGGAAATCAACTTTTTTAAGGCATTTGCCATTTGCTATATCGGCAATATGCTACCGATTCCGTTTATCATTTTGTTTATTAAAAAGATATTCGAGTTTTTGCGGCGGTTCAAATTTTTTGAAAAAATCATTACCAAATTAGAAGCCAAAACCGAACGCAACAAAGATAAGGTTTTGCGCTACAAATCCTGGGGACTTCTGATTTTCGTGGCGATTCCCCTGCCCGGCACAGGCGGATGGACGGGTGCTTTAATGGCGGCGCTTTTGGATATCGATATGAAACGCTCGCTTCCGATTATTGCATTGGGCGTGTTTATTGCGGGCTTGATTATGTCCTTCTTCACCTACGGCATTTTCTCCATGGCATAAAAAATAAGTACACATCGGCGTATCAAAGTTTGATTTTGATACGCCTTTTTCAAAGGAGTGCGTCTATATGAAAACCGTTTCGTTCTCCGATTTTATCGGCAGTGACGAAAATGCAAAAAACGGCGACTGCGCCGTTGTGATGCAAAATGTGCTGGCGCATATAAAATATCTCGGTGAACCGTGCACCCTGAATCTTCCCAAAAACGGTGAAATTCATATCTATAAGGATTTTTGCCCCGTGCGGGAGTACCATACTTCCAATACAGACAGCGTGCGCTTTCCGCAAAAGACCTTCGGCATTTTGCCGGAAGATATCGAGAATTTGACCATTGAGGGAAACGGCTGTCGGTTTGTGTTCCACGGCGATATGTCCGCACTCGGCGTAGTGTGGTGTAAAAACATCACACTCCGCAATTTTTCCTGGGATTTTGAAAGCCCGACCACCTCACAGGTCACTGTCAAAGAAGTCGGCAAGGGCTATGCCGTTTTTGAAGCGGCAAAGGGCTGTGATTTTCAAATTCGGCACGGAAGAGTGCAATGGATTTGCGGCACAAGCCCCTACACGGGGAAACCGTATTATACCCAATACAACGCGCACAAAAGCTACTGCGTGGTGGGATTTGACCCCGAAACGAAAATACAGAGAAGATACCATATCACACAGTCGCCGTTCGCGCGCGCGATGCTTTGCAAAAAAACAGGGGCAAATGAAATCCGTGTGCGCTATTTCGGAGATGTGCCGAAGCCGTGGCAAAAAATCGGTATGACGGCGCAAATGTGCGCTTCCCGCCAGCGTCCGACTGCAGGCGCATTCTTTTGGGAAAGCGAAGAAATTACCGTGGACGGCGTAACACCGCATTATCTGCACGGGTTCGGCTGGCTGACACAGATGTGCAAAGATGTTGCATTCAAAAACTGCCGATTTGTCCCGAACGAGGACGGACGCCTTTGCACAAGCTATGCGGATTTGATTCACGTTTCGGGTGCGGGCGGCAAAATAGAGATTGAAAACTGCCAATTTTCCCATGCGCACGACGACCCGATTAACATTCACGGCACGTTCACCCGTGTGGAAAACCGTGCAGATGCAAATACACTGCGGCTTCGTTATGTGCACAACCAACAGGGCGGGTTTCCGCAGTTCCACGTCGGGGACGAGGTTATCTTTTACGCGCGGGACACGCTTGCGCCGCTCGGCGGCACAGAGGAAATATTTACCGTTGTAAAAGCGGGAAAGCCGGGCGAAGACGGCAACGATATGAAAACCATGACCGTTGCCTTTGATAAACCTCTGCCGTCGGAAATCTGCGACAAAGTCGGTGCGGAGCCGAAATATGTTGCGGAAAATGTCACCTACACCCCCGAAGTCACCGTGCGCGGATGCACCTTTGATTCCATTCCGACACGCGGGATTCTTTGCACCACGCGCAAAAAAGTCCTGATTGAAAACAACCGCTTTGACCACATGGCAATGGCGTGTATTTTCATCTCCAATGATTCCAACGAGTGGTATGAATCGGGCCCCGTGCGGGATATGACGATTCGCAGCAACGAATTTTTCATCCGTGAAACGGGACAGACGGAGTGGAAGGATGCACCCGCCGTATACGTGCATCCTGTTGTAAAAGGCAGCAAGTTGCCCGAAACCCCCGTGCATAAAAACATCACGGTGGAAAATAATACGGTTCACCTGTTCCACGACCGTGCCTTTGTCATAGAAAGCGTGGAAAATCTGACGGTGCAAAACAACAAGATTATTCGCGAATCGGGTGAAACAGGCAGTGTCTGCGCGATAACCGCCTGCAAAAACATAAACTGCGATATACAGGAGTGATTGCGATGGACGTCCGTGTCGGCGACGTTTTGGAAATGAAAAAACCGCATCCCTGCGGCAATAAGCAGTTTGCCGTACTGCGCGTCGGTATGGATTTTCGTCTGCGCTGTACCGCATGCGGGCGCGAGGTTATGGTGCCGCGCGTCAAGATTGAGAAAAGCATTAAAAAAATTATACGGAAAGATGAAGAAACAAAATGATTGAGAAATTAGAGGGTATTGAAGAGCGCTTCGCGGCAATCAACGAACAGCTTTGCGACCCGACGGTCGTTTCCGACCAAGTGTTGTATGCCTCGCTTATGAAAGAGGCAAAGCACTTAACACCGATTGTCGAAACCTTTGCCGCCTATAAAAAGACGAAATCCGCAAACGAAGAAGCACGTGAGCTGCTGAATGAAAGCGGTACAGACCGCGAACTGCGGCAAATGGCGCAGGAAGAATTTGACGAAACTGCGGAAAGGTTAGAAGCTTTACACGAGGAATTGAAGATTCTTCTGCTTCCGCGCGACCCGAACGACGACAAAAACGTGATTGTCGAGATTCGCGGCGGCGCGGGCGGCGAAGAGGCGGCGCTGTTTGCCGCGTCGCTGTACCGTATGTATTCGATGTATGCCGAGGCAAAAGGGTTTAAAACCGAGTTAATCAACGCCAATGAAACCGAACTTGGCGGGTTTAAGGAAATCAGCTTTACCGTAGAGGGCGACGGCGCGTATTCACGGCTGAAATTTGAAAGCGGCGTGCACCGCGTTCAGCGTGTACCCGAAACGGAAAGCCAAGGGCGCGTGCACACGTCCACGGCGACCGTGGCGGTACTTCCCGAAGCGGAAGAGGTTGAGTTTGAACTGAACCCCGCCGATTTGCAAATCGACGTATTCCGCTCAAGCGGCGCAGGCGGGCAAAAGGTCAACAAAACCTCGTCCGCGATTCGCGTGACGCATCTGCCCACGGGTATGGTGGTGGAGTGTCAGGACGAGCGCAGTCAGCACAAAAACAAAGACAAGGCGCTCAAGGTTTTGCGTTCCCGCCTTTATGAGATTGAACGCGCCAAGCACGACGCCGAAATTGCGGGCGAGCGCCGCAGTCAGGTCGGCACAGGCGACCGCAGTGAACGCATCCGCACCTACAATTACCCGCAGGGACGCGTGTCCGACCACCGCATTGGGTTGACGCTTTACAAAATCGAGCAAATCCTAAACGGCGACCTTGACGAAATTATTGACGCGCTGATTACGGCGGACACCGCCGAAAAGCTGAAATCGGCGACATAAAGCATTTGGAATTTATAAACGCAAAAATGACCCGCCTGAAATCCGCTTCGGATTTTTTGGCGGGTCGGTTTACCACAAAATTTTTATTCCGTTTTCCTTCTATCTTGACGAAAACGGTACAGAATGATAGTATTATGTACGTTGAAAATATGTTCAGACGACGGAGGCTTTTCGATGCGCGTATTTGATTTTGACAACACGATTTATGACGGCGAAAGCGGTTTTGATATTTTTATGTATTACCTTAAAAAAGAACCGAAGCTCATCGCCAAATACATCCCGAAATTCGGTGAAGGCTTTGTACGTTACAAAATGGGAAAAGTACCGCTGGCGGAAGTAAAAAGCGAATACGGCTACATTTTAAAGGAATGCTGTGCACAGCTCGACGACATTGAACAAACCATTGTGGATTTTTGGGACGAGCACGAAAAGAAAATCAAAAGCTTTTATCCGAAAATTCAGCATGAAGACGATGTGATTGTCTCCGCTTGCCCCGAGGTCATGCTCGGTGAGATTTGCAGGCGCATCGGAATTGGGCACTTTATCGGTACGGAAGTCGATTTGAAAACGGGGGAAATCGGACGAATCTGCTATCGGGAAGCGAAAATTTCGGCGTTTTACGAGCAGTACGGCGAACAGGAAATTGATGAATTTTATACGGATTCCATGAATGACCGCGCCATGATGGACATTTCTAAGGATGTGTATTACGTCACGGGCGACCGCATTGAAAAAATCAAGGCAGACGGCGTTTGGCTGAAAGAATTGGACTGATGCAGAGGAGATGACACGATGAAGGCACTGAAAATGGCCGTTTTGGCACTCGGTACGCTCGGCGTTTGTGTTGCGGGCTATGCCGGAAAAGAAATCCACAGAATTTTGAACGGGAAGCCGAATGTATCCGACAGCTTTTTATATACCGCGCACAGCGGCTGTGAAAACACTGCGGACAACTCCACGGAATTTTTAGAAAAAGCTATTGCACTCGGCGTACCCGTTTTAGAGGTGGACGTCACCGTGCGCAATGACGGCACCCCTGTTTTGCTTCACGCCGACTGCGCAGGCGAAGACGAAGGTCTTCTTTTAGATGACGCGTTTCGGTTCATCGCCGAAAAATCCGACAGCGTACAAATCAACTTGGATTTAAAGGCTTTTTCAAATATTCCGAGAATTGCCGAACTCGCGGAACAGTACAATCTGACAGGACGCTGTTTCTTTACAGGTGTAGAGGCAGACCAAACACAAACCGTCAAAATTGACGCGCCGAACATACCGTATTATCTCAATATGGATTTAAACAAAATGCGCTTGGAGGACGAAGGGTATTTGCGTTCCGCGGCACTCGAAGTACAGCGCTGCGGCGCAGTCGGCGTCAACTGTCAATACCGCAACGCCTCAAAAAAACTGATTGAGATTTTCCATGCAGAGGGGCTAAAGGTTTCTTTGTGGACAGCGGACAATCCGCTTGTTATGCGCAACCTTTTATTGCTCGGTCCCGACAATATCACAACCCGCCGTCCGATTTTGCTTGCATCGTTGCTCCCGCAGGCGTAACGGGTATTCGTGAATTGTCTCTGCAAAAAACAAGCATACCCCCTCCCTTTTCGGCATATTTATGTGCTAAGGGAGGTTTTTGAATGAATGCAGCAGAAAACAACACAAAGCTTATGAAAGTTCCGCACAATATCGTTTTGGAGGACCGCCGTCACCTGACGGTTTCGGGCGTTTCCGATGTTGACAGCTTTGACGAACAGACGGTTACCGTCTTTACGGATCTCGGCGAATTGACGATTAAGGGTGAAGATTTACACATCAACCGATTAAGCCTCGAAATGGGCGAACTGGTTGTAGACGGCGAAATCGCCGCGCTTTCCTATGCCGAAACCGCCAAACCCCAGCAAGGCTCTTTCTGGAACAGGGTGTTCCGCTGATGACCTATCTGGTTTCAGGTCCGCAGCAAGTCCGCATTTTTTTGTATGCGGTGGGCTTCGGCTTTTTTATCGGCATTGTATACGACCTGTTCCGCACCCTGCGCCTGATGTTGTCGGGCGGCAAAAAGGCGTTTATTGTTTCAGATATTTTGTTTTCGCTCGCTGCGGGATTTTTCACCTTTCTGTTCGCGCTTTCACGGCTGGACGGCAACATTCGCGGGTATGTGCTCATGGGAGAGCTTTTGGGATTTTTGGTGTATTCCGTCACCTTCGGCGCATTTTTCTCGAAGCTCACCGACCGTATCGTCCTCGGAATTTACCGATTTTTTAAAATGCTCGCAAAGCCCTTTTTGTATATTTACAGAAAATTGCGTAAGTTCTTACGAAAAAACGCGGAAAAAGTGCGAAAAAAAACGAATTTTTCAGTAAAAAAATCAAAATTCCACTTGAAAAGTACAAAAGGTCTGTTGTATAATCTACGTGTTAGAGTATCTTCCGATGCGAAGAAAAGTTCGTGCAATGAAAGTGACGGCAAAAGAAATGAAAGCGAAACGGCGCAAGAAACAAAAACATAGTTTCATTTTATCCTTAGCTCTGCTGCTTGCGGCAGGGTATTTTGTGATTAGCTTTGTCAGCACGCAGTTGGAAATTCGCAGTAAGGAAAAGGAAGCCGCCGCCGTGCGCGCGCAGTATGAAGCACAGCTTGCAGAAAACGAACGTTTGCAGGCGGTTGTAGACGGCGGGGACGAGGCAGAATACATTGAACGCGTGGCGCGTGAAAAATTGGGATATGTTATGCCGAATGAAAAGGTATACTATGATATTACACCGAGCAACTGAACGTAAACATCTGCGTTTTGCTCGACGGGAGGATTATTCTTTTTTATGGTAGAAGTTGGGGCTATACTCGAAGGTAAAGTGACAGGGCTTACAAATTTCGGGGCGTTTGTCACACTGCCGGGAAATGTGACGGGGATGGTGCACATTTCAGAGGTTTCGACCAGTTACGTCAGCGACATCCACGACTTTTTACAGGAAGGGCAAACCGTGAAGGTAAAGGTCATGGACGTAACCGAACAGGGAAAAGTCAGTCTTTCCATTAAAAAGACGCTCCCGCCGCCCGAGCACCCGCAGGGTGATCGCCCGCCGCGCAGAAACGGTCAGCAGAACCGCCGAAACGGCGCACCGAATGTTTGGAAGGGCAGTGATTCGCGCCGTGAGGAGCCGCAGTCTTTTGAGGATATGATGGCGCGTTTTAAGCAGGTCAGCGACGAAAAAATTTCCGACCTGAAACGCGCAAATGACGGCGGCAGAAGAGGCTCCTATTCCAAAAGAAAATAAAAAAGATACAGACAGACAAAAAAAGCTTTGTCTGTCTGTTTTTGTGAGGAAACAGTATGCGAGAAATTCATGTATCTGAAATTGAAAACACCGTGGCAGAATTACTGATAAAAGCCAACAAAATTCTGCCCGACGATTTATGCCGCTGTATTGCCTGCGGTGAGCAGGCGGAAAGCGAGCCTTTGCCGCGTGGAATTATGCATTCGCTTTCAGACAATTTGGATGCGGCAAAGGAATTGGATATTCCGATATGTCAAGACACGGGTATGGCGGTGCTTTTCTTTGAAATCGGGCAGGATGTACACATTGTCGGCGGTGATTTTGAAGAAGCGGTCAACCGCGGCACGGCAAAGGGCTACACCGAGGGACTTTTGCGCAAATCCGTGGTGCGTGACCCGCTTATGCGCGTCAACACCGAGGACAACACGCCCGCTGTCATACACACCCGCATCGTCGGCGGTGATAAAATCCGCATCACTGCCGCGCCCAAAGGCTTCGGCAGTGAAAACATGAGCCAAATGAAGATGTTCACACCGTCTGCGAAAAAAGAAGATTTGATAAACTTTGTTTTGCAGGTTGTGAAGGATGCAGGCGGAAACCCCTGCCCGCCGATGGTTGTCGGCGTGGGCTTCGGCGGGAATTTTGAACACTGCGCATATCTCGCCAAAAAGGCGCTTTGCCGCCCCGTTTCCGAACGCAATGCCAACCCGTTTTATGCGGATATGGAAAAAGAGCTTTTGGAACGTATTAACGCTTTGGGTATCGGTCCGCAGGGCTTCGGCGGGAATACCACCGCGCTCGCGGTCAACATTGAAACTGCACCCACACACATTGCGGGACTGCCCGCGGCGGTCAACATCGGCTGTCATGTCACCCGCCATGCAAGCGCGGTAATCTAAAATCTATTAAAATCATAATAAAGCCCTCGAAGCCTATTTGTGCTCCGAGGGCTTTTTACTGTATGTATAAGGTGACCGTGTCCGAAACGAATACGGTCACTTTAATCAAATAAAACGCATTTCATTAAAATCAAACACGGCACTGTCCGATTGGATTTCATAGTTTTTGCCGCCCGACCGCAAGTGAATTTTTCCTGCTTCACAGCTGACGGAAAAATGCTCGCCGAACAGGGAAAGTCCGTGCAGTGCCGCTTTCGGTAAAGCTTTACCGAGATGCGGCTGAATGCGCAGCTGACGGAAGCCCACTGGGCGCAGACCGAATAACCCCTCTGTGACCGCACGGGCGAACAGAATACTTTCCGCCGCCAAATGCGCACGGTTGCCCTCGGGGTACGCTTCAAATGCATAGGGTGCATGACAGCCGAGCAGACGGTTTTGGCAGTATTCTAAAAGCGCCGCAATCCCCTGCTCCGTTTTATTGGCCAACAGCGTACCGCGCAGTGCAAACAGCAAGGAACGGTCCCACGTGGTACTGTGCGCAGAGGACGTTTTCAGCATGCCGTTTTGATACAGCTTCTCGCTGAACAGTGCCGCCGCTGTTGCGTCCGCACGGTCAAAAATTTCTACACTCAGCGGCATGCAAATCCATGCGCGCAAATCGGTATTTCCCGCATAATAGCGGTAAGTATCATACCCTTCCACCTGCGCGCCGAAATAGGCTTCAATCGCACGGCGCAACGCCGCACTTTCCTGCCGCCACTGCTCTGCCGCCGCAGTTTCTCCGAGAATTCCTGCAATTACAGCGCCGTTTTGCAGCGCATCGTAAGCAAGACAGGAAGTAAATAAATTCGCATCGCCCGACGGGAAACGGTTTTCCAATTCATCGGAATCACTCGCAATCACGCCGTCCGCCGTCTTTCTGGAAAGCGCAAATTTCAGCGTCCACGCAATCCACGGAAAAAATTCACGCATATAATTCTTATCGCCGAGTGCCAGCAGAAACCGCGACAGCCCATAGGCATACATCTCGGCGTCTCCCCTGTCGCCCGCACCGTTCCAATAGCCGTCGCCGCCTGCGATAATGCTGGTTACAGGCGCGTTCTTTTCCGCCATAGGCGTTTCGGAAATATCCATATATTTTGTATATAAACGGTAGCAGTTTAAGCTCTGTTCGATACCTGTTTCGTAGCCCGAAAATGGGAAAAACGGATTTGCATATTCACATTGGTCATTCGTCCAAAGCGCGGCATAGTAATTCCCGCCGCCGGGCGCGTGCATCAGGCCGCCCTTGGTTTTGAAAATAGATTCACTGCCGCGCAGTACGCAATGCGCAAACTGCGCGTTCAGTATCGGGGACGGCGTTTCCAAACGCAAATCCGAAAACATGCGTGCAACAAAGCTTTGCCGTGCGGCAAATTCTTTCGCAATATCCACAGAAAAGCCGTCCGATGCGGATACGGCATAATATATCGCGCAGAATTCCGCACTTTCGCCCGCATTCAGTGTAAAGGTATTTTCCTTTTCGTCTGATTTTTCTGTAAAGGCTTCGCCGAAGCAAAGCGCGCCGACTGCCCGAATCGCCTGCCCTGCGCAAACTGCCTGCGGGAATTTTTTGATTTTACGTACTTCCCGCACAGAAACCGTACAGGGCGCAGAAGCCGTATTTTTCAAAATTACCTTTTCGAGCAGTGCAGGTGCGTGTACCGCAGGTGAAAAAATCCGTGTTACCTGTATCGGTCCCATATCGGAAATAACGGAAAGCGTGCCCTTGATGGCAGACGCGCGCGGAAGTTCCGCATAAGCTTTCCCGTTGATTTTCAAGTCTGCGGGCAGACTGCCGAAATTCATCTTAAAGGAGGACTGCGTGACATTCGGCTGCATACGCAGATTCGGCACGACCAAATGACGGCGAATGCGCAGTTTTCCTTTCGCCGTTTTGCCGTAGCTGAGAATTGCCGATGCATAAAATCCGCTCATTTCCAAATGGTCACTGCACGGAGACGGTGTTTTTTGCATATCCCACACGACACTCCCGTCCGATTCCAATCGGCGGTCGGACGGGCGGAACAAATCGTTTTTTCCCGACTTTGCCCAACGCGGGAAAGTACCCTGACGGTAAAACGGTAAAAGCATCCTTGTTCTTGCTGTCATGTTGTTTGTCCTGCTCTTTCCTTTAAGTCTGCAATCATCTGCTTCTGCTTTTGTTCGGTCATATCATAAAACAGCATCGGCACAACGGACACCAGACAGCTGATTACGGTTGTAATAATCATAACGCGGAATATCGGTGTGCGTACACTTTCCGTAAACAGCACGTCATAGTCGTTTTTCAGCCCGTAATGTTCATAGAACCAAGGTAAAATCAGACTAAACAGCATATTGGCGGCGGTAACAAGCATGGCGCTGAACTGCGTAATAAAGCCCTCCAGACGCTTGCCAGTTTTCCATTGCTGGTAATCGAATACATCTGCGGTTATCGCTCCTGTAATTACACCGTCGCCGCCGATAGAGGCGGTTGCCAGCCACAGGAAGGTTAAAAACAGTATCGGTACATTTTCCGTAAACAGCATGCACACGGCAAAGCCCGCCCGCAAAAGATTAAACCACAGCAAAGAGGCACGTTTGCCAATCTTTTTGGCAAGCAATGGCGCCAGCAGCATACCGGGTACGGAAGCGGTGCCGATGACCGCATTCATCACGCCCAGAGCCGCGTCGCTTTTCATAACGTAGACACAGTACCATGCAAGTATACTGCCGATGCCGTATTTCAAACAGCCAAGAATGCTGTACAGTGTCATCAGCCAGAAGTACTTGTTGCACATAATTTCGGAAATACCGTCTGTAAACCGAACCTTTGCGCCGTAATCCTTCGGCACAACAATTTTTTCCTCGGTCCCGCGGAACGTCCAAAGTCCGAGCAAAATACCGAATACAGAGAATATCGGAAACAGCACGCGGTATGCCGTAAAGCCTTTCATTCCGCCCGCGAAAAGCCCCGCAAAAATCGGGAAAAACAGATTGACAATAGACGGTCCGAGGCTGTAAATAAACTGACTTACAGACAAAAGCGACGTGCGTTCTTCGCCGTTCGGCGTCAAAACCTGCGCGAGACTTGTAAACGCAAGTGCATATAGGGATTGGAAAATCATCAACAGCGCATAAATAACGCTCAAAAGAACGCATTTCAACGTGTAATTTGCGGAATTCGGGATGAAAGTCATACCAATCAGCAAAATCCCCGTCGGAATACCTGTGTACAGAAGATAGGGACGGAATTTCCCGTATTTTGTATTGGTGTTGTCCACCAGCATACTGATAAAGGGCGTTTTAATCAGATTTAAAATGCTCATAATCAGCGACATAACCGCCAAATCCATCGGCGCAATACCGTATGCCGAACCTAAGAGCAGACAGTTTGCCGAAAGTGAAACATACCCAAACAGAGAGTTCACGGTATTCACACCGATACCGCCGACAGAATAGGCGACAAACTCCTTGTAGGGAATATATTTTCCGTCTTCCGGCGTAGTCCAGTGTGACCGTACGGTTTGCAGAATTTGCATGGGATTCGGGATTTTCATAAGATATTCCTCACTTCCATAAATATACTTTTCCGTTGCGGACATTAAAGCAAAGTGTTTTTTTCGTACCGTCTTCCAGATATATCAGTTGTAACACATCCCGCTTGATATACTCTGCACTTTGCAGACGGCGGTTTTTCGATTGAAAAATGCTGTGCAGTACGGCTTCCTGCGCCGGCGTGTATTCGGAAACATTGTCCGAACAAAACAGCAGATTGCCGCACAGGGCGTTGACAGTCGCAATAATTTTTCGTCTTTGCAGATTCATATGTATATTTTTGTCGCGCAGTAAAAACACATCGGGGTCGTTTTGAAACGCACGTCCGTTCAAATGTCTGCGGAACACAGCCGCATCCACGGCATTCGGCGTTGAGGCATTTTCCCGCCCGTCAAACCAACCGCGTTTCCATGACAGACTGACGTCCGCACCGATACGGCAAAAATCCGCATTGCCGAATGCAGGCATCATCGGCACGCCGCAGGCAAGCAGAAGCTTATCGCCTGTCAGACGGCGGACTAGCTCCATCGCGTCATACATAATTTCGCCGCGGGTTTTATTATGATGCGGCAAAACAGCGGCGGCAAACAGAAAGTCCAGCTTCACCATATCAAAGCCCCATTGATGCAAAACGGTATCAAACAGCATTTCCAAATAGGAAACGACCTGCGGGTTGTAAATATCCAGCGCATAAAATGTATGCCAATTGGGACCTGCGGGATAGGGATTTCCGTTGCTGTCCTTTACAAACCAATCGGGACGGTCTCGGAACAGTCGGGAACTGCTCTGCGCCGCAAACGGCGCCAGCCATAACCCCGCTTTCAGTTTTTTTGCGTGTATCATTTCGGCAAGGTCACGCATTTCGCATGGAAATTTTTGTTTATTCAAAGAAAACCAATCGCCGACTGCGGTTTGATAGCCGTCGTCTATCTGAAAAATCTCAAATCCGCCGTGCCGTTCGAGCGCCTCTAAGTCCTGCCGAACAATATCCAAATTGATGTTCGTATAATAATTGTACCATGTTGTATAGCCGTATGTATTCCTGTTTTCGTTCGGTGGCAGAATACCCATTTTTGCAAACCATTCGTCAAACACGTCGTCGTATGTGCCGCAAAGCAGACAAAACTCTGCCAAAACCGTTTCCTCTGTATAGGTTACGCCCTCCAGCTCCTTTTCAAAGGTGACGGTTTGTGCCTGCGCATCAAACTCTACAAAGGTATAGCCGCTTCGGTCACTCAATGAAGCGCACAGAAATACGGTTTCACCGCGGCGCACATACCCATAGCCCTGCGCATAAAATTGCCCTTTTCTGCGCGGATATTTGTGAAACACATAGTCGCCTGCGCGGTTCAGTCCCCGCTTCGCCTGCCGCGGCGCGTTCATATACCGTTCCGTAATACGGTGAAAGCCGTACATTTTATCGTCGGCAAGATATTCGCGTGTGTCCGTCCAAGACTGAAATCCGTTGACAAAGATTCTGTCCTCCGCCGCAAACGAAAACGGCACGGTCAGCGAAAAATGCGTAAAGGATATGGGTATTTTCGGCGTAATACGCACCTGTACGCAAGACGCAGACACAGAATCCAGCCGTATATCCAATTGCGCCGTCCCGCCGTCCGTCCACTGCGTCTCTTTTTGCGTATTCGCATCTATATACCGCGCACGGATTACCGCATCGGTAAGCTTCGGTATACTGTTCAAATTTTTGCCTCCTCACAAAAAGTCTTTTCTTTTTCCCGATTTTATGTTATGTTTAAGATATTCGCTGAACACGCCTTTTGGGCGTGTGTGCTATAGTTAATTATAGCACAGAAATGTTAAAATAAATATAGGATATATCCTTAACAATGTGAGGATTATACAAATAAAAAATATTGCCGCCTCTTTTTGGTCCTATTACGATGATACTCTTCCCGCCAATATTATGGTCATCGGGGAGACCGCCTGCGATGAAAACTACTACATTTCCCGTACGTCTTCCCGCATTATGGCAATCGAATACATTCTCTCCGGCAGCGGCACACTGCAAATGGAGGGTGAGACATTTCATCCGAAACGCAACACGGCAATATTACTGCCTAAGCACAGCTGTCACACCTATTATTCCGCTTCCGATGACTTTTGGGTAAAAAAATGGATTGTGTTTGACGGCACGTTGATGCAAACCCTGATAGATACCTATTTACCGAAAAACGTATGCTGTTTTGAAAACTGCAATCTTCTGCCCTACTTTCAGGAAATCGAAAAAATCATACAAACGGACGCCGACAGTTACAAGCAAATGACCGATGCGCTCGTCGTTGTTTTGTTCCGCATGATTCTAAAAATGAAAAACAGCTATCAAAACAGTGACAATGCCATATACCGTAAAATCAAATCTGCCGTGGACGCACAAATTGAAGGCGAGCTGTCTTTAACTGCACTCAGCCATGAATTCGGCTATTCCAAAAATCATATTATCACCTTATTCAAATCCGCTTACGGCATTACCCCCTACCGCTACTTCGCCGAACGGAAGATTGACATTGCCAAGCTGTATCTCATCAACACGGGGCTTTCCGTAGAAGCGATTGCACAAAAGCTGAATTATGCAGACCGCAGTTATTTTGCCGACTGCTTTAAACGGCACACAGGGAAAACACCGACAGAATACCGCAGGGAAAACAGCTGAATCTGCGGAATAAAAATTTAACGGTCAAAGCATACAAAATTCTACAGAATCCCTTGAATCCCGCAAAAAAATCCGCTATACTATTAACCGTATTTATAAAAATCTATCAGGGTAAGCGCCGAACGGCTGTACCGTACCGCCGCTTGCAGAACAGGAGAAAATTATGCAGAATAATGTTCGTCCCGAAACGATGGAACGCATTACGACCCCCGCACTTGCCGACGCATTCATCGCAGAGCAGGTCGACGCCATCCGCGCACAGGTCGGCGACAAAAAGGTGTTGCTGGCGCTTTCGGGCGGTGTGGACAGCTCCGTTGTTGCCGCACTGCTGATTAAAGCAGTCGGTCAGCAGTTGGTCTGCGTACACGTCAACCACGGTCTTTTGCGCAAAGGCGAGCCTGAACAGGTTGTGGAAGTTTTCCGCAATCAAATGAATGCAAATCTGGTATATGTAGACGCTGTGGACCGTTTCTTGGACAAGCTTGCGGGCGTTGCAGAACCTGAACAAAAGCGTAAAATCATCGGCGCAGAGTTCATCCGCGTATTTGAGGAAGAGGCAAGAAAGCAGGAAGGCATTGAGTTCCTCGCGCAGGGCACAATTTACCCCGACATCATTGAAAGCGACGGCGTGAAAGCGCATCACAACGTCGGCGGTCTGCCCGAGGATTTGCAGTTCGAGTTGGTCGAACCGCTCCGCTTTCTCTATAAAGACGAAGTGCGCGTGGTCGGCAAAGCGTTGGGTCTGCCCGACGGTATGGTCTACCGTCAGCCGTTCCCGGGACCGGGTCTTGGCGTGCGTTGCCTCGGTGCTATCACCCGCGACCGTTTGGAAGCCGTGCGCGAATCCGACGCCATTCTGCGTGAAGAATTTGCGAAAAACGGCTTAGAGGGCAAGGTTTGGCAGTATTTTACCGCCGTGCCCGATTTCAAATCCGTCGGCGTAAAGGACGGCAAGCGCACTTTCGCATATCCCGTCATTCTCCGCGCAGTCAATACCATAGACGCTATGACCGCAACCGTGGAGGAAGTCCCCTTCGCCTTGCTGAAGCACATCACCGAGCGCATCACCGCTGAAGTAGAAAACGTCAACCGCGTTCTCTATGACCTCACCCCCAAGCCCTCAGGGACAATTGAGTGGGAATGACCGTCAAAACGGCTCAAACCCGCATGAATACAGGGTTTTTGACCTGTTAATCTGCCTTGTGATACTGGATTGATACTATTCGTTTCAACCCGGCCACACAAGAGAATGATTGCAAAGGGCAAGCAAGCCGCCCTGCTGAACGACAAATTCAGCAGGGCGGCTTTGCTTGTCCTATTTTTCTTTTCTCCAAGGAACATAGTAGTCAAACCGTTTGCTGTCGTCACAGGTACACGGCCAGTTGATTTTCCATTCAAAGTATTCTTCCCTGGTGATTTCCCCAGCGTGAAGTTCCTGCTGGCGCAAGAGCCATTCCCGCATGAACTCATCTACCAGCCCATAGTTGAAGTAAATGCCCACGGGAGGTTGAGCGGGCCAGTCGTCCGTGTCGTTGTAGCGGACGGCGGTATCATCGGAGGCTCCCGTCTTGCCGGGATTGCGGACAAGCTGAAACAGGCGAATGGAGCCGGGGCTGTCCTCGTCCAGCCAGAAGAATGTCCGCATGAAGTCCTCGGCGCAGCCAGGACGGAGCGTGTAGAAGTTCTGGAAGTCTACCCGAAGCGCCTGGGCAATCTTGTCCAGCAGTTCCCTTTTCGGAACACGGTAATTCGTTTCGTACTGGGCAATACGGTTATCCGCTCCCTTTTCCTCAAAACCGACAGCCAGCCCCAATTCCTTTTGCGTTATGCCTCGAAAAGTTCGGATTTTCTTGATTTTTTCTCCTACTGTCATATGTTCCACCGCCTTTGAACATAGTATAGCGCAAATAAGCGAAATATGCAAGAGAAAAATTAACAAAATTGCGAAACAAACTCTTGACATTAACAACTATGCGAATGTATAATAAGAACGCGGGCATTAACAATTTTGCGAACCAGAAGCAAGGAGGTGAAAACGTGAGCAAGGAACTATTTGTACGGGCCGAGGAAGTGGCTGGGGTGCTGGGTATCTCCAAACCCTACGCCTACAAGCTGGTGCGGGAGATGAACGAGGAACTGAAGCAGAAGGGTTTCCTCACCATCCCCGGACGGGTGAGCAGGAATTACTTCGAGGAAAAGTTCTATGGGCTGCGGAAAAATCAGTAAGGAGGGAACAAAATGCCAGCATACAAAGACAAGGCCAAAGGCACATGGTATGCGTCCTTTTACTTTGAGAACTGGACAGGGAAAAAGGAAAAGAAGATGAAACGGGGTTTCAAGACCAAGCGGGAGGCGCTGGAGTGGGAACGGACGTTCCTGCAACAGCAGACCGCCGACCTGGATATGACCTTTGAGAGTTTCGTGGCGCTCTACGCCGCAGACATGAAAGGCCGTATCAAGGAGAACACCTGGGGGACGAAAGAGCATATCCTCTACAAGAAGCTGGTGCCATACTTCGGCAAGCGGAAAATGAGCGAGATTAGTTCTAAAGAAGTCATGGCGTGGCAAAGTGAAATGCTCAACTACCGGGACAAGAACGGCAAGCCCTACTCCCCCGTTTACTTGAAAACGCTGCACAATCAGTTGAGCGCCGTTTTCAATCATGCGGTGAAGCACTACAAGCTGAAAGCCAACCCCGCCGCCCAGGTGGGCAACATGGGCAAGGCCAAGGGCCGGGAAATGCTGTTTTGGACGAAAGCGGAGTATCTGAAATTCGCTGACGCTATGATGGACAAGCCCCTCTCCTACTATGCCTTTGAAATGCTCTACTGGTGCGGTATCCGGGAGGGGGAATTGCTGGCCCTCACCCCTGGGGACTTCGACTTTGAGAAGCAGACGGTTTCCATCTCAAAATCCTATCAGCGTATCAAGGGCCAGGATGTAGTCACCGACCCCAAGACCGCCAAGAGCAACCGGGTCATTCAAATGCCCGCCTTCCTCTGTGAAGAAATGGAGGACTACATCAAGAGCCTGTATGCCGCAAAGCCGACAGACCGCATTTTCCCCGTGACGAAATCCTACCTTCACCGGGAGATGGACAGGGGAGCGAAAGAGGCGGGGGTCAAGCGGATCAGGATTCACGACCTCCGACACAGCCACATTTCCCTGCTGATTGACATGGGCTTTACGGCCCTGGCAATCGCTGACCGGGTGGGGCATGAAAGCATCGACATCACCTACCGCTACGCCCACCTGTTCCCCACCCGGCAGGCGGAGATGGCGGACAAGCTGGACATGGAGCGAAAGGGGGCTTAAATCATGTCTGCGAAGAACCTCGACAACCACAACCGATGGAGAAGCAAAACCATAGCGTTCCGGGTGTCCCCGGAGGAAAACGAACAGATTGAGATTGCCGTCCGCCTCTCCGGGCTGACCAAGCAGGACTACATCACCCGGCGGCTCTTAGACCGGGCCGTGGTGGTGCAGGGCAATCCCAGGGTCTACAAGGCCCTGCGTGACCAACTCGCCGCCGTCCTGGGGGAACTGCGGCGCATTGAGGCCGGGGGCGACGTGGGGGATGAACTTCTCGCCACCATTGACCTTATCTCAGTGACGCTGGGCGGCATGAAGGAGGATTGATAGATTGATGGATTCCAGAGAAACGAAAAGGA
>ERZ1027171.74-NODE-74-length-43340-cov-6.119741_pt1 | contig 43340 bp, 47 predicted proteins | sample MGYA00519274_ERZ1027171 | MGnify/ENA primary metagenome ERZ1027171 (study PRJEB26926, sample SAMN06164681) | human gut metagenome | biome: ENVO:00009003; feature: ENVO:2100002; material: ENVO:00002003 | host: Homo sapiens | place: USA | collected 2012 ... | reverse complement strand
GGCAGCGTCAGATGTGTATAAGAGACAGCGCCCAACCCACGCCCATCAGCCCCGAATTTTTCAGCGGCACGGTTTCCGTGAGCTTATCCATTTGCCCAAGCAGAACAGGGTAAATATCTTTAATGCTGAATACACCGCTGACGTGCGAAGCCCCGTTACAAATCGGTTGCTTGATTGCCGTGATTTTTGCCGTACAGGGCGTGATGAAGAATACGCCGATGTCGCTCGGCGGCAGTCCCGTTTTCTCTACCGCACGTTCGCGCGCCAAACGCGCCGCTTCTTCCATAGGCGCATTTAAGTCCAGAACATTCGGAATCAGATTCGGGAACCGCACGCGAATCAGCCGCACGACCGCAGGGCAGGCGGAGGAAATGACGGGATGCGCGGTGTCCTTTTTCTGCATATACAGTCTGGTGGCTTCCGAAATTAGCTCCGCCCCGACGGAAACCTCGAACACGTCATCAAAGCCGAGCCGCAAAAACGCGGTCAGCACATAGTCCACATCGTCTAAATTGTTGAACTGCCCGTACAGTGTCGGGGCGGGCAGAGCAACACGGTATTTGTAGTCGAGAATTTCGTTGAAGGAATATTTCTCGGCATATTTTGCATGGTTCGGACAGATACGGATGCACTCGCCGCAGTCGATACAGCGTTCCGAGATGATGTAGGCTTTGCCGCGCCGTACGCGGATTGCGCCTGTCGGACAGCGCTTGATGCAGTTGATGCATCCTTTGCATTTTTCTTCGTCAAGCCGAACCGAATGGAAAAATTCAGTTGTTGCCATATGTATTCACTCCGTTGCAGAAAGAAAGGAAAGGACAAACTGTGTTATACATCTACGCGCAGGGACATCGTGGTACCCACGCCGATTTCCGTTTCAATCTGCATATCGCTCGTATATTTTTTAATGTTCGGCAGTCCCATACCTGCGCCGAAGCCCAACGCACGCACGTTGTCTGGCGCGGTGGAATACCCTTCCTGCATGGCGAGCGCCACATCGGGGATACCCGGACCGTGGTCGCGCAGTACCATGCGGATGCAGTCGGGGTCAATGGAGACGTCGATTTCACCGCCGCCCGCATGAATGACCATGTTGATTTCCCCTTCGTAAAGCGCGATAACCACATTCCGAATGGCGGCGGGGTCAAAGCCCAGCTGTTTAAGCTGGCGCTTGACGTCACCCGAGGCTTCGCCCGCACGGGTAAAATCGTCGCCGGGCACTTCGTAGTGCAATTCGATTAAGCTCATCGGATTGCGCCCCCCCGAAGTCCGTTTTCATACAGCATTCCGCAGGAGGCGAACATTGGCAGCTTGGTGGAAAGCAAAACGATGTCTCTGTCCTTGGCGAGGGAAACGATGCTTTCGTCAGGGCGCTTGCCGCGCACGAAGACAATGCACTGCATATCCATCATTTCCGCAGTGCGCACGACCTGCGGATTCATCAGCCCCGACAGCAGTACAGCCTGCTCTTTCACATAAGCGAGTACATCGCTCATCATGTCACTGCCGCAGGCGGAAAATACATCCCGCTCCAAAAATTCCTCACCGCAGATAATTTCCGCGGAAAGAATATCCTGAATTTCACGAACCTTCATAGGAAGCCCCCATTTCTAAAAATAATAGAAATATAATTAAGTATATATCATTATACCTAAAAAGCCGATTTTATACAAGACCTTTTCAGTGGAAACTGTATAGAAAGCAAAGGGGCTTTATGGAGAACGGGGATTTTGACCGTATCTCCCGAAAAGTTCACGTTCTGTACACGAAATGCACAAAAATTTGCAGAAACTTTTGGAAATAAAATAGAAATTTTCATTTTTAGGAAAAAAGAATAGGCAAAAAGGTTTTCAGTTGATATAATCATTATTATCTGCGAAAAAACGGATACTACAAGAAAGAGAGATGAAAAGCATTGGCAAAAAAAGCAGGCGCAAAAAAACGCATTGACTTAAAAAATGCGACTACACGTGAAATGCTGGCGTTTTCACTGTTGCCGTTCGGTCTTTTGACCATTCTCAACGTAATCAGTAACGCGCTGAACGTGTATTTGGCAGACTATCTCGGCATCGGTATGGTCGGCGCAGGTTTGGTGCTGTCTATTACCAAAATTTGGGATGCTGTAAACGACCCGATGATGGGCATGATTGTGGACAAGACCCGTACTAAGTGGGGCAAATGCCGTCCGTATTTGATTTGGATGGTTATTCCGATGATGGTCGGTACAATTTTGCTGTTCGCACCGGTTGATTTTACAAATTCCGGTACATTTGCGATTTCACAGATTGACATCGCTTCCACGCTTGCAACCGTCGGCGACAATTTCCATATCATCCGTACCAATGAAGATGTTTCCACGGGAAATTTCTGGTATGCAGTTGCGGCGTATCTGGTGTTCTACACCTTCTATACGGCGATTGACATTCCGTATCAGGGCTTGAATCCGTTGGTTTTCCCGGAAAGCGAAACACGTGTTAAGGCAATTTCCGTCAGCAATATTTTCGGTTCCATCGGCACAATTCTGCCGTCGATTATCTTTTTCCCGATTGTATACGCATTTCCGAACGACCCGCGCAAGGGCTTCTTTGTGGCGTCTATCGTGTTTGCTGTATTGGCGGGTATTCCGATTGCCGTTTCCTTCTTCGGCATTAAAGAAAAGGTTTACATAGAGTCCGAACCGATTAAATACAGAGAAACCTTAAAAATCGTTTTCAAAAATAAGAATATGCGTGCGCTGATTTGGGCGACGTTCTTTGCATCCATCACCAACCTCGGCGCGATGTTCCTGATGTTCTTTGCAAAATGGAACTGTTACGGCATTTTCAATTTCCCTGCGCTGAATGCGTGGGTTGAAACACATGTGGGCATCAATCCGAATCTCACGGAAGAAGGGCTTCTGTTCCCGATTTTGAGCATTTCCAGCGGTATTTCCTATATGCTTTCTATGGCGCTTGTGCCGTGGCTGCTTAAAAAGATGGACAAAAAGACGCTTTGGATTCGCATGTCCTTTGTTTGCGCGATTGCCAATATTGCGGTATGGGCAATTTGCATGTTTGTGTTCCCGTACACAAGTACAGATTTGACCACTGCACGCATCGGGTTTGTCGTATACTGTCTGTGCCGTTTCTTTACCAACTTCCCTGTCGGCATGAGTCTTGTTTTGCTGACCGCCATTTTTTCCGATACGGTTGACGTTATTGAAATGGAATCCGGCAAACGCTTGGAAGGCGCCGTATTCTCATTCAGAAGCTTGGTAAATAAAATTGGTATTGCGCTGTTCAACTTGGTCGTCATGGCGGCGGTCAACGCATTCGGTTATTCCACTATGTCCACAGAACTGAATGTGCTCAAGGATGCGGGCACTTTGACCAGAGAAGTGCTCTTGACCAATCACATGCCCGTTTTAAATGCAATCTTCTTTATGCTGACAATTCTCGGCTCTATCGGGTTGGTGCTTCAGGCACTGCCGATGTTCAAATATAAGTTTAACGAAGCGGAAAATGAAGATAAAATCCGTAAATTCCGTGAGGAAAAAGATGCGAGACTGCAAGCTGAGCTGGATGCTGCCATCGCGCAGAAACAAGCATAATTTCTATGTCGCATACAATTTGACTTATACGTAATAAAAGATTTTAAAAACTGTAAAAACGCTCCGCGCTAAGCGGGGCGTTTTTTGTATATGGCAAGCAAAACAGCTGAGAAAACAGACACTTGTCCGTTTTCTCGGCTGTTTTCTTTTTTGAATCGAAACAACGTATCTGAATCTGAAAAAATGTGAACTAAACTTCGTTGTCAAAGGGATTTAGATTTATACAATAATTTACAAAGGAGTGATATTTTATGACGTTAAAAACAGAATTTGCTGATTTGGTGCATACCCAGCGGCAAAAGTTAGGCTTTACCGTAGAACAGCTTGCCGAAAAAGCAAACACAAGTGCGCGTCACATGCACAATTTGGAAACAGGGCTGTGCGAACCGCGGCTGGACATTGCCGTCTGCCTGGCCGATTGTTTGGAAATTGATTTGAATGCTTTTAAACAATATACGGCATGTGATGCAAACAGGATTCACAGAAAAATCGAATAGAAATTGTTTGGTTGATATAGCGCACACGTACGTACACGCCCTGAATTGCACCGCGATTTGTGTTCGGATGTGTGCGCTTAGTTATACGTTTTGTGTGAACCCAACGCGACGAAAAGCAATAAGATATTGTATCTTTCTACATAGTGTGGTAAACTTTATTCAAGCGTAGATTGTTCCCTCGGTCATAAAAAAACGGAAAAGGGTAATCGCACAGACGCATATCTTTATTCGGATTTAACCGACTGTGTACGTAGAAAGGCGGCGAATATATGCGCAGAAAAGACAGGGAGATGTCAAAAGCATTTGCACTTTCTGTGGCGGACAGATGCGAATACGCGGTGCTGTCCATGACAGATATGCAGCATAATCCGTATTGTGTACCGATTTCGATTGTACGTGCAGGGGATGTAATCTATTTCCACTGTGCCGCAAAGGGCGAGAAGCTTATCTGTCTGCGGGCAAATCCGCAGGTTTGTCTTGCCTGTGTCGGTGATACGCGCCGTATGCCGAATGCCTTTACAACCGAATATGAATCCGCAATCATACGCGGCACTGTATCAGAAGTTATCGATGTGCAGGAAAAAACAGAGGCACTTCGGCTTTTGTGTGAACGGCATACTCCGACCAATATGTCGAATTTTGCACAGGAAACGGCGCACAGTCTTGCACGCACTGCCGTGTGGCAAATCAAAATAGAAGTTATTACAGGAAAATGCAATAAGTGTGAGCAGTAAACAAAACTTTGAGGATTGGCAGAATAGCTGACACAGACAAGCTAAGGATAAAGCGCGCATTATGCTTGCGCCTCGGATACAGGCGTGATTGCCGTGTCTGCGGTTGGCTTCTGTACAGGTTAAAAAACTGTTTTACATAAAATTCTGACGCGGAAATCAAAAAAATAAAAAAACGGATTGACAATATAAAGCAATCGTGCTATTATATTGGAGCGTTCTGCGAAGGAATTCAATACGGAACGTTGTTTGCGGGTTAAGCACTTTGCTCCGCCTCGGTTTTCTCTCGCCGTGTAAAATTTAGAGAGTGTATATGCGGATATGGCGGAATCGGCAGACGCGCTAGATTCAGGTTCTAGTCGGGGCAACTCGGTGGAGGTTCAAGTCCTCTTATCCGCACCAAAAAAGGTAATGCTTTTGCATTACCTTTTTTGATTTTTATTCTTTATACAGAACAAAAGAACGTACTGTAAACGAATTTTACAGCGCATCTCGGCGGTGTGTTGCTCGTGGACGGAGGTCACTTTCAAAAGGCTTTGTCTGCAACTGAATTTTACTTCAAAATCAAATCACAGTTTACAATTTCCACGCCGTCTATGTCGGACAAAAACAGTTTGATTTGCTTATAGCCGAGCGATTTTACGGAGAAGTCCTTAAACCGTTCTGTGATTTTAGAATTGATTTCACCGATGTTGAGCCGATGCGTACGGCTTTTCTGCAAAAGCGACAGCACATATGCCTCAATTTCGGCTTTGTGCGCAGAATACTGCAAGCAAACGCTTAATGTATGGCGGTCACCGTCGGGTAAAACTTTAAAGGTGTTAAAGGATTTTAAAAATCCCGAAAATTTTGAAAATCCGTAGTTGCGCTCGTCAAAATCGGAGTACTTGCGCTGTAACGCTTCTTTTACCACGCTGATTTGAATTTTTGCACCCGCCTCTTTTTGCGAAAGCATGGAAAGAATTTCCTGTTCGATTTCTTTGCGCGGGGTGATGCTAGTGACCGCAGACGGTTCTGCGTCCGCCTCGCCGCTTAACACATCCAAATAACGGAAAGAATCACATGCGCTGACAAATGCCTTGGGAGTTTTGCTTTCACCCATGCCGATGACTTGCTTGCCCGATTCCCGCAGTCTTGCCGCAAGACGTGTAAAATCGCTGTCACTGGACGCAAGGCAAAATACATCTACCGCGTTTAAATAGAGAATATCCATTGCGTCGATAATCATCGCGGAGTCGGTGGAATTCTTGCGGGAAGTGTATGCATACTGCTGCATCGGCATCAGCGCGTATTCGGGTAAAAGCGCTTTCCAGCTTTTTGCCTGCTCCAGCGTCCAGTCCCCGTAAATGCGTTTCACCGTCACCGTGCCGACGGTTTTTAATTCGTCAAAAATGGTTTCCACATATTTCGGTGCAATGTTGTCGGAATCAATTAACAGCGCAATATTCAAATTTTCTGTATTCATTTTATTTCCTTTCGGTTGTTGTTTGAATTTTATGTATTCGTTTTACCATAAACGCGAAGCGTTGTTATGGTAAAATCCGTCCGTCTTTGGCGGCTTGCCGTTAGGCAGAGCCAAAGGGTCATAAAATATGGTAAAATAAGCCTTGTACTTATTTTACCATATTTTATGTTTTGACGCAACAAAACCGATTTTTTTGAAAAGGAGTTACTTGTATATTTTCGAAAAATATGGTATTCTATAAATAACATAAAGACAGAAAGGGCTATAAAAATGTTGGAATTCAGATATGATACACAGCTTCTGATTGAGGGCGAGGATTTAGACGAAGATGTCATCCACGACTATTTTACAGAGCACTTTAAAGGCGATTGTTTATTGGCTGTCGGCGACGAGGATTTGATTAAAATCCATTACCACACTAACGAACCGTGGAAGGTGTTGGAATATTGCGCAACGCTCGGCGAGATTTATGATATTGTTGTAGAGGATATGGATCGGCAGGAGCGCGGCTTGCACGGTTGATGCCAATAGACCATAAATATAATATCTAAAAATGAACGCACAGGAAAGTTTAGCTTTTCTGTGCGTTTTGTATAGTCATATGGCGGGATGTACGTCTGTCACGGTTACTGTTTCTTCGTGTACGGTGAATTTGATTGTGTACTCCGCAAACGAAAAACCGTATACACGTTGTGCGTCTGTTTGATAGGCTGGACGCGGGTCCTGCGCCAAAACCCGCAGAAGTGCCTGCTGTTTTTCTTCGGGGATTTTTTTTAGCAGCTCGTGCGGAAAATCCACCTTTAAAATATCCGCTTTGGATTGCAAAGCAAAACCGCCCGAAGCATTCGGGAAGCTGTCTGCGTAGGGGAGATACGGTTTTACATCCAAAATCGGCGTGCCGTCCATTAAATCTGCGCCCGCAATGTGTAAAATAGGTGTATCCGATGTTTCAAAGTCGATTTTCTCCAACCGTACGCAGGAAAGTCCGATAGAATTCGGGCGGAACGGCGAACGCGTGGCGAATACGCCCATGCGTGTGTTGCCGCCCAAGCGCGGCGGACGCACCGTCGGGGAAAAGGGCTTGTCGGCACATTCCGAAAACCGCCACAACAGCCAAATGTGCGAATATTGTTCCAAGCCCCGTACCGCATCGGCGGTTCGGTATTCGGGTTCAAAAATCACGGTTGCCTGCAATTCTTCCACAATCCCGCTTTGCCGCGGAATTCCGAATTTTTCGGGAAAATCCGTATGAATATGTGCAATCGGATGTATCAAAAATTCTTCAGACATTTGCTGGTTCTCCGTTCACTTTCGTCAATCCGTATCAATTCAAAAGAATGGTATCACATTTTTCCGCTTTATTCAATGCTTTGCATTCGCAAAGCCACCGATTCTTTTCTTTCTGCGCTTTCGGCAGAGAGTTGAACCATCGTTATTATTTTATTTCTTTGACATACAGTCTATCTTTCCCGTTACCGTAATTAACAATATCCTTCAGATAATAATATCCGTATTTTTCATACAACCCTACATGTTCTGACGGAATATATGTTCTGTCAAAACCATTTTCTTTTGCATATGCATTAGCAAAACCAATCAGCTTCTCACTAATCCTGTGTCCGCGATAATCCTCTGCCACAAAGATACCTGATACCCATGGATATATTTCGGGCAACGGATAATAATCTGTTTTCATGACAAAAATCATTCCAACAATTTGATGATTTACAATTGCGGCAAACGGAGTTTCCCAATCAGTAAAAGCCCACGTCCGAAGAATTCCCGATATATGTTCTTTTACATCTTCCCATGAGAAATTTTCAACAAAACAGATTAGTTTATCCGCCAAGTCTGTGTCTTTGTCTACTTTTTTTATCTCCAATGTGTCCATCCTGAAATCATTTTTTACAAAACCAAAGTGCCGCTCGGCTTTCCCGGCGGTTTCGTCGACTGTACGTTTTGGGGCTTTTTCGTTTTTTAAATATTCCTTGATTACATTGTCTTGAAATATCATTACAAAATCTCCTCATACAATAAAGCAGTCGTGATTATGAGACTCTGCCTTGCTACAATCAATCCACAAAAGAACAATAAAAAGCGACAAGTTTCATTATTGTTGAAACCTATCGCTTTTTGGTGCCGCTGACCGGACTTGAACCGGTACGGTGTTGCCACCGAGGGATTTTAAGTCCCTTGCGTCTGCCGATTTCGCCACAGCGGCGTTTTCAGATTGTCTGCGATATATTATAAGAAAAAAATCTTCTGTTGTCAATGCGAGAACAGAAGATTTTTCTAAATTCTTTGCTGATTTTTTAATTAGAGTTCATCCGATTATACTTTTCCTTTAATAATCGGGGAAAGCGGTTTGTAAATCACAAATGCGATTACGGCACATAACAGCCCTTTTACAAATGTAAAAGGCACATTGAAAATCAGAAGCGCCTTCCAAAGGGAGTCTACACTCGGCAAAATCAGCTGATATGCCGAAATAATCTGTTCCATCGGCATGAAATTGGTATAAACAGGGTAGGTGATGTAGTAATTTGTCAGCAGACTGAAGCCCGCCATGCAAACCGCGCCGACCAAAGAACCGAGCAGTGCGCCGCCTCTTGTCTTTTTATGCTTGTAGATGAGTCCTGCAGGAATGACCATCATACAGCCGAGAATAAAGTCGGAAAGCTCGCCGACGCCGCCTGTTGAGGTGGTAAACAGGTTCAAAAGATTTTTAATCAGGCATACGCCGACACCGCTGACAGGACCGAGCGCAAACGAGGCAATCAGCGCAGGGAAATTGGCAACATCCATTTTAATGAAGCCCGGCATCACGGGGACGCTGAACTGCAAAAACATCAAAACGGCGGCGACCGCGCCGAGAATAGCGGTTACAGTCAACTTGCGGATTTTCTCGCGGGAAAACGGTTTCTTTGCGGATTTGGTTTTCGGTTCGTTCATGTTTGTTCAGAGCCTTTCAAAAATAGATTTTGCAAATGCGGCTGTCAAACAAAAAACCCCGTAAGAGCAATTCTTACGAGGCGCAGGTGTACTGACACATACATCTTCTTTCATCCGGACTGTACCGTCGGTTTGGGAATTGCACCCAATCAGCGTGAGCTTGTGGACTTTAACCACCGGTGGGGAATTGCACCCCGCCTTGAAGACAGCGATTCATTTGTAACAATAGTATATGCTAATTTTTGGGGGTTGTCAACTGCTTTTTCGGTGTTTTCATTAAAAGCAGTCCGACAATGGCGAGTATCGGGAAAACCGCGCCGAAAGACAACCCGATTTTCAGTGCGCCGCCTTCCGTAAGGGCGGGATTTACCGTCGCCGCGGCAGTGGAAATATAACTGATAATCGACGGACCGAGCGAACAGCCGATATCGCCGAGAATGGCAAGAATCCCGAACATCGCCGCGCCGCCGTTCGGATACGCCTGTGATACCAAACTGAATGTTCCCGGCCAAAACAGGCTGACCGAGAAGCCCGTCAGCGCACAGCCGAAGAGGGAAAGCAGAGGCGTTTTTGCAATCGCGGTGGTCAAATAACAGCCGATACAAAGTACAGCGCAGGCAAGCATTGCCTTTTTCAAATTGATTTTATGTCCGTAAATGCCGAACAGCAGTCTGCCGCAGCCCATAAAGACTGCAAACAGGCAAGGACCCAATAAGTCGCCCATAAATTTGGATACCTGCAAGCCCGTTTCCGCAAAAAAGGAAGACCACTGCGACATGGCAAGCTCCGATGCGCCCGCACACAGCATCAGCACCATGGCAATGATAAAGTTTTTCGAGGTCAGTAATTTGCGAATCGGAATTTTTTCATCTTCCTGCAAGGTTTTCGGAAAGGGAAGTGTGGAAAAGTTCACCAGATTGCCGAGCGGAATCAGAGACCATAACAGCGGCAGGATATACCAATACTGTTCACCGATGAGCTTGATGAGCAGTGTAGACAGTGCGACGACAACCATTTGCCCCCAACAGTAGAACGAATGCAAAAGGCTCATATCCGCTTCCTTGCGGTCACTCGGAATGGCGTCCACAATCGGACTGATGGTCACTTCAATCATACCGCTGCCGAGCGCAGAAATTACCGTTGCAAGCACTAACGCACCGAACGGCGGCAGTCCGCTGCGCGGCAGGACAAATAAACAGACCAAGCCCGCAAACGCAAAGGCGTGTGAAGCCAAAATAATTTTCTTATAGCCGATGCGGTCCACGACTTTTACGGAAAGAATATCGACAACGGTTTGCGACAGAAAGTTAATCAGAATTAAACTGCCGATGGCGTTTAAGGAAACACCGAGTTGCTGTCGGTAAACGATAAATAAAATCGGGGAGAGATTGTTGATGATTGCCTGCACAAAATAACCGATGTAGCAGGCGACGGTTGTACCTTTATAGGTTCTCTGCATGGTTTATACATACTCCTTATCGTCGGAAAGCGACGCCGACCCGCTGATGGGAATCGGTTCGCCGAGGTAGGTCGGTTCGGGCTTTACAAGGCAAATTCCGAAATCCTTGATGCGTGCCAAAGATTCCCGAACCGCATTGCGCACGTTCGTATACAGCGCATAGTCCTGCAAATCCGAAGCCACGCCGTATGCGTCGAGACCTAACGCACGGGCAATATATACAGCACGGTACAAATGATAGCCCTGTGTCACAATGACAATCTTTTTCGCGCCGAAAATGTCACGTGCGCGGTACATGGATTCATAGGTGGAAAATCCCGCATGGTCTAAAAATACAACATCAGGGTTAACGCCCGCCTCCACGAAAAACTGCTTCATGTGGTTGACCTCGTCATAGTTTTCCCGTCCGTGGTCGCCGCTCATCAACAGCTTTTCGGAAACACCGCTTTCATAGAGGGTAAGTCCTGTGGTAACGCGGTCACGGAGCATCGGACTTAAGGTTTCATTGTTCCAAACCGCACAGCCCAAAACCAAAATGCAGTCCACATCTTCGAGCGCGGCGCAGTCCGCTTCGGACAGGATGTACGGCTTTGATTTGCCGATGACAATACCGTTTACTGTACCGAACAGCAGTGCGCCGCACAGCACAAGTACGCCGAAAATAATCAGGAACTTTTTAAGCTTTTTCATACTACACCCTCGTTTCCACAAGCGACAGCGTACCGCTGACGGTGAATGCACCGCTGTCCGCCGTTAAAAACAGGCTGTCACCTTTTTTGGCGGAAACCGTTTCTGTACCGCAGGACACCGTGCCGACGCCGTCTGTAATCAGCAAAGATACAAACGAGGTTTTGGTTGCTTCGCTCTCATATTTTTCCGTAACGGCAACCGCTTTTACCGTGAATAGCTCACAGGTTGTCAATACCTGCTCGGTATAACCGTCTTTTTGTAGTTTTGCACCCTCGGGCTTGGTATCCCGTGCAGGCGGCGTGCAGTCGGTAACATCTATCGCTTTTTCCGTGTGCAGTTCGCGCGGCTTGCCGTCTGCACCGACACGCCCGTAATCGTATACGCGGTAGGTCGTGTTGGAATTTTGCTGAATTTCCGCAAGCAGAATGCCGCCGCCGATGGCGTGCAGTGTACCTGCCTCAATAAAGAACAAATCGCCTTTTTGCACTTTTACTTTGTTGACCGCGTCTAAAAACGTGTTGTCTGCAATTCTTGCGCGAAATTCTTTGCTTGTAATCGGTTCTTTAAAGCCGTAAATCAGTTCTGCACCCTCGTCACAGTCCAAAATATACCAGCATTCCGTTTTGCCGTATTCACCCTCGACGCGCAGAGCATAGTCGTTGTCGGGATGTACCTGTACGGACAAATCCTTTTTCGCGTCAATCAGCTTAATCAGAATCGGGAAACGGTCAAATTTTTCTGCGTTTGTCCCGAGACACGCGTTGCCGAGTATACCGACGACCTCGGAAAGCGTTTTGCCCCGATATGCACCGTTTTCAATGTGATTTTCGCCGTCCTTGTGGCAGGAAAGCATCCAGCCCTCGGCGACAATATCCAAATCTGTTTGGAAGCCGAAATCGTTTTTGAGCTTTGTACCGCCCCAAAGATAGTCTTTCAGCGCGGGAGATAATTTGAACAGCATATATAACATCCTTTTCTTTTATGTGAATTCTTCTTTATCTTATCAAAAGCGCCGTTTTAAATCAATACATATCTTGTAAATAACGGCGGAAAATGGTATACTCTGTTTGAGGTATACAGTATGCAATATTTCATTTATTCCGTTGTCATTTTTCTTTCCACTTTACTCGGTGCGTTTGTCGGCTTGGGGGGCGGCGTCATCATAAAGCCGATGCTGGATGCACTGCATATGCATACGCTTTCGGAAATCTCCTTTTTTTCTTCTTGCGCGGTTTTCGCCATGTCTGTCACTTCAACGGCAAAATATTTGAAAAAGGGCGTTTCCTTTGAAAAGCGGATTTTGCTTCCGCTGTCGGCGGGGGCAGTGCTCGGCGGTTTTCTCGGAAACCGCGCTTTTTCAGCCGCTTTGCAGTCCGCGCAGTCGGCGGATGCGGTGAAAGGCATGCAGTCCGCCACACTGTGCGCATTGCTTTTTTGCGTGCTCATTTTTGTCAATGTCCGTACCAAAACGGCGAGGCTTCAAAATCCAATCGGGATTCTGTGCGCGGGCTTACTGCTCGGCGCCTTGGCGGCGTTTTTGGGTATCGGCGGCGGACCGATCAATGTTGCCGCGCTGACTCTGCTGTTCTCCTTCTCCGTAAGGGATGCGGCAGTGTATTCCGTTGCGGTTATCTTTTTCTCCCAGCTTTCCAATCTGGGCATACAGCTTCTGCGCGGCGGAGTGCAAAACTACGATTTAAAAATGCTTTTGGCGGTGATTCCCTGTGCGGTGGTCGGCGGCTTACTCGGCGCGGTTTTGAACCGCAAATGCAGTGAGAAGGCGGCGCGAATTACCTTTTCACTGGCGATTTTTTCCATGGTCATTTTAACCTTATACAATACAGTTACGGCATTTTGCTGAGAAAGGTGTATAAAGATGCGTCCGAATATTATTTTTTATTTCAGCGACCAACAACGGTGGGATACCGTCAACGAAACCGTTACGCCGAACTTAACGGAGCTTGCAGAAGAGGGCGTTCTGTTTGAGAATTCCTTTACCTGCCAGCCTGTCTGCGGTCCAGCGCGTGCGTGCCTGCAAACGGGGCAGTATGCTACGGAATGCGGATGTTATTGGAACGGTGTGCCGCTGCCCCAAAATATCAAACCGCTTGCCGCCTATTTCAACGAAGCGGGGTACGAGACCGCCTATGTCGGCAAATGGCATCTGGCGTCCGACCGTTTCCCGAACGTCGGGATGCACTGTGAAAAAACAGCGATTCCGAAGGATATGCAGGGCGAATACAAGGATTGGTGGCGCGCGGCGGATATATTGGAGTTTACTTCCCACGGCTACGACGGATATATTTTCGACGGCGATGGCAACCGCATTGACTTCGAGGGTTACCGCGCGGACTGTATCAACGATTTTGCATTGGAATATTTGGAGCAAAAAACGTCCGATAAGCCGTTTTTCCTGTTCGTTTCGCATATTGAGCCGCACCATCAAAATGACCGTAAGCGGTATGAGGGACCGACGGAAACCGTACCGAAATTCAAGGACTATCCCATACCTGAAGACCTTTCGTTTTTACCCGGGGATTACAAAGAGATGTATCCCGATTATATGGCGGCCATCCACCGTTTAGATGAGAATGTCGGTCGGCTGGTAGAAAAGCTGAAAGAACAAGGACTTTACGAAAACACCGTTATCATTTATACAAGCGACCACGGCTCGCATTTCAAAACGCGGAATGCAGAGTATAAGCGTTCCTGTCACGACAGTGCCACGCACACACCGCTGGTTATTGCGGGCGGACCGTTTTGCGGCGGCAGACGGACGGATTGCCTTGTCAGCTTAATCGATTTGCCGCCGACGCTTTTGGATATTGCAGGCATTTCGATTCCGCAGAGCTTTTCGGGGAAATCGATTGTACCTATGCTGTCGGGGGAAAATGAACGCGACTGCGTATTTATTCAAATCAGCGAAAGCCAGTGCGGGCGTGCGGTGCGGACGAAAAAATACAAATATTCCGTGCGCGCAGTCGGTTCGGGATTTGCAAGGCATAAATCGAAAATCTACTTTGAAGATTATTTGTACGATTTGGAAAAAGACCCATGCGAGAAAGTGAATTTGGTTCGGAATTCGGTTTACAAAGAAGCACGCGGTTTTATGCAGGAATTGTTAAAACGGGAAATGCAGAAAGCAGGCGAAGAGAAGCCGATTATTTTGCCCGCATTGTTCACCCGTAAAAAATGACGCTTTTCTTTGGCGGATATGCACGAAAAGCCCTGCGGGAATGCCGCTTGCTTGTTCCTTTCATGGAATTTTTGCAGGAATATAAAACACATATTGCAAAAAAACATAAAATGTAATAAAATTTATCGGTAATCAAATTATGTATGAAACTCGGAGGCTTAGGATATGCAATATTCGCAAATGTCCAAAGAAGAACTGCGTCGGCGCAAAAAACAGTTGGACGCAGAATTTGAAACGCTCAAAAAAATGAATTTGAAGCTGGATATGTCGCGCGGCAAGCCGGGGGCTGACCAGCTTGACCTTTCCATGGATATTTTGAAAACCGTAATCGGTGTGTGCGACTGCAAGGCGGAAAACGGCTTTGACTGCCGCAACTACGGTGTGCTTGAAGGACTGCCCGAGTGCAGAAAGCTGTTTGCGGAGATTTTAGAGGTTGACCCTGCCAATGTCATTGTCGGCGGCGCGTCGAGTCTGAATCTGATGTTTGACTACGTTTCCCAGTGCATGACGCACGGCGCGGGCGCAGAGCCTTGGATGCGGCAGGGGAAAATTAAATTCATCTGCAATGTACCCGGTTATGACCGTCACTTTACCATTTGTGAACATTTCGGCATTGAAATGCTGAATGTTGAGATGACCGAAAACGGTCCCGATGTGGAGAAAATACAGGAGCTTGTCAAAGACCCGAGCGTCAAGGGAATGTTCTGTGTGCCGAAGTATTCCAATCCCGACGGCATCACATATACGGATGATACCGTGCGTGCGTTGGCGGCATTGAAGCCTGCGGCAAAGGATTTCCGTGTGATTTGGGATAACGCTTATGTTGTGCACGACTTAGACGACCGGCCCGACCGCCTTTTGAATATTTTTGAGGCGTGCAAGCCGTTCGGTTCTGCGGATATGTTTGTGGAATTTACGTCCACATCCAAAATCAGCTTCCCCGGTGCGGGCGTTTCGGCGGTTGCCGCATCCGACAACAATATTCAGGCGATTCGGGCGCGTCTTGCCATGCAGACCATCAGCTATGATAAAATGAATCAGCTTCGGCATGTAAAATACTTTAAAGACGCGGAAGGCGTTGCGGCGCATATGAAAAAGCATGCGGCGATTATTGCGCCGAAATTCCGCATTGTGCTGGATGCTTTAAACCGCGAGCTTCGTGAAAACGACCTTGCCCGCTGGACAGAGCCGAAGGGCGGTTATTTTATCAGTCTGAATACCACGGAATGCAGTGCCAAACGTGTCGGCGAGCTGTGCCGTGAGCTTGGCGTGGTGTTAACCTCGGTCGGCGCAACTTATCCGTACGGCAAAGATGCGGCGGACAGAAACATCCGTATCGCACCGACATATCCGTCTACGGAAGAACTCAAAAAAGCCGTCGAAGTGCTTTGCCTGTGCGTAAAATTGGCGACACTTGAAAAATTGCTTTGATTGTTGTAAAATAAACGTATTAAAGTTTTTTCGAGGGTAACTTATGCGTTTGTTTCACACCGAAAAAAAGAATACGGAGCTGTCTGCCGAACCTTCCCGTCCGTTTGTAACGGCGGTGATTGTGGCGGCGGGCAACTCCACAAGAATGGGCGGCGTCAATAAGCAGAAACTGCGGATTGACGGCGTCCCTGTGCTTATTCGGACACTTCGGACTTTTTCGGAAAGTCCGTGGATAGACGAAATTGCAGTCGCAGCGCGCGAACAGGATATTCCAGATTTGTTTGCGGCAGTCAAAGCTTATGGAATTCAAAAGGTAACCGATATTGTAAAAGGCGGGGCAACGCGGCAGGAAAGCGTATTTGCCGCCGTCCGCCGTGTGTCCCCGAATTCGGAATTTTTGGCGATTCATGACGGCGCACGTCCATTGGTTACAGAGGAGATTATTGAAACAACGGTGCAAAAAGCTTTCGCAGAAAATGCCGCCGCAACGGGTGTGCGCGTCAAGGATACCATCAAGGTGGTTGCTGAGGATGGCAGGATTTTGGACACGCCTGACCGTTCTGCGCTTTGGGCGGTGCATACACCGCAGGTTTTCGCAAAACAGCTGTATCTCCATGCCGCCGAAACTGTGCCGAACAGTCAGGCGTTTACAGATGACTGTAAGCTGATGGAAGCGGCGGGAATCCCTGTATTTATGGTCGAGGGCAGTTACGAAAATATAAAAATCACCACGCCCGAGGATATTGCTCTGGCGGAGGGGATACTGAGCGGGAGGAAAGAACAGTGCTTCGAATAGGACACGGCTATGATGTACACCGTTTAACCGAGGGACGTAAACTGATTTTGGGCGGGGTGGAAATCGAAAACAACGGTATCGGGCTTTTGGGGCATTCCGATGCGGATGTGCTTTTGCACGCTGTCAGCGACGCGCTTTTGGGTGCGGCGGCACTCGGCGACATCGGCAAGCATTTTCCCGATACGGACGAACGCTATAAAGGCGCGGACAGTCTGAAATTGTTGGAAGCCGTTGTAAATCTGTTAAAAAAAGAACACTGGTCCGTAAATAACATTGATGCAACCGTCTTGGCGCAAGCCCCGAAGTTAGCGCCTTTTATCCCGCAAATGCGTGAAAATATTGCACACGCCTGCCGTCTGCCTGTATCCGCCGTCAGCGTCAAGGCGACGACAGAAGAGGGGCTCGGATTTACAGGCGCAAAAGAGGGGATTGCCGCACACGCAGTGTGCCTGATTACGGAAAAACAGGAAATTCCGTTTATTTAAGGTGACTGCATTCGTTTCGGATGCAGTCACCTTAACGCTTGCGGAAAAGTGCAAAAAGGAGATTGCGTTTTGAAAAAACTGAAAGCCCTGTTTTGGAAGTATAAAGAACCGATATTGTATGTTTTTTTCGGCGGATTGACCACGGTTGTCAATTACATCATTTATTTTTCCTGCACGGCGGGTTTGAAGTTTGGCTGGTCTGCGGCTACCGTGCTTGCGTGGGTCGGTGCGGTTTTATTTGCATATGTGACCAACCGAAAATGGGTGTTTGAAAGCCGCACGAAAGGTGCGCGCAAGGTAGCTCTGGAATTTTTGGAGTTTGTTGCGGCACGGCTTTTGTCTCTCGGTATGGAGTGGGTAACGCTGAAACTGCTGCTGGATATTCTGCATATGAATACCTATGTGTATGCTTCCTTGCCCGTCGGAGAATTCGCGGCAAAAACGGTTGCACAGGTTATTGTCATTGTCGCCAATTATGTATTCGGAAAATGGTTCGTTTTTCGGAAGAAAAAACCAAAAGACGAATAAAAATACATTTCGCTTGCAAAATTATACAACTTGGTGTATAGTAATACCATAATTTATGTAAAGGGGCAGATAAAATGAAAAAAGCAACAAAAATTCTTGCACTTCTTTTGACATTGGCAATGGTTGTCGGCATGTTCGCGGCTTGCGGCGCAAACACACCTGCGGTTAAGGTTGTCAATATCAATCTGACCGACGAAGAATATGCGTTCGGTGTGGATAAAGACCAGCCCGAACTGCTGGAGCAGGTCAACGCATTTATTGCCGAAATCAAATCAAACGGCAAGCTGGAGGAAATCTTCAACAACTATTTCGGCGACGGTACGCCGAAGGCAATCAAATCCGCGGCGCTTGACGAGAGCAAAGACCAGCTGGTTGTGGCAACCAACGCGGAGTTCCCGCCCTTTGAGTATTCCGAAGGGGAAAACTTCCTCGGCGTGGATATGGAAATCGCGGCACTGCTTGCCGAAAAACTCGGCAAGGAGCTTGTCATTCAGCACATGGACTTTGAAGCGGTTTGCCTGGCAGTCGGCGGTCACAAATGCGACATCGCTATGGCGGGCTTGACCGTTAACGAAGAGCGCAAGGAGTCCGTTACTTTCTCGGATTCTTATTATCAGGCTTCTCAGCAGTTGATTGTAAAAGGCGACGACACAAAGTTTGACGAATGCAAAACCGCAGATGACGTTATTGCAATTCTTAAAACGATGGACAATACGACCAATATCGGCTTCCAGAACGGTACAACCGGTCAGTTGTTTACCGAAAGCACGGGCGATTATGAATCCAACGGCTTTAAAGTAACCGCAAAAGGATATTCGAGCGGCGCGCTTGCGGTGCAGGATGTTGTCAACGGCAATCTCCAGTATGTCATTATCGATGCCGCACCTGCGGAGTCTATTGTGAAATCCATGAACGAAGCCGCATAATTTCAGTTGAATAAGCGTTAGACAATAACCTCACCTTTTCGGTGAGGCTATTGTCGTATCTCAGACAGATAAAGGGTTTGAATATGGGTAGCTTTGAACGTAAATTTCAAAAATTTATTGAGCTGTTTCAAGGCAGCAGTGCAGACGCGTACATATCCGAAATTTTAACGGGCTTGCAGAATACCGCCAAAATTGCCGTTGTAGGTCTTTTAATCGGTATTGTCATCGGCACGCTGATTGCAACCGTTCGTGTTTTGCCGAAATATAAGAAACTGCCGAAAATCTTAAACGGTATTTGCAGTGTATATGTCGGCTTTTTCCGCGGTACGCCTATGGTGGTACAGCTGTTGCTGTTTTACTTTGTCGCTTTGCCGCTTATGGGCGTCAATATTCCGTCGGTTACGGTTGCCTGCATTGTGTTCGGTATGAATTCGGGCGCGTATATTTCCGAAATTATGCGCAGCGGCATTCTGTCGGTGGATCCCGGGCAGATGGAAGGCGGCCGCGCTATGGGCTTGAGCTTCGGCACCACCATGATAAAAATCGTGATTCCGCAGGCGGTAAAAAATATCCTGCCGACACTCGGCAATGAGTTTATTACGTTGGTAAAGGAAACATCGATTGTCAGCTTTATCGGTGCAACGGATTTGTATGTCGCATTCCGAAAAATCGGTACGGCAACCTATGAATTTATGATTCCGTATCTTGTTATGGCAGTCATTTATATCGTACTTGTGCTGATAATCAGTTTGCTTGTGAAGCTGATGGAAAGGAGCCTGAGGAAGAGTGATAGAGGTCGTTAACCTGACCAAAAGCTTTGGTGATTTACAGGTATTAAAGGGAATTGATTTGACGATTGAGCAGGGCGAAAAGGTGGTTATCATCGGGCCGTCAGGCTCAGGCAAAAGCACACTTTTGCGGTGCTTAAACTGTATGGAGGACCCCACCTCGGGGCAGGTTTTATATCACGGCGTGGACTTGACGGACATGAAGGTGGATATCAACGAACAGCGTCAAAATATCGGCATGGTGTTTCAGCATTTCAATTTGTTTAACAATATGACGGTGCTTGACAACATTACGTTAGCGCCCGTATTGACACAGAAAAAGAAAATGCGGAAATTAAAGCGCGCTTCCAAAAAATCGGGCACGGCGGACGCGGCGTTAAAATCTGCCGCGCAAATCAAAGCGGAAGCGAAAGAGAATGCCCTGAAGCTGTTGGAGCGCATCGGGCTTTCCGATAAGGCGGACGCGTACCCGTCACAGCTGTCGGGCGGGCAAAAACAGCGTGTGGCGATTGTGCGCTCGCTTGCCATGAATCCCGATGTGATGCTGTTTGATGAGCCTACCTCGGCATTGGATCCCGAAATGGTCGGCGAGGTATTGGATGTTATGAAAGATTTGGCGACCAGCGGCATGACGATGGTTGTGGTCACGCATGAAATGGGCTTTGCCCGTGAGGTCGGCGACCGTGTGCTGTTCATGGATGACGGTAAAATCTTAGAGCAGGGCACACCCGACGCCGTATTCAACCACCCGCAAAATGCACGTTTACAGGAATTCCTTTCCAAAGTGCTGTAGAGGCATATCCGCATGAAATATTATGTGCTTGTTTTGTTTTTGTGCTGGTTTCTGTTTGTCATTCTGCCGAGAAAAAAGCAGATGAAAGCAGTTGCCGCACATCATATACGCAAACAGAAAAAGGAGCTTGTAGCAATGGAAACCTTTGCAAGGCAGTTTATAAACCAAGAGTGCATTATCTATACGCTTGCCGCAAATGACGGAAGTATTCAGGGCGTTATTAAAGAGGTCGGGAACGGTGGCGTATTGCTTGAGGATATGCGCGGGCAGAAACAGCTGATAAATTTGGAATATGTCACACGAATTCGGGAATATCCGAGAAATAAAAACGGAAAAAAGAAATCCGTTATAACGGACTGATATTTTTATGTATAAAAAGACGGTTGCTGTTTTGGCAACCGTCTTTTTTGCAACTGTTGGTTTTACAAACGTCCCCTTAAGAAAACGGGTTCTGTTCACTAAAGGGCGCGTTTAAATGTGCAAATTTTTAAACTATTCTTCGCAGTTACGATATTTCTTAGCAGAGATTCGCATTTCAAAAATTAAAATGACAGTAAAAATCGGAATGTACGGCAAAGCAAGCAAGAAACACCACGGCATAGAATATTTTGTAACAAATGGCGTTAAAACATAGTCGATGAGGTGTTCGCGATAGATATTATTGCATATATAGAGAATTGCACTGCTCAAAAACCCCGTTAGTAATGTCTTCCGCAGTACATCCTTTTTCGGAAACCATTTGGCGGCGCAGGGGAGACAAATCAAATGGAAAAGGGGAAAGAGATAGCGGGAGATTACATATATTGGATGATATATAATCATTAAAAGTTCGGGTAACTGTCCTAATACATAATAATAGTAAAGAACAGTATCCGCAAAAAGGAATACCAACAAGGCCAATTGTATTCCAATACCCAGTCGTGCAATCCAAATCAGATTTTGTTGCTTGTAAGAAAGTGAATATGACATGAAACTCCCTCCATACTGTTTTGCAGATACTTAAAGATGATTTTTTCCGAAAGTTACAGTGAGGATGATATCGCCCATATCTGTATCTACACCACCGCCTGTGCGATGCCAATGTCCTGTGGCTTTGCAGGTAAACGTACCGTCCGAATTGTAAGTCGCATAGGCGGAATATTGCTGATAAGTATATCCGATTGTACTGCCTAACGCTGTAACAAAGCCATACATATCTCTTGCATTTTCCGTCCAAGGCGGATCATTTGTGCCATCCGGGGTAACAACCTCATATGTAGCGTGCACTTTGAAGTATTGATTAAAATATTTACTTTCGTCGTACGTCTTTCTGAGAAAAATGACATGCGGAGAGATACCGCCAAACAACTGAATTTGTTCGGAAACATCTTCTGTTTCAATCAACCCTAATCCATATGCATTGGTAAGAGCTATGTTTTTTATATATGCTTCGTATTCTTCCAATGTCATATCGGGAATATTAAACAACTGATATTTCGTAAATTCTGCAACCTGATATTCTTCTAAAATGCGGCTGGCAATGGCTCTGTAGTCTTCTAAGGTTGGTTCATTCGGTACCGCAAAAGCGGGCGTGGTACTGCATGTCAGCAATACAAGGGTCAAAATAACCGTCATAAGCTTTTTCATAATGATACCTCTTTCATTATATAGTCAGCGATTTAGATTTAATCTCTGTACATTGGATTCACCCCTGTTATATAAAAAGACTGCACCGTAATAAACGGTACGATCTTCGGATAGTATTTTTATTAAATTCCCCAACATCCCCAAGCTGTCCGTACCGCAAAACAGCTGAATTTGTAAAATGATTTATGAACTATTTATAGAATAACACGGTTATTATCTAAAAACAATATATAATATACACAATAAATAGGGAGGCTCGTTGTTGAATGTCACAAATTAAAGAAATTTTTATTACCTGTAAAGTATTGACGAATCTGATTTTTTATGTTAAACTCCCATTATTGTATCAAATGAGACAAAAAGAGGAAGATATGACAGATTCTACGCAAAAGCAATGCATTTCTGTTTTGCAGAAATCCGACCTTTTTTCTGCCGTTCCTGCCGAAAAATTGTCGTTTCTGCTCCTACACGGTGCGCGCGTACAGCAATTTCCGAAAGACGCGATTTTGTATTCTCCCGAAAGCACGGAGAAATGTATCGGCGTGCTTTTAAAGGGTGAAGCGCGCGTAACGAAAGACCACGTTACCGTAAGCGTTTTAAAACAGGGGATGCAGTTCGGGGCGGTTGTTCTGTACAGCGATGCGGAACGGTTTGTAAATACGATTGTTGCGAAAACGGACTGTAAAGTACTGTTTCTTGAAAAATCGGGCATAGACCGTCTGATGCAAACCGACGCACAGTTTGCCGCGGCGTATGTGCGGTATCTTTCCAACCGTATTTATTTTTTGAATACGAAGATAGAGGCGTATACTGCGCCGAACGGTGCGGAAAAATTATTACAGTATCTTTTGTCTGTTTGTGATGAAAACGGTTTGGTCAGCGGTGTTTCCGCGACGGAACTCTCCAGGCAAATCAATGTCAGCCGTGCGGGAATTTACCGTGCTTTGGACAGCCTGTCTGCGGACGGTAAACTGCGGCACAGCGGCAAAAATATAAAATTATTTGTAAAGGATGAACGAAAATGAAAAAAGTACTGTCTTTACTGCTGGCTTTGGTGCTTGTCGTTTCGCTTGCGGCCTGCGGTGCCAAGGATAAGGAGCCCCCGCAGGAAAAAGCAAATATCCGTATAGCCACACTCAAAGGACCTACGGGTATCGGCACGGTGAAGCTTATGCAGGAAAATGACGCGGGCAATGCGGCAAACAATTACGCGGTAACGCTGTGCGCCGACCCGACCGAGGTGTTAAGCGGCATGGCGGCAGGCAATTTTGATGTTGCGGCTTGCCCGTTGAACATGGCATCGGTTCTGTATAATAAGCTGAACGGCAATATACAAATGCTTGCGATTAACACGCTGGGTACGTTATATATGCTGTCCGCAAATGAAGTGGCAGACATCAGCGCACTGCGCGGTAAAACCGTTGTTTTGGCAGGGCAAGGCGCTACGCCTGAATATGTTTTGAATTATCTTTTGGAGAAAAACGGCTTAAAGAACGAAGTCACCGTTGAATTCAAATCCGAGCACGCCGAGGTTGCGGCGCTTGCCGCGGCGGCGGATGCCGAGGACACGCGTGTGTTTTTACTGCCTGAACCGAATGTGACCGCCGCAATGCTCCAAAACAAATTGCTTAAAAATGTTTTAGACTTATCTGCGGCATTTGAAAGTGCTTCGGGGGTTTCGCTTGCTATGGGCTGTATTGTAGCGAAAAAAGATTACGTTTCGCAAAACAAAGCGGCAATTGACGCTTTGTTAGCGGAATACAAAACCTCTGTGGACTTTACCGCCTCGGATGTAGACGGTACGGCGGCACTTTGTGAGCAGTATGGCATTATTCCCAAAGCCGCAGTTGCCAAACAGGCAATTCCGCGTTGCAGTATCACCTGTGTGACAGGCGCGGATATGCAGAAAATTGCAACAGAGAATTTGACGGTGCTTTTGAATGCGGATAAAAAAGCCGTCGGCGGAAAACTGCCGGGCAATGATTTCTGGTATGGCGTATAAGACTTGTAAAAAACGGCATATACCGAAGTGCATACGGATACTGATTTCAGTATCCGTATGGCTTTGTATTTGGCAAATTCTGTATCGGGCGGTCGGAAAAGATGTTTTAATCGCTTCACCGCTCTCTGTTGCAAAGCGAATTGCCGAATTGGTTGTAACGGCGGACTTTTGGGTAAAAACGGTTTCGTCCCTGTTTGGCATTATGAAAGGGTATTTTTTTGGCGTATTGGCGGGCGCAGTGCTTGCTGTGCTGACATGTGCGTCAAAAGCTTTGTATACGCTGTTCAGACCAATGCTGACCGTCATAAAAACCACACCCGTGGTGTCCTTCATTATTTTGGCGCTTGTATGGATGACCAAAGCACAGGTGCCTGTGTTCATTTCGTTTTTAATGGTTTTGCCGATTGTTTGGGCGAATTTAACCACCGCTGTCCGCGAGACAGACCCGTTGCTTTTGGAAATGGCAAAAGTATACGGCTTTTCGCCGATGCAAATTTTGCGCCGCATTTATATACCGAGTGTACTGCCGACTCTGCTTACCGCACTGACCACAGCTGTCGGATTTGCATGGAAGGCGGGCATTGCCGCAGAGGTCATCAGTACGCCGTTCAATTCCGTCGGTGCACAGCTGTATAATGCCAAGGTCTATTTGGAAACGGCGGATTTATTTGCGTGGACGGCAGTCGTTATTTTGCTGAGCATGCTGTTTGAAAAAGGGATTGTCTTTACGGTCGAAAAAATTTCGGGGAAAGCCAAAAGGGAGGGCAAAGCGTGACAGTCGATTTTCAAAATGTATATATGGCATATGCGGACAAAACCGTTTTCTCGGATTTGTCCTGTACACTGCATTTGCACGGCGTCACGGTGCTGATGGGCGAATCGGGCGGCGGCAAAACCACGCTTTTGCGTTTGCTTTGCGGCTTGGAAACACCGCAAAGCGGTAAAATCAACGGTATACCGAAAAACTATACCTTTATGTTTCAGGAAAACCGTTTACTGCCTTGGGCAACCGCGCTCGAAAATGTGAAAACCGTGTGCGATACAGAATCAGCGCGGCATTGGCTTTCCGCAGTGGGGTTGGCGAAAGAGGCGGACAGTTTGCCGTCTGCGCTTTCGGGCGGTATGCAGCGCCGCGTTGCGTTTGCAAGGGCGTTGGCGCATAAAAGCGATATTTTACTTTTGGATGAACCTTTTAAAGGCTTAGACGTCGGTTTGCGTTCCGAAATGATTGCGCTTTTGCAAAAACAGGCAGAAACGCGTCCGATTTTGTTTGTGACGCACGATATACAGGAAGCACAGGCGTGCGGCGCCGAAATTTTACAGTTACAGAAAATTCTTGCAAAAGCGTGAGTATTCAGCACGTTTTGTGACAAATGCAGATTTTTTGTGTATGATAGTCATATTCTGATGTATTAAAGGATGTGGCGGTGATGAACGAGTCTAAAAAACGGACGCTGTTTGTCACCGTTTTGTTTTTTGTTGTACTGATTTGTTTATTTGCGATTTTTTTACTGCAAATGAATATGCAAAGAACTTTAGCGCAAATTGCCGCGGTGCAGGCAACCAATACGCAGGCGGCAACGCCTTTGCCGACGTCTTCCGTCCCAAGTGAACCCGAAACCCAAACGGAGACGGAAAGCCAGTCGGAATCCATGCGCTCTATTGCCGCCGAAAGTGCAATCTCGGGTGTGGCGGCAAAATCCACTGTGCCGCCTTCCAAAACAGAGAAGGTTACCGAGGCGAAAAAACCAAAACAGCTGAGCGAGCAGTTGGTTGTGAATACCAATACCAAAAAAATCCACAGCCCTGACTGTTCTTATGCCAAGAACATGAAGCCGGAGAACCGTGCGGATATTTCGGCGGGGGATTTGCAGAGCTATCTGGATAATGGGTATGCGCTGTGCGGGCATTGCGAGGGGTGTGCGAAATGAGCAAAGAAGAACAGAAGAAAAACCGTAATGCAGAGAAAAAGGACAATAAGTTTTTGCAGGAGCTGGAACGCCGATTGCCTGCGTTTGCTTTTACCTGTCTGCTGTGCAGTCTCGGACTGCTTTTATATCAAATTCACCTGAACCAAACCGCCCTAAACACCTTAGAGTCTCTGACCGCAACCGTACCTGCCGTTCGTTGGTATGAAGAGGAAAGCGATGTAATTACAATCTCCGCATCCGAAACTGCCGCACCTTCGGTTCTGCAAAATGTTTCTGCTCCGAACAACGGAAAGCGCTTCGTTTTAAATACGAACTCCAAAAAAATTCATTCCCCCAATTGCCGATACGCGGTTTCCATGAACGCGGAAAACAAAGATGAAGTTGAAAATGTATCTTTGGAAGAATTGCTCGCGCAGGGGTATACGGTTTGCTCGGTGTGCAATGCGGAATAAAAAGAAGTGAGGCAAAGTACCACGCGGCAACCGTGAGAAAATCGGCGAAAAAAACCGATGAAATCTACCGATTCACCAAAAAGATATGCGTTTTTTGGGCAAAATGCAAATAAAAAAATAAGAATATTAAAAAAATCCCTTGCAAAAAGAAAAAACATTGTGTAAAATACATAGTAAATGAAATGTTAATTTGTAGAATCCTACGACGGAGGGATGACTTCATGTCAAACAGACTTTTTCAGACGATTGTGCATCAAATGACAGATGCCGTAGACAGAACGATTGGTGTAATTGATGAATCGGGTACGGTCATTTCCTGCAGTGAGCTCGGCAGAATCGGCGAGGTGCTTTCTCCTGAGGTGAATGCTGTATTTCAGAGTGCGGAGACACTGGTTACAGACGGATACGCCTATAAGTCCTTCGGCGCATTGATGCACCCTGAATATGCCGTGTTTGTAGAAGGCGACGATGAATTGGCTGTGAAATATACAGCGCTTTTGGCCGTCTCGCTTTCGGGTATTAAACAGTATTATGATGAAAAATACGACCGCGGCAATTTTATTAAAAATGTCATTTTGGACAATATCCTGCCGGGCGATATTTATCTGAAAGCGCGCGAACTGCGTTTTAACAATGATGTAACGCGTGTTGTGGTTCTGATTCGTATTACCGACCATGTGGATATTTCGGTTTTCGATGTGATTCAGAACCTGTTCCCCGACAAAAGCAAGGACTTTGTTATCAATCTGAACGAAACGGATATTGCGCTGATTAAAGAAGTGAAGCCGAACGTGGACCCGCGCGACCTTGAAAAATTGGCGCGTTCCATTTCAGACAGCCTCGGCGCAGAGTTTTATTCGCATGTGCTTGTCGGTATCGGCACAACGGTTGAAGGTATTAAGGACCTCGCGCGTTCTTTCCGCGAGGCACAGGTGGCTTTAGAAGTCGGCAAAGTGTTTGATACGGAAAAAACCATTGTCAGCTACGATAATCTCGGTATTGCACGTTTGATTTATCAGCTGCCCACCACACTTTGCGAAATGTTCTTAAAAGAAGTGTTCAAACGCGGTTCGATTGATACGCTTGATCAGGAGACGCTGTTTACCATTCAGAAGTTCTTTGAAAACAATCTGAATGTGTCTGAAACTTCCCGCAAGCTGTTTGTGCACAGAAACACTTTGGTTTACCGTTTGGAAAAAATCAAAAAGCTGACGGGGCTTGATCTGCGCGAATTTGATGACGCAATTGTGTTTAAAGTGGCTTTGATGGTCAAAAAATATCTCGATTCCAATCCGGTGAAGTATTGATTTCGGAAACGTTTAGAGTTTGTTCACAAAATATGGGATTTTTTCTGTGGAATCTGCACAGTTGCTTACGCGGATTTTGTGAATAATACAGAATCTCTGAAAATGGTTACAAATCGGTTACAAAATCGACAGAAATATGCTATAATGATAGGCGGTAGGATTTCGTGTTTTCACGAAAGCCATGCCGCCGATTCTTTTTGTAAAAGAAAAGTTTTCGTATCTGTGTGTATAGATGTGTTTTCCAAGCAAGAAAGAGTAAAGAGGTTTTTAACGTGATTGAATTCAGAAATGTTTCAAAAACGTATGATAACGGAACCCAGGCGCTGAAAAATGTCAATTTGAAAATCGAAGACGGCGAGTTTGTATTTATTGTCGGGTCTTCGGGTGCGGGCAAAAGTACGTTTTTAAAAACAATTATGCGTGAACAGGTGGTCAGCAGCGGCACAGTGCTGATTAACGGGTTTAATTTAAATACGATGAAGAAAAAAGAAATTCCCATGCTGCGGCGCACGATGGGAATTGTATTTCAGGATTTTCGGCTGATTCCCACCATGAGTGTGTTTGACAATGTGGCTTTCGCCATGCGCGTCATCGGTGCAAAAGAAAAAGAAATCCGCAAACGCGTGCCGTATATTTTGAGCCTTGTGGGGCTTACCTCAAAGGCGCGGCAGTTTCCGACACAGCTTTCGGGCGGTGAACAGCAGCGCGTAGCCTTGGCGCGTGCGTTGGTCAACAACGCGGGGATTTTGATTGCCGATGAGCCGACAGGCAATATCGACCCCGAAATGTCTTACGAAATTGTCGATTTGTTAAATCACATCAACGCAAACGGCACAACGGTGGTTATGGTTACACATGAGCATAATTTGGTGCGTCATTTCCATCACCGCGTCGTCACCATTGAGGGCGGCACAGTCGTTTCCGATACCAACGATACGGACAAGCTTCCCGCAGATTATGCGACGATTGAAGAGAATTATCCGACAGAAACCGCTGTGCATACAGAGGCAGACGATATTTCTCCAGCCAAAGCGGAAGTGCTTGCCGATACAACGGTAGAGGAATCCCGAACTTCCTCGTTTTATATCCAGCCGAATGTGGATAAGGATTTAGAGGACTTTATGCAGAACTACGGGCTGGAGGATACAGACCTCGCCGAGGACGATATTGATTATTCCGCCTATCTCTCGGAGACGGAGAATGGGGGTGACCGCAAATGAAAGGCGCAAGCTTAAAATATTTAACACGTGAGGGCTTTCGGAACATTTGGGTCAACCGTTTAATGACCTTGGCTTCCGTAACGGTCTTACTCGCGTGTCTTGTGATTATCGGCGTGGGCGCAATGGCGTTTTTTAATATCAACGCATTGCTCGACAAAGTAGAATCGCAAAATGTCGTCATGGTTTATGTAGACAGGGAGGCGGACGCCGCTACTGCGGACGCCGTCGGTGCAGAACTGCGGAAGCTTTCTAACATTGAAACCTGCGATTTTATTCCCAAAGCAGAAGCTTTTCAAAAGCAAATCGAAGAAATGGGCGGCGACAGTGCCATTTTTGAGGGCTTATCGGAAAACCCCCTGCCCGATACCTATAAAGTCACATTGCAGGATTTGTCGCAGTTTGACGCGACGGTCTCCGCGATTAAGGCGGTAAAAAATGTAGAAAGCGTGCGGGAAAACAGCGATTTGGCAAGTAAACTGTTATCTGTGCGCAGGGCGGTTACGATTGTGAGTATCGGTCTTGTCGCCATGCTGTTTTTAGTTGCGCTGTTCATCATTTCCAACACGATTCGCATTACGATGTTCAGCCGAAAGCTGGAAATCAGCATTATGAAAGCGGTCGGCGCCACAAACGGGTTTATCCGTTGGCCGTTCTTTGTAGAGGGTATCTTAATCGGTATCATTTCCTCGGTACTGTCCCTCGGTGTGCTGTGGGGCTTATACGAACTGATGCTGACCTCGTTTGCCGATGTTTTATCGGGGCTCGGGTTCGGGTTAGTGCCGTTCCTGCCGTATGCTTTGCCGATTCTCGGTGCATTCCTGTTAATCGGTGTGTTTACGGGCGGCGTCGGCAGTATGATTTCCATGAATAAATATTTGAGAGAACAGGGGAGCGTGGTCAGCGATGATTAAAACTTTGGTTTTGCGTATCGGCAGTGTGCTGTTGTGCACGGTGCTTTGTCTTTCCTCTTATATTCTGCCTGCCGCGGCATGGAACAGCAAGGATGAGATTCAGGATAAAATTGACGAACAGGAATCCCGCAAGGCGGACAGTGAACAAAATGCGTCGAAATTTCAACAGGAAATTAACGACATGCAGGCGGAAATTGATGTTGTGAATCAAAAAATCAGCGATTTGAATGTGCAGATTGCCGATAAAAACAAGCTGATTGCGCAATATCAGGAAGAAGTCAACGGTTTGCAGAAGGAAATCAATGCCGCGGATGTGCGCCAACAGGAATTGGACACGGAAATCAGCGCAACCTATGATTTGCTAAGCGAACGGCTGTATGCTACATATGTTGCGGGGGAGACCTCGACGTTGGAGCTTCTGCTCAGCGCAGAGGATTTTGAAACGTTTTTGACCAGACTCGAATTGGTGCGCCGTATTGCGGAGCACGATACCTCTTTGGTTTCCGATTTGCAGGCGGATATTGACGAACTGAAAGCCACAACGGAGAAATTAAGCCGTGATAAGGCGGCGGTGGAAGAAAAGCAGGCGGCGGTGAAAAGCGAGCGTGATGCGATTGCCGCGAGCCGTGCGGAAGAACAGCAAGCCAGAAATCTGCAGGAAAGCAAGCAGAACAGTATGGAGCAGAAGCTGTCTCAGGCAAGCAAAAGTGCGGCGGATGCAGAAAAGCAAATTGAGAAATTAAATGCCGCAATGGAAGAGTATGACCGTCAGCAGGCAGCAGGTATGGAAAACGGCAGCGGTTCTATTAACAACAGCGGTTCTTCCAACTATCCCGTTTCCTCAAAAGGGATGATTCGCCCGCTGCAATATCCGAATGTCGTGATTTCGGCAGGCTGGTACGGCTATCCGGGGCATAAGGGTATTGACTTTACTACGGCGGGCGCCACCGGTAATACCTACGGCAAAGAAATTCGTGCGGCGGCGGACGGCGTTGTCTATTCTGCCGAGTATCATTACAGCTGGGGCAACAATGTGTATATCAACCATGGTAACGGTGTATATACGCGGTATGCGCACTGCTCAAAATTGCTGGTCGGCAAAGGGCAAACCGTGAAGCAGGGGCAGGTGATTGCCTATGTCGGCAACACGGGCAATGTTTCGCCGCGTCCGTCTGCCGCAAATCCCCATGCGGGCGCACATCTGCACTTTGAGGTTTGGGTGAACGGTGACCGCGTCAATCCCGCGCCGTGGCTTCCGTAAGTCGGTTTAAAAACGATACCATGCTTAAAGGAACGATAGAATGAATAAAAAAATTTCTTTGGGACTTGCATTGGCTCTGATTTTCACATCGATTGCCGCCACGGTTGCCATTACCATGTCCGTAACCATGCGCACCTACAATTCCATTATTAAGGATTTGCCGAGCCGTTCCAAGCTCTATGCCGCCGTTGCGGAATTGGACGACGTTGTCCGCAACAATTATTACGGTGAAATTAACGATAATTTGCTCAATGCCGATTTGTCGGGCGGTTATGCCGAGGGCTTGGGCGACAAATACAGCCGTTACATGACTGCGGCGGAATACGCGGTATTTAAAGACGAAATGGAAGGCAGAAAAATCGGCGTCGGTATCATCGCGTTTTTCAATCCGAACGACACGGCGATTTATGCGGCAGAGGTGTCGGAAAATTCTCCCGCCGCAATCAGCGGACTGCAAAAGGGCGATAAAATTACCCATATTGACGAGGAAGCCGTAACGGCATACAATTATGCGGATTTGCTCAAAAAACTGTCGGGGGACAGACTTTCTTCCGTGACCGTGACCTATGTGCGCGGTGAAGAAAGCAAGACCGTCAGCATTGTCAAGGGCTATTCCGCACAGACTGTATATCATTCGCTGAACGGTACGGTCGGTTATGTAAAGATTACGGATTTTTATGCTACGACCGCCGCACAGCTGAAAACAGCAACAGACGTGCTGATGAAACAGGGCGCAACAAGCTTAATTATAGATTTGCGCGGCACGTCTAACGGGCGGATTACGCATGCGGCAACCGCAGTGGATGTACTTGTGCCCGTGGCAAGTGAGGGAAGCGGTGCTTTGGCAACGGCGATTGCCAAAGACGGTACGGTTAGAAAAACCTTCACCGCTGAGGCGGAGAGTGTTTCTATGCCGATGGCGGTTTTGGTAAACGCCGAAACGGCGGGTGCCGCAGAACTGTTTGCATGTGATTTGCGTGATTACGGCAAAGCGCAGTTAATCGGTGAGAAAACCGCGGGCAACGGCACGATGCAGGAAGCGTTTTCCTTGCAGGACGGCGGTGCAATTCTTTTAACCACTGCCGTGATTCAGCCTTATGTCAGTGATGTTTATAACACGGTTGGGCTGACGCCGGATGTGACGGTGGCACTGCCTGCCGAAAAGCAAATCATTTTGCCGATTTTAAGCCAATCGGACGACGCGCAGTATCAAAAAGCGTATACCTTACTGACAGGCGAGAGTGCAGACGAATAACGTACTGAATCGCAAACACCCCACATACAATGAAGGTATGTGGGGTGTTTTTATGTTTACTGTTTTACAAGTGCATCCGTATCAAAAGCCGCCGCTGTTGAAAAGACTGTTTTATCGGTGTCCCGACCCTGTTGTCACGCGTGTACCTCTGCGCGGCGGCGCGTTTTTTTATAAGGCGGACTTTTTTGCCGATAAACACGGAAAAACGGATTTATCCGTACTGCCGAATTCGGTCGGCGGCTGTGCGCAAAGACTGCTGTGGGCAGGGGCGGAGATGCAGATTCAGCCGCCTTTGCAGAAATTCGTGCCGACGCTCTATTCCGAAATACTGTTTTTGAATACGGCACTGCATTTCTTGCGTGCGCAGCCCGACCCGCCGCACGCGCGTATATTGGGCTTTGCAGACAGTGAAGCCCGTTTGCAGGAACGGATAATTCCGTTTGTTCGGCTTGCAAAAACCGTGAAAATCTATACGGCATTTCCGAATCAATATGATGCGCTTTCCAAAGATATTTTAGCGGAGTGGGGGCTGTCTGTGATTGTTTCTTCCCGAAAGGAAGTATTGCAAGACTGCAATGTTGTGCTTGCGCCTTCCTTTGAAAACCGTTTAGGCACGCGCGGTGTGCTGTGCTGCGGCAGGGAACCGATTTGTTATGCGGGGGAGCAGTTTTCCTTACCGCAGGAAGAAGAAGCGCGCCGTCCCGAAAACACAGACGCAGTGTTGTTCGCCGCGGCGCTGTATGAGCTGTGCAATGTAAAAGGTCTTGAAAATCTTCGCTATGCACGTTTAAAGCCGATAAAAAGTGAGACAATCTATTGACAGAAGCGGTGCTTTATTTTATAATATCCATTTGTATAAGTGTAAAATACCGAAAGGAGCATATACAATATGTTACAGGAAACCTTGCTGACTGCCGAGGGCTTAAAAGAGCTGGAACAGGAACTTGAAAATTTAAAAACCGTCGGCAGAAAAGAAGCGGCGGAGAAAATCAAAGTTGCCAGAAGCTTCGGCGACCTTTCCGAAAATGCCGAGTATGACGAGGCAATGAGCGATCAGGCAAAGCTGGAAGCACGCATCAATGAGATTGAAACCATGATTAAAAACGCCAAGGTGTTTGACGAAAGCACACTCGGCACGGAAGCGGTGCATATCGGCTCTAAGGTAACGATTGAAAACGGCTCAAAACAGAAATTTGAATATAAAATCGTCGGCTTTGCGCAGGCAAATCCCGATGAAGGCAAAATTTCCGATGAATCTCCCGTAGGTAAAGCTTTGCTCGGGCACAAGGTCGGCGAAGAGGTAACGGTGGAAGCGCCTATCGGCACACTGCACTTTACCATCGTTTCGATTGACCGATAAAGGCGGCGGCAATACGCTTCGGGCGGCAAAGTCCGCCCCTATTTTATTTTGAAACAGGATGTGAAATCATGGCGGAAGAAACTATGCAAAATACAGCGCCGCAGCAGGATGTAAGCGAACAGCACAGAATCCGTTTGGAAAAGCTGACTGCAATGCAAGAGGCGGGGCATGACCCGTTTCAGCTGACAAAATACGAAGTGACGCATCACAGCACTGCCGTAAAGGAAAATTTCGATGCTTTAGAAGGACAAACCGTTTCCGTGGCAGGGCGCATGATGTCCAAGCGTGTTATGGGCAAAGCGTCTTTTTGCAATGTGCAGGATTTAAAAGGCAATATTCAGTCCTATGTCGCGCGCGACAGCCTCGGTGAAGAGGAATATAAAGCGTTTAAAAAGTTGGATATAGGCGACATTATCGGTATCAAGGGCGAGGTTTTCAAAACCAAAACAGGGGAAATTTCGATTCACGCTTCTGAAATTAGCCTGCTTTCCAAGAGCTTGCAGGTTCTGCCCGAAAAATTCCATGGGCTTACCAATACCGATATGCGCTACCGTCAGCGGTATGTGGATTTGGTGATGAATGCCGAGGTGCGCGATACCTTTGTAAAGCGTTCCAAAATCATCAGCACCATCCGCCGTTATTTGGACGGGCAGGGCTTTATGGAGGTGGAAACCCCCATGCTGGTCTCCAATGCGGGCGGTGCGGCGGCACGTCCGTTCTCAACGCATTTTAATGCGCTGGATGAAGATGTGAAACTGCGCATTTCATTGGAACTGTATCTCAAACGATTGATTGTCGGCGGTATGGAACGCGTTTACGAAATCGGGCGCGTATTCCGCAACGAGGGCTTAGATACACGCCATAATCCCGAATTCACGCTGATGGAACTGTATCAGGCATTTACCGACTACCACGGCATGATGGATTTGACCGAAAATCTGTACCGCTATGTCGCGCAGGAAGTGCTCGGCACAACAACCATTACCTATAACGGGATTGAAATGGATCTCGGCAAACCGTTTGCGCGCATCACCATGGTGGATGCCGTCAAGCAATATTCGGGTGTGGATTTTAACGAAATTCATACGCTGGAAGAAGCACGCGAGGCCGCGAAGGCGCACAATGTTGAATTTGAACCGCGCCACAAAAAGGGCGATATTCTGAATTTGTTCTTTGAAGCGTTTGTAGAAGAGCATCTGATTCAGCCGACCTTCGTCATGGATCATCCGATTGAGATTTCGCCGCTGACCAAAAAGAAACCCGAAAATCCCGAATATGTCGAGCGTTTTGAGTTCTTTATGAACGGTTGGGAAATGGCGAACGCCTATTCGGAGTTGAACGACCCCGTAGACCAGCGTGCGCGTTTTCAGGCGCAGGAAGAACAGTTTGCACAGGGCGATGAGGAAGCGAATCATACAGATGAAGATTTTCTGTATGCATTGGAGCTCGGTATGCCCCCCACAGGCGGTATCGGCTTCGGTATTGACCGCATGGTGATGCTTTTAACCGATTCTCCCGCCATCCGCGACGTTTTGTTCTTCCCGACAATGAAGCCCATCGACAAATAAACCCAGTAAAATCAAGGGTTTCCGGCTCCTCAAATCCGAGTTGACAACAAATTGACAACAATTTTTCGTATCAATACGAAGAATTACGACGCAGAATGAATAGTTGGCGGCTGAAACGCAATACAGCACGTATCGCTGAGAGAACACTTTTTGAAAGAAATTTCAAAGGTGTTCTCTTTTTTTCGTTTGGTGCAACTCTCTGTCGAACAACAAATTGAATGGAGGATTTAATTTATGATTAGTGACAGGACGAAAGCCTATTATGATTTGAAAAAACGAAATGATGTGCGAGAAAGTGCAAAGAGACTGCGCAGGCAGTTCCTCCGGTATAAGGATGCAGAAATCGTCTATAGCATTACGCACAAGAAACTGTTGGAGCTCGCTGGTAAAGCAGGAGCCATATATCGAATGGATGGAACTGTTCTGATTAACCGGGATATTTTTGATGAATATCTGGAACAGTTTCATGAGCCGAGTACCTTGGCTTCACAGGAGGATAAAGAATGAGCGGGAATCTATGGATGTTTTCGGATATGTTGGACGATGAAGATGCGAAGATGATACAGCATGAATTTGTCACCTATTATGAGGGCGCTGATTATTACGGACTGGGTCTGAAAGTCTTTACAAGGTTGGCCCATGAAGCAGGTGCGGTGTATAAGATTGGAAAGCGGGTCTTAATACGGCGAGATATTTTTGAAGAGTATCTCAGGATATTGCGACGCAAAGAGGATACATCCGAGATGGATGAAAACATGAAAAGTGAGGATAATGATATGAGACAAGGAGCATTAACATTAGATGCCCAGACTGGGCGAATGGATATCCGATTTGATCTGGAGAATTATTACGGAGGTCTCCACTGCGGAGAGTGTCTGGATATTCTTATCAATGGAGATTGGGTACCGACCAGAATTGAAATGGGAGACGGTTGGTATCTGACTGGGATCAAGACGGACAATCTTGAAGGTCTGATTGTAAGAATTTAATAGTAACTTATCGCCGGGCGGTTTCTATTTACAGGAGCCGCCCTTTTTTTATGCCCATTTTCAAAAGAGGAGGTGTTCCGAGTGAAGTGTCTGATGAAATATCAGTGGGTAAAGCTGCCCAGAAATCGTCTGCCTGAGGGCAAGGGGGTAATGGGCGCATGGGCGCGTCTGGCATCCCGTGCGGCATTCCGCAAGGGACAAGCCCTCTACTGTGGGCATATAAACGCTGTAAGCCCCGGAATGTGGTCAGGAGGTGTCGTAGGGTTAAAGAGCGTCCTCGGCTTAAAAAGCCGTCAGAAGGCTCTGGAAGTGCTTCAGACGCTGGCTGACCTAGGTTATGTGCAGTATACGCTTGACTCTAAAACGAAAAAACTGACATATCAAATTACAGATTGGGTAGTGAAATGTTCCGGAGAGGAATGTATGCAGGGCGCTGTTTATGCCACAGAAGGCTATGGTTTTCTATGCCTTCCGCGTAATATCACAGAACGTCTTGCGGAGAAGCGATATATCTTTGAGGAATCGGACGCATGGATGGATCTCTGGTGCCATTCCGTATGGGAAGACCCGAACAATGCGTTTTCTTTTATGGCTCCAACTGTCCAGTATGGGAAGTACGGGGCTTTACTCACATTGGAAACCTTGGGACAGCGCTGGGGCTGGGAAAAGACAAAGGTATGGAGGTTTATGAAAAAGCATGGGGATGTCTTTGCCCTATACCGCCTTCCAGGCTCTTATGGCTGTCTCATTTTTAATAAACTGTATCCGGCAGGATCAGAGGTTTCAGTTCCAAGCCAGGAGGAAGTTATGTGTATTCTTGGCAAAATACGCATTTGTGGTGCAAATACGCAGAAGTCAGGTTCAGACCATGAGCATATGAATAAGCTCATCACATGGTATAGCCGCAGACTGACTGGAAGTAACCTGTCAGATGCAGCCATACAGGATGCTGAAAATCGCGTTGCATTTTCAGACCCTATAATACGCGCGTATCTTTCTCCGTGTAGGAATTGTAAGAATTGTGGATATGACTGCCAAGGTAAAGGTTATATGACACAGGCAGTGATTGAAACGAGTAAAATCCGCGGGCCATGTGAGCCGGTGGATATCACAAAAATAGCAAAGGAGTGTTTTACATATGAGCAAGCAGGATGAAAAAAAGCTGTATGAACAGCAGGAAAACAGGATATTGGCGCAGTCAGACGCATTTATTTCCCTTCTTACAAAGCGAGGGATTCTTGGAGATCAAAAAATTGATGATGAAAAGGTGCGTGCTGCCCAGAAGGAGAAAAAGCGGAATGCTTATCACAATACCCAGATGCTTCTCAAGAATTACCGGAAGATGGTTTGGGTGTTCAGCTGTTACCCGGAGGAGATTTTGCAGGAACTGGAGACTCCGTTTGAGAACTTTGACCGAATGGTGGACAGGCTGGATCTGGAGATGGCCATTGGGAATAAAAGGATGGAGAGCCGTCTGGAAGCTGCGGCAAGGTCGAGACTGTTGCTGGATCGGTTTAACGAGGCAATGGCGGTTCTCCGCAAGGAGCCGACACGGGGTGAGAAGCTGTATCAGCTGATCTATACGGCCTATCTGGCGCCGGAAAAGCTGAAGTTGGAGGAGATACTGTTCCGATTGGACCTGTCACAGAGGCATTATTACAGGCTTCGTGAGCAGGCAATTTCTATTCTTTCCATTCGTCTGTGGTCGGCGCCCAGTGAAGATGTGGATGTATGGCTGGAGCTGCTGACGCTCTTTGAACATTTGGAATGACAATTTCAGGGTAAACAAATTGGCACAAAAATGGCATATGTTCCGCCGATGACAGGGGAATAAAGCCGTGCTATACTTGTATCATCCCAAACTGGGATTGGGCAAACAAAGATGCCGTTTCTGAAGCTGAAATGCTTTTAGAAGCGGCATTTTTTATTGCCTAAAATCAAAGAAGGAGGTACTCGGCATGGTTAAACAAATCAAAAGAGGCGGAGGGCGCATGAAGACCGCCTACTGGTCACTGGTTGGTATGGCGTCTGCAATGCTGATTTCGCTGCAGCCTGTCATGGCGGACACAATCTGGAACCGCTTTTCGACGATCATGAAGGATGTGTACGGCCAGCTGGTGGGAATCAGCACCATTGTGGCGGTAACGGCGGCGGCCATTGCGCTGATTGTCAGGATGATTTCCAGAAACCAGCGTGCAGTCGATGAGGCAACGAGCTGGCTCAAACGAATTGTAGTGACGTGGATTGTCCTCAATTCCCTGGGTTTTGTTGTTGCTTATCTGCAACCCCTCATTGCCGGCGGCAATTACACAGGATAACCAAAAAAGAGAAAGCAGATGGAGGAGGTGATAATAGATGCTTGATTGGATTTTTGAAGGAATCGTGACGTGGATCAGTAGCATTGTTTCACAGATGATGGATGCGGTATCTGGTTTGTTCCTTCAAGCTTTGGGAACGGATATGACAGCGATGGAAGAATACTTTCCATTCGTGTCTAAGGCATTTACGGTCATGCAGTACACAGCATGGGCGATTCTGTTCCTTGTAACGGTATGGCAGCTTTTCCGTGTCTTTGGAGGACCAATCACAGAGGCAGAAAATCCGTGGGTGCTTTTGGCAAGAGGTTCAATCTTTGCTTTATTGATTGGCTATGCAAAGCCGATTTTCATGATTGTGCTGGATATCGCCCGTGCGCCATATACGGCTTTGATGGAGATTACCATGTCGGCAGAGGATTTTACCTTTGCAGGTGTGGAACAGGCGCTGTCCAATGGTTTGACCACGATTGTAGCTATCGTATCGGTGGTAGGGCTGCTGCTTCTCATCATTTTAGAGATTGCCCTTGGGTGGAATTATTTTAAGCTGTTACTGGAAACCGTTGAACGCTATATTGTGGTTGGCGTACTCTGTTACACCTCCCCTCTGGCTTTTTCTATGGGTGCTTCCAAAACAACGGCGCCGGTTTTCAAAAGCTGGTGTCGTATGGTGGGCTCACAGCTTTTGTTGCTGGTGATGAATGTATGGTTCCTCAGGGGCTTTAACAGCTCCATGGGACAGTATATCGGAAATGGCGGTGCGCTCTCCACAGGTCAGGGCAGTATTTTTCTCTGGCTGTTCTGTGCGCTGGCATTTTTGAAGACGGCGCAGAAGTTTGACAGCTACCTGGCGGCCATGGGGCTGAATGTTGCCCAGACCGGTTCCAGCATGGGTATGGAGCTTTTGATGGCAGCGCGGGTGATCAGCGGCGTGGGAGGCGGTGTGAAAAATGCAGGCAGTATGTTCCATAGTGCAAGCACTGCAACCGGAACGGGTGCAGCCGCAAGCGGATTTGCTTCCGGGTTCGCATCACGCTTCAAGCCAAATTCTTTTGTCCGTGACGCAGTTGTGGATGGCGGAAGCCGTATGGGTGTCGGTGGCAGCATCGGTTTTGTCGGTCGTGCCTTTGGCGGCATGGCGGCACGTAATGGCGCTACTCTTACAGGAGACTCCATTTCTTCTGTAGCTTCAAGAAATCCTGGTGTTTCCGGGACAATTGCCGGGGACATTGCAGACCGCAGCCTTGCGGGCTATATGCCCCAGCTGCAGGGCCACCAACTGAAAGACACCCAGATTACAGGAGGTCAGATCAGTACAACTTCAATTGGTGCAGATGGAAAGAGCACAGCGCTTGAAATGTATAACGCATCACAGTTTGAGAAACCAGATGCACCACATTCCGTGGTTACAGCTTCTGATGGAAGCCAGTGGTACCAGATGGCAAGCGGAGCCGGGGCAGGTGCATTTTATGATGCGCCGGCATTTATGGGAAGCCCGTCAGAAGCGGCGCCGGTTGCGGCGGCTTTCCCCGATGCTTCCGAGGGAACAACCCTCAGGACGGTTGGCGATGGCGTGATCGAGGCAAGCTCCGAGTCTGGCAATACCATGTGGTACAACAGTGCCTACTATGATGAGCCGGATGCGCCGCATACGATTATGCAGTCGGCAAACGGTGTAGACTGGTATGCGATGCAGCAGCACGCAGAAACACCTGCCTTTGAGCAGGGCGAGGCAGCTTTTGCCTATAACCAGGCGCAGTTCCAGCAGTTTATGCCGGGATATGAACAGCAGGTATCCTCTGTGGATGGATCCGGGCGTAAGGATGGTCATTTTGAGGTCCGCCATGAAAATGGATCCGGAACCATGTTCTACGATACATCCCAGTATGCGGCTCCCCGTGGGGATTATCAGGTGTTTGAAGATGCCCGCGGAGGCCAGTGGTATGCGATTCGCGGCGAAGCCGCCGTGGAACGCAAGCCGGTATACCAGGATGGCAAACCGGTTTATGACGGTGACAGTGTACGGACAGTCTCTGTGGAAACTGTTCGGTATAAGAATACGCCATCACGCTTTGGAGAGCCAAAACCCCGCAACCATGGGGAGATGAAACCGCCGAGGCGGAAACGGTAAAATAAGTGCAGGCAGCCGAATCAGAGAGATGCTGGTTCGGCTGTTTTGCATATTTCATGTTGAAATTACGCTGCTTTTGCAGCAGCTTGATATAAGGAGGTGGACCCAATGGCTGAGCCAGAAAAACAGCAAATCGGTGATGGCTCTGATAATTATGGACAGGCAGCCGGGCAAATGGCAAAAGCGGCAAAGCAGGCAGGCCAGGAAGCAGCAAAGCAAACGGCAGCAAAAGGTGCGGAGGCTACGGCTAATGCGGCCGCCGCTACAGTAAAGGCCAGTGTGGAGGGTGGAAAGGCCGCCGCAGAAATCGCTGCCGGCACTGCCGCAGGTGGTCCATGGGGCGCTATCCTGTCTGCGGCATGGGCAATGCGCCATACTCTTTTTAAAATACTGGTATGTATCTGTCTGTTTCTGTTGTTCCTGATTACCATGATTGTTTCCCTGCCGACGATTGTATCAAACAGTATTTTCGGACTGGATGGTACAAAGCCGACAGAAGGAGCAACCCTGATGTCAGCCTATACGGAGATGTCAGGTGCCGTGTCTGGTGTGGTAGATGAAGGATATAACCAATCGCTTTCTCATGTGGATCAGCTGATTACAAACGGTGGATATGATTATGATCTTTCGATGGATGCACTTATCAATTACGCACAGAGTTCCGCCGGATATGATGTCTGTTATATACTGGCAGCTTATTCAGCGTCCATGCAACAGCAAAATACAGGCAAGGATGATATGGTATCAAAGCTTAGAGGCTGTGCCGGGGAGATGTTCCCCGTTACATCAGAAGAAAAGGAAAAAGAGATCATCATTCCTGTTTCCTATTATACATATAAGCCGATAACACTTACCGTAGTTACGAATAAGGTGCAGACCGGGACGATTAACGGTACGCCCCAATATCGGTATGATACGGCATCAAAGACCTACTATCTTCCGGATGAGGCGCATAGCAGCGATACGGCTGTCACGGTGGATGCCTATAAAGAGGTGGCGGTGGATATTCCCGTTTATTCCGGTGGGAAGATTACGGGAACAACCACGGCAAACTATTATGTGGCTAACGGGCAGGAAACACTGACCCCAGGTACAGAGATCATCAAATATCTGGAGTGTACCATTCATCCATTTGATAATACAGTGGTTGCCAAAGCGTTTGGCATTGACCTAAATGCAAAATACGATCAGTTTAATCTTACTTATGGCGAAGTAATCCAGAACATGGCGAATGCGTTAAAACGGACGTTGTATGGTTCTGTGAGCGGCGGACAGGCGGTTCCCCTGACGGACGCCGAGCTGATTGCTTTTGTGAACCGGCAGAACTGTAGTGCGACAAGAAAGCATATCTTGAGCACCGCGCTGTCCCTTGTGGGCAAGGTTCCTTATTTCTGGGGTGGTAAGTCAGCACCCGGGTGGAACGATGAATGGAATACGCCAAGACTGGTAACAGCTGCAGGATCTTCTACGACAGGCACGATACGCCCTTATGGGCTGGACTGTTCAGGCTTCAGTACATGGGTATTTAATACTGCTGTGGGTGTAGAAATTGGTGCAGGTTGTAACGGGCAATATCCAAATACCTATGGGATTTCTGCATCAGAGCTTTTGCCTGGTGATTTGGGATTTTTAGCAGATGATGACGGATGGGGACATGTCCTTATTTTTGCCGGGTATGGGGAGAGCGGAGAACGAATGTGGGTGCATTCTTCTGGTGGACAGGGCGTTATTCTAAATACGCCAAGTTATGAAGGAAGCCTTTCCTACCGGCGTCTTAGCATTGTAGATTACGATGCACCGGTATTGGGTGAGATTTCAGGAACACCCATTTCTACTTTAGAAGTGGATGTCACCCATTACTGTGCATGTGCAAAATGCTGCGGCAGTAATGCAGACGGAATTACCGCCAGCGGCAAACAGGCGGCCCGCGGCATGGTGGCAATGTCAAGCTATTATCCGTTTGGCACGCAGATTATGATAAACGGAACCATGTATACCGTAGAGGATCGCGGTGGTTCCGGCATTGAAAATGACATCCACCGTGTGGATATTTTTGTGCCGGATCATAACGAAGCGCTGCGTTTGGGCAGATACAAGACAACAGCTACGATTTACAGAATAGGCAGGTGAGAAATTTTGGATGAAAAGGAGTACAGCAATATTTATGCTATACCGGCGAACTATACAGATTCCGGCAAGATTTTTGGCGGAATGCTGGAGCCGAGGAATGCAGTAGAGACAGGGATATTATTAGTCATTTTGGGATATCCGGAATTGATGTTGATTCCCATGTCCGGAACGATTCGCATCGTCGTTATGACGCTAACACTTTTACCTCTTGCTGTTCTTTCCATGATGGGTATTGACGGCGATTCGCTGTTTCAGTATATAGGACACATCATTCGGTATTTTGCAAGCAGGAGAAAATTACATTACAGAAGGGTGGGATATAGATATGACCCAAAGCAGCTCCGAAAAAAGAAAAAAGGCAGCTCGGCAAAGAAAAAAGGCAAAAAAACCGGAAAAGCTGGAGTTCGTTCAGGACTTCATTCCGGTTAAAAGTCTCCAGCATGGTATTATTGAAACGACTGATGGGAGATATATTCGGATTCTTGAAATTGAGCCGATTAACTTTATGCCTGTCTCTTATACACATCTCCGAGCCCACGAGACCGATCAGTATCTC
>ERZ1027171.73-NODE-73-length-43741-cov-6.023051_pt1 | contig 43741 bp, 38 predicted proteins | sample MGYA00519274_ERZ1027171 | MGnify/ENA primary metagenome ERZ1027171 (study PRJEB26926, sample SAMN06164681) | human gut metagenome | biome: ENVO:00009003; feature: ENVO:2100002; material: ENVO:00002003 | host: Homo sapiens | place: USA | collected 2012 ... | reverse complement strand
CGGCATACGAGATACTGATCGGTCTCGTGGGCTCGGAGATGGGTATAAGAGACAGACCTTAGGCTCTTATTTCGTAAGCGTCACGGCAAGCCACTACGACTGGGCAATCAAAAAGCTGAAAGCCCACAAGAAAAACTGTGCCGCGCGGTAAGGAGCAACTATGCATTTTATACAGGCAAAGGGAATCCTTTCTGCAAAAAACGGTATGAATCTATACCGCGGCTGTTCGCACGGATGCATTTACTGCGATTCCAGAAGCAAGTGCTATCATATGGACCATGATTTTGAGGACATCGCAGTCAAAGAAAATGCGATAGAATTATTAGAATATGCTCTGACGCATAAGCGAAAAAAATGTATGATTGGTACAGGCGCTATGACAGACCCTTATATCCCGCTGGAAACAGAACTCGGGTATATGCGGCAGGCTCTGCATCTAATTTATACGCACGGATTCGGATTTACGGTCATCACCAAATCCGACCGCACTTTACGGGATTTAGACCTCTTGCAAAAAATAAACGAAAAAACAAAATGCGTTGTACAAATGACTTTGACAACGCATGATGAAGCTTTGTGCAGAAAAATCGAGCCGAATGTAAGCACCACACAGGCGCGTTTCGCCGTTTTAAAACAGCTCCGTGACGCGGGCATTCCCACCGTTGTATGGCTGACCCCCATTTTACCGTTTATCAACGATACAGAAGAAAATATCTCGGGCATTTTAGATATGTGCGCCGAAGCACAGGTCTACGGCGTGATTTGCTTCGGCATGGGACTGACGCTCCGCGAGGGAAACCGAGAATACTTTTATGCGCAGTTAGACCGCCTGTTCCCGCAGTTAAAAGAAAAATACATTCGCACATACGGCAATCGGTATATTCTCGAAAGTCCGAACAATACCCGCCTGATGCAGTTGTTTACGGAAAAATGCGAGACACACGGAATCGTATGCAACAACGCCCAAATATTTCGGTATCTGCAAACCTTTACGGAAAAACACACGCCCGAGCAACTCAGTCTTTGGGATTAGACAGAAAAATTGCACCTCGGTTGTCATTGCAAAACAACCGAGGCGTATATTTTCAGAATATTCCAGAACACAAAAGCTTTCTTTTTCCTTACTTCAGCTTTGCATTCATCTTTTTCAGTTTGATTTTCCATCCGATATGCTGCGACAGCCATACAAAAAGGAAAATCAGTACAAACATTGCAAAATAGCCGACCGCCCCCCGAAAACTGTGTTCCATCCAATACAGCACATACGCGGTAGGGAGCATCGCGGCGCTTAAAATCAGGAAATAAATTCCCGACTGCTTTAAAAGACTCCAGCTGTCTATGCTGAAAATCACAGACCCTGCGCAGGAAACCGCACCCAGCAAACCGCACAGAACCGTTTGCAGAATCACCGCCCGAATCGGTGTTTCCGCCGTTTCCAAAAGTGCGGGTACATAGGGGTAATATTCCCCGTCGCCTACGCCGACAGAAATGAACACCGTAATTACACAGCCGATGGCAATCCCGAACGGAATCCCCATACACAGCCGTTTCAAAACTTCTTTTTTTAAATTTCGCACAGAAAACACCTCACACGCCTAAAATCTGTTTAATTTCGCGGACATACCGCCGCGACACATACGTTACCGTATCGTTTAAAAATCGGATGCAAATCGTGCCTGTAAAGCTCAAATCAAAGCTTTTCACCTTATGCAGATTCACAATTTCCGATTTGGAAATCCGCACAAACGAGCTGTGCGGCAATCGCTCTTCCGCTTCATACAGCCGCAGACGCAAATCATACGTGCCGTTTTCGGTGACGGCAACGGTTTTTCCGCCGTCTGCAAATATCCGAATCAGTTCCGACGGATTTAAAATTTCTATTGTACCGTCCCGACTGCCCGTGAGCAGCTGCGGCGGCGTATCGGATATGCGCTTTGCCAATGCCTGCACCGCATCGTCCACCTGCGCCGTCCGTATGATGACCTGCGGCTCTGTACAGGCGGCATCCAGCTGAATTTCCACTTGCATAGCATTCCTTCCTTTCTGTTGTATGGTTTGAGCACTCCTTACTGCCTTGATTTATAGTATAGAGCATTTTGCAAAAAATGCATCTGTTTTTCTTTGAACGGTCTTTTTGAAACGATAAACGGCACAAAAAGCAGAGGCGCACGGTGTGCGCCTCTGTTCAAACTTTCGAAAGACCATTTTCCGCCCTCTGACGAGGGAGGTGGCACGCGCTTTGCGCGTGACGGAGGAAGAGAAAAGCTTGATAAAGCAAGTTTTTAAACTACCCCTCAGTCTCGCTTTGCTCGGGCGCGCAGTGTGCGCCTCTACGGTTTATGAGGTGCCGTTTATTTAGTGTGAAATCCAACCTTGCTCGGGTCGTCGAGACGCCGACCCCTATGGATTGTGCATAGCCTGGTTGTATGTGCAGATTTAACAATCAGCTCGGGCGGACATGGAAGTCCGCCCCTACGCAATATACGCAAATTTGTCATTCTGAGCGTAGCGAAGAATCGCACATGGCACAAGGTGCATTCTGTACACGACCTGTAGGGACAGCCCTCGCGGCTGTCTGTTCACTTGTACAGATTTTACAACTCACTCGGACGGGCGATTCGTGAATCGCCCCTACTCCATAATCTCAATCGGTTCTGAAAACAGTCCATTCCAAGTCGCAATAAAGATTTTTCCATCCAGACACATGGCATTATCACCATATTGACAGGGATAGACGCGCAATAATTTCTGCACGTTATAATCATAAAACAGAACGCCTTTGGAAAAGACGAAAAGTATTTGCCGATTCGGCTGAATGTGCAGTCGTACAAAATAACCGTATGTTTTATTTTGGAAATAATTATTTGAATCCATACATATTCTTTTCGAGGCGGCTGTATCTGCAATTTGCATATTATTCAGCAATACAAGATTTGTATGAAGAAGTCCTATCGGAAATACCCCGTGTTCAAAAGAAAGCAAGGTTTCCGTTTCTATTTGTAAGGTATCAATATTAACACTCGAAATATAACAATTGGTCTGTTCGTGATTTAAGCAACAGGTCTCTGTAAACAATAAATATGCTTTTCTTGCATCATAATCAACATACCAATCTTTACAAACATAATTTGAAGCCGAAACACGGGTTCTTTCATATGTCTGTGTTTCAAGATTATACTTTACAATATAACGCTCTCCGTTTTTAAAAGAAAGCACATCCAATACAATTCCCTTTGCATACAGAAAAAATTTTCCGTCATGATTGCTTGATTTTTTCTCACGGCAATAACCTTTATGCTGTAATACTTTTGTTTCTAAATTGAATACATAATACGTTCCCGATGTCGTTTTTTCATAAATATATTCATCATCCATTTGCAGAGAAGCTATATTTTCTGCGCCGTGCCATTTTGAAACTTCCCCGGTTACACGGTCAATCAAACCGATTTGATTTCCCGCAACACCAAGATACCGCTGATTGTATGCCATACTTCCGCAACCAAAATTCAAAAGTTTCTTCAAAAATATCTTCCTCTCACTTAAAGGAATTTCCACACCTTTATTTCTCCAACAACGGCTTTAAATACTGCCCTGTATAAGACTTTTTGCATTTGACGATTTGTTCAGGGCTGCCTTCGGCGACGATTGTACCGCCCTTGTCGCCGCCCTCGGGACCTAAATCAATAATGTGGTCGGCAACCTTAATGACGTCCAAGTTGTGTTCAATCACCACCACGGTGTTGCCGCCGTCGGCAAGCTTTTGCAGAACGTCAATTAAGCGGTGTACATCGGCGGTGTGCAGACCCGTGGTCGGTTCGTCCAAAATATAAATCGTGCGCCCCGTCGGGCGTTTGGAAAGCTCCGTTGCCAGCTTTACGCGCTGTGCTTCACCGCCCGAAAGCGTAGTGGCGGGCTGACCCAATTTCACATAGCCGAGTCCCACATCATAAATGGTTTTCAGCTTGCGATGAATTTTCGGAATGCTTGAGAAAAACTCCATTGCTTCCTCAATCGTCATTTCCAACACATCATAAATGGACTTTCCCTTGTATTTCACTTCCAGAGTTTCACGGTTAAAGCGCGCGCCCTTGCACACATCGCACGGCACGTAAACATCCGCCAAAAAGTGCATTTCAATTTTCACAATGCCGTCGCCCTGGCACGCCTCACAGCGCCCGCCTTTGACATTAAACGAAAATCGGCTTGCCGAAAAACCGTGCATTTTGGCGTCCTGCGTCTGCGCAAACAGATTGCGGATATCCGTAAACACACCCGTATATGTGGCGGGATTGGAACGCGGTGTTCTGCCGATGGGCGACTGGTCAATATCGACAACCTTGTCCAGATGCTCTAAGCCCAAAATATCCTTGTGCTTACCGACAGGCTTCTTCGCGCCGTTCAACTCGTTGGCAAGATGCTTGTATAAAATTTCATTGACAAGCGAGGATTTGCCCGACCCCGACACACCCGTCACGGCAATAAATTTGCCCAAGGGGAAATGCACGTCAATGTTTTTCAGGTTGTTTTCGGCGGCTTTGCGGACAACAAGTTCTTTGCCGCTGCCCTCTCTGCGCGTTTCAGGGACAAGAATTTTTCGCTTGCCGCTTAAATACTGCCCCGTCACGGATTCGGCGCAGGCTTTCACATCCTCTACCGTGCCCGCACACACCACATTGCCGCCGTGTACACCCGCGCCCGGGCCGATGTCTACAATATAATCCGCGGCGTACATGGTGTCCTCATCGTGCTCCACGACAATCAGCGTATTGCCGAGGTCGCGCAGATGCTTGAGCGTCTCGATGAGTTTTTCGTTGTCGCGCTGATGCAGTCCGATACTCGGCTCATCTAAGATATACAGTACACCCATTAAGGAAGAACCGATTTGCGTTGCCAAACGGATACGCTGGCTCTCCCCGCCCGAAAGCGTACCCGCAGAGCGCGAAAGCGTCAGATAGTCAAGTCCTACGCTTTGTAGGAATTCAAGACGGCTTTGAATCTCCTTTAAAATCTGTTCGGCAATCACGCGGTCTCGCTCCGAGAGCGCAAGCTTGTCCAAAAACGCCAATTCATCCACGATAGACATTTTCGTGAAATCGTATATATTGATTCCGCCGACCGTCACGGACAGTGTGACGGGCTTCAACCGCGCGCCGTGGCATTCGGGACAGTCGCACGCCTTCATCACCTGCTCGATTTCCCAACGCGCCCACTCGCTGTTGGACTCGTTATAGCGGCGCTGCAAATTGTTGACGATACCCTCAAATTCCGCATTGTAACTGCCTGTACCGTAAACATTGGTCCGCTGCATTTTAAGCTTTTCGCCCTTCGTGCCGTACAGCAATGCATTCAGCGCCTTTTTCGAGAGCTCACAAATCGGCATATCTAAAGTAAAGCCGTATTTCTTGCCGAGCGCTTCATAGTACATCTGCGCTATCGTACCGCCCTCGGCATTCGTCCAGCCGCTGGCGCGAATCGCACCGTCACGGATAGACAGATTCTTATTTGGAATCACCAAATCGGGATCAACCTTGAGAAACACACCCAAGCCTGTGCAGGTTTCGCACGCGCCGAACGGATTGTTAAAGGAAAACATACGCGGGGTCAGCTCGTCCACGGAAACGCCGTGTTCGGGGCAGGCGTAATTCTGCGAAAACAGCATATCCTCGCCGTCTAAAATATTGATAAGCACCGTACCGCCCGTAAGCGCGGTGGCGGTTTCCACGGAATCCGCCAAACGGCTGCGGATTTCACTGCCGATGACCAAACGGTCCACAACGATTTCAATATTGTGCTTGATATTTTTATCAAGTTTGATCTCTTCCGAGAGGTCGTAAAGACTGCCGTCAATGCGCGCGCGGACAAAACCCGACCGACGGGCGGCGTCCAGTTCCTTTTGATGCTCGCCTTTTTTGCCGCGCGCCACGGGCGCCATCACCTGAATTTTCGTACCCGTTTCCATCGTCAGGACTTGGTCTACAATCGTATCGACCGACTGCCGCACGATTTCCCGCCCGCAGACGGGGCAGTGCGGCACACCGACACGCGCATACAGAAGTCGCAGGTAGTCATAAATTTCGGTGACCGTGCCGACAGTGGACCGCGGATTTTTCGAGGTGGTTTTCTGGTCAATGGAAATGGCGGGAGAAAGCCCGTCAATCGCGTCCACATTCGGCTTTTCCATTTGTCCCAAGAACATACGCGCGTAAGAGGACAGGGATTCCATATACCGCCGCTGTCCCTCGGCATAAATGGTATCGAACGCCAAAGAGGATTTACCCGACCCCGAAAGTCCCGTTAACACAACCAGCTTGTCGCGCGGGATTTCAACATCGATGTTCTTTAAATTGTGCTCTCGCGCACCTTGAATTACAATATTTTTGCTTGCCATACAGTGAAACCTCTTGTTTATTTTCCGTTTTTCAGTTCTGTGATTTTATCGCGCAGCATTGCCGCATGTTCAAATTCCAACAGCTTTGCCGCCGCACGCATTTCTGCCGTTAATTTGGCAATCATCGCCTGCCGCTCGCGCTCGCTCATACGCTTGCGCGGTTTTTTGTCGTCTGAATGCGTGGAAATTTCCAAAATTTCGCGCACATCCTTTTGAATGGTTTTCGGTGTGATGCCGTGCGCCTCGTTATAGCGCATCTGCTTTTCGCGGCGGCGCACGGTTTCCTCAATCGCCCGCTCCATAGAGGGCGTGACGGAATCGGCATACATAATGACCTCGCCGTGCGCGTTGCGCGCCGCGCGCCCGATTGTCTGCACCAACGAGGTTTCGGAACGCAAAAAGCCTTCCTTATCCGCATCCAAAATCGCCACAAGCGAAACCTCGGGGATATCCAAGCCCTCGCGCAGCAGGTTAATGCCGACCAGCACGTCAAATTCGCCCAAGCGCAAATCTCGGATAATCTCCATACGCTCAATCGTATCAATATCATAGTGCATATATTTGACCTTGATGCCGTGCGCATCCAAAAAGTCGGTCAGATTTTCCGCCATTTTCCGTGTGAGCGTCGTCACCAAAACACGCTCGCCGCGTTCGGTACGCAAATGGATTTCCGAAATTAAATCGTCAATCTGCCCGTCGGTGGGTCGCACAAAAACCTCGGGGTCTAAAAGCCCCGTCGGGCGGATGACCTGCTCGGCAATCTGCACGCTTTTGCTTTTTTCCAAATCCCCCGGCGTGGCGCTGACAAAAATCTTCTGCCCGACGCGCGCATAAAACTCGTCAAAGGTCAGCGGACGGTTGTCAAACGCGGACGGCAGACGGAAGCCGAAGTCAATAAGCGATTCCTTTCTGGAACGGTCACCGCCGTACATGCCGCGCACCTGCGGCAAAGTGACGTGGGATTCATCGACAAACAGCACAAAATCCTCGGGGAAATAATTGAGCAGTGTAAACGGCGCACTCCCCGGTTCACGCCCCGACATTACGCGCGAATAGTTTTCGATACCCTTGCAGAAGCCAGTTTCGCGGAGCATTTCCATATCGTATTCCGTGCGTTGGCGAATGCGCTGTGCTTCCAACAGCTTGCCCTCTTTTGTAAATTCCTCGACGCGCGCTTCCATTTCCGCCAAAATTTCTGCAATGGCGTGTTCCAATTTTTCGGGTGCAACCACATAATGCGATGCAGGATAAATCGCGACGTGTGAGATGACATTTTTCACCTGCCCCGTTAAGGCATTGATTTCGGAAATACGGTCGATTTCGTCACCGAAAAACTCCACGCGAATCGCCGTATCGTTGGAGTACACGGGAAAAATCTCCACAACGTCGCCGCGCACGCGGAATTTATTGCGGATAAAATTGACGTCATTGCGTTCGTACTGAATCTCGACCAATTTTTTGAGCAGGTCGTCGCGGTTTTTCTGCATCCCCTGCCGCAGAGAAATGACCATGTTGCGGTAATCAATCGGGTCGCCCAAGGTGTAAATGCAGGATACACTCGCCACAATGATAACGTCGCGCCGTTCCGACAGCGCAGAGGTGGCGGAGTGACGGAGCTTATCGATTTCATCGTTTATAGCAGAATCCTTTTCAATATAGGTATCGGTTGTCGGGATATATGCCTCGGGCTGGTAGTAATCGTAATAGGAGACGAAATATTCCACTGCATTTTCGGGGAAAAACTCTTTAAATTCCGAGCACAACTGCGCCGCCAGCGTTTTGTTGTGGGCCAGCACCAGCGTTGGACGGTTCACTTTGGCAATGATATTCGCCATGGTAAAGGTTTTGCCCGAGCCTGTTACACCGAGCAGGGTCTGTTCCTGATACCCTTTTTGCAGACCCTCCGAAAGCTGTGCAATCGCTTCGGGCTGGTCACCTGTGGGCACATACGGCGAATGCAATTTGAAAATCTGCGTTTCCATTTGCCTTTTACCAATCCTTTCCCCAATCACAATTAGAACATTTGTTCTTTCCTATGATACTGCAAAATATTTTAAATGTCAACTGTTAGTATGTCAAAAAAGTGTGAAAAATCTACTGTTTTCCGAACAGACGGCTTCCCGAACAGGATATCTTGCTTTCTATTTGCCAACATGGTACAATAACCGCAAGCGGTTATGTACAAAATGATGTCCCTTCGCCTGACGGCGAAGATGGACGATTGTACCATCACGCTGACGCTATGGTACAATTCAGATAAAATAAGTTCAGGAGAGAATAGGATGCAGGGATATAACACAATCGTTGTTTTCAACCAAAGTGCCGACAGAATGCTGATGTGCAAAAGAAGAAAAAATCCGTACAAAGGATTGTCAAACTTTGTCGGCGAAAAATAGAAGAAAATGAAAACGGGACGGATGCGGCATACAGAGAATTGGAAGAAGAAACCTCTGTAACACGGAATGATATTGTACTTACGTATTTAATGAAATTTACATATCCTTTAGATAATTGCTATCTTGAAGTGTACGTCGGAAAATTAAATAAACCCGTTGAAGTTGTCGGCGATGAAAACGAACTGTATTGGTCGGCATTGGATAAGAATTTTTTTGATGCCACACAATATGCGGGCGAAGGCAATATCGGACATATCCTAATGCATGTTGCAATGCATCGGCAAGAACTGTTGAAATAAATATTGCCGCGTTATTACAGAAAAACCCACTGTGCCGGTTTTCAGGTTTGAAAGCATCACAGTGGGTTACATATTTTACATTTATAAAAACATACTTTTGAATTTTTTCGAGGTTGCCATAGAGAACCATTCCTCGCCCGCCACAATAATGTGGTCGTTCAGCTTTACGCCTACCGCTTTGAGCGTTGAAAACAAATACCGTGTGGCATCCACATCCTGCATGGACGGCGCGGCAACGCCCTCGGGGTGATTATGTGCGACAATCACGTGCGTGGCGCCCGTGTGAATCACCGCTTCTATAAGCTTGCGCGAACGAAGCGCGGTGGAATTTACCGTACCGTCGGAAATTACCGCGGTTTTTAAAACCTTGCATTTGTGGTTCATACAGACTGCCAAAAAGCGTTCTGCACTCTGCCCCGCAAACTGCGGGACAAGGTATTCCCCCGCCGCCTGCGCCGACTTTAAAAACACTGTTTCCGCACCTTGCTTGCTTTGCGCATATTTTCCGTACAGCGCGGGAATCAGCTTAATTAAAATTGCCGTATTTTCCTTAATGCCGCCGACCTGCATCAAGGACTCCACAGGTGCGTCAAACACTGCCGAAAACGAGCCGAATGCCGAAATCAGCTTATGCGCCAATTCGTTGGTATCCCGCTGGGGAATGGCATAAAACAACAGCAGTTCGAGCGCATTGTGATCCTCAAAAGCGTCTAACCCTTCTTTCAGGAACCGCGCCTTCACTCTGGCGCGGTGTCCCGAATGGGGATGCGCTTGTTTTTCTTCCATCGCCGTTTATTTGATTTTGCGGCTGCCGGGCTTTACAAGTTCAATTTCGCCTGCCTTGCAAAGCGGGCATTCGTCTTTTTCCCAAGAAGTTACGTCTGCCGAATACACCGCCTTGAACGGTACGCCGAAATCAATATTGCCGCCTGTGCGATCCACGATGGAACCGACGCCGACAATGTCGCCGCCCGCCGCGCGTACAAGCTCGATAACCTCTTTTACAGAGCCGCCTGTGGTAACGACATCCTCGACAATCAAAACCTTTTGACCGGGTTCGACTGCGAAGCCGCGGCGCAGGGTCATTTTGCCGTTTTCATCGCGTTCGGTAAAGAAGTTTTCACAGCCGAGCGCACGCGAAACCTCATATGCCATTTGCACCGCGCCCATGGCAGGCCCGATAACAACTTCTACACCTGCGCCTGCATATTTTTCACCGAGTGCGGCACAAAGCTCTTCGCTGTATTTTGTATTGCGGAAAATTTTTGCACATTGCAGATACTTATTGGAATGTCTGCCCGAGGTCAACAGGAAATGCCCCTCTAAAAGCACGCCCGCCTCTTTTAAAACCTCAACAACTCTTTCTTCTGTAAGCATATTGTAACACTCCCTATACTGATTTACTGTATTTTACCATATGAATCCCATTTTGAAAAGAGAAACAGGTGCAAAAAATGCACCTGTTTCAAAAGATTTTTAAAATTTAAACAGTTTTCGGAACGATTTGCGCCATTTCAGCATATACAGCGTGACAAGACGCGACAAAGCGATGTCATAAAGCACAAAAACAACATTACCCATGGCGAGCAAAATCCATACCGCCCACTTGCCGTATTTTTCCATATCCTCAAACGGCAGTTGAAATACATACAATATAATCACATAGGCGAGTACCACGGACACATTGAAAATCACGAATTTCACGACCCACAAAAGCACGCCCCGAAGCCGCTTTTCCAAAACGGCTTTCACAATTGGGTAATGCCCGAAAAAGAATACATACATCACGGCGGCTTCTTTGTTCGGCAGAACCAAAAGTGCCAAAAGCGCCGTTGCCGCATACACACCGAACGCCCATTTTTTATCGACGTCTATCACCACGACCACCAAGAGAATCCCTGCCGCCGCAGGCAATGCATAAGAAAGCGTGGTAAACACCGCCGTTAAAAACATTGTCGTTACGGAAAGCGCCGCAATGATTCCGCCGAGCGCCGTTTTCGAGGAGTTGCGGATACCGCTTTTATTCGCCATATCAGCACCCCGGAATCAAATCGCCGCCCATACATTCACAGCAGCAATCCGCGCATAAAAGCGAAGAGCAAATGTCGCACGCACTGCATGAGCCGCCGCGCGTCTGTCGGTAGCCGCCGCGCGCATTGTTGTTGAGATTGTTAAACGCCGCCGCGTATTCGCTGTTTTGCGGGTCCATCTGACACGCCTTGGACAAATTGCTGTACGCTTCGTCGAACCAGCCGCGCCGCTGTTGAATCTGCCCTTTTAAGAAATACCATTCCGCCGAACGCTGTTCGCGCGGAATCCCGTCCAACAGCATTTCCGCGTCATCCATACGCCCTGCGCGGATTTGCGCGCGAATATCCGAGAACTGCGAACCGCTGTAGCTGTACGTATTGTAATTCGTATTCCGGTAAGCCGAACGGTTTGCGCCGCCGTAAGCCGTCTGCCCGCGGCGTGCGGCAACGATTGCGTCATACGCCGCATCTAATTCCGCCATCTTCTGCTGTGCAACATCATAGAGCGGACCGTTTTGCACGGTATCGTCCTGATATTGCCGTGCCAAACGGCGGTAAGCGTCTTTGACCTGTTCATCAGTCGCATTTTCGGGAATCCCCAAAACCGCATACGGATTCATACGCTTTCGTTCACCTCTTTATATTTCTTTCGGACGGCGGTACAAGCTGTTTCCAAGCCGTCCTGTAAAATATTTTCCAAAACACCGCGATGTACTTCGCCTGTAAGTAAATGGAAGCTGACTGCCGCTTCGTTTGCCGTCATATGCAAGGAGCGCAGAATATTTTCGTGCAACACTGCGCTTTGCAGTTCGGCGGCGTCACGAATTTGATATTTTCTTAAAAACGGATTGTAACAGCCGCTTTTAAAGTCTTCCTCTAAATCGTCGTAGGCGTCCAGCAAATATACAAACCGCCCCACACAGTACGCCACGCGTTCGACCACCCGTTTTTGTACTTCGTCGGCAATTCCCGCACCGCAAATCTCCGAGAGTGCCTTGGCGGACGGGTCAGCCGCGCGGTCGGCAGATGCGCATTCAGCTTTTTCAAGCGCCGCCTGCGCCGCCATTGCCTGTTCCACCGCTTCGGCGAACTGCGGATAACGCGCTTTTGCTTTTTTATATTTCCCGCGAAGGTAAGGACTAACCGTTTGCGCCGCAATTCTTTTGAAGCCCTTGCCGTCCTTTACATTGTCCCGCGCCTTTTGATAGGACATCAGCACCGTCAGCGCGGCGGCGGCACGGTAACTCTCACCGCAGTTTGTTTGGTAGTTACATTTTTTCAGAGGATTAAAACGGCATCTGCCCGCTTTATATTCGGGGGCTTCGCCGCTTTTCGCACAGTCCTGCAACAGCACATAAAAGCAAGCGTCGTAGCTTAAAAGCCCGCGTGCGGCGAGTCCGTATTCTTCACCGAGGACACGGCAAAGCGTGCAGTACACGGCTTTGTATTCTTCATATTCACGCACCCGAAGCTCCGCCTTGCAGACCTTGACATAGCCGAACAAGCCCAAACTCCCCCCTTTACAGAATCGAAGAAAGGTTGTGCATAATCGCGCCCGCCACCTCAGGACGGTTCATGGTATAAATGTGAATCCCGTTCACGCCGTTCGCAATCAAGTCGATAATTTGCTCTGTCGCGTAGGCAATGCCCGCCTGCTTGAGTGCTTCGGGATTATCGGAAAATTTATCAATCATCACCTTAAAGCGCGAGGGCAGGGTTGTACCCGAAAGCGCACAGGACCGTGCAATCTGCCGTTTGTTGATGACGGGCATAATGCCCGCGAGCACAGGCACGTCAATGCCTTTTTTCAGCGCGCGGTACAGAAAGCTATACAGCGCGGTATTGTCAAAAAACATCTGCGTCACCAAAAACTCCGCGCCGCAGTCCACCTTTTCCTTTAAATGCTCCAAATCCGCTTCGGGGCTTGCCGCTTCCACGTGCCCCTCAGGGTAACACGCCGCACCGACGGAAAAACCGCCGATTTCCCGCAGAGCGGTCACCAATTCGCCTGCATACTGATAATGATTGCTGTCGGGCGTATAGCCTTCGGGCAAATCCCCGCGCAGTGCGAGAATATTTTCAATCCCTTTCGCTTTCAAATCCAATACAATACGTTCGATTTCCTGCTTACTGCTCGACGCACAGGTCAAATGTGCCAACGCGGGAATCTTTAAATCGTTTTGAATGTGCGCGGCAATTTTCGGCGTATTCACGGAAGTGCCGCCGCCTGCGCCGTAGGTTACGCTGATAAAATCAGGCTGGAAGCCCGAAAGCGCATCCACCGCCGCCTCTACGGGCGCATATGCCGCATCGTTTTTCGGCGGAAACACCTCAAACGAGGTCGTGCGTGTTTTATTTTTTAACTGTTCGGAAATTTTCATAGTCCGTCTATCCGTCCAAATCCATATATTTTAAGCGTATACGTTCGGCACGGCGCAAAAACGGCATCGAAAGGAATGCCAAAAACAGCGCCGTAGAGCCCATATGCGCCAAATTAAACAAAACCGACGCCGAAAGCGCCGCCAGCACCGCTGAAAAATGCAACGGTCTTACAAAGAAAATCAGATTCCAAGTATCTAATATCATACCATAAAGCGCCGCGCAGAACAAGCCGAACAGCACGATTTTCCACAGCTTATCGCGGAATTTACAGTTTGTTAACAAACCCGAAAGCAACCCGATAAGCCCCCAAGCAAGCATTTGCACAGGCGTCCAAAGCCCCTGCCCGAAATAGAAATTGGACAAAAGCGCCGAAAGCGCGCCTGTCAAACAGCCGCTTGCAGGACCGAATGCGAGCCCTGATAAAATCACGATTGCCGTCGTCGGCTTAAAATTCGGAATCGGCGCAAAAGCAATTCGCCCGAACACCGCAAAGGCAGTCATCACGGAAACAGACACCATACGCGGCAGAGTAAAGAATTTACGCTTCGCCATTCTGCACCTCCGAAAGGGACACGGGACGGCGGGCAGGTTCTGTATCGCAGAACACCTGCGCAGTCGACGAGGTATATACCGTACCGCTTGTAAAAAATGCACGGGACGCCGCCTGCAATACAAATTCACCGTCAAACAAAAGCGCACAGCGCGTTGCAATTTCAGCCGCAAAATCCAAATCGTGCGTCACAAACAAAACCGTTTTGCCCGCTTCCCGTAAATCGCGAAGCAGTGCGCAAAGCGACTGTTTACAGGCGGGGTCAAGTCCTTTTGTCGGCTCGTCAAACAGCAAAACATCGGGTTCTTTCAAAAGGGCGGCGGCAATCGCCACGCGCTGCTGCTGTCCCGCGCTTAAATCAAAGGGATTGCGCGGAAGAAATTCGAGAAGTCCGAGTGCTTCGGCAATTTCCTGTACACGGGCATTTTGAGGGGCGGGATTCGGCGTTCCGTTAAATCGCTTAAAAAGCGTTTTTGCCGTCGGCGGTATTGCCGAGGTATTGAGAATTTCGCCCACGGTATCAAAGGCAAAGCAGGTCTGCGGATTTTGCGGTACAACCGCAACACGCAGCTCTTCCGCATATTTCGCCTTACCGCTGTAAGGCGAAAGCTCGCCCGAAAGCAATTTTAAAAATGTCGTCTTGCCCGCGCCGTTTGCACCGATAACGGCGAAGCTGTCCCCGCGGCAAAGCGTAAAATCCACATCCCGCAAAACATCTTCGCCCCCGCGTGCATACCGAAAAGCGGCACGGCGTAAAGTCAGAAGCGGTGTACCGCGCAGAATCTCAGTCTGCTCAGGTAAATGCGGAGATACATTATATGCCTGTACCAAATTTCGGCACTGCCCGAGCGTTTTCGGCACGGCATCGGCAATCGGAACACCTGCCGCCGCCGGAATCGAAACAGACGGCGCGGCAGTCGGATGCGCCCGTAAAAAAACATCCGCACTGTCATAGGATTTACACACGCCCTGCTCTAAAACCAACACTTTGGTCAGGAAAGGCAAAATCGGCTGTATATTGTGCTCCGTCAAAAGCACGGTTACACCTAAATCCGTATGCAGTTTTAACAGCGCGCGCAAAAAGCGTTCGCCCGAAAACGGGTCAAGCATCGAGAACGGCTCGTCCAAAAGCAACAGACGCGGCGAGCAGCCAAACGCCGCCATTAAATTCACCAACTGCTTTTCGCCACCCGAAAGCGTTTGAATTTTGCGGTTATATAAATCCTGCGCACCGAAAAAGCTGACGGTTTCCGCAACCTTTAAACGGATTTCCGCTTCGGACAGCCCTAAATTCTCGGGTAAAAAGCGCAGTTCATTGCGTACATATTCGGAAACCTGTTGTGTGTCGGGGTTCTGTGCCGTAAAGGCAATTTCCTTGACGGATTGTGCGTAAGACAGTTCTGCAATCGGCTTTTCGCAGAACCGCAGTGCGCCTTTCCGTGTGCCTTTCGGCGCAATTTCGGGCTTTAAAAGGCGCAGTAGCGTGGTTTTGCCGCTCCCCGATGCACCGTACAGCAATACAAACTCCCCCGACTCCACACAAAAAGAACAAGAGTGTAAAACAGGGGCTTTTTCGCCCTCATATGTAAAGGTTAAATCCTTTGCACAGAGAATTTCCATTTGCACACCTCCCACAGCTTTGCAATACAGGGCATAAAATAAAAAAATGTGAACGGTACATAAATCCACGCCGTTTCTGCGTACGCCATCGGGCGAAAGCGCGGGTAAATTTCTGTTTTCAGCGGAGACGCCAGAAAAACGGCACACACAATCCCGATTACAAACAGCACTGCCGCCGTATCCGCAAACGAGAATCGGAACTTCTGCCGTGTTCGCCGTACCGACAGCATTGCACCGCGTGCTTTCATAGAAACGGCAGTTTGAAATGAATCCTCCAAAACCCACGAAAACAACGCCGACAGGCGCAAAAAGCGCGCAGTCAGCTTACTCCCCGACACGGGCAAAGCGGCACGGGTTTGTGCATATTTTTGCAGGGTTTTCGGCACAAGCGCCATAGAAAGCGAAAAAATAACAGCCAATCCTCGGGAAGTACCCGCAAACAGACGGTACACACGGTCGGCGTCCAAAAACGCACAGTAAAAGGAAAACCACAGCACCGCACCCGTGAAATGCAGAGCAGAAAACACGGCGTAAAGCACCGATTCCAATGTCACTGCGGCGTCACCAATGTAAAACAGCACGGTCATACCGTTGCGGTTAAACAGCAGATTGAACAGAACAAGCACCGCCCCCACTGGCAGACAAAACCGCAACAGGGCGCGCAGTTCGTGCCTTTGCCCGTAGCAAAGAAACGAAAGCGCACCCGAAAGTACACACAGCACCGCAAGCACAGGCTGTACCCGCGTGACAGTGACAACCGAAATGCCTAAAAGCAGGCACAACAACGTCCCCGTATGCAATTTGTAAAACAAGGTGCGGTCAAGTTTCACTGACGTCCCCCATTCTGCACGTATATATAAATTCCACACGGTCGCCCGCCTGCAAAGTATAGAATTTGCAGGAAACCGTCGGCAGTTTGCCGTTGACACGGTACAGCCAGCCGCTGGTTTCGCCGCAGTCTTTTTCAGAAAGCCCTGCAATGCTCCGCACATAGCCGTTCGGCACGGAACACGCGATTTTCTGCGACTTGAGCGCACGCTTAAGCACGGTCATTACGGATTCGCCCTCAGAAAACTGCACATTGCCGTCCGAGAAAATCACGCCGTTTTGCGGCAGCACTCCCGCAAAATTCGGATTTTCGAGAATCCCGTAATCAATCGCATTTTTACAGTCCACCGTGAAAGAGGCGGTGTTCTGTTTCGGCGTTTCGGCTGGTGTCTGCACATTCGGCTCTTGCGGCGGAGCAGTCGCGCCGTTTGCGCCCGCATCCGCTTTCGGTGTATCGGGCATGCCGCCTGCATTTTGTGAAACTTCGGACGGATTTGCACCTGCATCGGGTACAGATTCCCCGTCTGCGGTCGATATAACCGTTGCCGCAGACGGTGCGGACATATTTTCCGAAACGGCAACGCTTTCTGCGCCCGATTCGGACACGCCCTCTGCTGTGGGCTGTTTTTGACAGGCGCACAGCAGAAGGCATAAAATCAAAAGAAAAGATAAAACGCGGTTACGCATCTTTTTTGCGAAGCGTTAACACCGCACCCGCGCAAAGTACAGCGGCAAACGCGCCTGCCGCGGCACTTGCAGAACCTGTTTTCGGAATATCCACCGTCTGCGATGCACTGTCGGTAGTTGTATTTTCAGGCACGGACGGCACAGTCGGTACGGGATTTGTCGGTGCTTCCGTTTTTTCGACATAGGTGAACACGCTTTCGCGGTTTTCGGCACAGCGATTTGCGGCATTCAGCGCCAGCAAAACCTGATAAGTCGTCAGCGGGTCTTCCTGTCCTGTATAATTCAAAGCCCCGCCGTTTTCCGTCACAAAGCTTTTTACGCCGTCCAACAGGGTTTTGCCGTGATTGGTATATGCGCTGTCTGTCGGGTCAATGCCCAATTCGCAAAGTGCCAAAATAAACTGCGCCGTACCTTCCCCGCTCGGCGCGCCCCAAGCTTCCAACGCGCCTGTTGCGCCGATTTGCGTCTGCAAATACGCGAGTGCTTTGTCGACGGCTCTGCCGACGGCTTCATTTTCTGTATAATAAGGCGCTAATGCCTGCACGGTCATTGAGGTGCTGTCCGCGTCGGAATACACGCCGTAGCCCTGGTCAACGGAGCAGTATGCCCAGCCGCCGTCCGCCTGCTGTACGGCGAGAAGCGCTTCGACAATTCCGTTTTTCAAAGAAGCGTCAAACGGAAAATCCGCCTTGAAATGCATCGCAAGCAACGGCGCGTTTAAACTTGAAAGATAGATTTGACTGCTGTAATCCACGGCGGCAAGCGCGGCTAACAAATCGTGCCCGCCGATGTTCTTCGCGTCCATACCGTTTGCCGTTACCGCCAGAACGGTACGCGCCAAATCGCTCGGATACATTTTATCGAATGCGTTTGCAACTGCCTCGTTGATGTAATCGGCATATTCTGCGGGCGCGGCTTTTCCCGCGCGTGTAAGTGTGAACGCCGTCCAATCAATTAAGCTGTCAACAAACGAGGTATCCTCATAATCGAACTGCGTATTTTCGGGATTCCCGAGCCAAGCGGCAACCTTCTCCTCTTCGGAGCTGTACGGTGCGGCAAAAGCCGTCATACAGAGCATAGAAAGCATACATACAACTGCCAAAGCCTTGAGAATTTGTTTTTTCATTTGAATTTGTCCTTTCTTTTTTGTGTTTTTGTGTGACAACAGCGATTATTTTGTTTTTTTACTTCCTCCTTTCCGACAAAAAAAGCGGGACTCTTTCGAGAGTCCCGCCCGATGCACAACAAAAGAAAGGTATAAAAATACCGTGATTTTGCCTGCATGCTTCTCTCCCACCGAAAGAATTTTTGCACCTTGCAGGCAGGTCTCCTGACTCACACCTCTAACCGCGCACGCCGCCTTCCCAAAACGATGTGTTCCAGTGGCACAGCGAATCCCCAAATCGGGTATTGCACAATGGCGCACGCGCAGTATCTACAGTAGCGGGGGCTGTCACGGATTTTGACCGTGTTCCCTTTTCACCGCGGATTCGGATGAACTGATGCGCCCGAATCCGCGACACCTGCAAGATATTTTCTATTTTTAGAAGTTTTCGCAGAACTCGGAAATTACCGTACTGTTATCATTCCAGTTGTAACCGCCGCCGTTACGAATTACCTCTTTTTCAATTATACCATTTTCCTGCGAATTTGCAAGCACAGGATAGGCAGTTTGCAGCTCGGCAAAAATCCTGTCCGCTGTCGGTACCTCCGCACTGCAAAGCTTGGCGAGTACTGCGAGCACCGTCGGCAATTCGGTTTTCACCGCCGCGCGCTGTGTGCAGACCGTGCCGTCTGCTTTTAGGTAATGTCCGCTGTTTGCGGTAAAGGGCGCTGTGAAAATCTGCGCGGAAGCTTCTGCGGTATACGCACCTGAAAGCTCTACGGTATATTCCGCCGTGACTGCCGTATGCTTTTTGGCATCCAGCAAAATCGCCGCTTTTTCACCGCCGTATGCGGACACGGGTGCAATCCCGAGCAGCTGTGCGCCCGAAAATGCGGCAGATTTTTCCGTCACATCCGCATACACATGCGGAAAATGTGCTTTTGCAAATGCCGCTTCTTCTAAGGTAGCCGTCGGGCCGAGCACTACCGCAACACTGTCGCCGTATGCGTTTACTGTATTTGCGATTTCCGCAAGCTTTTCATCGGAAACGTGCGGCAGTTGATTGTTCGCCGCGAAAATACCGAACCGTCCGCCCTTGCACAGAAGTCCCTGCTCGCCGACAGGCAATGCGCGCATCACGGTTTTGCCTAAAAAGCGCACGTCCGTTTTGCAAAGCGCAGAGCAGAAATTGCACACGGACTCGACTGCGTTTTCCTGCACGGGTACGCGTTTGAGAACAGGCTCTTTTTCACGCAAAGCACCTGTCGGGCAAACCGTCACGCACTGCCCACAGAACATACAACTGCTTTCTTCAAGCGGCAAGCTGTATTCGGGGCTGACGACGGTATGGAAACCTCTGCCCAAAAGCCCGAGGTTCGTTTTGCCCATGGTTTCTTCGCAAACGCGCACGCACAGTCCGCACAAAATACATTTATCCGTATTGCGGGCAATCAAGGAATTTACATTCTCTTCATTGCGTTTATGCTTTTCGCCCGCGAAGCGTTCGGGCTTTACATCGTACCGGTTGGCGTAAGAAATCAGCTTGCATTCAAAATAGTCGTGGCAGCCGCACTCGAGACACCGCTGTGCTTCTTTTTTTGCCGCGTCTTCGGTAAGGCCCAAAGATACCTCTTTGAAATTGGTCTTGCGTTCCGCGGCAGACAACTGCGGCATTTTTGCACGCGGTTTCTTCTCAAATTTCTCGAAAAACTCGAGCGGAATTTCACGTTCTACGAAGTACGGTTTTTTATACCGCGCCGCTTCGCCGTGAAGATAACGGTCAATCACGACAGCCGCTTTTTGCGCTTCACCGATAGCGGCAATCGCAATCGACGCGCCTTTGTTGGTCATATCGCCCACCGCGAACACACCGTCTAACGAGGTACGGAAGGTTTCTTCATCTGCCGAGACGGTATTTCGTTTGGTGGCTTCCACACACTCGAAGCCTGTCAGATTCGGGTACTGCCCAATTGCCATAATCACGGTATCTAAGGTGAGTGCCTCAGTTGCACCCGCAATCGGCTCAGGACGGCGGCGTCCGCTTTGGTCGGGCGCGCCCAACTGCATTTTTTGCAAAGTGGCGCACACCTTACCGTCTGCATCGGAAAAGGCAATCGGAGAGGTCAGATATTTAAACTGCACGCCCTCTTCCTCCGCCTCCAGAATTTCTACATCTTCAGCGGGCATTTCGTCGCGCGTGCGGCGATAAATAACATACACGTTTTCCGCACCCAAGCGCACCGCCGTGCGGCACGCATCCATTGCCGTGTTGCCGCCGCCGACAACCGCCACGTTTTTGCCGATGTCCATCGGCACGCCGAGTGCAACGGTTCGCAGGAAATCAATACCGCCGACAACTGCGGGGTGTTCTTCCCCCTCTACGCGCATTTTACTGCTATTCCATGCACCTGCCGCCAATATAACCGCGTCATATTCCGCACGCAGCGCTTCCACGGTGGTATCTCTGCCGATGTTTACATTGTTGCGCATTTCCACACCCAAATCGGCGATTTGCTGAATTTCTTTATCCAAAAGGCTTTTCGGCAAACGGTATTCGGGAATGCCGTAACGAAGCATACCGCCCATTTTCGGCATTGCGTCTAAAACCGTGACGCTGTGCCCCTGACGGCGCAGGAAATACGCCGCTGTTAAGCCCGCGGGACCGCCGCCGACCACCGCGACTGTTTTGCCCGTATCGGGTTCGACAGACGGCACATACGGCATAGCACTTGCCATATCCATATCGGAAGCAAAGCTCTTTAAAAATGCGATGGAAACAGGTTCGTCTACAAACTGACGGCGGCACTGTTTTTCGCACGGATGCGGGCAAACTCTGCCGATAGACGAGGGCAGCGGGATTTTCTCTTTAATGAGTCTGACGGCCTCGGTATATTCACCGTTGGCGATTAAGCCGACATAGCCTTGGCAGTCGGTATTCGCAGGACACGCCTTTGTGCAGGGTGCTTTGCAGTCGCCGTCGTGGTCGGACAGCAACAGTTCGAGCGCGACCTTGCGCGCTCGAATCACGCGTTCGGTATCGGTATGTACCACCATACCGTCTGTTGCCTTGGTGGAGCAGGCGCGCAGTAATTTCGGCGTGCCCTCCACTTCCACCACGCACAGCCCGCACGCGCCGTATAATTCCACGCGTCCGTCATAGCAAAGGTTCGGAATTTTCAGTCCGTTGTCGATTGCCGCACGCAAAAGGGTCGTGCCTGCCTCCACGGACAAAATATGATTATCGATTGTAACGGTAATTTTGCTCATCAGTGTACCTCCACCGCGCCGAAGTTACAGTTTTCGGCGCATTTTCCGCATTTGATGCAAAGCGTTTGGTCAATGCTGTGTGCCTGCTTCACCGCACCTGAAATCGCGTGTACAGGGCAGTTGCGCGCACACTTGGTGCATCCGATGCATTTTTCTGCGTTAATCCCGTAAGAAATCAGCGCCGTACACTCGCCTGCGGGGCATTTTTTGTCGGTAATATGCGCTTCAAATTCGTTGCGGAAATAACGAATCGTTGTAAGCACAGGGTTCGGCGCAGTCTGCCCGAGTCCGCACAGCGCACCGTCTTTAATGGAGTAGCAAAGCTCTTCCAGCAATTCTATGTCGCCCGCCTGCCCGTTGCCGTCCGCAATGCGCGTCAGCACCTCGAGCATACGCTTTGTGCCGAGTCGGCAATGCACGCATTTGCCGCAGGATTCCTTGGCGGTAAAATCAAGGAAGAATTTCGCCATACCGACCATACAGGTATCTTCATCCATAACCACCATACCGCCCGAGCCCATAATGGCACCCGTTGCACCGAGCGCTTTGTAGTCGATAACGGTATCTAAAAGGGCTTCGGGAATACAGCCGCCCGAAGGGCCGCCCATCTGCACGGCTTTAAACTGCTTGCCGCCGCGAATCCCGCCGCCGATGTCAAAAATAACATCGCGCAGGGTTTTGCCCATCGGAATTTCCACAAGTCCGCCGCGCCGTACCTTACCCGTCAGCGCGAATACCTTTGTGCCTTTGCTGCCCTCTGTACCCATGGAGGCGAATTTCTCCCCGCCGTTTAAAAGAATCCACGCAACATTTGCAAAGGTTTCCACATTATTGATATTGGACGGCTTGTGCCAATAGCCCGCCTGTGCGGGGAACGGCGGTTTTAAGCGCGGCATACCGCGGCTGCCCTCTAAAGATTCAATCAGTGCGGTTTCCTCGCCGCAGACAAACGCACCCGCGCCCGCCTTAATGCGCATTTTGCAGGAAAAGCCGCTGCCGAAAATATTTTCGCCCAGATAGCCTTTTTCTTCTGCCTGATGAATGGCGTTTTCCAAACGTTTGATTGCAAGCGGATATTCCGCACGGACATAGACAATCATCTCTTTTGCGCCGATAGCGTATGCGCCGATGAGCATACCCTCAATCAGAGAATGCGGGTCGCCCTCAATAACGGCTCTGTCCATAAACGCACCGGGGTCGCCCTCGTCCGCATTGCAAATAAGGTATTTTTCTTCGCCGTCCGAGCTTCTTGCGGCATTCCATTTAAACCAAGTCGGGAAGCCCGCGCCGCCGCGCCCCGCAAGACCAGAGGTTTTGATTTCCGCAATCACTTCTTCGGGGGTCATACTGCCGAGTACCTTGCGAATCGCCTTGTAGCCGTCGGTGTTTTCATAGTCCTCTATGCTTTCAGGGTCAATCACACCGCAGTGGCGCAGTGCAATACGGGTTTGCTTGCTTAAAAATTCCGCGTCTTCTTCGGAAATTTTCAGTTCACCTAACGCAGACAAATCGTTGTTTGTTACAGCGGAAACAATTTTTTGGGCATCCGCCGCAGTGACCTTTACAAGGCGGGTCAAATCGCCAGATTCGTCATAAATATCGACAATCGGCTCCAAAAAGCACATACCGTTACAGCCTGTAATGCGCAGTTCAAAAGCCGTGTTTTCCGTGTTCAGCGCTTCCAGCGCATCATATACCTTCTGCGCGCCTGCGGCAATGCCGCAGCTGCCCGCACCCACAACCACTTTCATCATACACTTGCGCCCTCCTTTGCCTGCGCGGTCAGCTCTGCCAAAATCTTTTTCGTTTTATCGGGCGTTAAACTGCCGTAGGTTTCTTCGTTAATCATCATTACAGGCGACAGACTGCAACAGCCGAGGCACGCCACATTTTTTAAAGTAAACAAACCGTCCTCGGTGGTTTCGCCGTCGTGAATCCCCAAGGTCTCCGTAATCGTCCGCTCAATCAAATCCGAACCGTTTACGTGGCACGCCGTGCCTTTGCAAAGCATAATTAAATATTTACCGACGGGCTTTAAGCGAAACTGCGTGTAAAAGGTCGCCACGCCCATAATTTTGGCGGGCTTAACGCCCGTTTTTTCCGAAATATGACGAATCACGTCCTGCGGCAGATAGCCGTATATTTCCTGTGCCTTTTGCAGAATTGTAATCAAGCTGCCGTCAACATTTGCATATGTATCGAGCACCGTGTCTAAAAGCGACAAATCGCTGTGCACGTTTTTGCAGCTGCATTCCATTGGTTTTCCTCCCAATAACGATTAAATTTATTCGTATAATATAATAATATAAAGTATGCAAAAATGCAATTTGAAAATGTTGTATAATATACAGAAAAGCGGCAGAAATCTCGACAAAATTCAATAAATATTGTATACTTTTGCATTGGGAGATGTTGGAATGATGAAATATTCGACAGAATTGCACGCGCACACCATGGAGACGAGCCGCTGTGCGAAGGACAAAGCGAAAATTTTAGTCCGAAATTATCTGCGTGCGGGGTATTCGACACTGGTCACCACAGACCACCTGAGTCCGAGTACCTTTGAAGCGTATAAAAAGGCGTCTCTTTCGTGGAACGACAAAGTGGACATTTTCTTAAAAGGACACCGTGCTGCCAAAGCGGCGGCGGAAAATACGGATTTGACGATCCTGCTCGGTATGGAGCTTCGCTTTGCACGCAAGGGCGGTATCAACGACTATTTGGTCTACGGCGTGACAGAAGATTTCCTTCGGAAAAACGGGGATTTATTGGAAATGCGCCTATCCGCGTTCGCAAAATTGGCGCATAAAAACGGGCTTCTGATTTTTCAGGCGCATCCCTTTCGCAACGGGATGACTGTTGTCAACCCTGAATATCTGGACGGCTATGAAATTTACAACGCCTGTGTGCGCCACAATTCGAGAAACGGCGTTGCCCAAAAATGGGCATTACTTCACAAAAAGCCGGGCATTGCGGGTTCGGATTACCACCAAAGCGAGGACGCCGCACGCGGCGGCATTTTGACCGCGCAAAAAATTGAAACAAACGAGATGCTGTTGGCAGTTTTGCGCCAAAGGGAATATGAATTGATTCGGAAATAGATGTAAACAATGCGCTCCCGAAAAATCGGGAGCGCATTGTTTTGTCATTCTACGCGTAAGCGAAGAATCGCACATAGCACAAGGTAAATACAATCCACGCATAGGGAACCATCTCTGTGTTATTCCGTGGGGGTTCATCAGATTTCACGGGGCGCCGAGGGTGCGGGTGTCCGGTGGACACCTCTGCATACGGAAGTATGCAGAAGCACCGACCGAGCCGGAGGCGAGAACGTCGCCCCCTACAAGTTGTTAAATTTCAACGGGCGCGCGATGCGCGCCCCTACGGTTCGGTTGCATTTCACGCCGATTTTTCGGCGATTACGGAAACGATTGCACAGGCGATGCCCGCTACGGGATAAACGACCCAAGCGATGTACCAATAGTTCCCCAAAAATCCGAGCAACAGAAAAACCACGGTAGCAATCAGCATCAGAATCGTCTGAATCCGTCCTACGGTATTTTTTCGGCGCACCGTTTCGGGGTCATTGCTGTTCTCCTTGTTATAGGCTTCTATATCATATTTTGACTTCTGCATACCGCCGTAAATAAACATCGGTACAGCCGCTGTTAAAAACAGGAAAAACACTGACGTATAAAGATATTCCCATTTCTCTTTCGCCAAAGCGGACGGTGCGAGGGCATCCGCCGCAATCAGCCACATCACACCGAGCAAAATCAATACGGTCGGTAAAACGATAAACAGCGGAAAACGGCGGTTAAAGGCGGCAACCTTCTCCTCTGTGTAAAACGGCTGAATCTTCGGATGCGCTTTTACAAAATCGCCGTGTGACAGCCCTGCAATAATAAATACGGCAACCGCAATCACCAAAAAGGCAAAAAAGAGCAATACGCTGACGGTGTCACTCCAATACATACCGTATGAGAAAAGCAAAGAGAACAGCCCGAACAGAACACAGCCAACACCGACGCAAATCCGTACGGTAAACTGATTATAATGCTTGTCGTAGCCTGCGGTATCCTCTAAAAAGCTTTCGCGCACATCGCCGCGCAGCAGTGCATCCATGGAACAGCCGAACAAATCACAAAGCGCAATCAGCTTATCTGTTTCGGGAAAGCTTTGGTCGGATTCCCACTTGGATACCGTTTGGCGCGAAACCGCCATTTGTTCCGCCAGCTCCTCTTGCGTCAATCCCTTTTGCTTACGTAAAAACTGTACATTTTCTCCGAACTGCATACTGCATCTTCCTTTCGGTTCTTTTGATAAAATCATAGCAAAAATTGCGTGCAACCGCCACCAATTTTGTGTTGCGTTTGAAGATTTTCATGCAAAATTGCAGTTGCATCGCTTGTAAATCAAGGCTTTTCAAAAAAACGGCACCCGAAAACCTCGGATGCCGTCGTTTTATGCCGTGAAATTACTTTCTGCCGTTGAAGATGTCCAACACATCGATGTAACCATCATTCGGGTCAAAGCCTGTGCTGGTGCTCGAAATATCGTCCAAAGGCTTATCGTCTTCAAAAGAGAACCCGCCGTTCGGCTTTTTCGGCATACCGTTTTCATCGTTGCCGAAGCCCGTCGCAATTACGGTGATATTCATCGTGTCTTCTAATTCGGGTTTCAAATCCACACCGAAGATAATATTTGCATCTTCATCCGCAGCCGCACGGACAATGCCCGCCGCCGTATCAATATCCTCTAAGCCGATGTCCGTAGAAGCGGCAATGCTGATGATGATACCCTTTGCGCCGTCGATGGTGGATTCCAAAAGCGGACTGGAAATAGCTTTCTGCGCCGCCTGCTCCGCCTTATCCTTACCCGTTGCCGAACCGACGCCCATGTGTGCGTGACCTGCGTCTTTCATAACGGCGGTCACATCAGCGAAGTCCAGATTGATAAGCGCGGGTGTAATAATCAAATCCGAAATGCTCTTGACGCCCGAGCGAAGCACGTCGTCTGCAATTTCAAACGCATTTGCCAGCGTAATTTTTTGGTCGGAAACCTGTTTTAAGCGTTCATTGGGGATAACCACCAAAGAGTCCACATGCCCTGCAAGCTCGGCAATACCCGCCTCCGCCTGCTCCATACGGCGTTTGCCCTCAAATGCGAACGGCTTCGTGACAATACCGACGGTCAGAATGCCCTTTTCCTTTGCAATTTCCGCAATCACGGGTGCCGCGCCTGTACCTGTGCCGCCGCCCATGCCTGCGGTGATAAACACCATCTGCGTATCGTTCAGTGCGTCGATAATCGCATCGCGGCTTTCCTCCGCCGCCTTCTGACCGATTTCGGGCTTTGCACCTGCGCCGCGCCCGTTGGTCAGTTTTTCACCGATTTGAATTTTCTGCGTTGCCTTAGAAAAATTCAGCGCCTGACGGTCTGTGTTGACCGCAATCAGTTCAATCCCTGCAAAGCCTGCTTCCGCCATGCGGTTGACTGCGTTTCCGCCGCCGCCGCCTGTACCGATAACTTTAATATTGGTTACATTCTGTTGCTCATTATCAATTTCGTATGCCATGATTTAAACATCCTCCTATGTAAATCTTCTGCTTTCACACAATTTTAGATTTCGGGCAAAATTGCCCATGACACCTATTTTTGTTATTGTAACACAACTTTTCCCATATTTCAACCGCTTTTTTCAAATGCGAAAAGTAATTTTACCTGTCACGACAAGGGTCATATCTTTACACACGGATTTTTATGCCGCGGTCATCTGCACGGTTTCAACCTGTGAAGCTGTTTGGCTTTCGGTCGGCATATTGGCCGCAGATTGCGTCTCTGCATTTTGATAGGCTTTTTTATCGATGGAAAAATCGATACTGCCCCGAAATTCAGGCGTATTTTTCTCGTTGCGTTCCAAGGCGGCTTTGATAAAATCCGCTTTATCACCAACGGAACTTGCCGCACCGAGCTTCAAAAGTATTCTGTCCTTGTACTGGGCTTTTATGTTGGAACGGTCACGAATATCCAATTTGGTAATCCCTGTAAGTCCGTTCTCTGTAAACACACGCATAACCGCAACATAATCTGCAAGTGCATCGGCATCCGCTGTCGCAAGCAAATCCCCCGGCACGGCGGCAGTGATTTCACCCGGTTCCAAAATCACCACATCGTCATTGACGGTCATGACGCCGTCCTCCAGCACTTTGCCCGATGCATTTAAAAGTAAATAAGACTCGCCGTTGTCAATCGCGGCAACCGCTTTTGCCGCCGTCACGGAAACGGTCACCTTGCAGGAAAGACTGCGCTTGATTTCCGCCTTTTCAACATAGGGCAGTGCCTTTTCTACGGCGGACGCCGCATCCTTCGCAGAAAACAGGAATAAATTTTCACCGACGGTAATGCCCGACGCCTGTGTAATCTGTTCGGCATTGTAAATCTCATCGCCCGTAATTTCCACACTTGCAATTTTGAAGAAAACCGTCAGACTCAAAACTACGCCTACAATTACAATGATGACCGTCAGCAACGCGCCAATCAGTAAATTACGCCGTCTGCGCCGTCTGCGCGCACGCTCCGCCCGCAGGCGGCGGCGCTCGTCATTCGACAGCGGTTCACGCGCGTTCCGCGCTGTCCGATTCGCTGAACTCGGCGGTCTGCGCCGTGTTTCGGCCGTGTTCGTCCGCGGCGGCGCCGTTCTGTTCGCCGTGTTCTGCCGCGGATTCCTTTGTGAATTGTTTCTCTGCTGTGCCATTTTCCTGTATCCTTTTTATGTCCGCACCAAGCGTTTGCAAAACAAGCTCAGGTGCTTCATATCCTCTGTCTATATGCTCCACGCCGCACACCGTGGTTTCCCCATGTGCCGCAAGACCTGCCAAAACCAACGCAAAACCGCCGCGCAAATCGGGGGCTACGGTATGCACACCCGTCAAATACGGTACGCCTTCAATCACTTCGGTACGCCCTTCCACGCTGATTTTCGCACCGAAACGCACCAATTCCCCCGCATGCTTATAACGGCTTTCAAAAATATTTTCCACAATTACAGATGTGCCGTCCGCCACGGTAAGCATCGCGGAAAGCGGCGCCTGCACATCGGTCGGGAAACCCGGATACGGCATTGTTCTGGTCATTTTTACACGCCGAAGCCGCGGCGGCGCACTCATGCAAATCCACCGCCCGCTGACGGTCAAATCACAGCCCGCCTCTTTCATGACGGGCAGAAGCGCGCCTAAATGCGCGGGAATAATATCCTTTACACAGATTTTCCCCTGCGTCATCGCCCCCGCGAGTAAATAGGTTGATGCGGCTATACGGTCGGGAATAACTGTATGCCCCGTGCCGTGCAGACGTTCTACGCCGTCAATCACAACCGTACTGTCCCCTGCGCCGTGAATATGCGCGCCGCAGGCATTTAAAAAGTCTGCCAAATCGCTGATTTCGGGCTCCCGCGCCGCGTTGGTCAGAATCGTTCTGCCCTTTGCCGTTGCCGCGGCAATAATGATATTTTCCGTTGCGCCTACACTCGGGAACGTCAATGTAATGCGCGCGCCGCAAAGTCCGTTCGGTGCTTCAAACTCCAATTTGCCCGCCGTTTCGGTGAGCTGCGCGCCGAGCTGTTCCATTGCGGAAATATGCAAATCAATCGGGCGCAAGCCGATTTCACAGCCGCCGGGTGTGGACAGCTTCGCCTGCCCCGTCCGCCCCAAAATCGCGCCGAGAAATACCACGGAAGAGCGCATTTCCCGCATCAAATCGTCGGGGATTTCACAGCCGTTCATACCCGCGGAATCCACCGTAACGGTATGCCCATCCCGCGTGACCTTACAGCCCAGATGCAGTAAAATATTGATTGCCGCATCCACATCGGAAAGCCGCGGGCAGTTATGTATTTCCGAAACGCCGTTTACCAGCGTTGTCGCCGCCAAAATAGGCAATGCGCTGTTTTTGGAACCGTGAACCTCAATCTCACCGTTTAGACGCTTTTGCCCGTGAATGATAATCTTTTCCAATTTCAGCACCCCTTACACATTGAAGGAAATTATCCTCTGCGCTTCATACTATGCAGACGGGGTACTGTGTGTTCAAGCGATTATGCCAGTTCCGTTAAAATATCACAAATCACTGCGGCAGAATCCATCACCGCCATTTTCTTGGCGTTTTCACCGAGTGTCCGTAAAGCGGATTTATCCTGCGTCAGCGAATCGACAACCGCAATCAGGCGTTCGGGCGTTAAGTCTTTTTCTTCTATAATCTTCGCCGCGTCTTGATTCACCAACGCCATGGCGTTGTGGTATTGGTGATTTTCCGCAACATTCGGAGAAGGAATCAATACGGACGCTTTCCCTGTCGCCTCAATTTCGGAAAGCGAGGATGCACCCGCCCTGCCGATAACCAAATCCGCCGCCGCAAGGCAAACATCCATATTGTCTATGTATTCGCGAATCACGACATTTGAAGTCTTTTCCGAATCCACGCCGTTTTCACGCAGTTTTTCAGGCACCCATTTTCCGTATTTGCCCGTTGCGTGCAGAAAAAACAGATTTTTATCGGTATACCGCGCGGCAATCAGCGCAGTCATTGCTTCGTTAATCGCCTTTGCACCGAGACTGCCGCCCATAGACAAAATCATCACCGCGTCATCGGGAACATGCAGTTCCGCGCGGGCAAAGTCACGGTTTGCCGAAACAATTTCCCGCCGAACGGGAAGCCCTGTCACAATCGGCGGTGTCGGGCACGAGAGATGCTCTTTTGCCGCCTCAACTGTCAGCATAACCTTGTCCGCCTTTTTTGCGAGCGCTTTATTGGTCACACCGGGGTATGCATTCTGCTCATGAATCGCTGTTTTAATACCCATTTTTGCCGCCGTGCGCACCACAGGTCCGCTGACATAACCGCCGAAGCCGACTGCGACATCGGGTGCAAAATCCGACAAAATCTTTTTCACTGCGCCCGTAGATTTCAAAAGCAGTCCCACGGTTTTTATGTTTTTCACGATATTCTGCGGCGTCGGCTTTCTCTGAAAGCCTGCAATTTCAATTGTTTGAAACGCAAAACCCGCCGCAGGCACCAAACGGGATTCCATATGGTCTGCCGTACCGATAAACAAAATTTCTGTTTTGGGGTCGCGCCGACGAAGCTCGCCCGCCACAGCAAGTGCAGGATTGATATGCCCGCCGGTTCCGCCCGCCGCAAATACGATTTTCATAAACTCCGACCTCTTTTTCAGTTCTTTTCTACTCTTGAATACCGTGAAACAGACAGCACCACGCCCATCTCAAACAACAGCATCATTAAAGATGTGCCGCCGTAGCTGAAAAACGGCAGGCTGATACCCGTATTCGGCAGGGCGTCCGTTACAACCGCGATATTCAGTGCCGTCTGCAAACCGACCTGAAATACAATGCCCATGGAAAGCAGTGCGCCGAAACGGTCTTTGGCGTGCAGTCCGATTGTCACGCCGCGCAGCACCAAAAGCACATACAGCAAAATAATACCTACGGAACGGATAAACCCGAGTTCTTCACAGACGATAGCAAAAATAAAGTCATTCTGCGGCTCGGAAACATACAAATGCTTTTGTTTGGAGTTGCCGAGCCCCGTGCCGAACAGTCCGCCCGAACCGATGGCATAAATAGAATTGTTTGTCTGCCAACGCGCACCGCGCGGCTCAAAGCTTTTGTCGAGCCACGCCGTGATGCGTTCGCCCGCGTATTTTTCAAGTATTTCGGGATTCAGCACAAAGAAAATAACCGCAACAACCGCCAAAGCGCCAATCAGCACAAACCAATGTTTTTTCACTTCACCCAAAAACATCATCACAACGCCGATGGCTAAAATCAGAATGGTGCCTGACAGATGGTTTTCGAGATAAACAAGCGTCGCCGTCACGGCGATAATTGCACCGTAGAGACAAAGCATCAAAAAGGATTCATACACAACGATTTTACCGTTGGAAAGAGATTTCACCTGCTTTGCCATTTTGCTTTGGTTGAGCATTTTGCCTGTGATTTTTTTATGATTTTTATCCATGCTCCATGCACAGAACAAAATAATTGCCAGTTTCGCGATTTCCGAAGGCTGAAAGGTAAACAGCCCCAAGTTAATCCATCGGTGAAAGCCCGGCTTTACCTCCGGCAAAAAGAGAACGATGACCAATAAAAACCATGAAAATAAAACCGCAGGAATCGCAAACAGCTTGAAATAGTCGTAACGAACCTTAGAAACCAAAAACATGGCGACAACGCCCGCTATCGCGAAAACCAACTGCCGTTTGAAGAAGTAAGCACTGTCGCCGTCTTCGTTATAATAAGCATAGGTGTAGCTTGCGGAGAACAGCATAACCAAGCCGATGGTCAAAATCGTGATGACCAACAGCAAAAACGGAATATCAATTTTGCCGACCGCCCAAAAGTCCGATCTTTTTTTTGCCGTTTTCTTGACCGCCTTGCGCGGACGTGCAGCCGCCTGTGCCAAAATGCTCTCCTCCTTGCAGGTACGCGGTATGCAATCCGTATATCAGATACGGATTACACCGTAATACAGCAGCGCCACGCCGACGGCACTGCCCAAAAGGTTAATCAGACTGAATACAACAACGATTTTTTTCTCTTTCCAGCCGCACATTTCGAAATGATGGTGAATGGGCGCCATTTTAAAAATACGTTTGCCGTGCGTAGCCTTGAAATATCCGATTTGGATAATATCGGACATAAATTCCATGACGTACACGATACCGAAAAACAGAATAATCAGCGGACAGTCAATGGCGTATGCGAGTGCAACCACCAAGCCGCCCAAAAACAAAGAGCCTATATCGCCCATCATGACTTTGGCGGGATGCCAGTTCCAAATCAAATATCCTAAAAGCCCGCCCAGCAAAGCGCCTGCCAACAAACTTACACCGAACAGCCCCTTCAAAGCCGCCGCAACGATAAAGGCGACAGCGGCAACAGCGGTTACAGACCCGCAAAGCCCGTCTACGCCGTCTGTAAAGTTAACTGCATTTACAGTCGCGTAAATAACCGCCATGCCGAAAATCCAGAAGAAAAAGCCCATTTCCACATTGCCGACGAACGGAATGGACATGTAGGTATTGCCCGACATATACAGTGCACCGAGATACGCCAGCATCAGCAGAATCTGCGCAATGGATTTCTGCGTAATGGTCAGTCCGAGATTGCGTTTTTTAACAACCTTAATATAATCGTCGGCAAACCCAATCAGACCGAACCCAACCGCCATTAAAATACCGCCGATCAGCTTGACCTTTACACTATCCGTCACCGCTGAACCGCTTGTAAACAAACTGCCGCCGAGTAAATAATCCGTGACACAGACTGCGGCAAACGCAAACAGCGTGCTGACAATAAACAGGATACCGCCCATGGTAGGCAATCCCTGTTTTGACTTGTGCCAAGCAGGACCGATATCCAATATAGTTTGCCCGAATTTCAGCCGTCTTAGCCACGGAATCACGGCAAAGCCGAGTAAAAAGGCGATTAAAAAGCTCAAAACCACCGCCAAAAGGATTGCTGCCGTTGTATTCATTTCACATTCCACTCCTCATAGAGTTTTTGTATCACTTCTTCAAGTGCCATGCCGCGGCTCGCCTTAAACAGCACCGCGTCCCCCGCCTGTACAGTCTTTAAAAGTGCTTCTGTCAATGCGGCTTTATCGGTAAAATACGCCGTCTGCACGGATTCTTTTGCCGCGTCGGCAATCCAAGCAGAGGCTTCTCCGTAACAAAACAAAAAATCTACACCGTTTTGCGCCGCGTACGCGCCAACCGTGCGGTGCGCCTCCTCCGAATACGCACCCAGCTCCAGCATATCGCCGAGCACGGCGATTTTGCGCTGTGCGGGTAAAGCGGACAGCACATTCAGCGCCGCTTTTTGAGAATCGGGGCTCGCATTGTAGCAGTCCTCAATTACGGTAACCTCCGCAACCGTCCGTATACGCTGGCGCATCCCTGCGGGGACATAATTCCGAAGACCTGCGGCAATTTTCTCGGGCGAAATCTCCAAAGAAAGCCCCGCCGCAAACGCCGCCAAAGCATCGTATACATTGTGCTTTCCGACAGTCGGAATCGTGACGCGCTGTGTCTGCGACCCGTGGAAGCAAACGGTGAAAACCGTTTCGCCGTTTACGGTTTCTATCTCTTTCGCGAGAATATCTGACTGTGTATTTTCCAAAGCAAAATAGATTTGTCGGAAATTTTCATTCCTATAACCCCAAAGCTTGTCATCATCGCCGTTTAAAATCAGCGGTGCGCCGCTTTGCATGCCTTTCAAAATTTCGGTTTTCGCCTGTAAAATGCCGTCCCGCGAACCCAAAAATTCAATATGCGAAACGCCGATATTCGTGATAATTGCGAGATTGGGCCGGCACGCAAGCGTCATGCGCTCGATTTCGCCGAAGTTGCTCATACCCATTTCCACAACTGCCGCCTCGGTGGATTCCGTTAACCGAAACAGTGTTTTGGGCATACCGATTTCATTATTCAGGTTCCCCTCGGTTTTGATGGTCTCAAACTGTTCCGACAAAACCGCATGCACCATTTCTTTTGTGGTCGTTTTGCCGACGCTGCCTGTTAAGCCGACAATCTTTACATCCGCGCAATGCCTGCGGTGCAGATTTGCAATATCCAAAAGTGCTTGGCGCGTACTGTCCACCAAAACATACGGGATTTCCGCATCGGGTACGCGTTCACAAACCACTGCCGCCGCGCCGTTTTGCATAGCGGACGCGCAAAAATCATGCCCGTCAAAACGGTCGCCGCAAATGGCAACATACAGCGCGCCGTCTGCCGCCGTACGGCTGTCAATCGTCACGGCGGAAACCGTCACGTCCGCACCGACCAGACGTCCGCCCGTTATATTCTCAATTTCACGTAATGTCAGCTGCATTTATTTTTTGCCTTTCAGAATATCCGCGACAATCTCTCGCTCATCATAATGAATCTTGCCTGTATTGAGAATCTGGTAAGTCTCATGCCCTTTACCCGCCAGCAGGACGACGTCGCCCTTTTTCGCATGTGTCAGTGCCCAGCGAATTGCCGAAGTACGGTCGGGAATGGTTTGTATCCGCGCTTTGCAGGCGGTCATGCCCGCCAGAATTTCCTCAATAATTTTTTCGGGCTTCTCCGTGCGCGGATTGTCAGAGGTGACTACCGCAACATCTGACAAATCCCCGACGATTTTTCCCATTTTCGGACGTTTGTTTCGGTCACGGTCACCGCCGCAGCCGAACACCGTAATAATACGTTTTTCCGCAACCTCGCGCAGAGAAGAAATCACATTCTGCAGTCCGTCGGGAGAATGTGCATAGTCGATTAAAACCGTGTAGTCCGTATCAGTCGGCACGACCTCTACCCGTCCCTTAACACCTTCAGCGCCTGCCAGCAAGGTAAGTACCTGCTCAAACGAAATACCGGATTCAATGGCGCAAACGGCGGCGGCCATGGAATTGTAAACGGTGAAATGCCCGGGAATCTTCACCTGTACACGCCCGATGTCACCGTGCCCCAGCAATTCATACTGCACACCGCTTGCCGTACAGATAATATTTTTGGCGGTATAGTCGCTGTCATCCCGATTTGCCGAAAAGGTGATAACCTTTACATCTGTATCTTTCACCATTTCCGGAGCATATGCGTCGTCGGTATTCAGAATCGCAGTATCCGCCATTGAGAACAGCATACGCTTTGCCTGCATATAATTTTGGAATGTGCCGTGATAATCCAAATGGTCCTGTGTTAAATTCGTAAACAGCGCAAGCGCGAAATGACAGCCGTCCACGCGGCGTTGGGCAAGCGCCTGTGAGGACACCTCCATAATGCAATGCGTACAGCCCGCCGCAACCATTTCCGCAAACAGTCGATGTAAATCCTTACAGTCGGGCGTGGTCAGCGACGCGGGATATACTTTTTCACCGATTCGGTTTTCCACTGTACCGATAAGCCCCGCTGAAATACCCGCACGGCGCAGAAGCCCGTGCAGTAACATGGTTGTTGTGGTTTTTCCGTTTGTACCCGTCACACCGATTAGCTGTAATTTGCGCGAAGGATACCCATAAAATGCCGCACAGATTTGCGCATAAGCACTTCTCGAATTCTCCACCAACACCTGATTTTTCGCGCCTGTGTCGCGTTCGGCAACAATCAGTACCGCGCCTTGCTTTTCCATTTCGAGCGCCGTCAGGTGGCCGTCAAAACGCGCACCCTGAATACAGACAAACACCGCGCCCGCAGAAATGTTTTTCGTGTTGTCCGTTACGTCAAGCACCGCACAGTCTGTGTAAGCGCCTGTTGTTTTTACTTCTTGCAGCAGTTCAGAAATCAGCAAAATATTTCCTCCTAAAAAAGCGCTTCACTTCTCACCCTGAGATGGCTGTATCCGTTTGTTACAGCCAACGTTCAACCGCCGATAATTTTATCAGCCGTCCTCTACATTCACATTGGACTTAAAGTATACCGTAATCACACTGCCCTTTTCCGCCTCTGTGCCTTCTTCCAGACTCTGCTTGTAAGAAAGCACCTCGCCCGAATTGGTATTGCCCGAAATACGGATATTAAAGCCTGCGCTCACCGCAATACGGTTTGCGTCGGCAATAGACAAATTGCAAAGATTCGGGACAACCGCCGTCTCTTTCGGCGTGTCGCCGTCGGTGTAAACCACAATCACACCGCCTGTGCGCATCTGCTGCCCCGCGGCAGGCGTCTGCGCCACAATCTTATCGCCGTTTCCTATCACGCGCAGTGTGAATTTCGATGCTTCATTTTTCGCCTCGCCGACAGTTCTGCCGATAAGCGACGGCGCCACAGAAGCAATGTTGGAAATTTCTTTGTCCTCATACTGCGGTTCAATGTTCAAATAGGTTAAAATCTTTTCGAGCAAAAGACCCGCAATCGGCGCGGCTACCTTACCGCCGCCGTGCTCGCCCACAGGCTCGTCAATCGCAATCAGAATGGAAATCTGCGGATTGTTGTAAGGCGCAAAGCCTGCAAAGGATGCAATATATTCCCCGGTAGGTCCGTTCGGTCCGATTTTTTCACTTGTACCTGTTTTGCCCGCGACGTGATAGCCTGCGACATACGCATTTTTACCTGTACCGACGGAAACCACCTGCTCCATCATGCCCGCAACGGCTGAAGCCGTTTTTTCGGATACGACCTGCCGTTTCATGGTCGGCTCGGTTTTCTGCACCACATTGCCGTCGGCGTCCAAGCGTGCATCAACAACATACGGCTGCATCAGCTTGCCGCCGTTGGCGATGGTGTTAATGGCTGTAATCATTTGAATGGGGCTGACCTGAAAGGTCTGCCCGAAGGAACTGGACGACAGCTCGGAAATACCCATTTTTTCAAGCGCATGATACGTTTTGCCCGCAACGGGATTTGCCTCGGCGGGCAAATCGATGCCTGTTTTTTCGGTAAATCCGAACGCATCAAAATATTTGTAAAAATTATCCTTACCGAGTTTTTGCCCGATGGTGATAAAAAACGGGTTGCAGGAATTCATTAAGCCCTGCGTCAAATCCTCATGCCCGTGTCCGCCGTGTTTCCAGCATTTTTGATAGTTATTGGCAACCTGAATGCCGCCTGTGCAGGTAAAGGTCGTGTTTAAATCCACAACGCCCTCCTCCAGCGCACCTGCCGCAACCACGGTTTTAAATACTGAACCGGGTTCGTATGTATCGCTGATAGAACGGTTGCGCCACTGGGCAAACAGCGCGTTGCTTGTATCCTGCGCTCGCTGTTTTTCATCGACAATCGCCGCAATCGTATCTGCAAGCGTTTGATTGGATATGCGGCGCGGATTGTTGAGGTCAAAGTCAGGCTTGCTCGTCATGCCGAGCACCGCGCCCGTCTTTACGTCCATCACAATGCCGTAAGCATATTTCGCGCCCGTGTCTACCATTGCCTGCGCGAGACTCTGCTCCAAATAATACTGAATGACCTCATCAACGGTCAGCACTAAGCTTTCACCGGGTTTTGCATCATAGGTCGTGGCATAATCGCTGGACATGGACCCCTGCCGCGCATTTTTGGCGGTGATGATTCTGCCCGAAACGCCTGTCAGCGTTTCATCGTACTGCATTTCGATACCGCCGACGCCTTTATCGTCCGCATCGGTAAACCCGATAATGGTAGAGGCAAACGAAGAATACGGATAATACCGTTTGGTATCGGGGTCAATCCCGATTACCGTTGATAATTTTTCTTTTTTATGCTCGGTGATGTAGGCTTTGAGTGCATCCTTCACATCGGTTTCAACTTCACCCGCGATTTTCTGATAGCCGGTCTCGGTCTTTTCAAGCTTCTTGCGCACATCCTCTTCCTTCGCGCCCAAAATGTCGCAAAGTCCTGTGACAATCAATTCCTTCTGCGCATCGTCCGTAACCTTTGAGGGATTGACATAAATCAGCCAAGCCGAGGCGCTTTTGGCAAGCACCTTCATGTTGGAATCATAAATCGTGCCGCGCTGTGCAGAGATTTTTGTGTCGGAAAGCTGATTGCGTTCCGCTTTTAAACGGTTTTCCTCACCGTTGACGATTGCCGTCATGCCGAGCGCGCCGATGCCATATAAAAACGCCACCGACATTAAAACCAACGCCGCTGTTGCACGCTGTGCCATTTTTTTCGACGGTCTGGACAGCATTTCGACACTCCTTTCGCACAATTCCGAAAATACGCTAAAAACATATCAAACGAGAGTTAAGACTTAAGGCAACCAATAAGTCCGAACCCTCGTTCTATACGTATTTTATTCTGCCTTCAGATATTCCAGCAGTTTTTCCGTAAGGGTTGTTTCCCCTGTCGGTTTCACAGTCTTTTTTCCGGATACGGAAACGCTGTCCGCACCCGATAAATCAATATACTCGATTTGGTAGCCCTCAATTTTGGTCATGCCCAAATCATTTTTTGCATAATTCTCTACTTTTTCAAGGGAAATCATGGAATCCAACTGCATATTCAGCCGAACGGTTTCCGCCTGTGCATAGGAAAGATTGGCAGATGCGGCGTCAATCTCTCTTGTCAGCTCGTCCACGCGCAGACGGCTGTAAAGAAGACCTGCAAACATAGACAGCAAGCACAGTGAAATCACCAAAATCTTTGCCGTCTGCCATGCGCCCGCCCGCATTTCTTTGCGCGCCTGCTGAACGGTTTTCTTTTTGCGCCGCACCAATTCCATCTGCGGCTGCTTTGCCTGTTCAAACGGCGGCATTTCCACGATTTTGCGCGCGGCATTTTGGCTGTATGCGGATGCTTTCGGCTCAAAGCGCGAAAAATCCGCATCTGTATATTTGGGGTAATTCGCCATAATCCTTTCCTTCCAATCTATATAAATGATTTAATCCTTTAATTTACGCACACTGCGCAGTCTTGCACTGCGGGCGCGCGGGTTTTCCTGCAATTCCGCTTCGGACGGCGCTTTGCCTTTTTCAAGAATTTCACCGCGCGGCGTATTGCCGCAAACACAGACGGGAAAATCCTTGGGGCATGTACAGCCCTGTGCAAAGGTGCGAAACCGCTGTTTCACCATGCGGTCTTCCAGCGAATGAAACGTAATAACCGACAGTATCCCGCCGATTTGCAAACAGCGGAACATGTCATCTAATGCAGTATCCAGTTGCTGAAGCTCTCCGTTCACTTCGATACGTATTGCCTGAAAGGTACGGCGTGCGGGGTGTCCGTCGCGCATCGCCTTTTGCGGCATGGAATGTTTAATCACGTCAATCAACTGAAACGTAGTTTCAATCGGTGCAGCTTCGCGCTGTGCGCAGATATTGTGCGCAATACGGTTTGCGAATTTTTCTTCGCCGTAATCACGCAGAATTTTTGCAAGCGCGGCCTCGCTGTATGTACTGACCACGTCCTGCGCGGAAAGCCCCGTTTTGCTCATACGCATATCGAGCGGCGCGTCCTTGTGAAAGGAAAATCCGCGTTCGGCGGTATCCAACTGATGCGAGCTGACGCCGAGGTCGGCAAGAATTCCGTCTGCACGGCTGCCGTCCAAAATCTGTGCAATATTGTCAAATGTATCCTGCACAAGGCGCACGCGTGCGTCCGTACCGATACGTTCCTGTAAAACGGCAATCGCCTCAGGGTCGCGGTCAATCGCAATCAACCGCCCGTTTTCCGACAACCGCCCCAAAATCGCACTTGCGTGACCGCCGCCGCCTGCGGTACAGTCCACATACAATCCGTCGGGATTTATGTGCAGTGAAGCAACCGTTTCATGAAACAGAACGGGAATATGTGAAAACTCCATAGAACCGTACTCCCGTTAAAAGCGGATATCCGCATACAAATCGGCGCTTTCCTGCAAGCGTTCCAGTTCTTTGTTTCGCGTGTCCGTATCCCAAAGCTCCAAACGCTGACCTGTTCCCGCGATGGTAACCGATTTTTTCAGACCCACCTTTTTGCAGAAATCAGCGCGAATGGTTACACGCCCCTGCTTGTCCGTCTCCACAGGAATCACACTGCCGAAAATCAGACGCTCATAATTGCGGTCATTTTTGGAAAGAACGGCACGCGCCACTTCTTCCCACCGTTCGGGGCTGTAAATATAAAGGCATTTCTCGCGCGGGGGGGCAAACAGATAAAAGGCGTCGCCCACAGCTTCCCGAATCTTCACGGGAATGAACAAACGGTTTTTCGCGTCCAGCGTATGCTCATACGTACTCGAAAACATAGCGCTTTCAAGCGTTAAGAGTTCGGCGGTTTCGCTCATCGTTTGTCACTCCTTTCTAAAAATCCGGCTGAAAATCCTTCAATTTCCCCCACTTAATGTCTTTAAAGTGAATTTTGGCTCCACTTTGTACCACCATTATACAGAACCGATTTCTTTTTTGCAATAGTTTTTCATAAAATTTTCCGAGAATTTTTCGTGCATATTCCATATTTTTCCAACAAATTTATAATCCAATCCGTCTGCAACCCGCACATATTCTGCCTGCCGCACACATCTTTCGCAGAAAGCACCATATATAGATATATACAACACAAAAATCCGCAACAAAAAAGAACCGCAATTGCGGTTCTTTAAGTTGGGGCGCTTGCCTCAGCGACCCGCAGGCGAATACATTTCGCCCCTACTGTAAAAAACGGCGGGAGCAAGCTCCCGCCGTACGGCAAATATTTGCATTTTAATTCTTCCGTTTCCATGCTTTATAATAAAACAGTACAAACATCGGATAGATTTCCAATCTGCCTGCCAGCATTAAAAAGCTCAGCACCAACTTTGAAAACGGCGAAAGCACGCTGAAATTCCCGACAGGACTGAGTCTGCCGAAGGCGGGTCCGATATTGTTAAAGCAAGTCAGCACTGCACCGATGGCTTCGGGCATATCCACATTGTCAAAGCAAATCAAAAAAAGCCCGACAAAAACAATAATCACATAAAATCCCAAATAGGCAAGTACGCCGTGCACATATTTTGCATCAAGCGTTTTTCCGTCCACCTTGACGGCAACCACCTCGCGCCCGTTAATGGTGCGTTTCAGCTGACTGCGCGCCGCTTTGCAAAGCACCATCATACGTTCGATTTTAAAACCGCCGCCCGTAGACCCTGCACATGCACCGATACAGAACAGCGCGAGCAATACCACCTGCGAAAGCATCGGCCACTGTGTATAATCTGCCGTGCCGAACCCCGTCGTGGTAATAATCGACGACACCTGAAAGCCCGCGTACCGAAGCGCAGTTCCGATATTTCCGTAAATCGGCAGAATATTTAAGGTAATCACCGCTACGGAAAACACAACTGTGCCGACATACCAACGCAGTTCTTCACTTTTGAATACACGCCCGAACTGCCGCATCAAAAGCAGGAAATACAAATTAAAGTTCACGCCGAATGCCAGCATAAATACGGAGATGACCACTTCTGCATACAGGCTGTCATATGCCCCGATGCTCGCATTGCGCACGGAAAAACCGCCTGTACCCGCCGTGGCAAACGCCGTGGTCACGCTGTCGAAAAACGGAATACCGCCCGCCCATAGGAAAATAATTTCCAAGATAGTCAGGAAAAAATAAATGCCGTAAAGGATGCGCGCCGTCACCATAGTTTTAGATACCAATTTCCCTTTAGACGGACCGGGCACCTCGGCACGCATGATAAACGCCGACTGATTTTCGTGCTGCGGCAAAAACGCAAGCACAAACATCAAAATACCCATGCCGCCGATCCAATGCGTAAACGCACGCCAAAACAGCAGACTTTTCGGCACGGATTCAATTTCGGTCAAAATTGTTGCACCCGTGGTTGTGAAGCCCGAAACCGTTTCAAACAGCGCATCGACGGGATTCGGGATTGCGCCTGTAAGTACAAAGGGCAGTGCGCCGAAAGCGGAAATCATCAGCCAAGAGATTGCGACGATTACAAAGCCCTCGCGTGCATATATACGGCGATGGCGCGGCTTCTTCACACCCATAAGCAGTCCTGTCACCAAAAGCAGGGTGGCAGTCACGCAAAACATCAGCGGCGTACCCGATTCCTGATAATAAAACGCAACGCCGAGCGGCAACAACAGCAAAATCGCCTCGGCAATCAGCATTTTGCCGATCGTTGTACAGACCATTCTGTAATTCATAAGCGCCGTCCCTCAATCAACAAAAAATTTCTTCAAAGTTTTTAAATCCGTGGTGCGAGGTAATCACCGTCACACTGTCCCCGTTTTCAATCGTATCTTCGCCGCACGGATAAATAATTTTTCCCTTGCGCAAAATACAGCCGATAATGACATTGTCGCGCAGCTGTAATTCCTTGAGCGTACTGCCGAGATAAAATGCATCTTCCGCGGCAATGCGGAATTCCAGCGCCTCTACGCGGTCATTGACCAGCTTATACAGTGTCTGCACACTGCTGCTGCCTGAATTTTCCAACGCGCGAACATAGCCGATAATCTGATTCGCCGCAACGGTTTTGGAAGAAATGGTCGTTTCAATCCCGATGCTTCTGAGAATATCATAGGAAACACGGTTGACCTTTGCCACGGTTTTGCCCACGCCGATAGACGAGGCGTACATGGTCGTGATAATATTTTCTTCATCAATCGTAGTTAAGGATACAAACGCGTCCTGATTATCCAGGCCCTGTTCGAGCAGAACCGCACGGTCACTGCCGTCACCCCAAACCACGGTAGCATGCGGCAATAAATTCGCAAGATGTTCCGCGCGGGCGGGGTCAATTTCAATCACCTTGACTTTGTGTCCCGTTTCGGAAAGCTGACGCGCCAAATAATAACCCATTTTGCCGCCGCCCGCAATCAGCACATGCTTTGTGCGGTGACGGTAAATACCGAGCTCCTTCATAAACGCAACCATGTCACTGCGTTTGGAAGTAATATGAATGCGGTCATTCGCCTGCAGACGGAAATCACCGTTCGGGATATAAATTTCCTCCCCGCGCTGTACCGCGCAAATCAGTACGCGGGATTTAAAGCGTTTCGGAATTTCATATACACACATACCGCTGAGCGGATTGTCCGATTTCAGCTGAATTTCCGCCATATCCACGCGGTCGCCTGCGAAGCTTTCCACATTGATTGCCGTCGGGAAACGCAGTACGCGTGCAATTTCGTTGGCGGCGGCAAATTCGGGATTCACAACCAAGCTCAATCCCAGTTCTTCTTTAAAGAAATGTAACTGCTTGGCATATTCAGGATTGCGTACACGGGCAATCGTATGGTGCGCCCCGATTTTTTTTGCCACCAGACAGCAAAAGATATTCAACTCATCCGAGGAAGTCGCGGCAATCAGCAAGCGCGCCTTATCTACGCCCGCTTCCATTTGCACATCATAGCTTGCGCCGTTGCCGCAAAGCCCGAGTACATCGTAGGCATTGACCATTTCTTCTACAACTCTCGGGTCTTTGTCAATGACCACCACATCGTGCCCCTCATGAGATAAATGCTCGGTTAACGCCGCGCCGACCTTACCGTCGCCGACAATTACAATATTCATCTTACCTGTTTCTCCCGTGTCTTTTTTCTCATGCACTGTTTTTTCGCTTGTGACTATATATAATAGCACGCAACCGCGTTTGTTGCAATGGCAAACGACGATTTTCGTGCATTTCCTTGTATGTGCTAAAATGATATGACCCAATAAAAAAGAGAAGAAACTTCAAAAAATGGTATAATGAAATCACCACAAAGCCATTAACCAAAGAAAGAA